>Ga0209816_1000175_pt1 | contig 52413 bp, 44 predicted proteins | sample CoawatmetaG01DNA_FD_187509 | JGI IMG/M metagenome (GOLD analysis project Ga0209816, IMG submission 187509) | Marine microbial communities from the West Antarctic Peninsula - Coastal water metaG017-DNA (SPAdes) (version 2) | ecosystem: Environmental > Aquatic > Marine > Coastal ...
TCTTAGGGCTTTCCGGTTTTATCGCTCGCATGATGGTTCATGCGGTGACTCTGCCGATTGAATTTGATGCAAGTTTTTCTAAAGCGCTTCCTTTATTAAGGGAAGGAAATTACGTATCGCAGTCAAACGAAAAAGCCGTTAGTAGTATTCTTAGGGCAGCAGCCCTCACTTATGTGTCGGCTGCGCTAGCCGACATTTTAAACCTTGGTCGTTGGATCGTTATACTTCTAAGGCGATGAAACAAGATAGAAATCACAATCGATGAACTAAATACCCGATCCAGTCAAATCAGGGCTAGATTGATGTTGCCGGAGTGCGTTGCTAGTTGGAGGTAGGGGGGGTCAAATCCCTAGAGACTTATGTTCTGTAGATCGTCGGGGTAGTAATTCTTTTATATTGGCAAAACTCAGAGGGGGGGGTATCCAAGCAGTTATAATACGGTAATGAATGGACGTATTATCGTTTCAGATTCTAGCTAAGGACAGCGTATGAAAAACCTCTTCCTAATCTTCATGTACTCAGTATTACTGGCAATCCAGTTCTATGGCATCGCGTTTATGGGGTTATTCCTTTGTGGACTTTTACCTTTCTTTGACATACCCATCCCATACCAGCAGGAATTGTTGGGCGAATATGGCTACTACGTTGCATTTCTGGGCGCAGTGTTTGGAGGGCGTCTTGGTTGGCTACTTAGGTACTAGTTAAGTATGGTTTGTCTTTTCAAAGTAATAAAAGACGTCCATTTGAATCTTGAGGAATCACCTCGATCTAGCCCTGATTTGACTAGGTGGAGTATTTGGTTATGATTAACAAGCCGCTAGTGCTAACCTAATACTTCTTACTCATAGCAGAGTAGTCTTTTATTAACTTACTTCGGAAAAATATAATGAAAAAATTACTTATCTTAGTTTCTTTATTCATCACAACAATGTCTTTCGCTGGTCATCATGAAGAGAAGAAACTATCTCCAAATGTCGCTGTAGTCAAAGCTGGTTATGACGCTTTTGCAGCTGGAGATATGGAAGCGTGGGCAGCAGTTCAAGCAGATGATGTCGTTTGGGAGATACAAGTAGGCTTACCTTATACCGGGACTTATATAGGTTCTGAGGCGGTAATGACCGGGGTTATAGGTCCAATTGGTGAGATGTGGCCTAATTTCAAGGTTGAACCTATCCATTTTTATGAGTCTGGAGATGTGGTTTTTATGCACGGGAGAATGACAGCGGATGGCTTGGACACTGAGGCTCTTCATATGGTGACGGTTAAAAATGGAAAATATAGTCGGTTCCGACCTTTTGATGATTCAGCCGCAATGATGAAGGTGGTCAAAAAATAAACTTATGCGGACCAATCTCTTTGGCATTTAACGTAGTTATTGTCTTTTTCCAGTTAGCGATGACATGGGGCAAGAAAGCGTAAAATCTCTGCCAAACAAAAAAGGGAGCTTTTGCTCCCTTTTTTACTGCCCGAACAAATCTTTACGCTCTGAAACCTGGCCCACATTTTCCCAAGGGAAAAAATAAATCATCACATCATCGAGTAATGGCCGCCAATTATCCCAGTTATGTGACCCGGGTACCTTTTGATATTTAACGGGGTAACCCATATTTTTTATAGCTTTATAAAAAACCCGAGTTTGCATCCTAAAGTCTTTAACACTCCCTGAGCTTATGTAAAACTTTAAGGGTAGCTTTTTTGATTGCTGGTAATATTTGATTAAATCTGGAACTGGAAAAGTTGCCGGTGATTGCATCGCAATCCCATTGAATACGTCACTGCCCAAAAGGCCAAAGCATGCCGAGTTTAGTCCCCCAAAAGACAAACCTAAGATTGCTCTATCATTAGCATTTTGCGATGTTCGGTAATCTAAATCGATCTTGCTCACCAATTCGTGGGTAACAAACTCAAAATATTGATAGTTACAGGCAAACTGGGCGTTGCGGCGATTTTTAGACAAGTCAGCCGTATCCCGGGAGTCAATAAAAACACCTATTGTTGGGCGAATTCTATTTTCTTCAATAAGTTTATTAATGACTCGCGGCATCTTTCCACTGGTAATATAGTCTTGTCCATCAGTGATGTAGATCGTGGGTAAGTCATCCAGCGCAGCGTAATTTTTAGGTATCAAAACGCGATATTGAACATCATAGCCAAGATGAGTGCTTTTAATGATCTTATTCTCGCTCAAAAATCCAGATTCACTATCGGGATTAATGTTTTTTGTCGCGCAACCGCTAGTGATCAAAAGAGCGAGAAATAAGTATTTCATAATGACCTTTTCGGTTGTCTAATTATAACGACGAAACGTTAATGATATCTTTTGATATAGACTAGTTAATAGGTGGGTAGCAGTCCTACTTAAATACTCATAGGCGCATTTACTCTCTATCGATTTAAAGCCATGTCATGGCCGCCAAGGCTGCTCTAGATCCCTCTTTAAGGGCATTGGTGTGGCTCATGTAACCACTAAGTTCTGAATGACCGAATTGTATGCGGCCATAGGCTTTTTTAACAATTTCTTTGGGAGCCTCATTACCGTCCGTGCCAAAATGAAATCCTGGCTGCGGTGAAATATAGGCGTGGCCCCAACGGTTCAAAACAATACCCGCAATGTCTTCTCTAGCGTTGAAGCCATAGTCAGCAAACATGTCGGTCATTTGCTCGACAATCTCTTTTTCATAATCGCTATAGGATTTGCTGAGCAGTTCAGCACGCCCCATAGACCCTTGCACCGCGATAGGATGCCCAGGATTATTAAACGGTACATAAAATGTCATAACGGCCGGTTTGTTAGGTTCAAAAGGCTGGTTTTTTTCGCCGGTGTCCATGGGACGCCTTATTGAGAAGAAATTACCAAAACCTTTAAACCATCGGCCAGAAGAAATGCCCAATTCGTCAAGAAATCGCCAATGGCGCACGGCAACATTAACTACCAAGATAGGTGAGTGATGAAATTCTTTGTAAGCTTCAGTAATCGAGGCGGGTAGGTCTTTAATAATATTCTTTCCTACCCAGCCGCCAATAGCTGACACCACCGTTTTGGCTTTAACTCGTTTTACCACACCATTTTCTTGATAAGTTACATCTACATGCTTTGCGCTATCGGCAGGACCGGCATGGCGAATGTCGATAGCTGTGCTGTTCAATCGAATATTAATTGAGTTGCTAGGACGATCTAGAGCGTTAAAATTAATAGGATTAAATAAAATGTCTTCAAAGCTTTTCCCGCCAGTGATACTCTCAGGTATTAGGTATTTCACAATATGTCTAAAACTACCGGTATTACCGCCGGGAAAACTCAAAGCGCCCATCTCAACTTCATCGATACTGCTGTCATAGACATAGCGCGCGCGAGTGCAGGGCATTTCTAATTCTCTGGCTGAATATGCGGAGTAAACATCGCAGCCAACCCCACCCATAGAGATAGCAACGATGGGATCAAAATACTCTGTCACCTCTGTGCTATAGCCGTACACTTTTTCGAGTAAGTCTTTGTATGACATGCTATCTAACCATCGATCAATATCATTCCCTTCATATTTATCATCAAGGTCTTCAAAGGCACGATTTAAATCAGCTTTAAGATCTTCAGACCATGGCAATCGAGTGAGCTTATCGACTCTTGGATTAATGACCCATGGTGTTTTTGATTGCTGACCAAAAAAGTACCCAGTATCAAAGCGCTCCTCATCCCAGTAAACGCCATAGTAGTTCTCTATAGGGGCTTTAACAGTGGTTTTGTCGAGATCTTGCGTTACAAATTTATAGTCAAAGGGTAGGCCAGTGACCCGATAAATTTCGGCAATAAGACCTTCGTCATCTTTTTTAGGCGGGCCAAAATCGTTAGATCCTTGCGGTCCATAAAGAGTGTAACCATCGACTTCAAATTCATTTTGCTTAGCTTCGCCACCAAACACTGGATGATTTTCAATAATTAAACACTTTTTAGTGTTGCCATACTTCTTATGAAATTGGTACGCGGCCCCAAGGCCTGAAAATCCGCCACCAATAATAACCATGTCGTACTCTTCATTGGTGTCTTTAACATCCATCATCAGTTGCGGTGTTAGACCATCACGGATCAAATGCGCGGCTTCTCGTACCGCAGCAACATTACCGTTTGAGTTAGCGTAGTCACCCACACCACCAAAACCAGTCCAGGTGTCATTGAAAAGTCCCACTGGCTTTTTACCGGCGGCAAGACTAGGTATGCTTGAACTCAACAAGGCAGCGCCGAATCCAACTAGGGTGCCGTTGACAAAATCTCTTCGTGAAATATCAGAGGATAACTGTAAGTGGCTATTTTTTTTATTTTTGCTACTTTTATTTGTAGTCATTTTAGATCCCCTCAACGGCTAGATTTTCGTCAAACAAGATAGCCATATTAAATTTTTGCATGCCAAAGCATAAAATTTCATGGTTACTATAGATCCATTGTTGGTGTGTTGTCGACTTTATGGTGGTTAATCAAAGGAACTAAAGAAAAGTCTGAAATAAAGTAATAACATGGGAGTCCTGTGGCATTTTTTTTGATCGAGGAAGTACGGTGAGGTTAGTGGTTGGGTTGTTATTCTGTGCGCTCACTGCCTGCGGTGGAGGTGGCGGATCATCGGCAGTGTTGCCGCCTGCGGCTGCGGACCCCTCACCAGTGACGCCAGTCGTCCTAATTTCTGAGGAAAAAACAATTACTCAGACCATCGATGGTCAACTAGTGGATCGTCCTTATCTGATTCGACGCCCCGAAAAACTCTTGGAAGACAATTATCCTGTGGTGTTCTTTTTTCATGGTTCTGGTGGCACAGGTGAGGGCTGGTTAAGTAATAATACTGATGTTTCTAGATTAATTGATGAGGGTAAATTTATTGGTATTTTCCCTGATGGTTACGATAAGCGCTGGAATGTAAGCGGCGAAACTAATGCAGATGATGTTGAATTTGTTAGCCTGATTGTTGGTGATCTCGACGGGTTTGGATTGTTCAATGTGAATAAAATCTATGCTGTTGGCATTTCTAATGGTGCAGGGCTGGTTAATAGAATCGCTAAAGAGACCACTCTTTTTAAGGCAATTGCTCCAATCATAAGTCAACAAACAGTGACTATTGGCGAAACTGTTCCGTCCAGGGCTGTATCGGTTTTTCAAGTTAATGGTGCCGAAGATGACTTGGTTCCAGTGAATGGGGGCAGTGGTGTTGCCGACAGTATGTTTATGTCTGCGCAAGCCAGTGCAGAGAATTGGGCGTTAAATTTTAATTGTAATATGACCCCGACCATTCAAAATAAAACCTGGGGAAGTCTAGCGGTTAAGCAATATACCTTCGGATCATGCCTAGATAATCAAAAGGTTAGATATTCAATAGTTGAGGGGGCGGGACACACTGCGGACTATGGTGAAAATGTTGATTTATATAGTCTTATCTGGAGTTTTTTCACCGCGACTGATGGTGACCGAGCGGCACGTAACTATAAAATTCTAGCATTGGGTGACAGTTATACGATTGGGCAAAGTGTTTGTGATACTTGCCGTTTTCCAGAGCAATTAAAAGAGAGATTAATATCAGAGTATGCAGATCGAGATGAGTTTAGTTTGCAGATTATTGCTCAGACTGGTTGGAACACAACGGATTTAAAAAATGCGATTACAAACTCAGAACCTGCCAATAATTTTGATTTGGTAACGCTGCTTATTGGCGTCAATAATCAATTTCAAGGTAAGCCCTTTGCAGTATACGAAACAGAATTTGCCGAGCTTGTTGATTCGGCAATCTCTTTGGTCGGGGATAATGCTAGTAAATTAATTGTGGTTTCAATACCTGACTATGCATTTACGCCCTTTGGGCAGAATTTTAATCCGACCGCTACAAGTGCTGAGTTAGTCCTATATAATGACTTTGCGAGGGAATATTGTGAGGCAGTTGGACTATCATATGTCTACATAACAGATATAACGCAGCAAGGATTAGAGACCCCTTCATTAGTGGCAAGTGACGGCCTGCATCCGTCAGAGCTCGCATATACAAAATTTGTAGAGCGTATTCTGCCGCTCGCCTTAACCAAAGTGGACTAAGTTATTTTGTAGTTTACTGACCAATGTGCGATTTAAATAAACGTTTTAACTATGGAGGGTAGAGTGGATATTTACACGCTTGGGATAGCAATGAGTGTCGTTGTGTTTATTGGTGTTGGAATGTACGCCGGTCGCAGCGTAAAACAGCTTGATGATTATTTTGTGGCTGGCCGACGGGCACCAACGCTACTCATAGTCGGCACACTGGTTGCCAGTGTATTTAGTACCTCTCTGTTTCTCGGTGAAGCCGGTTTTACCTACGACGGTCAATTGGGCCCTTATATTTTAATGCCCGGTATAGCCGTCATTGGCTATGTCTACGGCGCCTTGTTCTTTGGCACTTTTCTGCGCCGCAGTCGCGCTCACACGGTGGCTGATTTTTTCGGTCAGCGGTTTAATAGTCATAAAGTCCAACAAGCAGCGGGTCTAACCATTATCGTGGGTCTCGGCGGTTACTTGTTGGTGGTCACCCAGGGAGCCGCTATTTTGCTAACTGAGTTAACTGGCTTGAGCTACTTTGAGGGCATTATTCTGGCGTGGCTGAGTTACACGCTGTTCACGCTATATTCTGGTTCCAAAGGCGTTATTCTTACCGACACTCTAATGTTTTTACTGTTTTGCGTTGCCACTGTATTTTTCGTTTTTTATATTGTTGACGGCATGGGTGGTGTGGCTAAGGCAGTGCAGGACCTTACTCAGGTGCAGAGTAAACCGGACATTGCCGCTTGGCATGGAACGGTCGGAGCGGGTACAGAGTGGCCGACGGCAAAGGACTACCTGATTTGGAGTTTGATTATGGATATGTCCTGGGGCTTTGTTTATGCCGTGGGACCCTGGCAGTCTAGTCGGCACTTAATGGCGCGAGACGAACACGTAGTTATCCGTGCAGCGGTCTATGCGTGCTTTGCGGTGGCGCTGATGCAGGTGCTAGTCTATGGCATAGGCGGATTGATTAATCTTGCAAACCCTGAAATTTCTCCCTCTGAAACCGTCATGATATGGGCGGCAAAAAACCTAGTACCAAGTTTTCTTGGTGCTATGTTACTGGCAGGTATAATGGCGGCTGCACTATCGTCAGCATCGACATTTTTGTCTCTCATCGGTTTCAGTGTAAGTAATGATATTGTCGTGCGTAAGACGCAATTGACCGTCAATGCGTCACGTATTGCCATGTGTGTTACTGGCATTGTGGTATTAGTGTTGTGTTTTATCTTTCCACCTAACGTTTTTTGGCTGATGCTATTTATCGGGACGGTTTTTGCATCGTCCTGGGGCCCCGTTGGATTTATGAGTATCTGGAGTAAATCTATTACTGCTGATGCCGCATTTTGGGGAATAGTGACTGGATTTTTCGGTAACGTGATCCCAGCGTTACTGGAATATTTAGGTGTTATTGATCTACCTAGCTACCTCAATCCGGCACTCATTGGCGCAAGTATTAGTGTTATGACCATTGTGGGTGTTTCAAAAAGAGGCGTTGTCACTACACAAGAGGCGCAGTACCGCGCAGCCCTGCATCGCACGCCTGACGTCGATTATGATCGGCAAAAAACCAAAACGACGCTGTTAGCGCCAGCCGCTTTAATACTCTATGGCTGTCTAATGCCATTACTTCTGATTAAGTATTATGTGATTCCTTATCAAACCGGGGTTGGCCAACTCCTTGCAGATGGCTCGGTAGATCTGACAACCGGAGAAGCCATACTGGCTATGCTGTCAGCGCCCGTCTATATTATCCTTGGCCTAATTGTTGCTAAGGTGGTGTGGAGCAGATACCACCCTCATTCACAGCCGAGTAACTAGGTGAGTTTTACTGTAAGATTGCCTGGTCTAGAAAACATGGTTGTTTAAGACCGACAACGTCAGTTGGCCTGTCATTTTATTGAATTTCTGAACTAGATTACTGCGGTATGCGCTAGCGCGCTTTGATGCAGCCGGCCCGAGTACACTAGCCCATTGGAAATGAGATAATCTATGCGATCTACGGACTACACGGTTGATGCCGAACAAAAAATTAACTGGAAAGTCTTCCAAATAGTCTGGCCATATCTGGTCGAATATAAATCTCGAATAGCCCTTGCTTTGGCATTTTTAGTATTGTCAAAAGGGGCAAGTGTTTCAGGACCATTTTTACTAAAGTACATAGTGGATACACTCAGCGAAAATGGAGTGTCTGGGCTGGTGATGGTCCCTGTGGCATTAGTATTGGCCTATGGCTTTGCGCGTTTCTCGATGATTATTTTGGGTGAAATACGGGACACTATTTTTGGGCGTGTAACAGAAAGGGCCATGAGTAAAATTGGTCTTTTGGTGTTTAAGCATGTTCACAGCTTAGATTTAGATTTTCATCTCAATCGTCGTACTGGGGGTTTATCACGAGACATCGAAAGAGGCGTCAATGGCATCAGTTTTCTTATGCGTTTCTTTGTCTTCAATATAGCGCCTACCTTGATTGAGATAGCCCTCGTCATAGGGATTCTATTGTTCAATTATGGTCCGGCCTTTGCCGTCATTACTTTAATAGCGGTAGTAGCTTATATTCTTTTCTCAACTACTATGACGGATTGGCGTACCGAGTTTGTCCGTGAAGCGGCCCGCGCCGACTCTGCTGCAAGTACTATTTCCTTAGACAGTTTGCTAAATTATGAGACGGTTAAATATTTCACCAATGAAGAGTACGAGGCTAATCGCTACGATAAGTCACTGAGTCATTGGGAATCAGCCAAGCGCAAAAATCGGCTGACCCTACTTGGTTTAAATGCTGGGCAGGGTTTAATCATATCGGTGGCCATGACCTCAATGATGTGGCTAGCCGCCGAGCGTGTTGCCCAAGGGAGCATGACAGTGGGTGATTTTGTGTTAATTAATGCGTTCATGATGCAGTTATTCATACCGCTTAACTTCCTCGGATTTGTGTATCGTGAAATTAAAGGATCAATGGCTAACATAGAAAACATGTTTGCTCTGTTAGATCTCAATCCTGGTGTTGAGGATGCTGCAGATGCCACCGAACTAGTGGTCACACAGGGTGTTATTAACTTCAATCGGGTGTCATTTCACTATAGAGACGATCGTGGAATTATTAAGGACCTTAGCTTTACTATTAAGGCGGGTGAGAAAGTTGCGGTTGTTGGCGCGAGTGGGGCAGGCAAGTCGACCCTAGTCAAACTGCTGTTCCGATTTTACGATCCTAATTCAGGCAATATACTAATTGATGGACAAGATATCAGTCGAGTTAGTCAGCATAGTCTGCGCAAAGCAATTGGTATAGTACCTCAAGATACCGTTCTGTTTAATCAAAGCATCTTGGAGAATATCCGTTATGGTAACCCTGATGCGTCTGATGAAGACGTATTGCAGGCTATTAGACTTGCTCATCTGGAAGAGTTTATCGCTCAATTACCTCAGGGTTGGGCCACCGTGGTTGGTGAGCGTGGGCTAAAGCTATCTGGGGGTGAAAAGCAGCGCGTTGCCATAGCGAGAACGATTCTTAAGCGACCGCCTATTTTGGTCTTTGATGAAGCGACGTCTTCGTTAGACAGTAAGTCTGAGCGATCAATATTATCGGCATTACAAGAAATTTCTCAGGGATATACCAGCATGGTTATTGCCCATCGTCTCTCTACCGTTATTGATGCCGATAGAATCATTGTGTTGGATCAGGGAGGGTTGGTGGAGCAGGGCTCACATTCCAAACTACTCGCACAAAAAGGGCTCTACTTTGATCTCTGGAACGCGCAGTTAAGAGACCACAATTAGCATTACGTGATAATCCTTTTGTGTGTCCAAACATTTGACGCTAAGACTCTCAGCTTAGACAAACCAATCACTGCAATCAGTTTATGGATAAACAATAATCCAGCTGTAGTAGTAAAGCATCGCGAGCAATGGAATGGCTAATATTCCGGCAATAATCTTCACTGTGATTTCAGTATTATGGGTTCGCGAACGGGTGTGATTTTTCATGGTCTCCTCAAAGATTTGATCAAGCGTTAATATACAATTTGGCTTAGCCTAAAGCCTCGGTAGCTCCAGATGTAATCTACATTCTCTTGTTGCTAACACGAATCATTATCATTTACATTCAATCAAAAGTCAAATACACTATTGAAAAATTTGCTTGTTAAGCATTAATCCGGTGCACCGGTTATGCGGCTAACTAAGCATGTCCAGTTCATCAAACTAGACCGAATCAGGATAATGACTAATGAAACTAAGATTTCTTTGTAGTACTCACCATGCGCATTTATCACAGGATCCAGCGAGAGCCCTGATATTTTGGCAAAGTGGCTTTGATACAGCACAAATTTTCTTCGATGAAGGTTCATGGTCAGAGGCCTTGGCGCATATTGGTTGCGCATTTGAAACTGCCGAAATAATTTTGATGAGCGATGTGGTAGACAGCCAAAATAGTATCGAACTTATGACATCGTCGGCTGTTATGTTGGCATTTACTTTATTAAAGCTAAACAGAGTAGATGATGCTCGAGATGTTTATTGGAGTTCAATTTGGCGCCTAGAGCGGGAACTTGCCCAAGGGAATGTCGAATATAGTGAGTTGCAAAAAAACTTAGGCTTTCTTTATAGTTGTGTCGAGAACCTGAATGCTAGATTTTTGTTCACCGATAACACACCTGTGGAGGCAACGGTTCACCACAGTATCTCTATCCATTAATTATCTGGTTGAGCGTGTTTTTTTCTAGTAACCAATAGCGGTTTTTAGTTATAGTTATTGCATCTTTAACTAATGGTACAAAAGCATGTCAAATCACAAAGCGTTAAATATGTTTGGACGCTCAGGAAACCCTACGCTGAAGGCAGATACCTTTGGTCGCAGCGCCCAAACTGGTTCATCATCTGGCGGGATTCAATCAATGAATTCGCAGACAATGACTCTTGAAGGTACGGTCAATAAGACCGGAATTTTACTCGCATTGGTCGTGCTCTCAGCATCTTGGACGTGGAACTTATTTTTTGAGAGTGGCGATGCAGGGGCCGTCATGCCTCTAGCCATAGGAGGCGCCATTGTTGGTTTTATCTTTGCTCTGATTACCATTTTCAAAAAGCAATGGGCGGGTATTACTGCGCCGCTGTATGCCCTAGCAGAAGGCCTGTTCTTGGGGGCTATTTCTGGAATCTTTGAGATGCAGTATCCTGGTATCGTCATTCAAGCGGTGGGGCTTACTCTGGGAACCTTAGCGTCGTTGCTGTTTTTGTATAAGACCGGCATTGTTAGGCCAACCGAAAACTTCAAACTGATGGTTACCTCTGCCACTATGGGTATTGGGCTGCTTTATTTAGTCAGTATGCTGATGAATATGTTTGGATCCGGTGGCATCGGGTTTATCCACTCAAATGGTCTTTTTGGAATCGGGTTTAGTTTATTCGTGGTGGCTATTGCAGCCTTAAATCTAGTCTTAGACTTTGACTTTATTGAACAGGGTTCGGAGATGGGAGCTCCTAAGTACATGGAATGGTTTGGCGCGTTTTCTCTCATGGTTACACTGATTTGGCTGTATCTTGAAATGCTTCGATTGTTGGCTAAGTTGAGAAGCCGCTAGTGGACGCAAACAGCCTTATTTTTGGCTCTATCGCGGTCGTCTCTCTGGCAATATTCTTTTACTTGGGACGGTTTAAGGCCTCTTCTAAGCAAACTGATCGGGATGACCGCATTGACTGGTCAACCCGAAAATTCTCTCTTGGTAAAATGTTTCTGTATGGCGTGGGATTAGCCTGCGCCATTGCATTAGTGGCTCAGATTATCTGAGTCACTTAGTGAGCCAAGCACTGTACTTTTTCATACAGATAAGAAGTAAGTTGTTGACGATTTCCAACCGCGTCCAAGTCAGTCCAAAGAAGAGGGTCGCCAATTTCAGTGATAACCTTAGTCCCAAATTTATTACTGGCCTCGTTGAGTAGCAAAGCCATGCGTAATGGTTCGGCCACATGGGACGCTAAATGAAAAATTCGGCTATTCTGGCCTCTAAAATAAATCGGCACAACGGTCGCCTGAGTATCGCGTATGAGCTTTGCGGCGAAGGTTGTCCATGGAGCATCAACGACTGTTCCGAATCCTTTGCGATCTGCGGTAGAGACAAATCCAGAGGGAAACACCAACAAAGGTATGTCCTGTTCTAGGGCCTTTTGAGCCATTTTTTTACTGCGAATATTGTTCTTTACAGCGGCCTTGGTTTCATGAAAATCAATAGGTAAAAAGTAGGGTGCTAGATCACGGTCTCGGCATAGCATTGCATTGATTAGAATGCGAAAATTACCTCGAGCCTTGACCGCTAAGTCACATAGAACCAAACCATCGACAACCCCAAAAGGATGGTTGGCCACAAATACTAAGGGCCCTGTTTTGGGTAATGCCGCAAGTTTGGCTGAGTCATAACAGCTATTAATCTTTGTGGCGTGTAATGCTGAACTGAAAAACGACGCTACATTAAAGGGTTGCTCTTTTAATTCATCATAGATTGATTCTATTTTACGGCGGCCAAACAAAATTTCCACACCAGAAATAAATTTTTGCATTATCCAAGGATCTGTTGGCTGCACATAAGACAATGTGGGTTTTCCCTGAATATATTCAGGGAAAAGAGGTTCCAAATTATCGCTATTTTGGGTCAAAACATATCTCCGGATCGGTGACCCCAATTTTTACACAGTTGTCTTCATCAGTGCCAGCACTAAAAACGGCATAGTAGACATGATATACCAGAGTGCTTGGATAAATAATTGATCTGCCAATAATCAAAATACAGCTTGTATACATAGTTTATTTGCATAGTTGAATCGACTCTGAGACTATCGCCCTAGTTATTTAACAACACTTACAATCAGAGAGGTTTTATGAATACTGACAGAGAGCTAGATCTTATCGTTTACGGTGCTACGGGTTTTACCGGTCGCTTAGTGGCTGAGTATCTTAACCAGACTTATGGTGTCAATGGTGACATCAAATGGGCCATGGCAGGCCGCAGCATGGAAAAACTGATCGCGGTTAGGGATGAAATGGCTATCTCTGCCGACGTACCTCTGGTGGTCGCTGATGCGGCCGATCTAGCCTCTATTGACGCAATGGTTAAGCGCACTACCGTGGTGTTAACCACCGTTGGCCCTTACCAGCTTTATGGTAATGAACTTGTTGCGGCATGTGCAGCAACCGGCACAGATTATGTAGACCTTTGCGGTGAGCCGGCATGGATGCACACAATGATTGCTGAGCATTCAGAGGCCGCCAAAAAGAGCGGGGCACGTATTGTCTTCTCTTGTGGCTTTGATTCAGTACCTTTTGATTTAGGCGTATTCTTTTTACAGCAACATGCAGTAGCCACTCTGGGTAGCACGGTTCCTCGCGTGAAAGGCCGAGTTCGTTCAATGAAGGGTACTTTTTCGGGTGGCACGTTGGCTAGTTTTAGAGAAACCATGGCAGCGGCTGGCAGAGATCGAAGTCTAATCGCTGTGTTACGTAATCCATTTGCGTTAACTGAAGGCCTTGAAGGCGCAGAGCAGCCACTTGGCAATAAGCCTGAATATGACGAGGCAGTGCAGAGCTGGATAGCCCCCTTTGTGATGGCGAGTATTAATACCAAAAACGTCCATCGCTCCAACATGTTACTGGGGCACTCTTACGGTAAAGATTTTGTTTATGACGAAATGATGGTTACCGGACCCGGAGAGAAGGGTGAGGCCATGGCTATGGCAATTACTAACGACACCTCCATGGCAGAGAGCAAAACCAAGCAAGGAGAAGGGCCCAGTAAGGAAGAGCGCGAAAATGGCTACTATGACGTGCTTATGGTGGGAGAACATACAGATGGCCGTTCTGTGCGTATAAGTGTTAAAGGCGACAAAGACCCTGGTTATGGATCAACCTCTAAGATGATTGCCGAAAGTGCCGTGTGTCTGATTAAACACCCAGATTTAGGTGCCGGCGGTATTTGGACCACAGCCCCCGTTATGGGTGCTGAGTTGATTGAGCGTTTGCAAGCCAACGCCGGATTAACCTTCGCTATTGAAAGCTAAATTGGTGCTGAGATAGCGGGTGGTAGAACTCTAATAACTGAGGCCTTGGCCCGATGATTAAGTTTCACTCTCTCAAAGATGCGTTAATAGATGAGCTCCATAACCGGCCATTTCCGGTGGTGGAGTTACCTGCTCAAGTGTCAAATATTGTGGTCTTGAACCCCGCAGGCCGGGATGTGGAGTTAGAAGGCTTGAAAACGCTGGCCGCTGCTCACAACATGCCTCCTCCAGAGGAGGGGGTGAGTTGTTATTATCAAAGCGCAGACACATTTGACCTGCGTTGGGAGCGACATAACGAGTTTTCCACCTACACTCTAATTTGTCATAAAGCGCTGACCGGAAACACCTTCGAGGGTGGATTCGCACACCTTAGTGAGCAATGGTTAGGGTCTATTGAAGGTGAAGTGATAAGTGCTAATCACATAGATCTGCGGCCACTATCATCGGCCCCAACGGAAATGCATGAGCTGAATGATTACTTTGATGGACATAAGCTCATCGGTAGTAAAATCTATGACGGTAACGCTACAATCTGGACAGCTATGCGAAGCCACGGTGATGGTTTCAGCCGTACCCTAATCATTGATGAGGGTCTTGATGCGAGCCAGGCAGGTAGGGCGGTACGCAACTTATTAGAGATATCAACCTATCGGTCAATGACTCTGCTGGCGTTGCCTGCTGCGCGAGCACTGTTGCCAGAAATAAGCCTATTGGAACAGAGCCTTAGTAAGACCAGTGCAAAACTCAAGCAGTTAGAGACTTTAGAAGACGAGCAAAATCTAATGGCTGAGCTAATTGCTGAAGCAAGCCAAGTCGAAAAATTAATTGCCGACCACAGCTTTCGGTTTTCGGCGACTGAGGCCTACTTTAAATTGACCGAAACACGACTGGATATGCTGCGTGAAGAAAAAATTCCAACGATCAGAACACTCAAACAGTTTCATGTTAGACGTTTTATTCCGGCTTATAGCACCTGTGTGTCGGTAGTAAAGCGCAAACAAAACCTCTCACGACGCATTGGCCGCACCAGCGAATTGCTCCATTCGCAATTACAGCTGTCACTTGAGGATCAAAATCAACGACTACTGGCGTCCATGGACAAACGCAGCAAGGTACAGCTACGTCTTCAGCAAACCGTAGAGGGCTTATCGGTAGTGGCAATCACCTACTACTCTATGAATCTACTCAAGCTGATGATTTTACCATTACCCATTCAAGACTATGCGCCACTAAGCCATGCTCTAATTATTGCTTTGGCCACGCCTATAATTTTTTGCTCAACCCTGTTGGCAGTTAGGCGCATAAGGAAGAAACTAGGCGACCAAGACTAGGTCGTTATATAGAAAGGGTAGTACTTTCAGTTATTGCGCTCATTCCAGTTAACGCACTGTTCTAGCGTTACCCCTGAGCCCCCAAAAATATCTAATGCACTGCCAATGGTTAAGTCTACCTTGCCATTGGACAGGCTCTTAACTGTGCCTAAGTCATTCAATGATTTAGCCCCGCCAGCATAGGTTGTTGGTATAGAAACCAAATCCCCAAGAAGGCTAATTAAGTCACGATCAATCCCCGCTTGTAGGCCCTCGACATCCGCACTGTGTATCAAAAATTCAGCGCAGTAAGGCTGCAGCTGGTCAACAAGGCGCTCATCAATTTGAACATTGGTAATAGTCTGCCAGCGATTGGTCGCCACCATCCAGCCGTGATTGGTTTTTCGGCAGCTTAGGTCTATTACCAAATTATGCGCACCAACTTCTGCACTAATTTCAGATAGCCGCGCCCATGAGAAATCGTTCTGCTCAAACAAATAAGAGGTAACAATCACCTTAGATGCGCCAGCCTCGATATAGGCTGCGGCATTTTTTAGGGTCACACCTCCACCAAACTGTAAACCTTTTGGGTATGCCTTAAGGCTGTCTAACACCGCTTGCTGATTGTTGGCACCCAATGAAATAACGTGCCCACCGACTAACCCCATACTTTTATAAAGCGCCGCATAGTGGCTGGCCTCTTTATCACTGACAAAGTTGGTATCGGCGCCGGCGTCAGAAAGACTACCACCAATAATTTGTTTTACCTGGCCTTCATGCAGATCAATACAGGGGCGAAATAGGGTCAAGAATTTACTCCAAGCAAGCAATATCAATACATTATAAACTTTTTGCGCGAGCATAACTCATGCATAAAAACAGGATATAGCGCGCAGACGACCAAAGTTACATACGCGAGCGCACCAGTGGTGTGTCGGCATTGCGCCAGGCGTGTTCAAAGTCGGTGAAAACTTTTTTGGCTTCGCCGGACTTACCTTGAGACGCTAGACTTTGCCAGAGGCCAAAAAGAGCCCAACCATTATTTTTATGCCAAGCCAAGTCTTGTCGATAGACCGCCTCTGCCTCTGCAGCACGACCGGCCTCTAATAACGCAGCGCCCAAGTAGTGTCGTATCGGTTGTGGCCAATCAGGGGGTTCGATGTAAGCATTTTTATCTTCTATGGCAATTGCAGCCTTATAGTCAGCAATTGCGGCGTCAAGATTACCGCTGGCCTGGTTGATTTCACCGGATAGCGCTCGTGCAGCGAGCTTAAGAATTGATGATACTGGGGTTGGACCAACAGGATTTTGATCAATATTTTTTAGGGAGATTATTTTCCATAGATCGCCGAGCTCGCGGCGTGCTGAAGTCAGATCGCCCTTTGCCACTAGCGCACCACCACGGCAATAGTGCCAGATACCATCTAGGTATGCTGTACCTGACGCCAGTGGCTGACTATCTAGTATTGCATCCCAACGTCCAAACATCTTATTGACCAAGCACATGCCAGACACGCGCTTTTGGTTTCTTCCTCTTTGGTAGCTGTCTGGATTAATGACATAGACTAGTTTGTTGGCCGCATCAATGGCTGTGGCATAGTCACCTTGAAAAGAGGCGGCATATTTTATGAAGTCTATGGCATGGGGTGCATGAATCTTCGCTGACAATGGGTAGGTACCCAAGTTGGGTAAAGGCCGATCACCCCAAATTTCTAGGAATTCCTTATCAACCTCTTGAGAGCGAATATTGCTGGCCACAGCTTTATCAAATTGACCAACCCGCACATAGATATGCGAAGGCATGTGCACCATATGACCTGCCATGGGCATGGTGGCGGCTAATCGATCAGCCGATGCAAGTGCACGTTCAGGTTCTCTAGAGGCTTCCATTAAATGAATATAAAGATGGTTGGCACCGGGGTGATCAGGTCGAGAGGCCATTGCATTCTCCAGCACCGCCGCCACTTTGCCAGTATCACCCACCGGAGACCCATCATGATTCCAATAATTCCAGCGGCCTATGTTCATAAACGAGGCCGCATACAGTGAGGCTATGTCGGGATCGTTGGGGTACTTCTTTTGCAAAGCCCCGGCGGCTTGCATGTAGGCAAGATCACGCTGATGGTTGTTCGCTATTGAGTCTTGATCATACAAAATATACAGGGTATTGATCATTTCGCGCTCAATCGCTGAGGCTTTTTTGATTAAGCTTAACGCTTTATTGATGGCTTTTAAGCCCTCGCCCTTTGGGTCATCCGGCATTCCGCTATAGCGGCTATTTGGGTTTGGACCCATGGCATGAGCTAGCCCCCAATAGATCATAGGGTGTTCAGGGTCATGCATTGCAGCTTGTTGATATGAGGCGATTGATTCTGGAAAGTAAAAGCCCCAGGCGTAACGTAAGCCTTGGTCAAAAAACTGTTGAGCTAGTGTATTTGATGTGGAAATAGTGCGGTGATACACACCAGAGCCCTCTATTAAGATTGCTCTCTCAGCATTTTCGTTCTCGTTTGACATGGCATTAGCTGTTGGGGCATGCAAAAGACCGGCAGTAAGCAATGTCGCGAAAAATATCGATTCTGTGTAACGGGCCAATATCCTCATAGGAAAACCTTGAAATGGGCTAATTCGACAATGAGTATAATCGGTCAATATAGATTTGGTAAGTCGTTAGTTCTACCCACCGGATAAACGGGCACTGGCAACTTTAGAGCCATTGGCTCGATTGAGTGCAGTGGATATGGTGTTTCCGGCAATTAACAATTTATCCAGATTCACGCCATGCTCAATACCCATTCCATTGAGCATGTATATTAGGTCTTCACTGGCGACATTACCTGACGCGCCCTTAGCATAGGGGCAGCCACCCAAACCAGCTACCGCGCTATCAATCACTGAAATACCCATTTGTAGCGAAATTAAGATGTTCGCCAGCGCTTGGCCATAGGTGTCATGCATATGCATGGCCAGCTTGTCGGCGGAAATTTTACCCAACAATTCACTTAATAATGCAGCAGTCGTTGCAGGCGTGCCGACACCAATAGTGTCACCTAAAGACACTTCATAGCAGCCCATATCTAACAATCGGTGGGTAACCTCTGCTACAAGCATAGGGTCAACGTTGCCTTCGTAGGGACAGCCAAGGACACAGGATACATAGCCGCGCACGCGAATATTGTTACTTTGAGCTTTTGCCATGACCGGATAAAACCGTTCAAGGCTTTCTTTAATAGAGCAGTTGATGTTTTTTTGGCTAAAGCTTTCTGATGCGGCTGCAAACACGGCAACTTCTTTAACCTTATGCTCTATGGCTCTGTCCATACCAATTTCGTTGGGTGTTAGAGCGCTAAAGATGATCTTTGGGTAAGCTGTCTGCAGGGTATTACTGATAATATTAAACACCTCACCACTACTGGCCATTTGTGGAACCCACTTTGGGCTAACAAAACTTCCCGCTTCAATATTGGTTAATCCTGCACTGGCCAGCTGACTAATCAGCTGAATCTTTGTATTTGTGCCGACGGTTTGTTTTTCGTTTTGTAGCCCATCACGGGGGCCGACTTCAACGATACGCACACGCTTTGGAATGGTCATAGGTCGAACGCCTCAAATGATAATAACTCAGCGCCACCTTCAACCAGAGAGCCGGCCTCGAAGTAAAATTCAGTCACCACACCATCGCTGGGTGCTACCACAGTATGCTCCATTTTCATGGCCTCCATGACCACGAGGGTATCACCTTTTTTCACAGTAGCGCCGGTAGCAACCATTTGCGCGATCAGAGTGCCATGCATGGGTGCCTTGAGGTTACCGCTATCCATCCCTAAGTCATCCACTCCCAAGTCTGGATGCAGTTCACGGCAGTGAAAGAAACCCTCAGGGGTGAATAAATCAAAACCGTCGTTTTTAGGCTCAATGGTTGAATGACTCAGGTCAACATAACTGTCCGCTGATAATACGCATTCGTTCTGCTGTATTTGCACTCTATGGACAGGCGTTGGTCGACCCCAGTTGTTATTTAAATACCAGGGCGAGTTAGCCTCATTCGATTGTTGAGCGATTACAGTAGCTTTGTCTTGGTGACGTTTTAAGACAGCGGATACCGCTAGCGGTGCAGCATAGTCAACGTCTTCTTGACGGTGACGGAATATTTCATCGTGGTGATGTTCTATAAATCCAGTGTCTACATCGCCATCTCGGAAGGCTTGACTGGTGGCTAGATTGTAAAGAAACCCAATATTGGTTGTTACACCTGCAATGCGGTAATTGCTCAGAGCCTCGGTTAGACGCGCAAGCGCCTGTGCTCGATTGGTGCCCCAGACAATGAGTTTGGCAATCATGGGGTCATAATAGATACTGACCTCATCACCCTCCACAACACCTGTATCTACTCGCACATGGCTACTTTCTGAGGGTGGCTTTAACAGACTTAGGCGTCCGCTAGCGGGTAAGAAATCATTATCGGGGTCTTCTGCATAAATACGCGCTTCAAAGGCATGGCCGCTAATCTTTAATTGCTCTTGTGAGCGGGGCAGAGGCTCGCCGGCTGCCACGGTAAGTTGCCAAGCGACCAGATCTTGCCCACTGATCATCTCAGTGACCGGGTGCTCAACCTGAAGGCGTGTATTCATCTCCATAAAGAAGAAGTCGCCACGGCTGTCTAAAAGGAACTCGACGGTTCCTGCGCCCTGATAATTAATGGCACGGGCCGCTTTTATCGCTGCGGTACCCATTTTTTGACGCAATTCAAGGGTCATGCCGGGTGCCGGCGCTTCTTCAATCACCTTTTGGTGTCGACGTTGCACCGAGCAATCACGCTCAAATAGATAAACGGCATTTTGGTGGCTGTCACAAAACACTTGGATTTCCACATGGCGTGGCTTGAGAAGGTACTTTTCCACCAGCATTATGTCATCGTTGAAGCTGCTTAATGCCTCGCGCTTGGCAGCACTTAATGCTTGTTCGAACTCTTCGGCCGAGTGCACTGCTCGCATCCCTTTGCCGCCACCACCCGCAGTCGCTTTGAGTAGCACCGGGTAGCCCATTTTGTCAGCTTCGCTTTTCAGTAAAGCAGGGTTCTGATCATCACCATGATAACCGGGCACCAGAGGTACATCGGCATTAGCCATAATAGTTTTAGCTGCAGACTTAGAGCCCATGGCCAAGATAGCCTCAACCGGCGGGCCAATAAATGTGATGTTATGTGCGGCGCACTGACGACAAAATTCAGCATTTTCAGAGAGAAACCCATACCCTGGATGCACTGCTTGAGCGCCTGTTTCTATAGCTGCTTGTATGATTTTATTAACTACTAAATAGGATTCATTAGAGGGCGCAGCTCCAATATAAACGGCTTCATCAGCCATTTTGACATGGAGAGCACTGCGATCTGCATCGCTGTAGACGGCGACGGTTGCAATACCCATCTGACGGGCTGTTTTAATGATTCTACAGGCAATTTCGCCCCGATTGGCAATCAGTATTTTAGTAAACATGGTGGGCGTTAGTCCTTTAACCAGTTAGGCTTTCGTTTGTCTAAAAAGGCGCTTAAACCTTCCTGTCCCTGAGGGCTTACTCGAATGCCGGCAATCACCTCACAGGTGTGTTCAATCAATTTAGAGTTGATGGGTTTGCCGCTCACAGCAAAGATTAGCTGTTTGGCGACGGCGACGGCTTCAGGGCCATTGCTGAGTATCGCTGTGACCAGTTGTTCTACTTTGTCATCAAGGAGCGACTTCTCGACTGCTTCGTGAACTAGCTCTATTTGCACTGCAGTATTGGCATCAAAGCGTTCTGCCGTCATAAAGTAGCGCTTTGCATGGCGCTCTCCAATGGCGGCAATAACGTAGGGGCTAATCGTTGAGGGCACTAAACCAATTTTAACTTCACTGAGGGCAAAGCTCGCATTGGATGAAGCTAGGGCTATATCACAACAACTAATGAGTCCGACGGCACCGCCAAAGGCCGCACCCTGCACTCTGGCAATGGTGGGGATAGGCATTTGATGAAGGGCTTTAAGCATTGCAGCTAATGCACGTGCATCGTTTAGATTTTGTTGATATGAATAACTTGCCATGCGCTTCATCCAATCAAGATCGGCACCCGCAGAAAAGCTTTTGCCCTCTGATTTTAGCAGCATGATGCGCACGTTCGTATTGGCTGCGAGGGCATTAAACGCATTGGTCAGTTCAATGATCATCTGATCATCAAAAGCATTGTGCTTGTCAGGATTGTTCAGGGTCACCTGAGCAACGCCGCGGCTATCAATTTGAGTGATGACTTTATCCATGATTATTTCTCAATCTCAATCTCAGTGTTGGTTATACTTACATCCTAAAGATACCGAACTTAGTATCCTCAATGACACGGTTATGACTGGCAGAAATTGACAGCCCTAACACCATGCGAGTATCTGCAGGGTCAATCACACCGTCATCCCAAAGCCGCGCAGAGGCATAGTAGGGGTGACCTTGATGCTCGTAATTATCAATAATCGGTTGTTTGAAGTTGGCTTCGTCCTCGACACTCCAGTGGGTACCATCACGTTCGTATTTGTCTCTGGTCACCTGTGCCAGTACGCCGGCAGCTTGTTCGCCGCCCATAACGGAAATACGCGCATTGGGCCACATGAACATTAAGCGCGGATCATAGGCGCGGCCGCACATACCATAATTACCGGCACCAAAAGAGCCGCCAATCAGTACCGTAAATTTAGGGACATTGGCGGTGGCAACGGCGGTTACCATCTTGGCACCATGCTTGGCTATGCCGTCGTTCTCAGATTGCTTACCGACCATAAATCCGGTGATATTTTGGAGAAACACTAATGGTATTTTGCGCTGAGCGCAGAGCTCAATAAAGTGCGCACCTTTCTGCGCCGATTCACCAAAGAGAATGCCGTTATTGGCGACAATGCCCACTGGGTAGCCAAAGATGCGTGAAAACCCACACACCAGAGTGGTGCCATACAGTGCTTTGAACTCGTCGAAATCAGATCCGTCGACAATGCGTGCGATAATTTCGCGGACATCATAAGATTTACGCGAATCTGCAGGCACAATGCCGTATATTTCTTGAGCATCATAGGCCGGTTCAATAGCTTCTTTTAGATCGCCATTGATGGGTTTGATTCGGTTAAGTCTAGATACCGCTTTACGAGCAAGATCCAGCGCGTGATGATCATTGTTAGCCAAATGATCGGCAACACCGGAAATGCGTGCATGCACGTCGCCACCACCAAGGTCTTCCGCAGTGACCACCTCACCTGTGGCCGCTTTGACTAAGGGTGGTCCAGCCAGAAAAATAGTACCCTGTTCTTTAACAATAATGGACTCATCAGCCATAGCTGGAACATAGGCACCACCAGCAGTGCAGGAGCCCATGACCGCGGCAATTTGCGGGATATTTTGCGCCGACATGTTAGCCTGATTAAAAAAGATGCGCCCAAAATGCTCTCGGTCGGGGAATACGTCGTCTTGCCTAGGTAGATTGGCACCACCAGAGTCGACCAAGTAAATGCAGGGTAAGTTATTCTCCGCAGCAATAGCTTGGGCGCGCAGGTGTTTTTTTACAGTGAGAGGATAGTAGCTTCCGCCTTTTACGGTAGCATCGTTAGCCACGATGACGCATTCTTGACCACTGACACGACCAATGCCCGTGATAATGCCCGCGGCAGGTACTTCTTCACCATAAACATCATGGGCCGCTAATGCTGACAATTCTAGAAAGGGTGACCCAGGATCCAACAACCCCTCAACGCGCTCTCGAGGCAATAATTTACCGCGGCTAACATGGCGTTCACACGATTTGATGCCACCGCCCTTAAAAATATGGGCTAGCGTAGTTTTGAGATCGTCGACCTTGACTTGCATGGCCTCCGCATTAGTAACAAATTCTGCACTGTTTGTGCTGATTTTACTGTTGATTACTGACATAAAAACTCCTTAAACGCTTTCAGCAAAAAGTTCGCGGCCAATCAGCATGCGTCGTACCTCAGAAGTGCCAGCACCAATTTCATAGAGTTTGGCGTCACGCAATAACCGAGCGGCAGGGTAGTCATTGGTGTAGCCGTTGCCGCCCAGTGCTTGAATAGCCTGCAGGGCCATCTGTGTGGCTTTCTCTGCGGTAAATAAGATGACCGCAGCAGCATCTTTGCGCGAGTCTTGGTCAAGATCACAAGCTCTGGCGACCGCATAGAGATAGGCGCGAGAGGCATTTAAATCTGCGTACATATCGGCAATTTTGCCTTGCATAAGCTGAAATTCGCCAATCGGCTGGTCGAACTGCTTGCGCTCGTGAATGTAAGGTAGTACCACATCTAGACAGGCTTGCATGATGCCTACTGGTCCGCCAGATAATACTGTGCGCTCGTAATCAAGACCTGACATGAGTACTGCGACGCCACGACCTTCACCGCCAAGAATATTTTCAGCAGGAACCTGACAGTTTTCAAACACAAGCTCACAGGTATTTGACCCACGCATGCCTAATTTGTCGAGTTTCTGTTGGCGAGAGAAGCCTGGGTAGTCGCGCTCGACAATAAAAGCGGTAATGCCTTTAGAGCCTGCGGTGGTGTCGGTTTTAGCGTAAATGACATAGGTGTCTGCGTCTGGTCCATTGGTGATCCACATTTTGCTCCCATTGAGTACGTAGTAATCGCCATGCTTTTCAGCTTTTAGCTTCATACTTACTACATCGGAGCCCGCATTGGGTTCACTCATGGCCAGGGCGCCAACATGCTCACCCGAGCAGAGCTTGGGTAGATATTTGCGCTTTTGCTCTTCGGTACCATTTTTGTGCAATTGATTTACACACAGGTTTGAGTGAGCGCCGTAGGACAAGCCAACCGAGGCTGAAGCCCGAGATATTTCTTCCATTGCGACACTGTGAGCAAGATAGCCCATGCCTGTGCCACCGTATTGTTCTTCAACTGTTATGCCTAGGAGCCCCATGTCCCCCAGCTTGAGCCACAGATCCATGGGGAATTCGTTACTGCTGTCTATGTCGGCAGCGCGGGGCGCAATTTCCTTACTGCAGAACTGGAAAACACTATCACGAAGCATGTCGATATCTTCACCAAGATTAAAATTTAGGGTAGGGTAAGGTGTGTTCATAGGTTAGCTGTCTCCATTGGTTTTGAGCGCATCAATGCATGCGGCTTCGGCTTTATTTAGGTCCTTTAAAAGGTTGCCAATATCATCCAATTGTTGATTTAGTTTTTCACGCTGCTGACGAATCGCACCAACTAGGCTATTGAGTTGATCTATATTGGTTTTTCCAGGTTCGTACATATCAATAATTTGTCGAGAATCTTCGAGGGATAGACCTAGTCGCTTACCTCTAAGTATCAGTCGAAGTCTAGTACGATCTGCAGAGCTATAGACTCGCGTTTGGCCTCGTCTAGATGGACTGAGTAAGCCAATATCTTGGTAATATCGAGCGGTACGAGTGGTAACCCCAAATTCTTTACACAGATCAGTGATGCTGTATTCAGTAGAAGAGGTGACAATATTTGCCATAAGTATTGCTCGCAGCGTTTAGAACTTGGCTCTATTTTAGGCGTCTATTACGTTTACGTCAACGTAAGTATTTTGGCTGTTTATGTATCTAGGGTATTAAAAAGATCAGAGTGTGTGGTTGTTCTATCAAAAGTGCACAATGGTACTATTTTTTTGGTAATTGATACTGGTACCAGACTCTTGTACTTGCTTATATATTGCTTGATACTCGTTCAGAATATTTGTTTCTCAGGTGGTTTATCGTTGTGCAACTAGAATTAGATGATTTTGATAATAAGATTATTCAGGCATTAACAAGCAATGCACGACTATCAGTGAGCGATTTATCTCGTCATGTGAATTTATCCCGTAATGCGGTGACCCATCGCATGAACAAGTTAGAAAAATCTGGCGTCATCAAAGGCTATAAAGTGATCTTGGGAGATGGCTTGCCTGTTAATGAAATAGTAGTTGCCATTATGATGGTCTATCGCAAAGATCGTATGCGAGATACCGAGGTAATTAAGTATGCAGCTAAGGTACCCGAAATAGTGTCTTGTTACATTATGAGCGGGGATTATGATGTGATACTTAATGTTCAAGCGCGCTCCCACGATCGTGTCCACGAAATATGGAAAGCTGTCAGCAGTTTGGAAAGCGTCGATGATACGCATACGACTTTTGCGTTATCTACGGTAAAAATATAACAACTATTTTTACGTCTCTTTTATTTTTCGTATTTTGCTAGTTTCTCACTCATATGTTTTTCTTTAATGTCATTTTTACGATGCGTTTTTAACGTATTTAATTAATCTCTTCACTGTCGATTTTATATATGCGTATTACCTATCAGTATCGTCATTTTGACCATAGCTTTGGTCAATTCGGGCATGTCATCTGATATTTTCATTTGTAATACTGGCGCCGAAAACAACCTATCTAGGATGGCACTATGCATTACAACATTGCACTTATTGGTTTTGGTGGCGTAAACCGAGCCCTGGCTGACATTATTGCGACAGACCCAGAGAAATTTTATTGTGAGATGGGTTTTAATTTACGCATTGTCGCTGTTTCGGATATGTTTTTGGGATCAGTTTATTCGCCAGAGGGTATCGACTTAGACTTGCTAACCACATTGCCGGCGGCTCAAGGCGCTTGTGCTGAGTTACCCAATGGTAAAGCGACTGCTGACAATGAAGATATTATTAAAAACAGTAATGCAGATATTGTTGTGGAGGCCACCATAACTGATTCGATGACCGGTCAGCCTGCAATATCTCACTGTCGTTGGGCATTGTCTGCTGGCAAACACGTGTCTACAACAAATAAAGGCCCTCTTACTTTTGCCGAAAAGGAACTAATGGCATTAGCTCTTAAAAATAATGTCGGTTTTGAATACGAAGGTGTAGTCATGAGTGGCACGCCAGTGCTTCGCTTCGCAGATAAACTATTGAAAGGCAGTGGGATTAATAAATTCACCGGTATCGTGAATGGTACGGCAAATTATGTTTTAGGTTTAGTCGAGCAAGGCTACACGTTTGCAGATGCTATTACCTCTGCACAGCAACAAGGGTATGCCGAGGCGGATCCTAGTGCTGACATTGAAGGTAAAGATGTGATGCTCAAGGTGATTGTGTTGGCGAATCGACTCTGGGATGCGAATTTGACTCAAGAAAATGTTCAGTGTCAGGGAATTACTGGTCTGACTGAAACTATGGTAAAACAAGCCGCGGCAGAAGGTTGTCATTGGAAGTTGCTAGGTAAGGCGAGTAAGCAAGAGGATGGTTCTATTGTTGCTAGTGTGTCACCAGAGAAATTATCGATAGTACATCCCCTAGCGTGTATCAGTGGTGCCGTTAATGCGATTACTTTTACCTCAGGTATGCTAGGTGATGTGACAGTTTCCGGCCCTGGTGCAGGACGCATTGAAACGGCATACGCTATCCTGTCAGACATTATCGCGATTCATCAGCGGAAGGGGAGTTAGTATGGAGTCCTTTGCCGCCATATTACCTAAGCAAACTGAAGAGCATCAACAAATGATTGATGTGATCAATCCTTTTACACAGGGCGTTGTTAGTTCTATTCCTGCAGCAACTTTGACGGATGTTGAAGCCGCATTAATTAGCGCTAAACATGGCTTTGAAATCTCTCGTAAGTTAGCGCGTTATCATCGCGCTAATATTTTAGCGGCAACCGCAGTGATTGTCCGCCAGGAGCTAGAAGCCTTTGCGCTCTTGATTGTGAGTGAGGCCGGAAAAACAATTGTCCAGGCGCGGAAAGAAGTGTCGCGTTGCATTAATACGCTAGAGTTGTCTGCGGAAGAAGCTAAACGATTAAGCGGTGAGGTGATTCCCTTTGATTCTTTCGAGGGCGCTATGGGGAGGCAAGGCTACACACACCTTGACCCTCTTGGTATTGTGTTGGCGATCACCCCGTTTAACGACCCTCTTAATTTAGTTGCGCACAAGTTAGGGCCTGCTGTTGCAGCGGGCAATTCGGTTATTCTAAAACCGTCAGAGCTTGCACCATTGTCGGCTATTAAATTGGTTGATGCATTTGTGCGCGCGGGATTAGATCAGCAGATTATCTCTGTGGTGGTTGGCGATGCAAATATAGGTAGCACATTAGTGTGTGCTGATGATATTCGTATGGTGTCTTTTACAGGTGGGATGGAAACAGGTGAGGCGATTACGCGCATTGCTGGTTTGAAAAAAATGACTATGGATTTAGGCGGTAATGCGCCAGTCATTGTGATGGCTGACAGCGATCTCGACAAGGCAGTAGCGGCAACGGTATCCGGCGCTTTTTGGGCATCGGGGCAAAACTGTATTGGGACGCAACGCATTTTTATTGAACGCAGCGTATTCGATCAATTTTCGGCGAAGTTTGTTACTCAAACACAAGCACTTATTGTGGGTGATCCGCTGGATGAAGCCACAGACCTAGGACCGATGATAACGCCAGAGCAGTCTGCACGTATTCAATCTTGGGTGGCAGATGCAATTAACCAAGGTGCAATGTTATTAACCGGACATCAACGTCACGATAATATATACACTCCAACAGTACTGACTAAGGTACCCACTACGACTAAATTATGCATGCAGGAAGTCTTTGCGCCAGTTGTCATTTTGGAACCTTTTGATAGTTTTAATGAGGTAATCGCTTGGGCGAATTGTGTAGATTACAGTCTGCATGCGGGTATTTTTACTTCTGACTTAGAAACCGCTTTAAAAGCAGCAGATAGCTTAGAAGCAAGTGGCGTGATGATTAATGATTCTTCCGACTTTCGTTTTGATGCCATGCCTTTTGGCGGGTACAAGCGAGGCAGTTTAGGGCGTGAAGGTGTGCGTTATGCAATGCAAGAAATGACGCAATCAAAAGTAGTCTGCTTCAATAGAGGCTGATATTTTAGTGCTAGACACTTAACTTATTGCGCGATTTACAGTTTTTTGTAGTCACCGCGATAAAAAATGAGTGGCTCTGTTCCTGAGTCAACAAAATTGGCAACGCTGCCAACTAAAATAATATGATCTCCACCATCATATTGGTGCGCGATGCTGCATTCAAAATAAGCGCTGCATTCAGGTAAAATAGGCACTCCGGCGTGGTTCTCTGTGCACTCAAGTCCAGCAAATTTATCACCGCCACTCTTAGCAAACTGGTCAGAGATAGATTGTTGGTTTGCACTTAATATATGAATCGCATAATGTTCTGCCTGAATAAAGTCATCGAAACAATTAGAGGCTTTATCAATGCTCCACAGGACTAAGGCGGGGGATAGAGAAACAGAGTTAAAGCTGTTTGCAGTCATGCCTACTCTTTGGCCGCCTTTACCCAGGGCAGTCACCACAGTAATACCCGTAGCGAAGCTTCCAAGCGCATTGCGCAGAGCCATAGGGTCTATGTTGGATGAAGCGTCGTCACTGTGTTTTTTGGCAGCCATAATCTATTGTAGTTAGTCGAGTGAATTTAGGGGCGGCAATCATGGTTTCAATAAGCGCTGGTTGCAAGGCATTTCATTCCTCATGGAGTGAATAACATCCTTTTCAGTAAGCATAGCCAAATCGAAATACCTAGATTGCCGTAAGCGAGTGGCAAAATGATTAACTAACTACCTTCCGCGGTAGTTAAAGGCAGTAAATCGTCAAAGCCGGGTACTCTTTTTTCTTTAGCCGCAGTCATGGCCTCTAAGATATCCTGATTTTGCAGCATGCCTCCTTGCCATGTTGCCATATGATTCAAGCTATCAGCAACAGAATGATCGCGACTGTAGTTGAGCATTTCCTTCACGCCATTCACCGCCATTGGACTGTGTTTAGTAATGCTTCTGGCCAACTGATGTGCAGCGTTAAGCATCTCTTCTTGTGAGTCATAGACGTTATTAACAAATCCACATTTTAACGCTTCATCCGCGGCAAAATTTCTGCTGGTGTAGGCGAGTTCTCTGGCTAGCCCGGAGGGCATTACATGCAGAATTCTTTGGAGCGTTCCAATGTCCGCGGTAATACCTAATTCAGTTTCCTTAATATTGAAGAAGGCGTTACTCGTGCATAGCCGTATATCTGTAGCACAAATCATGTCGACACCGCCGCCAATGCAGGCGCCCTGAATAGCAGAAATAACCGGCATACGTGATTTTTCTAATGCGCTAAATACATCCTGCATAGCCATTATCCAGCGCCGCTGTTTCTCTGCCGCTCTCGCAGGTTCGATATTGTCTTCAGTTGTCATGTCCTCAAAGACTTGGAGATCCATTCCCGCAGTAAAATGTTTACCCGCTGCAGATAGAATAACGACTCGCACTGACCCCAGATTATCTAAGGTGTTAATAATGGCGGGTAGTTCTCGCCAGAAGTCAGTATTCATAGCGTTAATGGCAGTGGGTCTATTAAGTCGAACTTCCGCAATTTGATGATCATCGATGGTAACTTCAAATGATTTAAGGTCAGAAAATTCGTCAATATGCATAATTAATCACTCTCATTAGTATTTTTTTGTAGCCTATACTTATTTTACATTGACTGGAGAGAGCAATAAAGACAATTAGCTCGGGTAGACTTGACTAATTTGTTAGGCGATTTAGCCTATTATCACGCACTATTTTGTGTGGAAAGTATATTTCTGCAAAATGATGGCAGATAAACTGCGTATTTCGGTGACAATTAGTTGCTGATTAGGGGGTGCTGTGGCAAAATCCTCGCCGTTCAGAGAGACGGGGGCTTACCAACCCTTTTTTAGCCGAGTCTTTAGGTGTCTTTTGAATAAATCTCTATGCGAGAGTGGCGGAATTGGTAGACGCGCTGGATTTAGGTTCCAGTGGGGCAACCCGTGAGAGTTCGAGTCTCTCCTTTCGTACCAAATTTTAATGTCTTACCATGAGGATAGCCCATGCAGGTGTCTATTGAGTCGAGCACAGGTCTAGAGCGTCAGCTGAAGATTGGTGTGCCTGCCGAAAAAATTGATCAAGAAGTCACTAACCGACTTCAGAAAGCGACAAAAACCGTTTCTATTAAGGGTTTCCGAAAAGGTAAAGTTCCTCTCAAAGTGGTCAAGCAGCACTATGGTAAAGGCGTTCGCCAAGAAGTTGTGGGTGAAATAGTTAATTCCAGTTTTTATGAAGCCATTCAGCAGGAAGATCTAAAGCCAGTTGGGCAGCCTCAGATAAATGACTTGTCAGATAAAGAAGGCCAAGACCTTGAGTTTATGGCTGTCTTTGAAGTTTTTCCTGAAGTAGTACTTAAGGCTTTAACTAAGGTTAAGCTTGACCGTCCCGTCTCGGAAGTGACTGACGCTGATGTCGAGAAAATGATTGAACAGCTTCGTAATCAGCAGTCGTCGTTCAAAGTTGGCAAGAAGAAAGCAAAAGATGGTCATCAGGTAAACATTGACTACGTCGGTACTCGCGACGGTGAAGAGTTCGATGGCGGCAAAGCCGAAGGTCAGGATTTGGTATTAGGTTCCAGCTCCATGATTCCGGGTTTTGAGAAAGGCCTCGAGGGTCTGTCCGCTGGTGAAGAGACAGTTTTGAAGCTGTCTTTCCCTGAGGATTACCATGCAGAGGAACTCAAAGGAGCTGCTGTTGAATTTGCTGTAAAGGTTAATTCTGTTGCATCCAAAGCACTTCCTAAGATGGATGATGAGTTTTTCAAGTTGTTTGGTGTAGAGTCAGGTGGTGAAGAAAAATTCCGTGAAGACGTGCTTGCCAATATGGAACGTGAATTGCGTAATGCGATTCGTACCAAAGTTAAGAATCGCGTAATGGAGCAGTTGTTCGAGCTTAATCCGGTTGAACTCCCCACAGCGCTAGTTGCTAATGAAATCATTCAGTTAAAGCAGCAGATGGTCCAGCAATTTGGCGGCGGCCAACAAATTGATCTGAGCATGTTGCCCGATGACATGTTTAAAGAAAAGGCCGAGCGCCGTGCGGCTCTTGGTGTGATTGTTTCTGAAATTGTCAAAGTTGAAGAGTTGAGCCCAGACGAAGAGCAAGTTAGAGCTAGAGTGGATGAGATTGCATCTACCTACGAGCAACCCAAAGAGGTTGTTGACTACTATTATAGTAAACCTGAACTTTTGAGTTCGGTTGAAGGCGTCGTTTTAGAAGACCAAGTAACTGAGCTAGTATTGGCGAAAGCAAAGATAAAAGAACAAAATCTTTCTTACGAAGATGCGATAAAACCAGACCCAGAACCAGGCTCTGAGGCGTAGTTCTTATTTTCAGCGCTCAGTGCTGGATGACTGGGTACGAAGATCCAGCTTACTGAAGACCACCGTATAAAGTTTAGTAAGCTTCCCACGATTTAAATGAGCGAGGTAATAATGAATTTTCAGCAGTTTGGTAACGGTTTAGGCGGTTTGGATGTAGAAGCAACCGGTATGGTTCCCATGGTGGTCGAGCAGACATCAAGAGGTGAGCGAGCCTATGACATCTACTCACGACTCCTCAAAGAACGTGTTATTTTTATGGTTGGTCAGGTCGAAGACCATATGGCCAATTTGATTGTGGCTCAAATGTTGTTTCTTGAGTCTGAAAACCCAGATAAAGACATCCATTTATATATCAACTCGCCGGGCGGTTCTGTCACCGCTGGTTTATCTATTTATGACACTATGCAATTTATCAAGCCCGACGTCAGTACCATGTGTATTGGTCAGGCAGCTTCTATGGGCGCATTTTTATTAGCAGCTGGCGCGCCAGAGAAACGATTCTGTCTGCCTAATGCTCGGACCATGATTCATCAGCCAAGTGGCGGTGCACAGGGCCAGGCAACGGATATCCATATTCAATCTCAGGAAATTCTGAAAATCAAAGGACGGTTGAATAGCCTGATGGCTCATCATACCGGCCAATCTGTCGATAAAGTAACTGAAGACACTGAACGTGATAATTTCATGAGCGCTGAAGAGTCTAAGGATTATGGACTTGTTGATCAGGTTCTAGACAAAAGATCCTAGATTGGGTAGTCTTCGGAAGTAATTTGTTAACAGCAGTGCTCGAAATGCACTGCTTTAAAGCAGGAGAGAGTAATGAGTGATACTGGTAGTCTAGGTGATGGCGGAAAGCTTCTTTTTTGTTCCTTTTGTGGGAAAAATCAGAACGAAGTCCGACGTTTAATTGCCGGTCCATCCGTTTATATTTGTGATGAATGCGTTGATTTATGCAACGATATAATTTCGGAAGAATCACTGGCTGTTGAGTCCGAATCAACCGCCGAGAAACTGCCTGTACCAACAGAAATAAAATCAATTTTAGACGAGTATGTGATTGGTCAAGAGCGAGCTAAGCGAATCCTCTCTGTTGCGGTCTATAACCATTACAAGCGGCTACAGGTTAGCGAGCAGCCGAACTCAGATAAAACTAATATTGAATTAGGGAAAAGCAATATTTTGCTAATCGGTCCCACGGGTAGTGGTAAAACGCTTCTTGCGGAGACCTTAGCACGCCTTTTAGATGTTCCATTTACTATCGCAGATGCTACGACGCTCACCGAAGCGGGCTATGTTGGCGAAGATGTTGAAAACATCATCCAGAAATTATTACAGAAATGTGATTACGATGTAGAGAAAGCCCAGAGGGGAATAGTCTACATCGATGAGATTGATAAAATTTCGCGAAAATCAGACAATCCTTCAATCACACGTGATGTTTCTGGAGAGGGTGTTCAGCAAGCCTTGCTAAAGTTAATTGAAGGAACCGTCGCTTCTGTGCCACCACAGGGTGGTAGAAAGCATCCTCAGCAGGAATTTTTGCAAGTTGATACCTCGAACATATTGTTTGTTTGCGGCGGTGCGTTCTCCGGGTTAGAAAAAGTTATCCGTGATCGGTCGGAGAAGGGTGGTATTGGATTTAGCGCTCAGGTAAATAGCAAAGCTTCACAGAAGTCTATTGGTGAAACGTTACTCCAAGTCGAGCCAAGCGATCTTATTGGTTATGGTTTGATACCTGAATTTATTGGTCGCCTGCCAGTTGTTGCTACGCTGCAGGAGTTAGATCGAGAGGCACTTGTCAATATCCTCGTCAAGCCAAAGAATGCATTGGTTAAGCAATATCAAGCTCTCCTGGCTATGGAAGATGTTGAATTAGATATTCGGACTGATGCGCTGGATGCAATCGCTGAGAAAGCCATAGATCGGAAGACAGGGGCGCGTGGTTTACGCTCTATCCTAGAGACAGTGCTGCTTGATACGATGTACAAAATTCCATCTGAGACTGATGTGGTCAAAGTGGTAGTTGATGCTGCGGTCATCAACAGTGACAACGAACCGTTGCTGGTTTATGAACAGGCAGAACCGAAAAAACTGTCTTCTGAGGAAGGCTAAAAAAAGGCGGCGAAAGCCGCCTTTTTTGTGTCTGTCACTAATACTCAAATAATTTTGATACTGTTGGTGACACTCCTATTGTTATTTCGGTTTTTGTCCCAATATAATAAATATGGGTCGCCGCTAAAATGGCGACAAGGAAGTACGTAAATACTGAGGCTAAAATGGTTCTATCAACCCCCGATTCCAAGGACACTATCTACCCACTCTTGCCACTGCGTGATGTTGTGGTATATCCGCATATGGTTGTTCCGCTGTTTGTTGGCAGAGAAAAATCAATTATTGCCTTAGAGTCTGCCATGGAAGGTGAAAAACAAATTATTTTGGTTGCTCAAAGAGATCATTTGGAAGACGATCCAGGTGTTGCTGATGTCTATGAAGTTGGAACTCTAGCCACAATTCTACAAATGCTCAAATTGCCAGATGGTACGCTTAAAGTATTGGTAGAGGGCCTTGATCGAGTTCGTGTTGAGGCAACGATCGATAAAGAATCATTGATGAGTTCTACCGCGACAGCCCTCAACGGGAATGACATTTTGGAAGAAGAAACCGAGGCTTTAGTGCGGTCGACAACCAGTTTGTTTGAGCAGTATGTGAATCTCAGTAAGAAAATACCACCTGAAGTGATTGCAACTGTTAGTGGCATAGAGGATGCGAATAGGCTAGCCGACACGATTGCATCTCATATGACGCTTTCTCTTGAGCAAAAGCAGGAAGTGCTAGAGATTGGGGATCTGACTTTAAGGCTTGAGCATCTCATGAGCTTGATGGAGGCAGAGATTGATTTATTCCAGATTGAGCAACGGATTCGTGGGCGCGTTAAAAAGCAAATGGAGAAAAGCCAACGTGAGTATTATCTAAACGAACAGATGAAGGCTATTCAGAAGGAACTGGGAGACCTAGATGAGGGTTTGTCTGAACTGGATCAGCTCGAGAATAAAATTAAGGGTGCTGGTATGCCTAAAGCCGCCTTGGAGAAGGCGCAGTCTGAATTGGGTAAGTTAAAAATGATGTCGCCGATGTCCGCAGAGGCTTCAGTGCTCAGGAATTATATCGATTGGATGATTAGCGTTCCTTGGAAAAAACGTACGCGTGTGAAGCATGATCTTGTCAATGCAGAGAATACTCTCAACGAAGATCACCACGGACTTGATGAAGTCAAAGAACGAATCCTTGAGTTTCTTGCAGTGCAAAAGCGAGTAAAAACTCTGAAGGGACCTGTACTTTGCCTAGTGGGTCCTCCGGGCGTGGGTAAAACGTCTTTAGGAGAGTCTATAGCGCGCGCTACTGGACGAAAGTTTATCCGGATGAGTCTTGGTGGCGTTCGTGACGAAGCTGAAATAAGGGGGCATCGTCGTACTTACATTGGTTCCCTTCCAGGGAAGCTGATTCAGAAGCTCTCCAAAGTAGGTGCTAAAAATCCGCTATTTTTACTCGATGAAATTGACAAGATGGGTATGGATCAACGAGGAGACCCAGCGTCGGCACTATTAGAAGTGTTAGATCCAGAACAAAACCACACTTTTAATGATCACTACCTGGAGGTTGATTACGATCTTTCTGAGGTGATGTTTATCTGTACAGCAAACTCGATGAATATTCCTGGTCCTTTATTGGATCGTATGGAAGTGATTCGAATTCCAGGATATACCGAAGATGAAAAGGTAAAGATTGCAGAAAAGTATTTAGTACCTAAACAGCTAAAGACTAATGGTTTAAAGCCTGCTGAGTTGACTATTAGTGAAGACGCCATAAAGGATACTATTCGTTATTACACTAGGGAGGCGGGCGTAAGAGGGCTTGAGCGAGACATCGCGAAGATCTGCCGCAAGACAGTGACTAAACATGTTCGTTTTAACGAGACTAATGCCGAATATATTGGGTCTGGCGAGCTAGAGGATGCGTTGGGTGTGCGTAAGTTTGACTATGGTCGAGCTGAAGCTGAGAATCAAATTGGGCAGGTTACCGGTTTAGCGTGGACTCAGGTGGGTGGAGAATTACTTACTATAGAGACATCCGCAATTCCAGGTTCGGGAAAGGTTATCAAGACGGGATCCCTTGGTGATGTAATGCAGGAGTCGATTCAAGCTGCGTTAACGGTGGTTCGGAGTAGAGCGCAACTATTGGGGATCCGCCGGGACTTTTACCAAGAAAATGATCTGCATATTCATGTGCCTGAGGGTGCGACGCCTAAAGATGGGCCGTCTGCCGGCGTGGGTATGTGTACAGCCCTGGTATCGGTTCTCACCAACATTGCGGTCAAGGCCGATGTAGCTATGACGGGTGAGATAACTTTGCGCGGGCAGGTTCTAAAGATTGGAGGATTAAAAGAAAAGCTTCTTGCTGCTCATCGAGGAGGTATTAAAACTGTAATTATTCCCCACGATAACGCCAGTGATTTGAAAGAAATTCCTGATAACATCAAAGCGGATTTAAATATATGTCCTGTTAAGTGGATAGATGAGGTTTTGGCTATTGCTTTAGACGAAAAACCACAGCCCCTTAGCCAATCAGATTTTGTTAAGGCTAGTTCCTCTAAATCTGACTCAGAGGCCAATCAGAGGCCCAGTACGCACTAGGTTCCAACTATTTTGGTCTATTTTAAAGAGACTGCTTGACCGCATGCGGCCGCAATTGGTATAAAGGGTCTAGGGACTGCATGTTTACTTGAAATTGGTGATATCAAAGGGATTCGATGCGCCTTTAACGTATTTAAATTACTTCCAAAAAAAAAGGGGAATACCGTGAATAAATCTGATTTGATTGATGCTATCGCTGCAGGCGCAGACATTTCTAAAGCTTCTGCTGGACGCGCACTAGATTCTGCAATCGAAGGAATCACTGGCGCATTGAAAAATGGTGACCAGGTGTCTTTAGTTGGTTTTGGAACATACTCAGTTAAGCATCGCGCAGCGCGTGCTGGACGTAATCCTCAAACTGGTGCTGAAATCCAGATTAAGGCTGCCAACGTTCCTAGCTTCAAAGCTGGTAAGGCATTGAAAGACGCAGTAAATTAATAATTGCCTGGGGAATCCTTACGGATTTTCTTGGACTTTAGAGGCGCATCTTTGATGCGCCTTTTTTACAATTAGGGAAGGTAGAATGTTAGATAGTTTTAGAACCAATATGAAAGGCTTTGCGCTCGGTATTACCATTGTGATCGGTGCTATATTCGTGTTGTCTGGTACCGGTACCGCATTGCTTAGCGGGAGCGGAGCTGATGCTGCTTTGGTCGTTAACGGAGCAACGATTACTGAATTAGAGGTAGCGCGCGCTATTTCCTCACAGAAACAAAGAATACTGAATGAAAATGCTGGTCTGGACGCGTCCTTGCTTGATGATGAGCTGATTCGCCCCAGTGTGGTAGAGCAGCTAATAGGCAGAGAACTTTTGTCGCAGGCGTCTCAGCGCCAGAGAATGAGTATGTCTGAGCAGACAATTAATGAATATATTGTCAATAATGAGGCATTCCAGTCTGACGGTAGCTTTGATCAAGATAGATATCGATTTGCTCTCCAGCAGCAGGGTTATACCAGTGCTAGTTTTAAGGAAATGCTCGTTAATGATATGACTGTCCAGCAGCTTATAATGGGTATTACAGGTACTGGTTTTGTTACAGAACTTGAATTGTCGGCTTTAGCTGCAGTCACTGAACAGAAACGAGATTTTTATTATCTTACTCTCCCAGTTGCGCCGATCGAGGCCTCGATTGTCCTCACGGAGGAGCAAATAACTCAGTATTATCAGGAAAATCTATCTTCGTATGAGACTGAAGCTCAAGTAATAGTCGACTACATAGAGTTGAGCCCGGCAAAACTTGCCGATTCAGCATTAGTATCGAGTGATCAAATTTTGGCGCGCTTTGAGGAGGAACTTACTACGTTGGATTTGGCTGAATCTCGTCAGGTCGCACATATCTTATTGGAAGATCCTAGTGATGATTTAATCGGCGAAATCCAGGGTAAAATTGTGGCTGGAGGTCTATTTGGCGAGTTAGCCAGAGAGTATTCTGACGACTTCGCATCTGCAGAGACCGGTGGAGATCTTGGTTATACCTCCGGGGATACCTTTCCTGAGGTATTTGAGACTGCATTGGCAGCGCTTGAGTTGGGCGAGGTTTCTAGCCCTATCACTACGGACGCAGGTGTCCACTTCCTAAAATTGATGGATATACAGCAAGACACTTATGTGCTGGCAGACGAATCTTCTCGGATAGAGCGTGAACTGATGAGAGAAGCAACTACCGACCAGCTTATTGCTAAGGTAGAGCTTCTTAAAGAGCTAAGTTACAACGCAGAGTCACTTAAAGAAGTTTCTGAAGATGTAGGTTTAGAGCTTAAAACCTCAGGGGCATTCTCTCGGTCTGGTGGGCAGGGCATTACGGGTCTTGCCAAAGTAAGTGCTGCAGCCTTTAGTTCTGAGGTAGTTGAAGACAAGTATGCTAGTGAAGTTATTGATCTAGGCGATGATCGATATGTTGTTTTGAAACTTAATCAATTTATTAGCGAGCGTCAGAAAGAACTTTCTGAAGTTAGAAGTTCTGTGGTGTCGGCCCTTACCGCTAGTGAGTCAGCGAGAATACTCGCGGAGAAAGGCGCGGTGTTACTTGCCGAGATAGTCGCTGGAAGTTCTGTTGAAACGGTTGCTAAAGACAGGGGTCTTGCCTGGCAGGTCGGTAATTCTGTAAATCGTCGCGGTACGGATGTTAATGCTGAGGTTAGATCAAGAGTGTTTGCCTTCCCGATTCCTGATTCAGAGAGCGTGATTGATGGGTTTTACATGAGTAATGGCGACTATGTAGTGGCAGAGTTGACGAAAGTCGTTTCTGGCGATCTTGGTGCGTTAGGTAAAGAAGCCAGAGGATCTCTAGCCGCAGCTACTCTATCAATAAAGGCTGGTCGAGATGTCTTAGCCTACCAGGACACGCTGAGAGAGAAGGCTGATGTTGTGCAGTAAGTTGGTGGTTTGATATGCAAAATAAAGGCGGGTAATCCGCCTTTATTTTTGTCTATGATAAAAGCTTAAATATTTCTTGGGTTAATATATAGCGTCAATCGTTGACCTGGCTGTAGGTAACTTTTTTTGTTTATACCGTTCCAATTGGTGATATCAGCAATGGATAGTGCAAAGTTTTTCGCAATATTGTAGAGAGAGTCCCCACGCCTCACTTTATAAGAAATCTTTCTTAATGACACAGCCTTGCTTGCTTGATTAGGTGAGCGTATTTCAAGTACTTGACCAATCTTAATAAGTTCCCCTCCGAGAGCATTCAGCATTCGCAGCTCCTTAACAGAAGTACTATACTTTTTTGCCAGCGATGATAGAGAATCCCCAGAAACAACCTCGTGACGCGTTAATTGAAATCTACCGATTGTATCTGACGCAGCGACCTCGGAGTTACTATTGGGTATGGTGAGTAACTGCCCTATACGAATCTGGTCGCTCGTTAAGTTGTTACTGTTTTTAATCGTGTCAGTGTGAGAATTAAACCGAGCAGCAATTTGAGACAGAGAGTCGCCGTTCACAACAATATATTCTGTATGTGGAATCCAGTTTTTTGGGTCGTTCGTTTTAAGAAACTCTAAGAACGAAGCGGACTTATCAGTAGGTATTAATAGTCGATAGGTGCCCTGTGGTGGAGTTATTGAGCGTCGATATCCTGCATTAAGTTGACTAAATAGCCAATAGTCTGCGTCAGTAATTTCCATCACTTTAGAAAGTGAAATTTGTTTTTCGATATGAACAATATCAAAGTAGGCTTGGTTTTTTACATCAGGAAGAGTTATGTTTAAAGACTCTGAATCTTGAATCACAGACGCTAGTGCAAGTAGCTTTGGCACATAGCTACGAGTCTCTTTAGGCAATTTGAGATGCCAAAAATCAGTCGGCTTTTCAAGTTTTATATTAGCTCTGATTGCTTTTCCAACTGTACCCTCCCCAGCGTTATAAGCAGCCAGTGCAAGTAACCAGTCATTATCAAAACGTCGATGTAGATAAGAGAGGTATGCAATGGCTGCATTGGTTGATGCAACAACATCTCTGCGTCCGTCATACCAACGATCTCGTTTTAAACCAAACCTACGCGCTGTTGCTGGAATAAATTGCCATAGTCCCGCTGCATGACTGGGGCTGTAGGCATAAGCATCATAGGTGCTCTCTATTATGGGTAGTAAAACTAGCTCCAAAGGCAAACCAGCATCCGACAACTGTTCGGTGACATAGTGAATAAACGGGTTAGCACGGTTGATAACAGTTGATATATACCGAGGGTGTTTAATGTACCAGTCACGCTGTTCCAATACACTGGCAGGGTAGTTTTCTGTATTTAGTTGGTAACCGGCACGAATACGGTGCCAAAGGTCTACTTGCAGTTTGGTTGATTCGATACTTATGTCAGGTAAGATCGGCACCGTCGTAGTTGTGATGTCTTTTGGTAACTCTATGGCCTGATCAGCACTTTGCGGTAAGGTATCGGCCACTTGAAGTAGCTCAACGGGCGCTGTAGGCACATCTTTTTCTTCTATTGATAACGGTGTAGCTGTGCAGCCTGACAGGGACAAAAGGAGCCATAGCGTAGTGCTGCAACAAATTAGTTCAGGGGCTGATTTCACAGAGATCTCACAGGGATTTTTAGGCGCTGAGTGTAGCGAGGTTATCGGCATTAGACAAACAATTAACCGATTACACCAAGCGTCACTAAAAATATCGATTATTGATGCGTATACGGACATTCAGTACTTTGCAGTTCTAGTATGTCGTGCCATTGTAGTTGAAGCTACTACGGTGGTTTTTAGATTGTTCAACCGTCATACTGTTGCTTTTAAAGGGCGCATAGTTACTTCGTCCACTAAGTCAATCTTGAGAATAAAAAACAAGTGTTGGAACGATTTTCAATAAAAGAGCTCGAATTCACGGCTGAACATCTCGCACGATGGGCTAAGAGTGATTTTGGGAGCTATGTTTTGGCTACCGAACGCGATTTTATCGCAGAAAAATATTCAGCGTTACCTGGGTATCGCTTCATGCATCTGGGACTAGCCACTGATATGCAGTCTGCCAATGAGTTTTCTCAGATACATAGGTTTAATTTTCAAACTCATACTCCGGACAGCAGTACCGATGTCTCCGCGGTAGTTGATTTGAATGAGCTCCCTTTACCGTCAGATGTGGTTGATGTTGTCTTACTTCAACATATGCTTGAGTTTTCAGCATCCCCACAATCAGTACTTGCAGAGGTATGCCGAGTAATAGCGCCGGGCGGGCATCTTGTAGTCTGTGCTTTAGATCCATTTGGACCTATGGGGTTGGCTAAACTTCCTATGCAGCTATTGTCTAAAAGCCCTCAATATCGGTTTCATAGCCTTCGTGTGGGACGTCTAATAGATTGGTTAACGCTACTGAACTTTGAGGTAGACTCTACTCATCATGGCGCTCATCAGTGGCCTTTTGGATATAGAGCCGACGCATCTGTAATAGTAGGAAGCGATGAAAATTTTAAATTGGGGCGCAGGTGGGACCTCGGCTGTAAAAAAGTTGGGCTACCGTTGGGTAATTTTTATATGATCCATGCAGTCAAGCGAGTGAGCCGAGTTATTTCTAATTCATCGCGAAGCTGGAAGGCCTCTGCACGTGAGCGATTAACGGTATCTGCTAGTCAATCTGTGGGTTCAAAAAAAGTTATAGATAAAGGCTCTGCGGAGCATTAATTTTAGTCACAGAGATAAATAATGAGTAGTGTAGAGATTTTTACTGATGGCGCTTGTCGAGGTAATCCTGGGCCCGGGGGCTGGGGTGCTTTGCTGCGGTTTGGGGCAGAGGAAAAGGAACTTTTTGGTGGTGAACTTGAGACCACCAATAACCGGATGGAGCTGACTGCCGTTATTGAAGCCTTAGCCGCCTTAAAGCGACCTTGCGACGTTAAAGTAACATCCGACTCTACCTATGTTCTTAAAGGCATTCAGGAATGGATGCCAAATTGGAAAAAAAGAGGTTGGAAAACAGCCAGTAAAAAGCCGGTTAAAAATGTCGATCTATGGCAGAAACTCGATGCGTTGATCGGGGTGCATAGTATAGACTGGCAATGGGTCAAAGGGCACAGCGGGCATAGAGAGAACGAGATTGCTGATGATTTAGCTAATCGAGGAATAGATGAGCTTTAGAACCACCGATTAAAGCTTAATACCAATCACACTATATAGTAGACAAAGATGCGACAGATCGTTTTAGACACAGAGACTACCGGTTTAGAGACCTCCCAAGACCACCGAATTGTTGAGATTGGTTGTGTGGAAATGGTTAATCGTAAACTGACTGGCCGTCACTATCATCAATACATTAACCCTCAGCGCAAAGTAGATGAAGGGGCGATGGAGGTGCATGGTATTACTGATCAGTTTCTTGAAGATAAGCCTGTTTTTGCCGCTATTAACTCAGATTTTCTGCAATTTTTGGATGGCGCTGAATTGGTGATCCACAACGCACCTTTCGATGTTGGCTTTATTAATCATGAATTAAAAAAACTCAGTGGTAAACAGACACCTTTGGGTTCTAGTTGTAAAATCATAGACACACTTGCGCTTGCTCGTCAAAAACATCCTGGTCAAAAAAATAACCTTGATGCGCTATGTAAACGTTATGGCGTAGACAATTCACAACGAGACCTCCACGGTGCGCTATTGGATGCTGAAATCCTCGCAGACGTCTATTTGTTGATGACTGGCGGTCAAGTTAATTTAAATATTAATCAGCAGTCCGATTCGGACAGTGGTGAAATAAATACGGCTACGTCCATTAGGCGCTTGCCAAGTAATAGAGCGCCTCTAACTATTGTTCGGGCCAGTGCTGAGGAATTACTGTGCCATGAAGAGAAGCTCGCAGCCATTAAGAAGTCTAGTGGATTCTGTGTCTGGCAGGAGACAGCCGAGTAGCGCTTTTTATGTCTCATATCGATAGTTTTGATTCTACTAGTAATGCTCCCAACACGTCTGTTCAAATAGATCGGCTTACCCTAGAGTTGGTGCAGAGAGTCTTGAGTACTGATTTGTTCAGTTTGACTCGGTCCTTGCGGACCTTTAATAGCTCTAGGTCAGAGTCCAAAGACAACTCAAAAAAATGGCTACAACTCTGTATAGCCGTGGCTAAATCTCAGGATGCTGCAGAGGCTAGGAGACTTAGGCTTCCATCAATTGAGTATCCTGATTTACCCGTAAGTGCTCGTGCAGAGGAAATTAGGCTACAAATAGAGAACAATCAGGTAGTCATTATTGCGGGTGAGACAGGGTCCGGTAAGACCACGCAGATACCCAAAATATGTTTGCAGGCAGGACGTGGAGTCAGAGGCCTTATAGGGCATACACAGCCCCGCAGAATTGCCGCGCGCACAGTTGCGGAGAGAATCGCTCAAGAATTAAAGTCACCCTTGGGTGATGCGGTGGGTTATCAGGTTAGATTTTCAGACCAAACATCACCCAATAGTTTTATCAAACTGATGACTGATGGTATTTTATTAGCTGAGATTCAGCGTGATAGGTATTTAAGTAAATACGATACAATTATTATCGATGAAGCGCATGAACGCAGTCTCAATATTGATTTTCTTCTTGGGTACCTTAAAAGCTTACTGCTTAAGCGGCCTGAGCTAAAGCTGATCATCACTTCGGCAACCATTGATATCGAAAAATTCTCTACGCATTTTGATAAGGCACCGGTGATAGAGGTCTCGGGTCGAACATTTCCTGTAGAGATTATTTATAGTGGACCGGATATTGTCGAGAGAGATCGCAATCAAGCGATTGTCGATTGCTTAGAAGATATTGAGCAAAATCAAAAACCAGGCGATGTCTTGGTTTTTTTAAGTGGAGAGAGAGAAATTCGTGAGGCTAGTTTGGCACTTCGCCGAGCGCAACTGTCACACACTGAAATAGTTCCTCTTTACGCTCGTCTTAGTCTAGCGGAGCAGAGTAAAATCTTTTCTCCTCATAAGGGTCGTCGCGTCATTCTTAGTACTAATGTTGCCGAGACCTCGCTCACTGTTCCGGGTATTCGATACGTTATTGATACTGGTAGGGCGCGGGTGTCGCGTTATAGTTTTCGGACTAAGGTGCAAAGATTACCGATTGAGTCGATTTCTCAGGCCAGTGCAAACCAGAGAGCAGGGCGCTGCGGTCGAGTTGCTGATGGTGTTTGTTATCGGTTATATCAGGCAGAGGATTTTGAGGCTCGGCCAGCATTTACTGACCCAGAGATTGTGAGGACGAATTTAGGGTCGGTGATCTTGCAGATGCTTCATTTACGGATCGGCGATATTCGGGATTTTCCATTTATTGATCCTCCTGATAGTCGATTAATCAGTGACGGTTATAAACTGCTTGAAGAGCTACAGGCAGTTAATAGTGCAGGAAAGATGACTGCTTTAGGTAAAAAGCTGGTCTCATTGCCTGTTGATCCAAGACTAGCCAGAATGATTTTAGAATCAAGTAATAATGGCTCACTCAACGAATTAATTGTTATTGCCAGCGGTTTAAGTATCCAGGATCCCAGAGAGCGTCCAGGTGAAAAGCAGCAGGCAGCAGATCTAGCCCATAAACAATGGCAGGACAGCGAGTCCGATTTTATATCGCTACTCAACCTGTGGGCTCACTTTGAAGAAAAACGACAAAGTTTGTCAACTAATCAGTTCAGTAAGTATTGCAGGTCACAGTTTGTTTCTTATCTACGTATGCGTGAATGGAGAGATCTTCATCGGCAGCTGCACACTGCGTGTAGAACGCTTAAACTTAAAGATAGTGAGAAGCCTGCTGAGTACGCGGCAATCCATCAATCTCTGCTGTCAGGTTTATTAGGGCAGGTCGGTATTCGCGAGGATAAATGGGAGTTCTTAGGAACCAGGAACCGTAAGTTTTTTGTCTTTCCGTCATCTGGTCTGAGTAAAAAACCACCAAAGTGGGTTATGGCGGGTTCTTTGATGGAGACGACTAAGCAGTATGCGCTAAATGTGGCGAAGATTGATCCTGAGTGGCTAGAATCACTGGCGTCACATTTAGTAAAAAAGAGTCATAGCGAACCTTTTTATCATCACAAGTCTGGTCAAGTAATGGCCAAGGAGCGCCAGACGCTGTTTGGTTTGAGTATTGTTGAAGGCAAGCGAGTAGTCTATGGCAAGATAGCCCCGATTGATGCGAGAAAGATTTTTATACAGCAGGCTCTGGTAGAGGACGGTTATCGTGGTAAGGGTCAATTTTACGCACATAATCAGGGCCTAGTCACTGAGCTACAGGCTTTAGAAGACCGCTTCCGACGCCGAGATCTGTTGGCTGAGCAGATGGTGATCTATGACCATTATGATCAGCGTGTTCCATCAACTGTCTATAACTTGCCTGATTTCGAAAAATGGCGCAAGACGGCCGAGGTAGAAGATGCCCGGCTGTTGTATATGAGCAAAAAATCGCTCTTATTACGCAACTTAGCGGCCAGTGAAGAGGCACAATTTCCTCAGCAATTACTGATAGATGACTTTGAATATAGCCTTCAATACCACTTTCAACCGGGCCATGCCGAAGATGGTGTTAGTCTAATTTTGCCTTTAGCGTTGTTACATCAATCACCACGCTACTTTTTTGACTGGTTAGTGCCCGGAATGTTGCGGGACAAATGTATTGCGCTAGTTAAGGGGTTACCGAAGAATATCCGTCGTACATTTGTCCCTGTCCCTGATTATGTTGACAAAGTATTACTGAATATTAGTGCCCAAGATCGTCCTATCACTGAGGTTTTGGGGGAACAGTTACAAAAATTAACGGGGCAAAAAATATCGAGGGATAGCTGGAATCACGATAATCTTGATTCGTGGTATCGGATGAACTTTATTTTGCAGGATGATCAAGGTCAGCTAATTGGTATGGCTAGAGATCTCAGTCAATTGCGTAAAGATTTCAAACAACGCATCGACAATAGTTTAGCTGAATCAGCTGAGAAGACTATTGCGCGAAATAACATCACTGAATGGGATTTCGGTGAGCTCCCAATTGAGGTGGTTTTGCCGCGAGGGAATATGAATATTAAAGCGTGGCCAGCATTGCGAGATCATCAACATTCGGTTGCTATTGAGCTCGTCGATAATCCTGCTATAGCCGAATCTATTTCAATGGACGGTCAACTGCGTCTCGCGGTATTGCGAGGAAAAGATCAATGTAAATATCTTAGTAAAGATTTGTTACGGGGAAAAGAACTGCAGTTAAAGGCGGCTGGTTTGATTTCTCGTGACGCCATTGTGTCGGCCCTTATTATGGCAAGCTTTAAACAAGCTATTTTCCCAAATAACCTTGTGGTTAGGGATCAGATTAAATTTGATGATGTTTACAAGTCCGGTATAGGGCATGTTGTAGAACTTGCTCGGCGGCATGGTGATGCCATTGAATCAGTATTAGCAACACTGCATATTCAGCAGCAACGCATAAGGTCAATGTCAGTGACTGAGCAGACTGCAAAAGAGGATATTTTGGCCCAAATAACCTGGTTGTTTTCAGTTCAAACGCTGGGTCAGGCATCGGTAGAAGATACCTTACAATATACAAGATATGTTCGAGCGATAGATTTTAGAATTGGAAAAGTTTTATCGCACGTTCAAAAAGATTATGAGTACACAAAAACTATCGAATCTTTTGTCGCACCTTTAGACCAGTTTGAGGTAAAAAAGTACCTAATTCCGCCTGAGCTTACTCAGTCTTTACGCGAATTTCGATGGCTAATAGAGGAATTTCGAGTCTCACTGTTTGCTCAGCAATTGAAAACGCGCAGGCCTGTTTCCGAAAAACGTTTAGCCACAAGATGGCTAGATTTGAGTGATCAGCTAAGACGGGTTTTGCCGGATTAACTATGGTTTTTTAGTGAGTCCGTGGGAAAAATTGTTTGACGCGTGAACAAATGAACACTATTGAATAGCTCTAGAGTATACTTAGCGTATGGATTATTATTAGAGAGATGAGTTGGAATAAAAATGTTCAAAACCCTTTTAGTATTGCTGTTGCTAGCTTCCGCCAATTTTGCGATTAGTGAAGAGATCCAGAAAGTTGATCCGTTGGAGGGCATTAACCGCGTTTTTTATGAGCTCAATTTTAATCTACTAGATCCAGTGATTATCAAACCTATTGCCATTATTTATGATCAGACTACGCCGAAGCCAGTGCGGCGAGTACTGAGGAATTTCTTTTCCAACTTGGATGAAGTTCCCAGTCTAGTTAACAACGTCTTGCAAGGTAAGTTTGGGCAAGCCGGCAATAATGCAGGACGTTTCCTGATGAATACGACCATTGGTTTAGGTGGTTTTTTTGATGTTGCGGAAAAAGCAGGCCTGCAACCAGGCGAGGATGAAGACTTTGGTCAAACTCTTGCGGTCTGGGGCATACCGGCTGGGCCATATTTAATGTTGCCATTTTTTGGTCCGTCAACGTTAAGGGATGCACCATCAAACTTCGTTGATAGCCTGTTCGATCCGTTTAGTTATAATAATCAGCTATCTGTCCGGGTAGCCATAAAGGGAATTGATTTAATTGCGTTACGGGCTGATTTATTGGGTATTGATGATGTTATCAGTGGCGATGAATATTTATTCATAAGGGATGTTTATCTGCAGAATAGAGAGTATGTTATCAGTGATGGTGCTATTGAAGATGATTTTGATGATTTAGATGATTATTAGATGGACCAAGTTTTATTTGTTTTTTTATAGACTATTTTTTTGCTAGAACAATCATTATAAGATACTACTAAGTCGAGTTTTCATGGGTGAAGTTAAAAGCGCAGTTTTTCTGGTTGGTGAGAAAAACGCCGAGCTTGAGCGATTAATGTCACGAATCGAAGGGGGTGGCCACTATTGCCGGTACCTCTCCGATCTCAATGACTTGTCTACTGTTTGTGAAGATGACTTTTCTCAGATAGTGGCGTTCTCTCCATCGCCAGACATGATCGAAGATTTGTCGAGTAGCACGTTATTGAAAGAGTACGCTGCAAAGCATCTACTAACAGTCATACTTGATGAGTTTTCCTACTCAAAAGCTATAGATTTCTTTCGACTTGGCATTGCTGATGTCTGGTTTGAAGACATGTCTAGCCTCCAACTCGAAGAATCCTTTACTCGACTTCAAGAATTTGCAGATTTGCGGCTGCAAAGAGTGACCTATGGCCAACGACTAGAAACGGCTAATTTGGAGCTTCAAGATAGCTTGCATATGCTTAAGCAGGATCAACTAGCAGGGCTTGAAGTTCAAAAAAGTCTAATGCCTGAGAGCCCGCTAAGCTTTGCGGACTATGAAATATCTCATTCTGTTACTCCATCACTGTATCTTAGCGGTGATTTTGTGGGATATAACTTTGTACTGGATCGTTATTTGGTGGTTTATTTTGCTGATGTCTCTGGACATGGCGCTTCATCCGCATTTGTGACCGTTCTGCTGAGGTTTATGATTGGTCGAGTCATACAGCGGCATGTTGCTGAAAATGACCATGCGGCGCTTAAAGCGGCCCCTGAGGGCCTTCTAGAGCATGTAAACAAGCAAGTTCTAGCAACGGGGTTAGGAAAACATCTAACCATTGTAGCCGGTTGCCTAGACACCGAAAACAGTACCTTGCGCTATGTGGTTGGGGCCCAACTGCCACGCCCCATTCTAATTGTTGATGGCTGCGCTCAATATTTACCTGGGAAAGGAAAGCCGGTTGGGATCTTTGAAGGCGCATCATGGGAGGTAGAGCAGATAGTGCTACCTGAGCGCTGTGCGTTGGTGCTGTTGTCGGATGGCGTTTTTGATTTGGTGCCGGATAAAGACCTAATTGATAAAGAAGAAACCTTGCTGCGCTTTCTTGCGCGCAGCTCTGATAACCTAGAATCTCTTAAAGCGGCCTTGTCTGTTGATTTCTTGGAAGATCCTCAAGATGACGTCTCCATGTGTTTGCTAGCCCGAGGAATGTAGTTTGAATTCTGGGAAAATACTCGTTTCTGATCAGCTTGGTAATCATCTACTAAAGTTTACTGGTGATGTACGAGTCACACTATGCGGTACATTAAGTCGTTACATCGAGACTATCTTTGGCACTAAGAATGTGAAGCGTGTTGTTGTCGACATGCTTGAAGCAGAGGGGCTGGACAGCACAACGCTTGGATTATTAGCCAAGTTAGGTCTCCATTGTCGTGAACAGTACGGGCTAAACGTTGAGGTTTTCTGTCAGAACACAAGCATTCTTAGAACGCTAGAAAGTATGAGCTTTGACGAGATCTTTGATATTTTCGATCAACTGCCTGATCTTGAGGCGATCGAAGATTTACAGGAAATAGATACCCAGAATTTACCGGTCGATGAAATTCGGGATCAGGTTCTGGAAGCCCATAAAATTCTGGTACGGTTAAGTGCCGACAATCAGCAAGAATTCAAAGATTTAATTAAGGCACTCGAATTCGATAGGTAACTAGCTCCCGTCTCTGGCGTTAATCTTGCAGCGGATATAGTCGCTATGAAGAATATGTAATAGGTCAGCTACTCGGCGCATGATGCTCTCCTCATGCTTATCTAAATGACCATCCGCAAAAGCGACACGCCACATTCCTGTCATTAGCTCAAGTTTTTGTTGCTCATTAAAATGACTATTGATTTCTCGAGTAAACTGATACAGAGAGGTGGCTTCAGTCACTTCTTCTCTGGAGAGTGTGATTAGCTCATCTATTTTTTCTTTGTCGATACCTAGCATGGTAGAGAGTGTTCCAGTAATAGATTCAAGCTCTTGCTCGTCGAGATTTCCATCGATAACCATCACCTCAATTAACAGTGCCGCTGAAGCAATTTGTTGTGGAGTTGCCGTGTCTTCTTCAGGCTCAATAACATTTTTAGAGAAAAAATTCTTAATTTTATCAATCATTTGGCGCTCTCTTTTAACCATTTTTCTAATTTAACTTGATCAGCAACAAAACTTCTTATGCCGTGGGATAGTTTTTCTGTTGCCATTGGGTCATCATTTAATTCATAGCGGAAAGCCGACTCATTGCCTATTGCATATTCAATTTTATTACCGGTATTGTTAGCGTCCAGTTTACGTTCAAGGGTTCCAAAATCGTCATCTAAAGCTTGCAAAAGTTGAGGGCTAATAGTCAGTCGATCACAGCCTGCAAGTTCTGTAATTTCGCCGACATTTCTAAAGCTTGCGCCCATCACAACGGTGCTATATCCGGATTGCTTGTAGTAGTTGTAAATACGCGTGACTGACTGTACCCCGGGATCTTCTGACGCGGAGTAGTCAGACTTGTCGGTATTAGCTTTGTACCAATCCAATATCCTACCTACAAAGGGTGATATTAAAAAGGCCCCGGCATCCGCAGCAGCAGCAGCTTGGGTAAAATTAAATAGCAATGTTAGATTACAGTTAATACCCTCTTTTTCAAGCTGCCGGGCAGCACGGATACCTTCAAACGTCGAAGCCATCTTTATGAGTACGCGCTCTTTGCCAATACCGGCAGTCTCATAGAGACCAATTAACTGGCGTGCCTTGGTAATTGATTTTTCAGTATCAAAGGAAAGTCGCGCGTCCACCTCGGTTGAAATGCGCCCAGGGATAACTTTAATGATCTTTTCACCAATGCCAACGGCTAATTTGTCCATGCACAAAGATACCTGCTCATCACTGGACAGTGCTCCTCCAGAAACTGAGGCGATCACTTCATCAACCAAGCTTTTATAGCTCGGCATCTGAGCGGCTTTTAGAATCAACGATGGGTTGGTTGTGGCATCTTCAGGAGAGTACTGACTAATCGCTTCAAAGTCGCCCGTGTCGGCGACTACGGTAGTCATATCTTTTAATTGTTCTAATTTACTTTTTGCGCTCATGTGCTAGTTTCCCCTGAGGTTGCCTCTAATGCCGTTGTCAAAACATCAATAGTTGATGTCGGTTTATAGGCATTTTCACTAATATGCCGTCTAAATTGCCGTGCTCCCGGCATTCCGTGAAATAGGCCCAAAATATGTCGAGTCATTGCATGTAATCTAACCCCTTTCGACATCTCATTATCCACATATTGAAGGAATTGTTCAGCGATATCTGCACGTGTTTTAACTGCAGTTTTACTACCATAAATACGGTTATCTACGTCTGATAGGAGATAAGGATTGGTGTAGGCTTCTCTCCCCATCATTACACCGTCAATTTTATCAAGGTGCATTACTGAGTCATCTAATGTTGTGATACCGCCATTTATCACAATCTCGATATTAGGGAAGTCTTTTTTTAGTTGATAAACCCGTTCATAGTTAAGTTCGGGGACTTCACGATTTTGTTTTGGGCTGAGACCCTTAAGCCAAGCTTTACGTGCGTGAACCAAAAATGTATTACAACCTGCTTCAGCAACAGTGCCAACAAACTGGCACAAAAAATCGTAAGAATCATAGTCATCCACTCCAATACGATGCTTTACGGTAATCGGTAGTGATGACGCCTCGACCATTGATGAGACACAGTTAGCAGTTATCTCAGCATTTTTCATCATAATCGCGCCAAACATACCGTTTTGCACTCGATCACTGGGACAGCCACAATTGAGATTAATTTCAGCATAAGCGTAGTTTTCAGCTAACTTACAGGCAGCAGCTAAGTCACGGGGGTCACTTCCTCCGAGCTGCAATGCAACGGGGTGTTCTTCCGCATTCATCGCTAAATGGCGTTCGGTATCACCGTGTAATATCGCGCCCGTAGTAATCATCTCTGTGTACAGGACAGCATGTTGGCTAATTAGGCGCAAAAAGAACCGACAATGCCGATCTGTCCAGTCGAGCATGGGCGCGACACAAAATTTTCGGCTAAGTTGTTCTTCAGTATTGTGGGCTGTGGTGATCAATGGCAGTCTTATTTTAAGTTATGTTAAGTGTCTTTGAGCCCTCAGTATAAAAGTCGTGGGTCAAAAAGTCTCTTGTAGATTGGAGTCATTTGTTGATTAGACAACCTTAATGATTTTGCTTTACTCACTTTTAACCAACAGCATGGTGTAACTGGACTTACACGTGCGTCGTTAGTGCGATTATACGCAATCACCAAGAAAACCGTTGCTAAAGATATAAATCAGTCGCTGTTCAGCGATCTAAATAAAATGTAATATCTCGGTGATATATTATTCGATTTATCCTCGGCATACATACCTTCGCATAGGCCGACTAGGAGCTTATTCATGGAGCACACAATGAAGAGTAAGAAATTAGAGGCACGCAGATGCAGCGCGATACTTCTTACGTTAGTGATGGCGGTTTACTCATCCCTACTAGCTGCCCATGCGGATCATGACAAAGCAAGATTTGTGTCAGCTTCTGGGGTAGATAGTGGCAAGTGCGATGACGCTGCCCAGCCTTGCCAAACCGTTAACTATGCTGGATTACAGTCTAACAAGGGCGATACTATTCGTATGGCGGCGGGTAACTATAATGTTGAAGATGTCGATACTCTGTTTTATTTGCTTAGCGATCTTGTCCCGGTGAAAGGCCTGTATAGCGAAGCATCTGCTTTTGCGAAAATTGATGCCAATAACATTACGCGATTAACAGGAGTGCCATTGGAATTCGCGGATAAACTCGCGAGCAAAGGCTTTACGGTGATTGTCGATACGAAAGGTTTAGATATTGAGAAAACGCAAAATATTCGCGAAAAGATGCAGGTCTATGAG
>Ga0209816_1000178_pt1 | contig 52301 bp, 59 predicted proteins | sample CoawatmetaG01DNA_FD_187509 | JGI IMG/M metagenome (GOLD analysis project Ga0209816, IMG submission 187509) | Marine microbial communities from the West Antarctic Peninsula - Coastal water metaG017-DNA (SPAdes) (version 2) | ecosystem: Environmental > Aquatic > Marine > Coastal ...
CGACATACCCTAACGGCGTCCCGTTAACGCGGTGTAGGTTCCCTGGCCTCGTTCAACAACCAAAGTGTTATAGCTAATCCGATAGATGATGCGCACCTCTCGGTGGACGCGGCGGAGATGCCCTCCGCCGTGGCCCCCATTGGCCCGCGGAAAACCGCGGGTTTTCCATCCCGGGCGCCGAGTGATACCCGCGCGATACCCGCACCAGCCTACCCCCGTGCGATCCGGATCAGCCGTTTCCGCTCGCGGTCGTCGGCGTTGAGGAAGGCGATCGCCGGCACGCCGGCGGGCACCTTCAGCTCGTGCGGCCACACAGCTCGCACCCGGGCGCCCTTGCCCCCGCACCCGAAGCTGCCCCGCCCGCCCTTGCAGCGCAGGACCGGCTGAAGGAGGTCGAGATACTGATGCGCGCGGATCGTCCAGCCCATGCGCGATGTCAGCCCGATCAGGTCGTCGGCAAGTAGATACGCCTGCCGCATGCATTTTTGGCAGGTGATCTCGATGATCAGCCCATGCTTGCGGCAGTCGCCAAGTGTCTGAACATACGTGCGGCCCACACCGCACCGTGTTCCACGTCTGTTCCGATTCGGGCAAGGCCTCGCTACTCCAGAACGACGTCCAATACGACGGCCGCATGGGGCCGGCCTATTTCCGGCTGGTGGATCTGGCCGATCCGAGCGACGTATGACTTCCCCTCGTCGAGCAGGGCGCGGGTGAGCCATCCATCCCGTGGAAGGAAGCCAATCTGCTCGCCCGCCCCATTCAGAACTGCGACGGCGCGCGGGTCGTAGCGGTTCGCAGGGTCCGGCTTCAGAGTAGCCGTTTCGCCTATTCTTGTCCGCGCAATCGCAGGCTGGCGATGCGATTCCCCAACGACGTTGACCGAGTAGCGTCGGGCCGAAGCCAAAGGAGGGTTTGCAGAGAACGCCTGTAAAGTCGCAAGGTCGTAGGCTGATGGTGCGCCCCAGGAGTAGAACACTGTCACATTGATCGATGGCGCTGCTCGACCACCGTCATCACCAGAAAAGTCGGAGATACGCGCAGCAAAGATCTGCCAGCCCCGCTCCAGCGCATCGAACAACTCGCGACGGCGCCCGAGCAAGCCAATCACCTTCCCCCTGACAATCACCTCATAACTAACCCCGTCCGTCGTATCGACGCGTCGTACCAGAGCTTCGTCTTCCTCCTTCAACCCGTCGAGATTATGCCGGTATGGCCCGACACCCTTCAGAGGCACCGTCAGCAGGCTCATACCGACCGAGCCTCGTGTTCAATGTATTCAGCCAGCCTCGCCTCCCCATGCGACGTCAGCCGCACGACGCCGGCATCGCAGCGCTCCGTCAGACAGCGACTGCACATCCACATGATGTACCGCTCCGCGATCACCGGTGACTTTCCCGAGGCCTCCACCAGCAGTTGCTCAGTCGCAGTGCCGCCTTGCGCCAATAGGTAGAGCAGCATGTCCCAGGCCGGCTCGCCGAACCCCTCCAGCTCGCCAACGAATATTGCGTCGCGCGCGCGGCGCGCGCGCAGCAGCTCGGCCGCGATCGCGCGATGATCGGGTGTCATTCCCGACCTCCCGCACCTGTCAGACCAGCAGCGACTTCCAGTCGGGATCGGGATCCCCGGCCCGCCGGCGTTGGCGATGACGCCACGCTCCGATCGCCAGTGCGATGACCATCGGATAGCCCCAGATTTGCGCTTGGACGGCATAGCCTGTGGCCTGCATCGTCGGATCGAGCATCTTGGCAAGGTGGGCAACGACCGCCGCGAACTGCCACCCGGCCAGCCACAACGGCCAATACCGCGTCGATCGATGCGCTAGCCAAATCAGCGCCACCAGCAGCACGACGTCGATCGCGGCCCCGCCAAGCAGGGCGGTGTCGTACCCAGCACCTCTCAGAGCCAGATGGACGGGTAAGCCCAGCGCATAGGCCGCCACCAGGAGCGATGCCGCCCATCGCTCCGGCCCGCCGCCGCGCACGCCCGCGTAACCGCAGGTCAGGATCAGCAGGATCAGGAACACGGGCAGGCTCACCGGCCTGCCCGTCGCCCGTGGAAGCCCACGTCGTCAACCCCGCCTCACGCCGCGGCCGCGTCGACATCGTTGACCACGGCCAGCGCAGCGCGACCCTGCGGGGCATATTCGCGCGGCGTGTCGCCGTAATCGCCGAAATCTTCGGCCTTGATTCCCATACGGTCGCGCACGTCGCGGAACGCGTAATGCGCCGCGTGTACCGACTTGCGCGTCGCCATCAGACTGACCGACGCATCGGCGACCAGAGCCAGTGCTTCCTCGCCAGCGAACAACGGCAGATGCGCCGCGCGTCGGCCTTCCACCGCTGTTGCGACCAGCTGCGCCGCGCGCACCTGCGCTTCGTCGAGCAGCTGCTCAATGGCCTTCAGTTCGGCCGTGACATTACGAACCAGGTCCTTGCGGGTCTTCAGCATCAGGCGTCCCTTTAACCGCGGGGAATCGCCCGCGGCGTTAGTGTGTCAGCCGATCGAAAGCATGCAGCAGTGGGGTGGCGATCGGGCGCAGCCCGTTGCCCACCGACACCGCCAGCGACAGCAAACAGAGCGAACCGATGCCGATCGCCACGATCCACATCAGCGTCTGCGCCAGCGTCATTGTGTTACGCCGGCCCTGTTGCCGCCACGGACGCGCAGCCTTCATCGACGCGGCTACAGGTGCCTGCGCATCTGGTGTATCCGATACCCGTGTCGCATACGCCCCGGGTCCAATACGTGCCGGTCCGAAGGCGAGTAGCGCCGCCTCGCGCCGGTTCGCCGCCCCCAATGCTTCGGCCGCGTCCTTCAGGTGCCCTTCGACGGTGCGATAGCTGATTCCCAGGGCCTCGCCGATCTCCTTCGACGTCGCCTGCCGCTCCCAGACCAGCCGCAGGCATGCTGTCTGACGCGGTGTGAGCCTGTCGGCCGCGCCCCCACTCACCGCGCCAACCCATTCAAAATGGCAGCTTTTACAGCTTGCATCATGATAATGCCTGCGCAAGGAATGCGCTCGAAGGAGCACTGACAGCGTGGCCGGTAGCCGCGCGGAGCAAACGTGTGCCCGATCGCGATCTTGTCCGTTCCACCCCCGCCTGCGACACGGCCTGCCCGATCTGCACGATCCGGTGCGCGGTGGCAACGGCAGTGCGCAACGCGGCCTGGCGCGAGGTAGAAGACATTATGCTTGTTCCCGGATCCGGGCCCTTGCCCGAATCGGCGCGGGCCGCAGCTCTTGCAGCTGCGACAGACCAATGGGCAGGCGCTTGGCAAGCAGTCGAGCTTGCTCAGCCAGCGGCGCATTGCGATCAAGACCTGACAGAAGGGCCTCGAACATCTGGCCCAGGGCTTCTTCCGGCGGAAGAGTAACTTTCAGAAAGATCTCTGCTGGTGCCGGCGGAGGGGAAGGCAAACCGCCTTCTTCCGGATCATCGGTGTGGCCGACGAGGTATGCTGGCGTTGTTCGCAGATGCTGAGCAAGCTCCACGATCTTTCTCGACGATCGAGATGCGCCGTTTATCAGCGAATTGAGAGTGCTCTGACGCATGCCAACGCGCCTCGCGAGCTCGGCTTGCGAGATGCCAAGCTCGCGCCTTCTATCATCAATGCGGCGGCCCAACGTCATGGGCACAGGTATATCTACCGATAATCCGTTAGACGGTAGCACGATTATTCGTTGACTCACCTAACAAGTAGTCGTTAGATCGGCCGCATGGCGATCGAGCATGACCTTGATTCTGTTTTGGCAAAGGCGGTCCGCAACGCGGGTAGCCAATCCGAATTCGGTCGCATTGTCGGACGCCGGCAGTCCACGATCCGCGAATGGCTCCTGGCGGGCCGGGTTTCCCATACGGCTGTTCTCGATGTCGAAGCAGCGACGGGCATCAGCCGCCACGACCTCCGCCCCGACTTGTACCCGCGCGAGGTCGCGCCAGCACTAACCGGCATCGCCGGCTCCGAGATTGCTCGATGAGCGCCAATGCCCTTTCCCCCTTCGACCGCTCGCAGGCCGGTCGACGCGCGCTCCCCTCCCGGTTGGCGCGTGCAAGCAGTCTGCGCTCCCGAGTGATCGGCGCCGGCCTCCCTCTTTCTTCCGGCGCCGATCATTTCCAGTTTCCGACCTTCGCTCGCGCGCTGGCAGACCGTGCGGGCGATCATCTGGGGACCGCCGGGGCCGCCCGGACGTCTGCCACCCTTTCCCCTTGGGCGATGGGCCGCCCCGTACCGCTGCGCGTCCGACCGCGCGCGACGAAAACCGGCGAGGAGCAGACGCCGGCAGTCCATCTTTTCGGGTCGATCGTGCCATGCACGCGGCATCACACGCCCGCATCGGCAATGATGCAGCCATCAGCCACCCTGTTTCCGACAGGTGTCGCATGACCAAGCTGCGCGATCCCGTCACGATCGAGAACACGCTGCTCATGCTCCTCGGCACGATCTCGATCGAGCGTGCGGCAGAGGTGACCGGCCGCGCGACCGGCTACGTCCGCAATCTTTCGAACCCGGACACGCGCGAGCGGCTGGCGCTGGAAGACGCGATCAGCCTCGACCTCGAGTGGCGCGCTCAGGGCAACGAGGGCTACCCCCTTCTCGAAACGTACGACCGCATCCTGCACAGCAATGCGGCGGACCGCTTCGCTGACGCGACCGCGCTAGGTCGTCTCGCCTGCCTCGTCGCCAAGGAATCGGGCGAGGCGACCGCCGCGCTGATCGCGGCCTCTCTCCCCGGCGCCGGGCCCAAGGTCTGGAAGGACGCTCTCCGCGAGCTCGAGCAGGCCGACCAGGCCAACGGTCCAGCCATGGCGGTGCTCCGCGAGCTGCTCGACCAGGCCGAGCGGCCGCGCGCAATCGAGCCTCCACCGTGATCTAGCGGCCGCCGTCACCTTCACCACCATCGCCAGCCCAGCCGTCCCGTCGCACATCAGCTTCGGGAACGGCTTTTCGCATGCCCGGAACCCGCAACCATGATGAGCCCCGGCACATACCTCCGAACCGCCCGCGAGCGCCTCAACTGGTCTCTTGAAGACCTGGCTGAGCATCTTCGGACGGATCCGCACGTCCCGGCGCGCCGCCTGATCGACTGGCTTGCCGCGATCGAGGCTGATCGTGAGCGCATCGACGCGCATGCAGCCTTTGCGCTGGCAGACGTGCTCAAGCTCGACCTGCTGACGATCAGCCGGCTTCAGGAGCACGCTGACGCGGTGCTGGCCCATCTGGTCGACCTGCCAGCCGGGGTGCTCACCATGTCGACCGAGGCGCTGCTGCGCCACACCGGCCAGCCTCAAACGGCCGGCGGCCTGATCCGCGCCGGCGCCATCGCGCGCGCAGCCGGCTGGGTGTTCGAACTCCCCGGAAATTGGCGCCGTCCCGTGCTGATCGCGGTGCCGCGGACATGAGGCGCCTCGTCCGTATCCACATCGCCGCGGCAATCCTGACCGGCCTCGCGATCGCGGCCCTGCTCTACGGCCGCACCAACATCGCCGTCGCGATCCTGTGCTTCCTCAGCCTCGGCCAGCTCGCCGCCGCCGAGATCGTCCGCGTCACCATCGCCCCCTTCGCAAGAAAGGAAGATCGATGAGCCAGCCCCAGCCTGCTCCGCGCACCGCGCCCCGCATCGAGCGCCGCTACGAACCGAACCTCCACCGCCCCTACGCCGTCGAAGTTCACCTGGAAGGCTGCACCTGCGACAAATGCACGTGCCCGGTCGCAGAGATCACCCCTGAGCTGCCGATCGCTAAGCTCGCGATCGCCGGCGCGCTCGTGGGGAATGCCATCGCCTTCGCATGGGATCCGGCCGGCGCCTGGGCAGCGCTGAGCGCGGCGGTGCTGCACGTCATGGGAGCGCGGTGATGGCCGAGCCGCTTCCCGATCAGGACGAGATCGACGAAATTGCTGAGCGCTTCCTGGAAGCGATGCTCGCGATCGCCGAGTTCGCTCGGCCGGCGAACGATCATCGCAAGCTGACCTATGCGCACGGCATCGCCAAAGCACTGGCGCACGCACAGGCCGCCTTCATCGTCGAGCGCTCGGCCGGATACGCCGACCGGCGGCAGGAACTGCTCGACGCGGCGACGGCAGAGCTGACCGCCGCAGTCGCCGACATGGCGAGTGGCCGCTGATGGGCTTCCTCGTCTCCCCCATCGCCGCATCGCTCGCCGTGACGCTGATCGTCGTTCACGTCACCCGCTACCTGCGCCGGGATGCGGCGATCCGTCGCATGCGCCACGCGCAGCGCGCTCGGGAGCGGCGTCGTGGCTGACCGGATCTGTATCGTTGGAGGGTGCGCGGAGACAGTTAGTGGCAGCGGCCGAATGTGTCGGACCCATTGGCAACGTGTCCCCGGGAAGTTGCGCAGTCGGCTGAGCCTTCGTCCTGGCGCTTCAGGAACGGTGACGACGGAAACGTGGGCTAAAGCGCGCGCGGCGGTCGAAGCCGGATGAAGCTTCCTCTGACCTTCGAACGCACAACCAGCACGTCGCGCGATCTGCGCGCCGGCTGCTTCCTCTGCCACGGCGACCGCGCGCATTGGACGAGCGCCAATGCCCAGGCGCTTGCCGCCCAGCATCACGATCGCACCGGCCATCCGACCTGGTGCGATATCGCCGCGTCCATCCGCTACGGCCGCGCCGCCCCCGACGATCGCCAGCATGACATCGAGGACGCGATCGCCAGCAGGGCCGTCGCCTGATGACTTGCGAGCACGTTACCTTGCCGGACGGCGGCCATGCCATCGTCTGCTCGTCCCGCAAGCGCTGCGCGTGCGGGCGGCCGGCAACGCTGCTCTGCGACTGGATCGTGCCCAACAGGAAGAGCGGCACCTGCGACGCGCCACTCTGCCGCTGTTGCACAATGTCGCCGGCGAAGGACAAGGACCTCTGCCCGACCCACTGGCAGGCCTATCAGGTCTGGCTTGCCGATCGCGCGGCGCGCCGCGCCAGCTCGGGAGGCGCGCCGGAATGCGCCCCCCTCACCGATCTCGACGCACCGGCGGTCGCCACCGCCGATGTGAGCGCACCCGAAGGCCGCTCGTCGAAACCTGCGCTCGCGGCCGCAAAGCCGGAGACCGTCAGCCCATGAACGCAATGACCTCCATCGCCAAGCCCGCGCGCAAGACGCTGCACATCAGGACGCCCGCTGCAGAGGTGCTACCGGCAGTCGCCGCCCCCGCCCCGGCGATCCGGCTCGTACCGTCCGCCCCGCAGGTCTTCCCGCTGCGCCAGCTGCGCCGCGCGCCGGAGAACGTCCGTCACACCCGCGTCGACGAGGATGTCGACGGCCTGGCCGACGATATCGAATCGCACGGCCTGTTGCAGTCGCTGATCGGCTACGCCGACGACGGTCTGATCCACATCGTCGGCGGGGGGCGACGCCTGCAGGCGCTGCACCTGATCGAGACGCGGGGGGCGATCGATGGGGACTTCCCCGTCGCAGTCCTCGTCCGCGGGATCGAGGAGGCGATCGAGCTGTCGCTGTCGGAAAACCTACAGCAGCGCACGATGTCGCCGGTCGACGAATTCTTCGCCTTCCGCATGCTGATGGACAATCCGGCGAACACGCCGGAGATCCTGGCTAAGCGCTTCGGCTTCTCCGAACGCGTGGTGAAGCAACGGCTTCGCATGGCGGCGCTGGCGCCAGACATCTTGGACGCGCTTGCCGCCCGCACGATCACCCTCGACGTGGCGATGGCTTATGCGAAGACCCAAGACCAAGCGCTGCAGCTGCAGGTCTACAAGGCGGAGGCGAAGCGACCGCACAATCCGCACCGGCTCAGCAACATCGGCTATGCGCTGTCTGCCCATGGCCTGAAGACTGACAGCGCGCTGTTCCTTTATCTCGGCGCGGCGGCATATGAGGCGGCGGGCGGCCGCTACGAGGACGACCTGTTCATCGAAACAGGTGGCGAAGCGGTGCTGGCAAACCCGGCCCTCGCCCTGTCGCTGATCGAGGATAAGATCGCGGCCGAATGGCCGGATTTCGTCACGGGGCTGCACGCGGACGCCGGTCTGTCGCCCTCGATCGACGGCTATGTCCTACCCCCCGACCTCCGCATGCATAGCTGGGGCAATGATGCGGCAAAGCCGCCGGCCGGAATGGTGCGCGTCTCACTCGGCTACGACCAGGCGAAGTGGAAGACGGTACGCAAGCAGGACCTGCCCGTCCATGTCATCGTCGGGATCGACCAGAAGGGCCAGCTCGCGATCGATCGCCGCGCCGTCTTTCTCGATAAGGCGCACCGACCCATCGTCGAGCCGCCTCAAGCGCCGCTGCCCGAACAGACGCCCGAGCAGCGGGCCGCGTCCGACCGTCTGCACACCATCGTTCTTTGGCAGCGTCGGCTGGCGGTTGGGCCATTTACAGGCACGCCACTGGAAGGACGCGCAAGCTGGATCACCATGTCGAATGGCCCCCGCGCCGTCGTGCGCGACGGGGTGAACGGCTGGATGGTGCCGGTGGAAATCTTCGTCTCGGACGAGGAGATCGCGGCGCAGCGGCAGGCCGCAGCCGCCTATTACGATCAGCTCGTTGCCCAAGAGGCCGCGGCTGCTGAGCAGAAGCGCGCCGAGGCGGCCGCGGCCGAAGCCCGCGCGGCCGAGCTGTACGCGATGGATCCACCGCCCGCGATCGCGCTCGTCGACGGCGAGGTGTGGGTGCGGCAGCCGGGTGGCAGCTATGCAACCGATATCCTCGGGGACGGCTATCTCGAAAGCTGGGCCCAGCTCCTCGATGTGTGTGGCGCGGAAGACGTGACTGCAACCTTCGACAGCCGCGAGGCCTTCGATGCGCGGGACCTGGGAGCATGAGCGCCCTCCGCACCCGCATGGCGCTTCGCCGCCTCGATCGCGGTACCCGTCGTCGCGTGTTCGCCGCGATCGACGCCGTGACGGTCGCACCGTCGCCGGTGCCACCCACGCCCGTCGCGCCCACGAACAGCCATCGCCGCCCGCGCATGCTCATCGACCTGCGTGCAATCCCATCCTCCATGGAGCAGCGCGCCGAGCGCTGGGTAAAGCCATGACCAATTCCGAGATCGGCAGCGACATCCCACCGCGCGCTGCCGAGGTCGAGCCGCCGGCAACCTCTTCAGTAATTCACGCCGGCGGCTCGGCCGACCCAATCATCAGCGACGCAGGAACGCCTGCATGAGCGAGCCAGCAATCGAGCCCGGCTACCCTCTGCAATGGCCAGAAGGGCGGCCACGCTCGCGTGAGCACCGGTCCGCCTTATTCCGCAACGAAGGTCGGCCGATGTCGATCGCGGCCGCTCGCGAGCGACTCAGCAAGCACATCAGGGCGATGACGAAGCCGGGCCAAGACTGGCGCGTGCGCGACATGATCCTGTCGACCAACATCCGCTACACCGCGTCCGGCGCGCGAGATCAGAACATCAGCCGCAAGGATCCGGCCGACCCCGGCGTCGCCTTTTATTTCGCCTTGGACCGGCAGCCCCACGTCCTCGCCTGCGATCGCTGGGATAGCGTCGCCGACAACATCGCCGCGATCGCCGCGCATATCGAGGCGCTGCGCGGTCAGGAGCGGTGGGGCGTCGCCGATCTGCACCAGGCTTTTGCCGGCCACGTCGCGCTACCCACTGCGCCGCACTGGTCAACGGTGCTGAACGTCGGCGCCGACGCATCGGGCGACGCGATCCGCGCCTCTTACCGGCGCCTCTCCCTCACCCTGCACCCGGACAAGGGCGGCGACCGCGCCGGCTGGGACCGCCTGCAGGCAGCCTACAACCAAGCGAAGAAGGAAGGGCGAGCATGAGCAGCGGCCGTTTCGTCCGGATCGCCGAGGTCGCTGCCGATCTCGGCCTTAGCACGCGCACCATCAATCGCATGCACCGGGCCGGCGACTTTCCGCCGAAGGTGCAAATTGGCCCGAATTCTACCGGCTGGCGGCAAGCAGACATCGAGCGCTGGAAAGACGAGCGCCAGCCCCCCGCAATGCAGGCTTGAGAACGGCATTCGGGGATACTTGGGGGGATATCGGCACTGCCACCCCTCACAAAAACACAGCAAAATTCAGGGGTTAGCGATGCAGTTTATTTCCTACTCAGGGAGCCATTTTCACCCACATCGTCAGCGTCTTGTGCGCAGCCGGGCAGCGAAATCGCTTGCACCGGCTTCGACTCGTCCGCATCATGCCCCGATGCGAGAAGCGATCAACGCTTCCGCTGGAGAGGCTTTGCTATGATCTTTCTGGAAGTGGCGATCGGCGCCATGGCTGCCGCCCTGTTGACCGTCCCCGTGCTGATGGCCGTCACCGGCAAGAAGCCCGTCGACAGCGAATAGTTTTCCGACGGATAGGGATCGGCCGCGACGCCGCGCGTGCGCCGTCCTGCGCCCGTCGACCCCGCTTCATTGCAAACGTCCAGTGCGTGGCGCCCCCTTGGCGGCGTTCGTACGCATTAAGAGGCTACTGGGCAGCCCCGGCTTGCCCGAGTTCCCGCGATCGTTGCGATGAAAGTCAGCATCCGTGCCACGGCGCGGCGCTGAAGTCTGCGATGCAGCGGTTTTGCGCGGGCATCGTCTATATCCTTTGACGCAGTCAGGGTCCGAACGTGGCGACAGCGCGTTGGCAAGGCACCTCAACCGCAAAAAGGAGCCAACATGCATCAATCGGTCGGCACGCTGACGATCCAGACGCGCCGCAAAGGATTGGTCGACATCACCGCACCCGTCTGCGAATGGCTGGCGGCGCAGGGGATCGGCGACGGCCTGCTCACGCTCTTTTGCCGGCATACCTCGGCCTCGTTGGTCATCCAGGAAAATGCCGCACCGGCCGTCCGCCGCGACATGGAGGCCTATTTCGATCGACTCGCGCCCGAAAGCGCCGCGTACGAACATGACGACGAAGGGCCGGACGATATGCCCGCGCATCTGAAGGCGGCGCTGACCGGCGTTCAGCTGTCGATACCGGTTGCAGGCGGCGAACCGATGCTGGGGACGTGGCAGGGTATCTATCTGTTTGAGCACCGGATTGCGCCGCATCGGCGCAGCGTCGCTTTGCATGTCATCGGCGCGTGATCGCGACGAAACGTTGCCGGACGGAGCCAAGTCGTTCATCGCTCGTTCGGACGGAAGTGGATATACGCGCGGGGGTTCGCCGCACCCGCGCGCGAATGGAGTATTGGTGTCATGATGCATCTTGGCCGCAAGGCTATGGTCGCGGCGCTCGCCGCCTCCACGTTGATGGTCGCGGGCTGCGCGACCGAAACCACCTATCGTCCCGCCACCGGGCAGGGTTTCAACCGCACGGGCTATAGCGACCGTCAGATCGAACCGGGTCGCTTCCTGGTCAATTTCGCCGGCAACAGCGTGACGTCGCGCGACACGGTCGAACGCTATCTGCTGTTCCGTGCTGCCGAGCTGACGTTGCAGAACGGCTATGACTATTTCGTCATGGCCAACCGCGACACCGATCTGCAGTCGCGCACCTATACGACGCCGGGCATTGGCGGCGGCTGGGGCTATGGTGGCTTCGGCGGCTATTGGGGTCCGTCGTGGCGCTATTATGGCCGCGGGTTCGGCTGGCGCACGTGGGACCCATGGTTCGGCGGTGGCTTCGGCCCCTGGGGTAACGACTTCGATATTCGCACGATCGATCGCTACGAAGCGAGCGCCGAGATCGTGATGCGCAAGGGCCCGATCCCACGCGATAACCTCCGCGCCTTCGACGCTCGCGCGGTGGTCAACAGCATCGGCCCGAGCGTAGTGCTACCGAAGTAAGACTGCTTCAGATGTAACGAAAAAGGCCGGGTCACCGCAGGGTGGCCCGGCCTTTTCGTGTGTAGCGGTTGCGGTATTACTGCCGTCACCTCCGGACGTGTTCCGAGGTCCACTCTGCGGCGAAGGGAGGTCTAGCTGTCCCCGCGGCCCAGTAGACCTCGGAACAAGTCCGGGGCGACGGAGGATGTGTGGGAGGGCGCCCCTTACACCGTCACCGCGCCGTGGCAATGCTTGTACTTCCGCCCCGAACCGCACGGGCACGGCGCGTTGCGGTTCACGCGGCCGTCCCACAGCTCCGGATTGTCGCCCAGCTCTGTCGGGACATCCGGCTGCATCATCTGCATCGGCGGAATCTGCGCGGTGATGCGCCCCATCGTGCCGGCATCGATGTCGTTCGAATCGTCTTCGCCCGTGAACGGGTCGAAATGCGTGGTGATGAAGTCGGGCAGTTCGGGCAGGTCGGTCGGCAGCGGCTGCAGCTGGAATTGCGCGTGCGCGATCGTCTTCGTCACGTCCTCGCGGATCGCGTCGAGCATCCGCTGGAACAGGCTGAAGGCCTCCTGCTTATACTCGTTGATCGGCGTCTTCTGCGCATAGGCGCGCAGGTGGACGACCTGGCGCAGCGCGTCGAGCGTCGCCAGATGCTCCTTCCAGTGATGGTCCAGGTTCTGGAGCAGGATCGACTTTTCGACCTGCGTCCACGTCTCCGGCTCCAGCTCCGCCGACTTGGCGGCGATGGCGGCGTCGGCGGCTTCCTGCACGCGCTCTTCGACGATCTCGGGGTCGATCGCCTCTTCCTTCAGCCAGTCGTCGATCGGCAGGTCGAGGTTGAGCACGTCGACCAGACCCGCCTTCATGCCCTCGATATCCCATTGCTCGGGATAGCTGTTGGGCGGGCACGCACCGCCGACGATCACGTTGACCGTCTCGGCACGCATGTCGGTGACGACGTCGCCCACCGCATCGGCATCCATGATGTCGGCACGCTGTTCGTAGATGACCTTGCGCTGGTCGTTCATCACGTCATCATATTCGACGACCTGCTTGCGGATGTCGTAGTTGCGCGCCTCGACCTTCTTCTGCGCGGTCTCGATCGCCTTCGACAGCCACTTGCTGCCGATCGCTTCGCCGTCCTCGATATTCGAGCGCATCATGCGCGCAAAGAGCGTGTCCGGCCCGAAGATGCGCAGCAGATCGTCGTCGAGGCTGAGGTAGAAACGCGACAGGCCGGGATCGCCCTGGCGGCCAGACCGGCCGCGCAGCTGATTGTCGATGCGGCGCGATTCGTGACGCTCGGTGCCGAGCACGAACAGACCGCCTGCGGCGAGCACCTCCTGCTTCTCGACCTCGATCTCGGCGCGGATGCGCGTCGCCTCGGCTTCATATTCGGGCGTGCCCTCGACAAGGTCCGGATGCTCGTCGAGCATGCGGAATTCGAGGTTGCCGCCGAGTTTGATGTCGGTGCCGCGACCCGCCATGTTCGTCGCGATCGTGACGGCGGCCTTGCGGCCCGCCTGCGCCACGATATGCGCCTCCATCTCGTGGTAGCGCGCGTTCAACACCTTATGCTCGACGCCTTCCTGGACCAGGAATTCGCTGAGCAGTTCGGACTTTTCGATCGACACCGTGCCGACCAGCACCGGCTGGCCCAGCGCGGCATGTTCGCGGATCTTTTTGGCGATCGCGCGGAACTTGTCGTTGGTATCCTTGTAGAATTCGTCTTCCTCGTCGATCCGCTGCACCGGCACGTTGGTGGGGATCGTCACGACGTTCATCTTGTAGATGTCGTAGAATTCGGCCGCCTCGGTCGCCGCGGTGCCGGTCATGCCGGCAAGCTTCGGGTACATGCGGAAATAATTCTGGAAGGTGATCGAGGCCATCGTCTGGTTCTCGGGCTCGATCGTGACGCCCTCCTTCGCTTCGACCGCCTGATGCAGGCCGTCCGACCAGCGGCGCCCGTCCATCATGCGGCCGGTGAATTCGTCGATGATGACGACCTTGCCGTCCTTGACGATGTAATCGGTGTCCGCCTTGAACATCATGTTGGCGCGCAGCGACTGGTTCAGATGGTGGACGACCTGCGTGTTCTCGAAATCGTACAGGTTCGCGCCCTGCAGCAGGTCGGCGGCTTCCAGCAGACGCTCGGCGCGTTCGGTGCCGTCCTCGGTCAGGATGATCGTCTTCTGCTTCTCATCCTTCTCGTAATCGTCGGGGGTGAGCTGCTTCACGATCGCGTCGACGCTCATGTACAGCTCCGACTTGTCGTCGGTGGGGCCCGAGATGATCAGCGGCGTGCGGGCTTCGTCGATCAGCACCGAATCGACCTCGTCGACGATTGCCATGGCAAAGGCACGCTGCACCATGCTGCTGCGCTCATACTTCATGTTGTCGCGCAGATAGTCGAAGCCGAACTCGTTGTTCGTGCCGTAGGTGATGTCGCTGTTATAGGCGGCGCGGCGCTGTTCGTCGGTCAGGTTCGGGATGATGACGCCGACCGTGAGGCCGAGGAAACGATACACCTGCCCCATCCACTCCGCGTCGCGTGCGGCGAGATAGTCGTTGACGGTGATGACGTGGACGCCATCGCCCGGCAGCGCGTTAAGATAAGTGGCGAGCGTCGCGACCAGCGTCTTGCCCTCACCCGTGCGCATCTCGGCGATCTCGCCGCGATGGAGCACGATGCCGCCGATCATCTGCACGTCGAAGTGGCGCATGCCGAGCACGCGCACCGCCGCCTCGCGCACCGTCGCGAAGGCTTCGGGCAATAGGTCGTCGAGCTTGGTGCCGTTCGCCAGCTGCTCGCGGAACTTGGCGGTCTGGCCCGACAGTTCCTCGTCGGACAGCGCCTGGAGCTGCGGTTCGAACGCAGCGATTTTGTGGACGATGCTGCCCAGCGACTTCACGTAACGATCGTTGGATGACCCGAAAATGGACTTGGCAAGGCCGCCGAACATAGGCTGATTCCTGATGATTGTGCGCGCGCGCACGGACGAAGGGCGCGCAGCGTCGAGTGCATGAAAAGATGGGGTCGGCCGTGGCCGAAGCAACGCACGCGCGCGCTATTCGCGCCGGCGGCTCGCAAAAAGAGGCTCGACCGCGGGCAGCGCCAGCACGGTCGTGACGCCCAGATCGGCCAGCGCGGCCAGCCCCGGCACCCGCTGTTGCGGCCGGCTGGCCGCGCGAGCGGCCCGCACCTCGGCCTGCACGCTCGCCACGATCCCCGCTGCGGCATGCGCCGCCACCGGCGCACGCGCCGCAGAGGCGCCGCCGGTCAGGGCGGACAGCAGCGCGGAAAGGAGCAGCAGCAGGTTCACAGGGGCAGTCCCTATTGCAGATGCGGTCCGTCGTCCATCCGCATCCGTCCGTCGCATCTCATTCGAAACTCACGCTCGACGTCATTCGGCGATGAATGATCGCCTTGATGGGTTTGCCGGCGCGAACATACCCGACGCCCATTGGCGTACCTGGAGGGTTCTGTGCGCAGGGGTCTGTGGGCATGTACGTCGGCTTTGCCTCGATCACGCGACAACTTTCCACCCTACCATCGAACCCCACGGTGATCGCTACGTCGGCAACGTAATCTTCCATGGTGGTCGTCGCGACATCGATCGGCTTCGTGGGGGTGAAGGGCTGGCCGATCGAAACGGCGGAATCACCCTCTGGGATCTTCCAGACGATTCGACGCTCGAATGTCCGGCCGGATGGACCGGGAACGAATTGCGCGCGAGCGACCAAAGTGGCGCATGTGCCCTCATCAAGACGTGCGTACCCGCTCGAACTCACGATCTGGCAGGCCGTCACGCGGCCCGTCGAATCGACGACGAGCCGAACGGCGACCGTACCGGCTTCGCGCGCCCGCAGGGATGCCGGCGGATAATCAGCGTAGCCGATCCAGTCGGCCGGATTGTTTGCCGGTTCTGCCTTCGCGCTCGCCGCAGCATTATCTTGGCCCGGCAGAGCCGCGCCGGTCAGCGTGAGAGATGCTACTAGCACCATCGCTTTCGAAACCATCGTCCCTCCCCTTTTCAACTGTCATCGTTCCGTCGTTGAAGCCGCTACGCGAGCTTCTATAGGCTTGAGACATGACAGATCATGCCCGTTCGCCGCTAGCCCCCGCCTCTTTCCCCGCCCTGCCTGCCATTGCCGGTGTCACCCCGCATGTCGCCCGCGCACGGTACAAGACGTGGGATCGCTGCGACCTCACCTTCGTGACGCTGACCGAGGGCACCAGCGTGGCGGGCGTGCTGACGCAAAGCAAATGCCCCTCGCCCGAAGTCGAATGGTGCCGGCAGGCGCTGCCCTTGGGCCAGGCGCGTGCGCTGGTCGTCAATGCCGGCAACTCCAACGCCTTCACCGGCAATCGCGGCCGCGCGGCGGTGGAGGCGATCGCGGCGCGCACCGCGCAGCACGTCGGTTGCCAGCCGTCGGACGTGTTCGTCGCCTCGACCGGGGTTATCGGCGTGCCGCTGCCGATCGACAAGGCAGAAGCGGGCCTTGACGCCGCCTTCGCCGCGACCCCGTGCGATTGGCTGGCGGTGGCGGAGACGATCGGCACGACCGACACCTATCCGAAAGGCGCGATGACGACCGCGATCGTCGATGGCCGGACCGTCACGCTGGTCGGCATCATCAAGGGATCGGGCATGATCGCGCCGGACATGGCGACGATGCTCGGCTTCATCTTCACCGATGCGGCGGTCGCGCCCGGCTTCCTGCAAGGCGCGTTGGCGGCGGCGAATGGCAAGACCTTCTCGTGCATCACGGTGGATGGCGATACGTCGACCAGCGACACGGTCCTCGCCTTCGCCACGGGGGCGGCGGGCAATGACCCGATCGAGAGCAGCGACAGCGCGGGCGCCGATGCCTTCGCCGCTGCGCTTGCCGACCTCTGCCACCAGCTCGCGATGCTGGTCGTCCGCGACGGCGAGGGCGCGACCAAGCTGATCGAGATCGCGGTCGAGGGTGCGGAGAGCGACCGTTCCGCGCACCGCATCGCCATGTCGATCGCCAATTCGCCGCTGGTGAAGACTGCGATCGCGGGCGAGGACGCCAATTGGGGCCGCGTCGTGATGGCGGTGGGCAAGGCGGGTGAACCCGCCGAGCGCGACCGTCTGTCGATCCGCTTCGGCGACACGCAGGTTGCGCAGGCGGGCCTTGCGGTCGAGGGCTATGATGAGGCGCCGGTCGCCGCGCACCTCAAGGGCCAGCATATCGAAATCGGGGTCGATATCGGCCTGGGCGATGGCACCGCCACGGTTTGGACCTGCGATCTGACCCACGGCTACATCTCGATCAACGCCGATTATAGGAGCTGACATGCATCACCCGCACCATGACGCCGTCGTCCAGCTGATGCGGCGCGTCGCGGCCGAGATCGTCCTGCCGCGCTTCCGCAACCTGGCCGCCGACGAGGTGGAGGAAAAGGCCGCGGACGACATGGTGACGATCGCCGATCGGCTTAGCGAGGAAGCGCTCACCGCCGGCCTCGTCGCGATCGACGCATCGGCGCGGGTCGTCGGCGAAGAAGCGGTGGCGGCGGACGCGACGTTGCTCGACGGCATCGACCAGGGCCGGGTGTGGATCGTCGATCCGATCGACGGCACCAACAATTACGCCAGCGGCAAGACCCCGTTCGGCATCATGATCGCGCTCGCCGAGGAGGGCGAGGTGCTGGCGGGCTGGATCCTCGATCCCGTCGCAGACCGGCTGTGCCACACCGTCGCAGGTGGCGGCGCGTTCATCGACGATGTCGCGGTGACGGCACGTCCCCGTACGGACGAACGCCCCGTATTGGGCGTGCCGACCTATTTCCTCGACGGTATGGAGCAGGCCGATTTGGCGGCCCGGGCGGGCGACGACTGGACGCTGCACCCGATGCCGCGCTGTGCGGCGGAGCAATATCCGCGGCTGGTGCTGGGGGTGGACGATGCCGCCATCTTCCAGCGCTCGCTGCCCTGGGATCATGCCGCCGGCGCGCTATTCCTTACCGAAGCGGGCGGTGTGGTGCGTCAGCTGAATGGCAGCCCCTACCGTATCGGCGATCCCCGCGACGTGATGATCGCGGCGGCGAGCGAGGCGATGTGGGAGCGGGCGGTGGGGCTGGTCCGCGAGGACGCTTGAGGCCACCCTCCCAACCCGTCGCCCTGAGCCGGTCGAAGGGTGGCTTTCCGCAAGCGTCGCGCTCGTGGCATGCGCCCTTCGACGGGCTCAGGGAAAACGGTAGGAGGAGAAAGGGCGGACCATCAGGCCCGCCCCTCACCCTCTTACGCCAGCTCGCCCTCGAGCCAGGCCTTCAGCCGGCCCTTGGGCTCGGCACCGACCTTGGTCGCCGCGGGCGCGCCGCCCTTGAACAGGATCATCGTCGGGATGCCGCGCACGCCATAACGGCCCGGCGCATCGGGATTGTCGTCGATGTTAAGCTTGGCGATCGTCACCTTCTCGCCCAGCTCTTCCGACAGTTCTTCCAGGCTCGGCCCGATCATCTTGCACGGGCCGCACCATTCGGCCCAGAAATCGACGAGCACGGGGCCATCAGCCTTGAGGACGTCGGCGTCGAAGCTGGCGTCGGTAATCTGTTTGGTAGCCATGAATATCTCCTTTGCTGTCCATCTAGGATGGCGTGCCGCCCGGCTCAACCGTCCGGCCCCTAGCTTTGCTCCGGAAGGCGAAAGCGCGGCTTGTGCGCGGCGAGCGTGTCTGCGGGCAGTTCGAACAGACGCGGCCCGCCGGTGTAGAGCAGCGCCGCCTCGATCGTGCGATCGGGGAAGATCACGCGCAGCGCCGCGACATAGGCCGCCATCTGATCGAGGTGATAGGGCGGGATATCGTCGAGGGTATCCGGCACGCGGCGCCCGGTCTTGAAATCGACGAGGCGAATCGCGTCCGGCGCGATCAGCAGCCGGTCGACGGTGCCCGACACGACCATGCCGTTGGCGAGCGTCGCGGCGATCGGCGCCTCGGCAAGGCTGTCGGGGCCGAACAGCGGCGCATAGGCGGGGTTCTCGATCACCGCGAGCACGCCCGCGACGATCCGCTGCCGCTCGGCCGCGTCGGCGACACCACCCGCGGTGGCGAGCCAACGATCCGCGCAGCCGGCGCGATGTTGTGGCTCGACCGGCGGCAGGCGTTCGAACAGCGCGTGAAACAGCCGCCCGCGTTCGGCGGCGGCGCGCATCGCGGGGCCGGGCGGCGGGTCGCTCACCTCATCCTCACCGAGGGCGGACGGGGTCAGCGGGCGCGACGGACGGCTCTCGGGCGGCGCGGGCACATGCGCCCAATCGGGCAGCACGACCCGTTCGGGCGAGCGTGCCGGCGCAGCGCCGCGCGGCTTGACCGGCGGCTGGGGATCGGAGCCACTGAACACGCGCGGCCCCTCGTCCGGCACGCCCAGCTCGGTCAGCGCGCGTGCCGCCGCGGCATACCAGCTCGCGACCGGCGGCTCGCCCTGCGCACGTGGCCCCAGCGCGCCGCCAATCACCAGCCGTTCCTCGGCCCGCGTCGCGGCGACATAGAACAGCCGCCAATGCTCCTCCAGCTCACGGCGCTCGACCTCGCCGATCGCTACATCCAGCGGCCCGCCACGCTCGCCCGACCGGGGCCGGAAGATCGGGATAGGCTGCGCCCCCGGTTCCGGCACCCAGCGCACCAGCGCACGCGGCGCGGCGGTGGGATCGACGGTCGCGTCCGCCAGGATCACCAGCGGCGCCTGCAAGCCCTTCGCGCCATGCGCGGTCATCACGCGCACGGCGTCGAGCGGCGCCGACGGATCGCGCACGATCTCGACATCCCCGCGGTCGAACCAGTCGAGGAAGCGTTGCAGCGATGGCGTCGACGTCGTCTCGAACGCCAGCGCGGCGTTGAGCAGTTCCTCGATCGGATCGCGCGCTTCCGCCCCCAGCCGGCGCAGCAGCCTCCGCCGGCCGTCGAGCGGCCCCGACAGGATCTCTTCGAGGAACTGGTAGGGCGTCGCGATATCGGCGCGCGACAGCATCGCGCGCAGTGGCGCCAGGCGTTCCTCCGACAGCGTCTGCGTCAGGTGCCGCCACAGGCTGCCATGCTCTCGCGGCGCGGCATGCATCAGCTCGTCCTGCGTCCAGCCGATCAGCGGCGACACGAGCAGCGCGGCGAGCGACAGGTCGTCCTCCGGCTGCAACACGAAGCGCACCGCAGCGAGCAAATCCTGCACCGCCAGCGGCGCGTTCAGCCGCAACCGGTCGACGCCGGCGACCGGCACACCCTCGGCATACAGGCGCGCGACGATCAGCGAGGCGAGGTCGCCACGCCGCTTGACGAGGATCATCACGTCCTCGGGCCTGAGCGCCCGCCCCTTGCTCTCCAGCATCAGGCCGCCGTTCAGCCAGTCGCGCACCGCGCGTGCGATCCGCACCGCCTGTGCGCGGACGGCATCGTCGATCCACGCTTCCTCGTCCGTTTCGCTGCCGCCCGCGATCACTGGCGGCCACAGTTCGACCGTGCCGGGGCCGGGCACCTCGCTGGCATGCGCCTGCATCGCGTCGATCGCGCCGAGGCCCGGCTCCCCCGCGGCGGCGACGGCGGCATCGACGAACTCCAGGATCGGCCGTGTCGACCGGAACGAATGCGTCAGCGACAGGCGCTGGAACGGCAGGCCGCGTTCCTCCTCCGGCCAGTCGTCCGCCCCCTCCACCTCTGCCGCACGACCGGCGAAATGCCCCTCTGCCCAGCGGAAGTTGATCGGGTCGGTGCCCTGGAAGCCGAAGATCGCCTGTTTGAAATCGCCGACCGTGAACAGCGTCCGGGTCGAGGGCGCATGCACACCGCGGCCGACGAAAAACTCGCCTGCCAGCGCGGTCACGATCCGCCACTGGTTGAGGTTGGTGTCCTGCGCCTCGTCGATCAGCACATGCTCGGTGCCCTGGTCGAGCTTGTAGCGCACCCATTCGCCGATGCCCGGTTGTTCGAGCAGCCGCACCGTCACGCCGATCAGATCGTCGAAATCGACCGCCCCGGTCCGCCGCTTGGCCGCGGCATAGGCGCGTGCATAGTCGCGGCCCACCTCCAGCGCGTCGGCCAGCAGATCGGCATAAGCGGCGCGCGCGGTGAGCGACAGCAGGTCGAGGCAATGCTGCCCCAGCGCGACGGCCAGCTCGGCATAATCGGGTTCGGCATCGATCAGCTTCTTCGACGCCTTGCGCGGTTCGTTCTTCCCCGTCAGCACCACGCCGGCAAGGTCGCCGAGCGTCGCGGCCCGCTCCGCCGGTGCCGCCGCGAGCCAGCGGTGGAGCGTGTAGGCATGCCCCACCCCCGTCGCCGCACCCCAGGCGGTGTTCGCCGCTGCCAGCCGCTCGACCAGATCGGTGTCGATACAGTCGCAGCCCTCGGCCAAGGCCTCGCCGATATCCCCCTGCGGCAGGTCGAGCGCGCGCCGCAACCACGGCCCGATCCCAATCGGCAGCGCCTCCAGCGCGTGCAGCGAGCGTGCGCAGGCGAGCAGGAAACTCTCCGCCCCGCCCTCACCCAGTCGCAGCGACAGCGCGCCGATCGTCTCGATCGGCCGTTCGCGGCCCTCGCGCTCGGCATCGGTCAGCAGGGTCGCCAGCGTCTCGCGCGCCAGCACCGCCTCCTCGCGCGCCTCCAGCGGGCGGAAGCCGGGGGTCAGCCCCGCCTCGACCGGAAATGCGGCGAGCAGGCTCTGGCAGAACCCATGGATCGTCTGAATGCGCAGGCCGCCACCCGGCGCGTCGAGCACGCCCGCAAACAGCGTGCGGGCCCGCGCCTGCAAATCCGGCGTACCCTTCTCGCCCAGCGCTTCCAGATCGGCGTACAATTGCGGTGCCGGCATCCGCACCCAGGCGGCGAGCCGGTTGTTGATCCGCTGCGCCATCTCGGCCGCGCCCGCCTTGGTGAAGGTCAGGCATAGGATCGCCGATGGATCGGTGCCCCGCAGCAGCAGGCGGAACACGCGCGCGGCGAGCACCTGCGTCTTGCCGGTGCCGGCCGATGCGGACAGCCAGACGTGCGCGTGCGGATCGCTCGCCGCCGCCTGCGCGCCCTTCAATCGCGGCAGGGTCGCCAGCTCAGTCCCGGCCATACCATTCGTCCCGGCGCATCAGTTGGTCATATTCGGCATAAGGCGCATATTCCGGCACCAGCTTCGCAGTGAACGGCGCATCGCCGGTCAGCCACGTGCCGGCAGCGTCGACGAAATTGCTGACCGCGATCGTGGTGAATTCGGTCGTGACGATCTTGTCGCGCTTGCCCTCGGCATCCACCGGCGTCTCGATATAGCCGAACTGATCCTTCTTCTTGCCGAGCGACCAATATTCGAAGCCGCCCGCCTTGCCCTTCACCTCCTGAAAGCCGCCCCGCTCCGCGATCGCGCCGAGCAGCCCGAGTTGCAGGCTATACCCCGCGCGCACCGCGGCGGCGGAGGGCGGCTTGCCAGTCTTGTAATCCACGATCGCGAGCGTGCCGTCCGCCAGCCGATCGACGCGGTCGTACCGGCCCGACAGCGTCACGCCGGCGATCGTCACATGACCCTTGCCTTCCGCCGAGGCGACCGTGCGTCCTTCCGCGTCCTGCGCCGTCACGGTGTCGGCGATCCAGCGCACCGCCTCCATCAGCCGCGGTCGCCACAGGGCGCGCATCATCGGATGCGTCCGCTCGTCCTCCAGCATCGCGGTGGCGCGCGCGACGAGCGCGTCGGGCGCGCAACCGTCCTGCTTCCACCATTGCTCCAGGATGTCGTGGACCGCAGTGCCGCGCCACGCCGCGCTGGGATCGGCATCGACCGGGTCGAGCGGCATCAGCCCCAGCACCCGGCGTGCGTAAAAGGCGTAAGGGTCCGCCTTCAGCCGGTCGATCTCGGTGACGGAGATCGCCTTCGGCCGCAGCGCCGGTCCCGGCATCGGCTCCGGCCGAACGACCGGGCGATGCTGACCGGGATCGTCCAGCGCGAGCGCCCATCCTTCCAGATCATGGGCTCGAACGAAACGATCCCCCGCCATCGCCTGCAACCGCAGCCACAGCCGCGACGCAAGCGCGGGCGACGCCGCATCGCGCCGCGCCCGCGTCACCAGCGCGCGCGGCGCGCCGAGCGCATGGCCGAAATCGTGCGCCGCGATACCGACGCTCCGCTCCAGCCCGGCCAGCCCCAGCGCCGCCCGGATGCGCGGTGCCAGCCACGGATCGGGCGCCGGCCGCCCCGGCCACACGCCCTCGTTCAGCCCGCCCAGCACCATCAGGTCGGCGGTCTGCAACCGCGCCTCGATCGGGCCATAGATGGCGATACGCGGATGGCCGACGCCCGATCCCGGCCGCACCGCCACTTCGTCAAGCAACCCGCGCAGCAACGGCGGGAAGCCATCGGGCGCGACGCGGGGCGGCCCGACCGCCGCCTCTGCCTCCAGCGCGTCGAGGAACTCCGCCGCGGCCCGTCCCGCCGGTCCCGACCACAGATTGTCCCCGCACAACGCCTGCGCCGTCTCGCGCAGCACCGCCAGCAGCGATGATAGCGGCTGCGGCCCCTGATCGCACACCAGCTCGATCGGTTTCAGCAAGCCGACCGGCTCGGCGAACCACGCCGCCGCCCGATCCCGCCGGTTGGCCAGCAGATGCCCCATGATCCCGTCGAGCCCCGCCGCCGGTCGCGGGCCCCGCAACGCGCGATCGAGCGTGCGCGTCCCGTCCAGCCATGCGCCCCGCAGCGCGCGGTCACTGGGGTCGACCTTGACCAGCGGATGCTTGAGCAGCGCCAGCAGCGCCAGCGGCGCGAACCGCTGCGCCGCCGCCTCGGCGAGCGCGAGCAGCAGCGTGCCCGGCGGCAGGATCGACAGCGGCCGGCCCGCCGTGTCGTTCGCCTCGATCTGCCACCGCCGCAAATGCGCGCTGACCCGGCGGGCGAGCGCGCGATCCGGCGTCACCAGCGCGGCAGTCTTGCCCGGTTCCTCGATCGCACCGCGCAGCGCCAGCGCAATCGCCTGCGCCTCTTCCGCCGGCGTCGCGAGTTCCACGGCGGCGACCCCGGTCAGGCGCCGGTCCTCCGCCTTCAGTTCGGTCCATTTGCCGGTGAAGGCGGCCGGCGCCAGAGCATTGGCGATCGCGCGCCCGCGCAACGCCCCCGCGTCCGGCCCGGCGCTGCCCGGCCAATGCGCCACCTCGCCGCGGCCGACGCCCATGCGGTCGAGGATCAGCTTCAGATGGAATTGCGGATGCGTCTCGATCGACCGGCGGATGCGCCCGGTCACCGGATCGGGTGCGTGCGGCCCCAGCGCATCCCACTCGGCCTCGGGCATCTGGAGATCGAGCCCGGCGAACACCGTCAGCCCCTGCGGCGCCTCCGCGACGCAGCGCAACAGTCGCGCGACCGCGGGCGCCGGATCGGTCACGCCGGCCGCACAGACGAAGCCCGCGGGCGGCCGCGTCTGCCAGCGCGTCACCAACCGGTCGAGCAGCATCCGCCGCCGCGTCGCCGCGTCGAGCCGGCCGGCCCTCGCCAGCTCACCTGGCCAGCGCTCCAGCACGATCCGGAACGTCGACAGCGCCCGCTGCCAGTGATCGGTCAGCTCAGGCGCCAGATCGAGATCGCGCAAACGCTCGGGCGCGACCTCCTCGACCAGCAACTGATCGAGCGTGTGGCATAGCTCGCCCGCCAGCCGCACCGCCTCCGCGGCGTCGACCGGCGCGCCCGCCGCAGCGCGCTCCTCGAACACCAGCCGCGCCAGGATCATGCGCCGCTGCATCGGCGCGATCGCGGGCGGCGGCGGATCGGCATCGTCCACAGGGTCGAGCGCCGCGCCCACCGCTTCGCCCAGATCGGGGCTGCCCAGCGTCACCAGCCGCGGCAGCAGCAGCCCGCTGCCGCTCGCCCGCACGAACGCCGCCGATACCGCGCGGGCGGCACGGTTGTTGGGCAGCAGGATCAGGCCGCGGGCCAGCGCCATCGCGTCACCGCCCGTGCGCTTCATCAGCCCTACGACCAGCGTGTCGGCGAACGCGCGGTGAGCCGGAATGGTGAAGAGTTGCGGGCGCTTTTTATGCTCGACGGTTCCGGCCCGCTCCCCCTCCCGGCCACCCATCAGGATACCGTGTGGGTGGCCGGGAGGGGGAGCGGGCTGGCACCGCCATCAGGATACACCTCAGCCATTGGCGATGATCGCCTCCGTCTTGGGGATCGCGGCGGGGGTGCCGACGTCGAACCACAGGCCCTGATGGACCTGCGCATAGGCCCGGCCCTGTTCGATCGCGCGGCTCCAGAACAGGTTGGTCGAGAAGGGCCCTTCCGGCCAGTCGCGGATCAGGCGCGGGTGCAGGATCTGAATGCCGGTGTAGACGAACGGGGCGGTCGCCCCTGCCTTGCGTCGCCCGACGATCCGGCCGTCGGCCGCGACGCGGAAATCGCCCTGCCCCTTGTGATTATGCGCGCGCGCATAGGGCACGACCAGCAGCAGCGCGTCCATCGTGGCATCGTCCCAGCGATGGCTCAGCAGCTTGATCGCGTCGACCGGCCCGTCGATCCACAGATTGTCGCTGTTGACGACGAGGATCGGGTCGTCTCCCAACTGGCCGCGGGCCTGCACCAGCCCGCCGCCCGTCTCCATCAGCTGCGCGCGCTCGTCGCTGATCGCCACCTCGATCCCGTCGAACCGGTTGGTGACATGCGCCTCCAGCGTATCCGCCAGATAATGGACGTTGACGACGGCCTTCGCGACGCCCGCGTCGATCAGCCGATCGAAGACGTGATCGATCAGCGGCTTGCCCGCCACCTCGACGAGCGGCTTGGGCCGCGTCGCGGTGAGCGGGCGCATACGCTTGCCGATGCCGGCTGCCATCACCATCGCGGTGTGCGGCACCGCGCCGCCGGGATCGGGACGCAGCGATCGCTGACGGGTCATGCGGACAGCACCTTCGGATCGCCGCGCAATTCGGGCGGCACGTTCTCATCGAACCAGCGCGCGACCGGCGCCAGGGCCGGCTGCGACAGGTCCCGCTCCAGATAGCTCCACACCCGCGGGCACAGCGCGGCGTAGCGCGGCTTGCCGTCGCGGCGCCACAGCCGGGTGAAGATGCCGATGATCTTCGCATTCCGCTGCGCGCCGAGCACATGATAGGCGTCCATGAAACCCTCGCCCACGCCCGTCGCCGCGCGATAGCGGTCCAGCATCACGCGCTCGACCTCCGGATCCACGTCGCGTCGCGCATCCTGCAGCAGCGATACGAGATCATAGGCGGGGTGGCCCGCCAACGCGTCCTGAAAGTCAAGCAGGCCGAGCCCCTTTGCCGACCCCACCAGCATCAGGTTTTCGGCATGGTAATCGCGCAGCACCGTGACGGGCGCATCGGTCAGCGCGTGATCGAACACCGCATCCCAGGCCGCATGATAGCCCGCGACGTCGACATCCAGCCCGACCGCCGGGGCATACCATTCTGGGAGCAGCGCCGCCTCGCGATGCAGCACCGCATGATCGTACGGCGCGATCTCGGCTGGGGCATGCCCGCGCAGCGCCACGAGCAGGTCGATCGCCGCCTCGTACAGCGGCAGCGCCGCCGCGGCGTCGGCATCCGCCGCCTCGCGCAGCCGCGCGTCGCCGAAATCCTCGAGCAGGACGAGGCCCTGATCGAGGTCGGCGGCGTGGATCGCAGGCGCCGCAAAGCCGCGTTCGCGCAGCCATTGGGCGATCGCGATAAAGGGGCGCGGATCCTCGTGCGGGGGCGGCGCATCCATCAGGATTGCGGTGCGATCCGCTTGGGTTACGCGGAAATACCGGCGGAACGACGCATCCCCCGCCACCGGGCTGATCGTGCCCGACCAGCCATGGATCGCGAGGAAGGCGGGCGCACCGGCGGGCGGGGTCATATCGGCCATCGCGGCTTCCATGACGCCGGGACGTCGGCTGTCAAGATTCGTCCGCCGTCCGGTGCCGGCGCCAGGGTCAGCCGCAACGCATGCGGCCAGTATCCCGGCGCCCGCTCCGGCCATTCGACCAGCAGCACCGCGTCGGACAGCGCCTCGTCGAGGCCCAGTTCCTCGAGTTCGTCCGGGTCCTCGATCCGGTACAGATCGACGTGCAGGACCGGCACCCGCACCTCCGGCGGGTCATAGGGCTGGACGATCGCGAAACTGGGGCTGGGCGCCTCACCCTGTAGCCCGAGCGCGGCGAGCAATCCGCGCGCGATGCTCGTCTTGCCCATGCCAAGGTCGCCGCTCAGCGCGATGACGTCGCCCGCACGAACGCGGTCGGCAAGGCTCGCCCCGAACGCTTCCGTCGCCACCGCGTCTGAAAGCAAGATCGACGTCACCACCCCCACTCCGTCACCCCGGACTTGGTCCGGGGTCCACCGGTCCACGAGGGGACGGCCCACGCCTCAAACCAACCCGCTCGCCGCGGAGTGGACCCCGGAACCGGTCCGGAGTGACGGAAAGCAAGTGTCATCCACATACGAACCGTCACCGCCGCGGCAGCTCGACCGTCACCAGCGTCCCCTCACCCGGCTGCGACACCAGATCGATCCGCCCGCCATGCGCCTCGACGAACTGCTTCGCGAGCGGCAGGCCCAGCCCCAGCGCGCGTTCGCCGGTCGGCTGCATGCCGGGCTCGCCGAACCGGTCGAACGCCTTGGCGACGCTTTCCGCATCCATGCCGAAGCCATCGTCCGATACGACGATCCGCGCGCCCGTCGCGCTGCCGTCGGCGTGAAGCAGAATTCGCCCGCCCTCAGGCGTCGCCGCGACGGCATGGCGCAAAAGATGCTCGATCACTTCCTTCAGCCGCTTGGGATCGCCCGTCACCCGCCCCGCCGAGCGCGCGACCTCCACCGCGAAGTCCAGCTTGCGCCGCTTCGCCGCCGGCATGATCGTGTCCGCCGCAGCCCGGGCGACCACCGCCAGATCGACGTCGACCCGTTCGATCTCGGCATCGTCGCCCCCCTGCGTCAGGTCGAGCACGTCGTCGATCAGCAGCCCCAGCCGCTCGACCGATTGCAGGATCGCCTCGACATAGGTGTCCGCATCCTTGCTGAGCTTCCCCGCATAGCCGCCATGCAGCATCTCGGCGAACCCGCTGATCGAGGTCAGCGGCGTACGCAATTCGTAGCTCATATTGGCGACGAACTGCGTCTTCACCCGGTCCGCCGCCTCCAGCGCATTGGCGCGCTCGCGCAACGCCTGTTCGGCGCGCCGGCTGTCGGTGATGTCGAGCATCGTCAGCAGCGCATTGCCATCGGGCAGCGGCACCGCGGCAAACTCGAAATGCCGCCCGTCGGCGAAGGCGACGCGGCCGCCGCGCTGCTGGCGCTCGACCGTCGCCGATCGCACCAGTTCGGGGATCAGCGCGGCGCGATTGGGCGTCGCGAGTTTGGGCGCCGCAGCCTCGGCAAAGGTATCGACGCGCGGATGACCGGCGAGGAATTCCTCCTCGAACCCCCATACCGCGCGCATCCGGTTGTTCCACAATTGCAGCTTGCCGTCGCCGGCGAACACCGCCAGCGCCTCGAACAGATTGTCGAACGTCGCGGTCCGCACCCGCAGCAGCGTGTCACGCGCGGAGGCGAGCTGCACCTGCTCGGTCCGATCCTCGAAAATGACCAGCAAGCCACCATCGGGCAGCGGCTGCGCGACCACGCGCAGATGCGTGCCTCCGGGCAGGTGCCAATTCTCCTCCGCCGCATCCTCGCCCGGCACGAACCAGGCACGCCGTTCCGCCTTCCACGACGGGAAGTCGCGCACTTCGGGCAACCGGTTCGCCTCGCGCATCCGCTCAAGCACGCGATCGAATTCGGGTCGGTCGGACAGCCATTCGGTGCGCATCGCGAACATGCGGCGGAACGGCTGGTTGCAGAAGACGAGGCCGCGGTCCGCGCCGAATTGCGCGACGCCGGCCGACAGGCGGTCGAGCATTGCACGCTGCGCCTCGGCGAAGCGCTTGGCCCCGGCCCGCGACTGCTCCAAATCCTCGACATCGACCGCGAAGCTCGCGACACCGCCCGTCGGCAGCGGCACGTCATGCACTTCCAGGCTGCGGCGTTCGCCGTCGATCGTGGCGGGCAGGATTTCGCGCTGCGGTTTGCCGCTGATCCGCGCCGCCTGCGCGCCCGCGCGTGGACCGCCCCGGCCCGAGCCCTCGACCAGTTCGAGCTCGCGCGCGATTACATCGGCAGCATCGGCGCCCTCGACGGCACGGACATAAGCGCTGTTGACCATGGCAAGCCGCAGGTCGGAGCCGCGATACCACATCGGCAGCGGCGCCGCCTCGATCAGCCCGGACAGCGCATCGAACGCAGTCGACAAATCGTCGACCTCGGTCTGCAACCGCCCGATCTCGCTCTCGCTGTCGGTCGCGTCCATCGTCCACAGCACGACCGCGCCCGTCGCGCCCAATTCGCCCGGCGCGCGGCTGCCCCGCACGGTAATCGCTCGCCCCGATCCCTGCGGGTGGAGCGCTCGCACGAAGGCCCGTCCAGACCGCTGCGCCGCCTTCACCTCACTCGCCAGCGCCGTCGCCTCGTCGGCGGGCAGGCCCGCGCCATCGGCCGACAGATCCTGCAGGAAACGAGGCGCGACGGCGAGACCCAGCCAATCGACCAGCCGCGGCGGCATTTCGACCCGACCATCCGCGCGCACCAGCATGGGCAACGCGGGTGAGACGCTACGCAGCGCCTCGGCCTCGCGGACCCGCGCGCTCGCGTCGTCGGCCTCGGCCGCCAGCCGCCGGCCGACGAACAGCGCGTAGCCCGCACCGCCGACGAGCAGCGCGAGCACCGCGCCGCACACGACCGCCGTCATCACCGAAAGCTGGATCAACGCTCACCCCTCATCACGCCGCTCCGGCGGGCGTGGCGTCCGACGTGTAGAACGGAAAACGGGGCAGCGGCAATGTCATTGATCCGCCGCGCGATCCCATCGGGACCGTACGGCGCGCATCATACCTTTTCGGGGATCGTATTCTCGTCGGCGATACCCGCCTGGAAGGAGGCGGACGCGTCCTCGCCATCCGGCGCATGCGCCTTGCGGTCCGCGTCCTTGTCCTTCGGCGTGCTGCCCCGCAGCGTCAGCAACGCGGCCGCCGCGGCGGCGCCCACGGCCGCGACACCGGCACCGACGGCGGCGACGCCCCATTTACCGCCGAGCAGATCGCCGCTTTTGCCCGTCGTCTTCGTCGCGGGCTTCTTGGTCGCCGGGCGCGGCGCGGCGCGCTTGGTCGACCGCGGCTTGACCGCCTTGGCGGCCGACGCGACGGCGCCTTCCGCCTTGGTCACCGCCGTGCGAGCGCGGCGCGTCGTCTTGGTGGCCGCGTCGCTGATCGCAGTCTCGACCTTCTCGACGGTCGACGGCGCCGCAGCCTTCCGCGGCGCGCGCGGCTTCGTCGTGCCGGTCTTCGCGGCGGTGGTACGCGTCGTGCTCGCCTTGCGCGGCGCGCGACGGCGTGGCGTGGCGGCGGGGGTGTCGGTCTTGGGCGTGTCGGTGTCGTCGGCCACGATACGGCTCCCTGATTGATTCGGAGGCGTAACGCATGTGCGGCGGATCGTTTCCCGTCCCGCCGCACGCCAACGTTATTTCAATAGCTTAGCGGAAGGGCGGCTCGTCGAAGGCGCGCAACTTGCGACTGTGCAGGCGATCGCCCTCCAGCCGCAATTGCTCGCACGCCTCGATGCCGATCCGCATATGCTCGCTGATCGCCCGCTCGTAGAAGCGATTGGCCTGGCCCGGCAGCTTCAACTCGCCATGCAGCGGCTTGTCCGACACGCACAGCAACGTCCCGTACGGCACGCGGAAGCGATAGCCCTGTGCCGCGATCGTCGCCGATTCCATGTCGATCCCGACCGCACGGCTGAGCGAGAAGCGCAGCGCCGACGCCGAATAGCGCAATTCCCAATTGCGATCGTCGGTAGTTACGATCGTGCCCGTCCGCAGGCGCCGCTTCAACTCCTCGCCCGACTGGCCGGAAATGATCTCGGACGCCTTAGCCAGCGCCTGCTGCACTTCGGCGATCGCCGGCACCGGGATTTCGGGCGGCAGCACATCATCGAGCACATGATCGTCGCGCAGATAGGCATGGGCGAGCACATAGTCGCCGATCCGCTGGCTGGGGCGCAGGCCTCCGCAATGACCGATCATCAGCCACGCTTCGGGCCGCATCACGGCGAGGTGGTCGCAGATCGTCTTCGCGTTCGACGGCCCCACGCCGATGTTGACCAGCGTGATGCCGGTGCGATCGTCGGCCATCAGGTGATAGGCCGGCATCTGATGCCGCCGCCACGCGCTGTCGTTGACCAGCTTGTCGACGTCGCCGGGCTTGTCGATCACGATATTGCCGGCACCCGACAGGGCCGTGAAGCGCGAACCCTCACCCAGCTGCGACGCTCCCCAGCGAACGAATTCATCGACATAGCGGTGATAGTTCGTAAACAATACGAAGCGCTGCGTATGCTCCGACGGCGTCCCCATATAGTGACGCAGGCGCGCGAGACTGAAATCGGTGCGCAACGCGTCGAACAGCGCCAGCGGACGGCTACCGCCTTCGGCGATCCACAGGCCGTCCGCGATCTCATCGCCGATATGGGCGAGTTCGGTCGCCGGGAAATGCCGCGCCAGTTCGGTCGCCGACACGGTGTCGAGGCTCAGCGCATGACCGGGATCGAGCACATAGGGGAACGGGATTTCCTGCCGCCCCGGCACCGCCTCGACCTCGACGTCATAATCCTCGATCAGCAGCGTCAGCTGTTCGGTCAGATAATCCGCAAACAGCGCGGGCTTGGTGACGCTGATCGTATAGTCGCCGGGCGACACCAGCCGCCCGAACGACCGCGGCGGCGCAGGCCGGTCGCTCGTCGCGGCATAGCGCAGGCGGATGACGGGATAGGCGAACGAGCCGTCGAGGCGGCTTTGCGGCGACGGCGGCGTGCCATCGGTCAGATAGGTGTTGAGGGCCGCTTGCAGGCGGTCGACGGAAGCGCGGTAGAGGCGGTCGAGTTCGGAAACGATCTGGGAAGCTTTGGTCATCCCCGATGGCTACGCAAAGCCCGTGACGGTGGCAAGTCAGGCGGGACACGCGAGATGTGCGGCAGGCCGCCACGCCCTGCCCCGCCGTCGGCCTCAGCGCATCTGTGCGGTAATCTTGGCGATCTCGCGCGCGACCATCGTCTCGACCATCTCGGGAAGATGCGTATCGAGCCAGCTGCGCAGCATCGGGCGCAGCATCTCGCGGACCAGACCCTCCAGCGTGCCGTCGCTCTCCGGCTCCGGCTTGACCAGCAGCTTGCTCAGCGTTTCGAGCGACCCCAGGCTCGCCGCGGCGGCGCGCTGGGACAAAATGGGTTCGTCCGACATTGCAGGCTCAACGGGCGCGGGCCTCGGAGGTTGCGCCGGCTGCGGCGCAGGTTCGGGCTCCGGTGCATAATGGTGGGGCGCGGGTTGCGCGACAGGCTGGGGCGGCGCGACGGGCTGGGGCGCCGGCTGGGCGACCGGCTGCGGCGCGGCGACCCGCGCCATCTCGCGCTCCACACGCGGCTGTTCCACCCGCGCCGGCTCCATCCGCGAATGCGGCATCGGATCGCTCAGCTCCAGCACCTCTTCGGGTTCCGGCTCGATCGGCTGCGGTGCGGCACGCGCCCGGCGGGCACGCGCCTGCGTCCCCTCGCCTTCTTCGGCGATGATCCGTTTGATCGACGAAAGGATCTCTTCCATCGACGGTTCGGCGCTCATGTCCCCCATTGCCCTCTTGTGTCCCTGCCCCGAGTTCTTACCGCCGTTACTGGCGGTTCGGCGAGGACGCACCTGTGGTTAACGCCGGGCTTCTGTCAACCGGCGTATCGAGCATCGGGTCGAAGTTCCGCGTGACGGTGGCGGTCTGCGCGGGCGTCTGCGCGGTCGAGGTGGCGACCGGTTCCGGCTCGCCATCGCCCGCGAAGTCGTTGATCCGGTTGCGCACGCGCTTGTAGTTGAGCACCGGGTCGTACAGCGCGCCGCCCTCCAGCCCCAGATCGCGCGCCTCGGCATGGCCCATCGCCGCCAGCAGCGCGAAGCCCGCGACATAGGCATCGCGCCGCGCGCTCACCAGCGTCACCTGACTGTTGAGCAATTCCTGCTCCGCGTTCAGAATCTCGAGCACGGTACGCGTACCGACGCTGTTTTCGGCGCGCACGCCCTCCAGGCTCAGTTTGTTGGCATTGACCGCCGTCTCTGACGAGGCGATCACCTGCTGCGAGGATTGCCACACCGCATAGGCCGATCGCGCCTGTGCGATGACGTTCCGCTCGGTCGCGGTCACCGCCTCCAGCGCCTGGCTGCGCTGGGCTTCCGCCTGCCGCACCTGTGCGGCGGGACGACCGCCCTGGAAGATCGGCAGCGAGAATTGCAGCCCGGCGGTCGCGGCGGTGCCGGAATTGGGCACGCCCTGCGCCACCGATGCCGGCGGCAGCGAACCCAGATAGGTGAAATAGGTCCCGCCCGTCACCGCCGACAGCTTGGGCAGGCGGTTCGCGCGCGCGACGTTGATGTCGTAGCGCGTCGCATCGGCCTGACGCCGCGCGGCGATGAGATTGGGGTTGAGGTTCAGCGCCTCGCTTACCGCCTCGTTGGGCGATGCGGGCAGCTTGGGCAGCGCCGGCGGCTGTTCCAACGCGACCGGCGGGCTGCCCACCACCGCGACATAATTCTCGCGACTGGAGATCAGCTGTGCCTCGGCCTGCTGCAATTGCGCCCGCGCCAGCGCTAACCGCGCCTCGGACTGGGCGACGTCGGTGCGGGTCAGGTCGCCGACCTGAAAGCGATCCTTGCTCGCCTGCAGGTTCACCTCCAGCACACGCACGTTCTGCTGATTGAGCGACGTGATCGCCTCGTCGCGGATGACGTTCATGTACGCGGCGACGACGTTGGTGAAGGTCGACGCCTCCACGCCGCGCAACGTCGCCCGGCCCGCATCGACACGCGTTTCCGCCGCGCGCACCGCATTCTTCACCGCGCCGCCCTGAAAGAGCGGTACGGAGAGGTTGAGCGCGCCGTTGCCGCTACGCTCGGGATTGAGGAAGTTGTTGTTCGCCTGCAGGATGTTGTCGGTGACGGAGCCGGTGGCGGCAACGCCCGGCAGCCCGCTCGCCCGTGCGATCGGCACGTTTTCGTCCGTCGCGCGCTGCGCCGCACGCTGGCCGGTCAACGTGGGGTTCGACGCATAGGCCTTGGCGAGCGCATCGCGCAGTGTCTCTGCCTCCGCCGGCATCGCCGACATCGCCAGTCCGACCAGCGCCACGCTCCCCAGCAGCAATCCTCGCATCATCCCCCCACTAACTTATTCTAGAATGTAAATGCCTTAGGCTTTGCAAAGCCCGGCAGCACCACGCAATCGCAATCGAGGAACGGCGACAGGCCGAAGCCGCCATCGGTCTTGCGCCCCGTCGCCAGTCGCGTGACGCCGCGATCGACGATGCCGGTGACGACGCGGCCGCCGGTCGCGACCTGATCGACCAGTGTGTCGGGCAGATGCTCGACCGCGCCGTCCACGATCAGCACGTCATACGGCGCGCCCGCGGCATGGCCCTGAGCCAGCGCACCCTCGATCAGCGTGACGTTCGGCGTGCCCGCCAGCGCGTCCTTCGCCAGCCCGAGGAGGCCTGCATCCTCTTCGACCGCCGCCACCTCGGCGACGATCTGCGCCAGGATCGCGGCGGTATAGCCACCCGCGGCGCCGACCAGCAGCACGCGGTCGCCCTTTTGCAGATAGGCTTCGGTCAGCAGCCGGCCGGTGACCATCGGCAGGTTGATCGCCCGGCCGCCGGCAACCGGCAGCGCCGTGTCGCGATAGGCGATGGCGCGCGCCTCGGCGGGCACGAAGGCCTCGCGCGGCAGCGTGTTCATCGCGACCAGCACGCGCTGATCGTTCACCGCATTGGTCCGCAACTGGCTGGCAACCATCGCATGGCGCATCGCCTCCGATGCCGCCGCGTTACCCAGACCGTTATCGATGCTGACGTTCATGATGACCCCTCTCGCACAACCGTATTAGCTGCGCAATACACTTCGTGACAGTCCGGCTTGTATCGCGCGCAACCCGTCGCGCCAAGCGGCGGATGCGTGTGGAGGGCGCAATCGTCCGCGGATGGTCAGCACGGTCGCAAGGCCGTATGGGCGCGCCATGATCCCAGAACTCTATCACACATTCATCGACTGGATCGGCGACGGCACCGGTCTGCCCGACACCATCCTGCACATCCATGCCGGCATGGCGGTGCTGATGGTCGCGCGCATCGTCACACGTCGATCGCTGGGCAGCTTCGTCCCCTGGTCGTTCGTCGCCGCGGCGGAGGCGTTCAACGAGATCATGGACCGGCTGAACTTCGGGTCGTGGCGCTGGGCCGACACGACGTCGGACATCGCCAACACCCTGTTCTGGCCGACGGTGATCTGCCTGGGCATCCGCCTGCGCCCGATGCTGCTGGCGCGCGACGCGGCGCGCGTGAAGATGCCGGACGAGGGCTGAGGCCCCGTCCTGACATCTGGTCCCGGCATCTGGAGGCGCGACCGGGAATCGAACCCGGGTGCAAGGATTTGCAGTCCTCTGCGTCACCACTCCGCCATCGCGCCTCGATGCGGGAGGGCGGCTGATGATCGGTTTTCCCCGTGGCGTCAACCGCCGATTGCATCGTTTCCGGTCAACCAGCGCTCCAGCATCGCCACCAATGGAACGTCGGCGGGCGGCATCGGCAGATCGTGCATCGCCGCGGGCGTCACCCACGCCAGCTCGGTCGCCTCCAGCGCCTCCGGATCGCCCTGCCAGTCGCGAATCACGTATAAAAGCAGCAGCAAATGCCGCCCGCCCAACGGCGCGCTGGCGAAGGTCAGCGGAACGCAGCCCTCCTGATCGACGACGATGCCGAGCTCCTCGGCCAGTTCGCGCACCAGCGCGGCTTCGGGGCGTTCGCCGGGATCGATCTTGCCACCCGGAAATTCCCACAGGTCCGCCATCTGCTTGCCCGGCGGGCGCCGCTGCAGCAGCACGCGTCCCTCACCATCCAGCATCGCCGCCGCCACGACCGGCAACAGCGTGACGGCCTCGCCGGCGATATCGTTACACCTGTCGACCATTTCTTAAGCGCTTTCCCCTATCGCCGACGCCATGACAGCGCGTGCGTACCTTCGTCGTCTCGTCCGGCGGCTCGCTCCGGCCCTGCGCAACGCGCGCGGCGCGACGGCGGTCGAATACGGACTGATTCTCGCGCTCGTCGTGCTGGTCATGATCGTCGCGCTGCGCGGGGTCGCGGGCGTCACCGTCAATATGTGGACCAACGTGTCCGACCAGGTCAGCAAGGCTGGCTAACCAGCCGCAGAAATCCGCCGTTTTGAGCAATACCTTAGCCGCTCGTCTTAAACCTTTGGCAACCTCACCCCCGTACACCCGTCCCCGCTGCTCCGGGTTTCCGGTTCAGCCGGGTGACTGAAGTTCGAACATGGAGACCGGAATGCTAGCGATTCGTAAGTTCATCAAGAACAGCAAGGGCGCCACCGCCATCGAGTACGGCCTGATCGCCGCGCTGATCGCCGTCGCCGCCATTGCTGCGATGAAGGGCCTGGGCACCAAGCTGACCACGACCTTCAATAACGTCTCGTCGAACATGAGCGCCACCTAAGCGCTACCGTTCGATCGAACGAAACAGGGCGGCGGACCTCACGGGTTCGCCGCCCTTTTTCGTTTTGACGATGGACGCGGGGCGAAAGCGACCGCCCCACACCGGGCACTGGCCGTGTCTTACAGCCGCCCCATCGCCAGGAACTTCGCGCGTCGCTCGCGCCGCAGCGTCGCGGCATCACGGCCCGACAGCGACGCCAGCGCATCGCGCAGCGCGTCACCCAGCAGGCGGATCGCCTCGGCGGGATCGCGATGCGCGCCGCCCAGCGGCTCGGGCACGATCGTGTCGATCACGCCGAAGGTCTTGAGGTCCTGCGCCGTCACGCGCATCGCCTCGGCCGCCTCCGCCGCCTTGTCCGCAGTGCGCCACAGGATCGACGCGCAGCCTTCGGGGCTGATCACCGAATAGATGGCATGTTCGAACATCAACACGCGATTGCCCGCCGCCAGCGCGATCGCGCCGCCCGATCCGCCTTCGCCGACGATCGCAGCGACCACGGGAACACCCGCGGCCAGGCACGCCTCGGTCGAGCGCGCGATCGCCTCGGCCTGGCCGCGCTCTTCCGCCTCGATGCCGGGGAAGGCACCCATCGTGTCGACCAGCGTCACCACCGGCAGGCCGAACCGGTCGGCCATCTCGACCAGCCGGATCGCCTTGCGATAGCCTTCGGGTTTACCCATGCCGAAATTGTGGCGCAGGCGGGTGGCGGTGTCGGAGCCCTTTTCGTGGCCGATCACCATCACCTTCGTGCCGCGGAACGTCGCGAAGCCGCCCATGATCGCCTGGTCGTCGGCAAAGGCACGATCACCGGCCAGCGGCACGAACTCGTCGAACAGCCCGGCGACATAATCCTTGAAATGCGGGCGCTCGGGATGCCGGGCGACCTGCGTCTTCTGCCACGGGGTCAGCTTCGCGAACGTGTCGCGCAGCAGCTTGTCCGACTTGCCCTGCAGCCGCACCAGATCGGCAGCGATGTCCACGGTGCCATCCGCCGCGGTCGCCCGCAGTTCGTCGATCCGGCCCTGCAGTTCGGCAATCGGTTTTTCAAATTCGAGGAAGCTCGCCATAGTGCCGCCGGTTACGGGCCACAGCCCGTCGCGTCAACGCGTGCCGCTGCCGCGCCGTTCGGGGTCCGCCAACGGGTGGCGCGTGTTGACCAGCGCTACGAGGCGGCTGGCGTCGACGTGCGTATAGATTTCGGTCGTCGCGATATCGGCATGGCCCAGCATCGCCTGCAACGCGCGCAAATCCGCGCCACCGGCCAGCAGATGCGTCGCAAAGGCATGGCGCAGCACGTGCGGGCTGACCCGATCGGGCGGAATGCCCGCGTCCGCCGCCAGCGCCTTCACCAGCTGATACAGGCGCACCCGCGTCAGATGCCCCTTGCCCGACGGAAACAGCCACGCGCGATCCGGCGCGACATGCATCCGCCACGCCGCCACCGCGGCGCGGGCGCGGTCGGATATCGGCACCAGCCGCTCGCGCCCGCCCTTGCCCTTCAGGATCAGGAACGGCCGGTCGGGGTGAATGGCATTGCGCGGCAGGCTGACCAGCTCGGTCGCGCGCAGCCCCGATCCGTATAACAGCTCGATGAGCGCCGCTAGCCGCAGGTCCGCGCGCGTCGGCGTCGCCGACGCAAGCCGGTCACCGATCACGCCGAACAGTGCATCGACGTCGCCCACGCTCAGCACCTTGGGCAGCGGCCGCGCCGTCCCCGGCCGAGGCAACGCCGCCCCCGGATCGTCCGCGCGATGCCCCTCGTCGACCAGAAAGGCATAGAAACGCCGCAACGCCGCCGATTTGCGCGCCACGCTGCTCTTCGCCAGCGCGCGCCATGCCTCCGCCAGCCGCTGCAACGCCGCCGCATCCGCCTGCACCAGCCCGCCGCCCAACACCTCGGACGCCAGCGACAGGTCGCTGCGATAGGCCGCGATCGTGTTCGCCGCGGCCCCGGCTTCGGCGGCCAGCATTTCGAGGAACCGCTCGATCAGCGCGCGGTCGGTGGCCATGATCCCCGCGATCAGGCCCGAGCCAGCGCCTCGGCCGCGATCATCCGCGCCTCACCCTCCAGCCCGACGGCGCGCAGCGCGCCGACGATACGGTAGAGCATCGCAGGCGGGACGCCGTCCCAGCGCGGCGTCTGCATGCCGATCGCGGCGAGCACCACGACCATGCCCTGCTGCCCGTCGGCCGCGGCGCGATCGATCGCGCGCGTCCACGTGTTTTCGGCACCGATCCGCACGTCCAGCGCCTTCGCCGCCCGCTCGATATCGTCGGCAGACAGCCGCCCCAACCCGGCGAGCCCCGCGAAGAACAAGCGCTGCTTCAGCGCCGCATCGCCGCGCCCGACGTAGGAGGACAGCTGACGATAGCTCAATTGCCCCGTCATATCCGGATCGGCGAGCGCGATCATCGCCCAGGCGTCGCCGCCTTCTTCCACCGCCGGGCGCCAGCGCGTCGCGGTGCGATCGAGCCCCGCGGTCAGCATCGATGCTACGAGGTAGCGCGCATCCGCAACACCCAACCGCGCCGGCAAGCGCCCCGCCGCACGCGCGGTCAGCACCAGCCGCGCATAGGACGGCTCGGCGCCTTTATCGTCGCCACCCCAAAGCCGCCGCATCGCGGCCAACCGCGTATCCACGTCATTGCCGACATAGGCGGCACGCAGATCGTTCGCCGCCGCCGCGGCACCGCTCGGCATATCGTTGGCAGCGTCCACTGCGCCATACAGATCGACCAACGCCGCCGACGATAGCACGCCCTGTCCAGCCGCCGCCTCGGCATAGGGCACCCGGTCGCCCAGCGGCACGCTCGGCGACAGCGCGTACCAATAGCGCGCCTGCTGCCCGGTCGTCGCGAACAGCGTATCGGGCACAGTCACCCCGGTCGCAATCGCGAGGCCGAAGCGCCACGCAGTCAGCACGTCGACGCCTGCCCATTCGATCGTCACCGCCTGCCCACCATCGGGACCTGCGCCGACCACTTTCTGCGCCAGCTGATAGTCGATGCCGCTCGCGACGTTGCGCCGCTTCGCCGCAGCGAGCAGCGTCTTGGCGCGGCCCGGCTCGGCCGCAAGCGCCGCGCACATCGCCTGCGCCATCGTCCAGCCGCGCTCGTGTGTCGCGGCGAGGCCCGCATCGGCGATCCCGCACAGCTCGCCCGGATCACCCGTGGCGAGCGCGGTGTTCATCGCGACCTGATACAGTTTCGGCGTGTAATTCGCATTGTCGACGCTCTGCGCCACGGCTCGCGCCGCCACCGATTCGCCCATGCGCAGCAACAGCCACGCACGCTCGGCGGCAAAGTCCGCGCCATCGACATTCTCGGGCGTGTCGAGCTGCGCTGCCAGCGTCCGCCGCAGCAGGATTGACAGCCAGCGCGACGGCAGCGGCGCGGCCACCCGGCGCATCAGCGCCTCGGCGAAGCGCCCGTCCGCACCGGCGAAGGCATTCGCCTCCAGCCCGCCCTCTCGCACGCCCGCCGGGCCGACTCGGTCGAGCGACCGCCGGGCAAAGGCCGGCATCTCATATTGCGCCAGCACCGACGGATCGATCGTCGCCACCGGCGTGGGCGTCGCGCTGGCAACCGGCGTCGGCGTATCGCTGGGCAAGGGCTGCACCATGCCGGCGCCGGCCGCTTGGCCGGACGCCGGCGTGCCGCTCGCGGCCGGAGCCGGCGCCGTGGACCCGCCCGTGCGCGCCGGCGTCGGCCGTGCGGCCGGCTGCGACGCGGGCTCGCCAAAGCCCGGCGGCAGGATCGATTCGGGACGCTCCTGCCCGATGGCGGAGGTGAACGCCGGCACCGCCGCGATCGCGATCGCGGTCAGCGCCGCACCCCGGGCCAGCAGGCGGACGCGCGTCCTAGCTGAGGTTGGCAAGCGTCACGGCCTTCTCGACATGGGTCTGCGGCCGTTCGGAGGCCCGACCGGCGAGCAGGAACAGGCCACCGACGATCACCACGAGAACGACGATGACGGAAAGGACGAAGCGGGACATACCGTACCTTGCAACACGTAAACGCAAACCGGAGCTGTTGCCCCGTCCTGACCCGCTGTATAGCGCCGAGACCGATGTTGCAAAGCGCTGTTCCCCCGTCCGACGATCATGCCCCCGCGAAACCGCCACGCGCGATCGTGCTCGTCGGGTTGATGGGGGTCGGCAAGTCGACCGTGGGGCGCCGCCTTGCCGCCCGCCTGCGGCTGCCCTTCGTCGACGCCGACCACGCGATCGAGGAGGCGGCGGGCATGACCGTCGCCGAGATCTTCGAACGCTTCGGCGAGGCCTATTTCCGTGACGGCGAACGCCGCGTCATCGCCCGGCTGATCGACGGCACGCCAAAGGTGATCGCGACCGGCGGCGGCGCCTTCATCAATCCCGAGACGCGGGCTCTGATCCTCGAATCGTCGACCGCCATCTGGCTACACGCCAACCCGGACGTGCTCGCCGAGCGCGTCGGCCGGCGCGACACCCGGCCGCTGCTGCGCGGCAAGAACCCGCGCGCGGTGCTGGCCGAGCTCGCCGCGATCCGCAACCCGATCTATGCCGAGGCGCATATCCACATCACCAGCAACAAGTCGCCGCACGAAACCACGGTCAATGCGATCCTGAAGGCGATCCGTCAGCCGGGGCAGACGGCATGAGCGCGCGCGTCACGGTCGAACTGGGCGACCGCAGCTACCCCATATTGATCGAGGACGGCTTGCTCGCCCGCGCCGCAGAGCATCTGGCCCCGCTTTCCCGCGGCCGCACGATGGCGATCGTCACCGACGACCACGTCCTGCCCCATGCCAACACCGTGCGCGACAGCCTCGCCGCGGCCGGCGTCGCCAGCGAGACGATCGTGCTGCCGCCGGGTGAGGGGACCAAGAGCTGGCCACACCTCAGCCAGCTGTGCGACCGGCTGCTCGGCCTCGGTGTCGAGCGCGGCGACCATGTGATCGCGATCGGTGGCGGCGTGATCGGCGACCTCGTCGGCTTCGCCTGCGCCATCCTGAAGCGCGGCTGCAATTTCGTGCAGGTGCCCACCACCCTGCTCGCACAGGTCGACAGTTCGGTCGGCGGCAAGACCGCGATCAACACCGCCGCGGGCAAGAACCTGATCGGCGCCTTCCACCAGCCCGCGTTGGTGCTGATCGACCCGACCGTCCTCGATACGTTGCCCTTGCGCGAAGTCCGCGCCGGCTATGCCGAGGTCGTCAAATACGGCCTGATCGACGATCCCGCCTTCTTCGCCTGGTGCGAAGCCAATGGCGCCGCTTTGCTCGCCGGCGACCCCGCCGCGCGCCATTATGCCATCGCGCATGCCGTCGCCGCCAAGGCACGCATCGTCGCCGCCGACGAGCACGAAACCAACGGCACGCGCGCGCTGCTCAACCTCGGCCACACCTTCGGCCATGCGCTGGAGGCGGAAGCCGGCTTCGACGGCAGTTTGATCCATGGCGAGGGCGTCGCCGCCGGCTGCGCGCTCGCCTTCGCCTATTCCGCCGCGCACGGCCTGTGCCCGCCCGACGACGCCGCCCGCGTCGCCGCGCACATGCGCGCCGTCGGCCTGCCCGATGGCCTCGCCGCCGCCCGCATTGCCGCCAGCGGTGCGCGCCTCGTCGACCATATGCGCCACGACAAGAAGATGGCGGCCGGCACCCTGCCCTTCCTGCTCGCCCGCGGCATCGGGCAGACCTACCTCGACAAGACCGTTGATTTAACCGACGTCGAGGCGTTCCTAGACCGGCAGCCGCGCTGATGCCCAACGGCACCGCCAAGCGCGACCTGCCGACCAAGGTCTGCCCCGCCTGCAACCGCCCCTTCACCTGGCGCAAGAAATGGGCGCGGGACTGGGACAATGTCGTCTATTGCTCCGACGCCTGCCGCAAGAAGCGGTAACGCGGCCGCGCCTCACACACGCCGTCACCCCGGACTCGTTCCGGGGTCCACCGGGCCGCCAGGGGACGGCAAGAGGCTCAATCCACCCCCCTCGCCGCGAAGTGGACAACGGAACCAGTCCGGGGCGACGGGAAAAGCTCACACCCACCACCCGTAAGCCAGTTGTCAGCTTCCCCCTCTACCCTCTCCCCCACACATATGGGGGGAAAGCACATGGCACGGCACATCACGGCATCGGCGATCGCCGCCACCCTGCTCGCCGCGACCGCGATCGCCCCCGCCCAGGCCGCCACCTGCAAGGCGGGCATGCTCGCCAATCTGCCGATCACCATGCAGGGCTGGCGCCCGATCGTGCAGACCACGATCGACGGCAAGCCCGCCCCCTTCATCCTCGACAGCGGCGCCTCGTACAGCATGATGCCCGCGCCCGTCGCCAAGGCGTTCGGCCTCCATCTGCAGCCTGCACCCGTCGGCCTGCGCATGAAGGGGATCGGCGGCGAATCGAACGTCGATCTCACGACCGTCCGCCACTTCGGCCTCGCGGGTGCGGAAATCCCGCAGGTCCAGTTCCTCGTCGGCGGCACCGACGTCGGCCAGACCGGCCTGCTCGGTCAGAACGTCCTCAGCATCGGCGATGTCGAATACGATCTGCCCGGCGGCGCCGTCCGCCTGTTCCGCGCGCAGGGCTGCGGCAAGCTCGCCATGGCCTATTGGACGCAAGGCAAGCCCTTCTTCGAAATCCCCATCGAAGCGCGCCAGAACGCCCTATCGCACACCGTCGGCACCACCGAATTGAACGGTGCGAAGCTGCGCACCGTCTTCGATACCGGCGCCGCGCAGACCGTGCTGACGCTGAAGGCCGCCGCGCGCGCGGGCGTCCACCCCGGCGATCCGGGCGTCGAGGCATCGGGCTGGGAAACCGGCATCGGCCGCCACGTCACGCAAGGATGGATTGGCCATTTCGCGCTGCTGAAGATCGGCAACGAGGAATTGCACAACATCCGCCTGCATTTCGCGGATCTCGGCCCGTCGTTCGACAACGACATGCTGCTCGGCGCCGACTGGCTCGTCTCACACCGGCTGTACGTGTCGAACGCGCAGCACCGCATCTATTTCACCTATACGGGCGGCCGGCTGTTCGACACGAAATCGCACATCGATGCGGCCAGCCAGATCGCCGTGGTCGGCGGTGTCGATGCAGCCGCGCCGACGACGGCAGAGGGCTATAGCCAGCGCGGCGCGATGCTCCAGACACAGCATGACCTGTCGGGTGCGATCGACGCCTTCAGCCACGCCGTCACGCTCGCGCCCAAGGAAGCGCGCTACGTTCGCCAGCGCGCGCTCGCCTATATCGCCGATCGCCGCCCCGTGCTGGCGATGGACGATCTCGGCACGACGCTCGCGCTCGATCCCACCGATGTCCGTGCCCGCTTGCTGCGCGCCGAACTCAGAATGCGTGCGCGGAACGACGCCGGCGCCATCAGCGACCTCGACGATGCCGCCGGCCGTCTGCCAAAGGAGGACAATCAGCGGCTCTGGATGGGGCAGCTCTACCTCGAATCCGACGCCTTCGACGCGGCGATCGGCCAATACGACCTGTGGCTCGCCAGCCATCGCGAGGACGCCCGCCGGCCCGAAGCACAGAACGGCCGCTGCTGGGCACGCCTGTTGCCGAACAAGGATATCGATGCGGCGAAGGCCGACTGCGCCGCCGCGGTGCGCGCCGTTCCGACCGACGCCAATTACCTCGACGGCCGCGGCCTCGTCGCCTTCCGTCAGGGTGCCTATGCCGACGCGGTGGCGGACTTCACCGCGGCGCTGGCGATCAATCCCAAACTGGTCTGGGCGCTGTACGGCCGCGGCCTCGCGGAACGCCATCTCGGCCGCACCGCCGACGGCGATCGCGACATCGCCACCGCGCAGGGCCTCAGCAAGACGATCACCGCACGGGCGAAACGCTACGGATTCGGCTGAAACCCGCCTCCACCGTCATCGCGAGCCCAGCGAAGCAATGACGGCGACCCTAAGCCCCCCGCAACCCCCAGGCGAACCACAACCACCCGATAATCAGCAGCGTGCCGCCAATCGGCGTCACCGCCCCCAGCCAGCGCGGCGCCCCCAGTGCCATCAGGTACAGCGTGCCTGCAAAGATCGCCGACCCGGCAACGAACAGCCACGCCGGCCCGCGCGCCTCGAACCGCAGCGCGACCAGCGCCGCCACCGCATGGATCAGCTGATATTGCCCCCCGGTCTTCAACCACTCGACCGCCGGGCCGCTCGCGCCATGCGCCCCGAACGCGCCGGCAGCGACGGCAATCGCGCCCGACAGCGCGGCAAGCAGGCCAAGGATCATCGCGGGTCATTCCCCCAGGGTTGCTGTTCGGCGACCAGCGCCCGCGCCGCGCGCAGGTCGCCGGCCTCGATCTGGATGCGCAGCCGTTCCTTGTCGCGGCTGCGGTACATGTCCTCCGCCCGATCGATATCCGCCTGCCCGATGCCCAGATCGCGCATCGCGACCCGCGCCATCTTGATCGCCGATTCCAGCACCTCGCGCACGACATAGACCGCCGAACTCTTCTTCAGCCGCACCAGCGCCCGCCGGTCGAATGCGCGGACGTAGATCGCCGCCTTCGGGAAGGCTTCGTGAATGCCCTCCAGCATCTCCGCATCGATCTGGTCGCCGTCCATGCAGAACAGGATCAGCTCGGCTTCTGCCGCGCCCGCCTGCCGCAACAGGTCGATCCGCGTGCCATCGCCATAATAGACCTTGGCGCCGAACTCGCCGGCGATGTCGATCATCTCGATATCGGTGTCGATCAGCGTGACGGGAATATCCTGCGCCAGCAGCATCTGCCCCACCGTTTGGCCGAAGCGCCCATAGCCGACGATGATCGCATTGGCGCCGTCCGCCGTCGGGCCGTCGCGCGGTTCGTCCTTGGCGATCGGTTCCTCGCGGAACCGCTTGGTCGCCGCCATCAGGAACGGCGTCGTCGCCATCGACAGCGTGATGATCGCGCCGAACAGGCTCGCCGCCTCGGGTGCGATCAGGAAGCCCGATTGCGCCTGCGCGAACAGCACGAAGCCGAACTCGCCGCCCTGGCTCAGCAGCAGCCCCAGCGCCAGCGCGCTGCGCCACGTCATCTTGAACGCCATGCCGATGCCGGTGATGACCGCCGTCTTGGTGACGATCAGCGCCGCCGCCATCGCCGCGACGAACAGCGGCCGCTCGGCGATCGCCTGCAGATCGAGCATCATGCCCACCGCCAGGAAGAACAGGCCGAGCAAAATCGACCGGAACGGCTCGACATCCGCCTCCAGCTCATGCCGGTACGGGCTGTCCGCCAGCATCACGCCCGCGATGAACGCGCCCAGCGCGGTGGACAGGCCCAGCGCCTCCATCAACGCGGCGCTGGCGATGACGGTGAACAGCGCCGCGAACACGAACATCTCGCGCTCGCCAAGATTGCCGATCAGGCGGAACAGCGGCCGCAGCAGGAACCTGCCCGCCAGGATCAGCCCGACCACCGCCCCGACCGTGTACAGCGCCAGCAGCCACCCCGGCGGACCGCCCGCATCGGCAGGGTTGCGGCTCATCGCCGCGACGATCGTGATCAGAGGCACGATCGACAGGTCCTGGAACAGCAGGATCGAAAACGCCCGCTCGCCGAACGGTGTGCGCAGCCGCCCCGACGATTGCAGCATCGGCAGCACCTGCGCCGTCGACGACAGCGCCAGTGGCAGACCCAGCGCCAGTGATGCGGGGACGGAGAAATGCGCGAACGCCCAGATCACACCGGTGACGGCAAGACCGCAGGCGACGACCTGCAACAGCCCCAGCCCGAAAATCTCCTGCTTCATCCGCCACAGCCGCGACGGGTTCAGTTCCAGTCCCACGACGAACAGCAGCAACGTGATGCCGAGTTCGGCGATCCCCATCTTCGATTCGGCATCGCCGACGAGGCCCAGCACATGCGGCCCGACGACCGCACCCGCGACCAGGAAGCCCAGCGTCGCACCCAGGCCGATCCGGCGGAACAGCAGCACGAACCCCAGGCCGAAGCCCAGCAGGATCATCCCGTCGCGGAGCATCGACACGCCTTCGGCCGCCTCATGCATCGGCCGTCTCCGCGCGCGCCGCAAATGCGGCCTCTGCCGCCGCCTCGAACGCCAGCCGGATCGAAGGGTGCCGCGCGGTATAGTCCAGTGCCGGCGTGAACACGTCGATCCCCGGCCAATCAGGCGTATCCCCCTCCCGCGCCAGCCACGCGGTCAGCGCATCGCGCGCCGCGGCCAGCTCCTCGGGCGTCTTGCCGATGATGTCCGCCGCCAGCAGCGACGACGATGCCTGGCCCAGCGCACAGGCGCGCACCAGCAGCCCGACCTCCTTCACGCGGCCGTCATCGCCCAGCCCCACGTCCACCGTCACCCGGCTGCCACAGATCGGCGATCGCTTTTCCACGGTCGCCTGCGCATGCGCCAGCCGCTCATGGTGCGGGATCGACGCCGCCAGCCGCAGGATTTCGGCATTGTACAAGGGGGCGTTCATCGCGGGTCACTTCCATTGTCGGGCTGGCCCGCCTCGCGATCCAGCATCGCGCGCGAACCGAACACGGGCAGCCCGCGACGGCGACGATCGACGAAATCGGCGATCCCCGCGCTCGTCGCGTTGAGCAGATTGTAGCATTTCGACTGGGTCATCCAGTCCGGCCGCCGCGCCGGCCCGCCACGCGCGGTATCGACCAGCAACGCGGCCAACAGGAAGGCGAGGCTCGCGAGGATCAGCCCTTTTAGCGCGCCGAAGCCGAAACCCAGCGCCCGATCCACCGGCCCCAGGATCGAGGTGCGCGTCCGCTTGCCGATCGCATTGGCGACCAGCTTGCCGCCCAGATACGTGCCGCCCGCAATGATCGCGAACGCCGCCACCGCCGCGCCCGACGGCGTGCCGACCGTCCCCGCCAGCTTGGCCGCGAGCGCGACGTGGAAGAGCTTCAGCATCGCGACGATCGCCACCCAGGCGAACATCGACAACACCTCCGCGACGAACCCCCGCCGCGCGCCGAGCAGCGCCGCGCCCCCGACGAGCAGCAGGACGATGATATCGAGTGCGGTAAGACCCATAGACCCCCGGGAATAAGGACGCGGAACGCCCGCGGCTAGTCCTGCATCGGACGAACTGCGATGTGCGAGGGCGACGTGAGGCCGCCCCGCCTTCCGCACCCACCCCCGTCATTCCCGCGCAGGCGGGAATCCAAACGCGCTACCGATAGCGAGAGAACCGCAACGTCAGAGGTTATGGATTCCCGCCTGCGCGGGAATGACGGAAAGTAGCCGAAGCCCCTCACCCCCGCCCCAGCATATGATCCACGAACTGCCCCAGCGTCCGGAACCCCGTCAGCCGCAGCGCGCTGTCGTCCTTGGCCAGCGCGATCGGCACCATCGCGCGTTCAAAGCCGAGCTTCCCCGCCTCCTTCAGCCGCAGCGCGCCATGCGCCACCGGCCGCAGCTCGCCCGACAGCGCGACCTCACCGAACGCCACCGCATCGACCGGCACTGGCCGTTCCGACAGCGCCGATACCAGCGCCGCCGCGACCGCCATGTCCGCCGCCGGGTCCTGCACGCGATAGCCGCCCGCAATGTTCAGATAGACTTCCGCCGTCGCAAAGCTCAGCCCACACCGCGCCTCCAGCACCGCCAGGATCATAGCCAGCCGCCCGCTGTCCCAGCCGACCACCGCACGCCGCGGCGTCGCGCCGCTGGCGAGGCGCACGACCAGCGCCTGGATCTCGACCAGCACCGGCCGCGTCCCCTCCAGCGCCGGGAACACGGTCGTCCCGCTCACTCCCTCGTCACGCTGCGTCAGGAACAGCGCCGACGGATTGGCGACTTCGGCCAGCCCTTCGCTCTGCATCGAGAACACGCCGATCTCGTCCGTTCCACCGAAGCGGTTCTTGATCGACCGCAGGATGCGATACTGATGGCTGCGCTCGCCCTCGAAGCTCAGCACCGTGTCGACCATATGTTCCAGCACGCGCGGCCCCGCGATCGACCCGTCCTTGGTCACGTGGCCGACGAGCACCAGCGCGGTCCCGCGTTCCTTGGCGAAGCGGATCAGTTCCTGCGCTGATGCGCGCACCTGGCTCACCGTGCCCGGCGCGCCCTCGATCAGGTCGCTGTGCATCGTCTGGATCGAATCGATCACCAGCAACGCTGGCGGCGCGCCGATCGACAGTGTCGTCAGGATATCGCGCACCGATGTCGCCGCAGCGAGCTGCACCGGCGCGCTTCCCAGCCCCAGCCGCCGCGCGCGCAGCCGCACCTGATCCGCAGCCTCCTCGCCCGACACATAGGCGACCGACCGCCCGGCGAGCGCGAACTTCGCCGCCGCCTGCAGCAGCAATGTCGACTTGCCGATCCCCGGATCGCCACCGATCAGCGTCGCCGACCCTTCGACGAAGCCGCCACCCAGCGCCCGGTCGAGCTCGGCGATTCCCGTCGCCATTCGTTCGGGCAGCGCGATCTCGGCATCCAGCCCGACCAGCTGCACCGTCCGCCCGCCGGTGTGCAGATTATGCTTGGCCTGGAACGGCGTAACGACCGCACCCGCCTCTTCGACCAGCGTGTTCCATTCGGCGCAATCGCCGCACTGCCCCGCCCAGCGATGCGACACCGATCCGCACGCCTGGCACACATATCGTTTCTGCGGTTTCGCCATGGCGGTGCGTGTAGCGGAATGAGAACGATAAGGGAACAGATTTCGGGCTATCGGCAGCCCCCAAATCCCCCGTCACCCCCGGGCTTGTGCCGGGGTCCACTCCTCCGCACGGGGGAGGTCCGAGCCTCCAGCCGTCCCCTTGCCGCCCGGTGGACCCCGGAACAAGTCCGGGGTAACGGTGCGCAGGCGCGACAACCACCCCCAAGCGACATAGTCACGCCGCAATCGCAACGCTATGGCCGGCGCCATCATGCACCCGTCGGACCTTCGTGTCGCGCTCTTCAGCGGCAATTACAATTACACCCGCGACGGCGCCAATCAGGCGCTGAACCTGCTCGTGCGCCACCTGCTCGACCGCGGCGTGACGGTGCGCGTCTATTCGCCGACGATCGATCCGCCCGCCTTCCCGCCGACCGGCGACCTCGTGTCGGTGCCGGCGATCCCGATGCCCGGCGGCCGCGCGGAATATCGCCTGGGCCGCTATCTGCCCAAGGCGACGCGTGAGGATCTCGAGGCGTTCGCGCCCAACATCATCCACGTCTCCGCGCCCGAGTTTCTCAACCACGGCGCCGTCACCTGGGCGCGCCGTCACGGCGTGCCGTCGGTCGCCTCGTTCCACACGCGCTTCGAAACCTATTTCCGCTATTATCGGATCGGCTTCATCGAACCGATGATCAAGGCGATCATGACGCGCTTCTACAACCGCGTCGATCGCGTCATGCCGCCCAGCCCCAGCATGGGCGAGGCGCTCCGCGAATGGGGCGTCACCACGCCGATCACCATCTGGTCGCGCGGCATCGATCACGAACGCTTCAAGCCGGACCGCCGCGATTGCGCCTGGCGCCGCAGCCTCGGCATCGCCGATCATGAGGTCGCGATCGGTTTCCTCGGCCGGCTGGTGAAGGAAAAGGGGCTCGACGTCTTTGCCGAGGTGGTGAAAGAGCTCACCCGCCGCGGCGTGCCGCACAAGGTGCTCGTCGTCGGCAAGGGCCCGGCGGAAGACTGGTTCGCGCAACAGGCCCCGCACGCGATCTTCGCGGGCTTCCAGTCGGGCAACGACCTCGGCCGCGCGGTCGCGTCGATGGACGTCTTCTTCAACCCCTCGATCACCGAAACCTTCGGCAACGTCACCACCGAAGCCATGGCCGCCGGCGTTCCCGTCGTCGCCGCGCGCGCGACGGGCGCGGTCGATCTGGTGGAGGACGGCGTCACCGGCTTCCTCGTCGATCCGAAGGACATTGCGGGCTATGCCGATGCGATCGAACGCATCGTCGCCGACCCTGCACTGAAGGCCAGCATGGGCGAAGCCGGCCACGCCAAGGCCGCGCAATATCGTTGGGACACGGCGAACCAGGCGGTGCTCGACACGTACTTGGAGCTGCACGACGGGCCGCACGCCGGTCGCTAGGCTGAACCATCGTCACGGATCGCGTCACTCCCGCGACGGCAAGGTCTCTGCAAAGGCCAGGCCGCCCACCCCCTCCGATCCGTCACCCCGGACTTGGTCCAGGGTCCACTCCGCGGCGAGGGAACGGCCCGAGCTTCTATCGCCCCCCCTGCGGCCCGGTGGACCCCGGACCAAGTCCGGGGTGACGGATCGCGTGCTGGTAGCGACAAAATTCCCGCAAAGGCCCTATTAACACCGTCACACGATCCGCGCCCCCACCCACACACGTCATTCCCGCGAAGGCGGGGATCCAGACACGCTAACGTCTGCGATGGAAGCGAAACGTCAGAGGTTATGGATTCCCGCCTCCGCGGGAATGACGGACGGTGGAATTAGAGGATTCCTGCCGTCCCTTCGATCGAAGACAGCGACAATCCCTCTTCCTCGCCGCGCCTCCGCGTCACCCGATCTTCTCTCTACGTCGCGTCTTCGCGTCTTCGCGTGAACACTCCTATTCGTCATTCCCGCCTTCGCCGGAATGACGAAGGACGCAAAGCCCTTACCCCTCCCGCCAATCGAACGTCAGCGGCGCCTCGCGAAACGCGAACCGGTCGAGGTGACTCGCCACCACCTCCCGCATCCGGCCCGTGTCCTCGCCCTCGGGCACGGTCAGCACCAGATCCAAGCTCTCGCTGTCCGCCCGCATCGCCAGCACCGATCCGGTGGGAAAGGTGATCGTCCCCTCTTCCTCGGTAAAGGCCACCGTCATCTTGTGGCTCCAGTGCTTGGCCAGCTGCTGGAGGTAGCGGCTCGCCGAATGCGTCGGCACGCGCACGACGGAGATGTGGGGCGTGCCGCTCACTTCAGCCGCTCGATCTTGCGCACGACCTCGTCGATCAGCTCGGCCACGTCATGCCCCGCCTCTTCGGACAGGTCGCCCGCCTCCAGCCGGGTCTGCAGGACCGTGCGCAGGTTGCGCATCGCCCGCCGGATCGGCGCGCGATCGGCGCGCGCGCGATGCTCGCCGACGTCGGTCAACCGCGCGATCAGCGCCGCGACCAGCTCCGCATTTTCGGCGAGGTGCGCCGCACCCGCCTCGGTGATCGCATAGCGCTTGCGCGTCGTGTCGGACGCCTGCTCGGCGATCAATTCCATGTCGGCGAGCATCGTCAGCGCCGGATAGACCATGCCAGGCGACGGCGCATACGCGCCCCCGGTCAGCTCCTCGACCGCCTTGATCAACTCATAGCCGTGGCGCGGTTCGTCCGCGATCAGCTTCAGCAGCACCAGCCGCAATTCGCTGCCGTCGAACATCCGACGACTCCGCCCGCCGCCGCCGCGCCCTTCGCCGAACACCTCGGCAAAACGCTGGTCGAGCTTCTCGCCCCACTGCTCCCAGCCCCCGCGCGGCCCGAAACCGTGATCGCGCGCGTGGCGATATCCCCGCCCGTGGCGGTGTTCATGCCCATGACCAAACATTGTACGTCCTTTGTGTTTCGATGCACTCAAGATATATCACAGAGCGAAGGGTACAAGCCCGATCAAGATATATTTTGATCGGGTGCGGCGGTCTGGAATGGATCGACATTCGCCAAGGCCCGAAGTCCTCCCCCGCCAGGGGGAGGTGGCATGCCGCAGGCATGACGGAGGGGGAGGTAAGGGTAGCGCTTCGTTATCGGAGACGCTCCCGTCCGCCCCCTCCGTCACCGCCTTCGGCGGCGCCACCTCCCCCTGGCGGGGGAGGACTTACTTGCGTCGAAGTTTGGTCGGTCCCGCTGCCCGTTGGATCGCAAATGGCGCAACGCCTTCATGATAAATGCAGGACGCCGGACGACTGCCCTACACCGCGCGCGCCATGCTACGCCCGCACCATGCCCCGCGCCCTCACCCGTCGCGATCCGATGCCACCAGAATGGAAACGATCGCCCTGGATCGTTTCGCGTAAGGTGTTCATGTTGTCCAAGTCGCGCAAAACGGCGGACCGCCCCCCCC
>Ga0209816_1000179_pt1 | contig 52116 bp, 60 predicted proteins | sample CoawatmetaG01DNA_FD_187509 | JGI IMG/M metagenome (GOLD analysis project Ga0209816, IMG submission 187509) | Marine microbial communities from the West Antarctic Peninsula - Coastal water metaG017-DNA (SPAdes) (version 2) | ecosystem: Environmental > Aquatic > Marine > Coastal ...
GGCGTAACAGGTACAGGTGTTTTCCCTCAAGCCCCTGTGACAGGAAGCATGGCTACTGGCTTGCAGACTGCAGGTTTATCTGCTGTACCTGAAACAGTGCAAGCTAGACCTGACTACACTGGCACAACTATGGCTAATCTAACATCACAGTCCCAACAGGGTTTTGGTGGTATGCGTACCTACGAAAATAAAGCTACTGGTCAACAGATAATGATAACAGTAGATGCTTCAGGTAAGCCTATGACGTATGTACCCCCTGGATTTACGCTTAAGCAAGGCATGTACAAAGGTGGTGCTGTACAAGGCTATGCTGAAGGTGGTTCAACCGACAGGATGCTGGAAGCTAAGTTTCGCATTGCAGAAATGAATGGTTACTCTGGACCTAAAACTAATGCGTCTCTTAATGCCTATGCAAATGCTAGCCCTGCTATGACTGCTAAATTTAATGCTATCGGTGCCTCTATGAATAAGGGTGGTATGGTTAAATTTTTTGATGAAGGGGGTGTAGTTGATCATGCTCATCCTCATGACGGTTGGCAAAGTGCTACAGTTTCTGATGCAGATGCAGCAAATACCGCACAAGCAGATCAATTTCAAAGTATGCAACAAAACTTAGTTGCACAAACCATGCAACCTATGCAGTCTAATGTGGGTATGATACAACCTCAAGCTGCAGACTTTATAGGCTCTACTGCAGGTCAAGCAACAGCTGTTGCACCTATGGCTCAAGTTGCGCAAGTGGGTAGTGTTCAGCAAGCACAGATGCCTATGATGACTCCCTCTGCTACATTTGATTCGTTAGCGGTAGCCCCACAAGTAGCAGCTGAAACAGCTTCTATGCAGGCTGCTCAAGGTACAGTATCAGATCAAGCTCAGACCACAGCACAGCAACAACTTACATCCGGTGTCACTGGTATGTCTGCTGCTCAAGGTACAGCCACTATGGTTAATGCCCCTGCTGCACGTGAAATACAGTCAGGTGAGATTATCTCTGGTGTAGCTGATGCTGAGAAGGCTGCTACATTTAATGAGCAGATCCAAGCGGCTACTGCTACACCTTCTGCACAAGCTACTGTAGCAGGCCAACTAGAAGGTCTCATGCAACAGTTTGAAGGTGGTGCAACACCTACATGGGCTGCTGGTTCCATGAGAGCAGCTACAGCTACGTTAGCTGCCAGAGGTCTTGGTGCTTCTAGCATGGCAGGGCAAGCAGTTATTCAAGCTACAATGGAAGCTGCAATTCCTATTGCTCAAATGGATGCACAAGTACAGGCACAATTTGAAGGTCAGAACTTGTCAAACCGTCAAGCACGTGCTATGCTATCTGCACAACAACGTGCTCAGTTTCTTGGCATGGAGTTTGATCAAGCTTTCCAATCCCGTGTTGCTAACTCAGCACGTATTGGTGACATAGCTAATATGAACTTTACTGCAGAACAAAACGTTGCTCTTGAGAACTCTCGTGCTGCTAATACCATGAACCTTAACAACCTGTCTAACAGTCAGGCTATGGTAATGGCTGAAGCTGCAGCTTTGTCTAACTTAGACATGGCTAATCTAAATAACCGGCAACAGTCTGCTGTACAAAATGCTCAGAACTTTATGCAGATGGACATGACTAACTTGTCCAACCTACAGCAAACTCAAATGTTTAGGGCACAACAAAACATTCAGTCTATGTTTACTGACCAAGCTGCAGAAAATGCTTCTAAACAATTTAATGCTGCTAGTGAGAACCAGACCAATCAGTTTTTTGCTAACCTATCTGGTCAGACTTCACAATTCAATGCTTCTCAGCAGAATGCAATGGATCAGTTCAACGTCAACTCAGTCAATGCTCTGCGTGAGTTTAACTCTGAGATCCAGCAACAGCGTGACTTGTTCAATGCACAGAATGGCCTTGTGATAGCACAGTCTAATGCCCAGTGGCGTCAGAACTTAGCTACACTTAACACAGCCGCTCAGAATGATAGTAACAGAGAATTTGCTGCCACTATGAATGGTTTGACTGCTGGTAACTTAGAGCAGATATGGCAACGTGAACGAGACATTATGGACTACTCTTATAGAACTGCTAAAGACCAACAAGATCGTGCTCTTAGTATTGTACTTGCCGATAAAAAATATGAAGAGTATGCAAAGGTAAGGGCTGATGATGAGGAGACCAATATGTTCGAGTTTTTCACAACCAAAATCTTAGGTCTTAAGTAAGGAATAAAAACGTGGCAGAGTACACAAAAATTTTAAATACCGCTAGGGAACAAGCAGATGCTAGACTAGCACCAGTAAGTAATAGTTCTTTTCAAAATACACTTGATGAGGCCGGGGATAGTAATCTACTTAGGCCAAGTAATCGTGGGTTGATGGCGGCTAAGGTACCTTCGGTTGCTTTTACTGGCAGAACTTCTATTGCTGACGAGGTTGAAGAAGATGACTTCTTAACCAGTTACTTTAATCGTCTACGTGAGCAGAACAAAACTACTAAAGCTGAGGTGCAAAAATACTTTGATGATAACCCTGAAAGTATTGCTGTTGAGGGTAGGGAAGCAGAGTTTGTTGGGGGGTTTAACCTACCTAAAAATCTAGTTGGTAAAAGAGGGACTGAGGATGTAGAAGTTGCAAGCCAATCTTACTTTAACTCCGACATACTAGATAGAAAATACGGCGGTAACTCTCGTGAAGCTGGTGATGTTTCTCTTGAGGTACAGCAAAGAGTTATTAAATCAATCATAAATGAGGGTTCTAGAGTAGGACTAAGTGACAAAGAAATTGCAATTGCTTTAGCAACAGCCAGGCATGAATCAGGTTTTAATCCAGATGCATCTGCAAAGTCTAGTAGTGCAACAGGCATTGGGCAATTTATCAACGATACTGGGACTGCCTACGGAATTAAAGATACTAACCGTTGGGATATGGATACGCAAGTAGATGCTTTAGTAAATCACGTATATGATAATGCTAAGCTTGCCCGTAAGAAGGGTTATGGAGATGAGTACATCTACGCTCTTCATCATGATGGCCCTGCTCTTGATAGAACTGGCTTAAGTAAATCAAAAGAACTTGTAATGCCATATGTAAGTGGGTACCTAAAATTAATTAAAGAGTTCAGAGGAAACTAGTATGTTTAACGCACCGATACCAGGACAGTCACTTACTTCTGAGCCTAGAAACTATCCTTGGGAAAACCCACCTGAGTTTCCTGATGCAGAAGGAGCACTGTTGTTCCACATGGACAGGCTAAAAAAGCCTGACATAATGGAAGCTGTTGCAGGACTTCTAACCCTAGGTCTCGATGTTGTAACTCTTACAGAAGGTATCTTGAGAGGTGGTGTTGCTGATGGTCGTCACAGTATAGATATATCTATGTTAATTGGGCCTATTGTACACGAGTATATTGTAGGGGTAGCGGACGCTGCTGGGATTGATTATGACGAGGGTCTTGAAGAAGAAGAGATGGATCTAGAAAGAGTTAAGTACTCAGTCAGATCTAAAGAGGCCAAGAAGATCTTGGAAGAGATTAAGTCTGATGAAGATATAGATTTAGGTGATATGGAATCTGACATGCCAGAAGGAATGGACATGCAAGAGGATACTGCGGATATTCTTGAAGAAGAACTTGAAGATATGGTAGTAGAAGAAGAGAAGCCGATGGGCTTAATGTCTAGGGGGACTGTCTAATGGGTATGTGGAAGGGTATAAATCAGGGTAATAAAGCATATGAAGCTAATCTGTTAGCCGAAAAGAACATACAACTTTCTGAAGATGAACTTGATATCCGCAGGAGAAATTCTGACAGAGCTGATAAAAAGTTTGAATCAGAGGAGACTATGAGACAAGTAGAGATGGCTACACTTATTAGGAATAATTTAGGTGGCTCATTTTCCCCTGTAAAAACAAGCTCTGGAGGTGGTTCCTCAACTAAGGTTTCGGAGACAGAGCTTAAAAAAAATATGGCAGTATTAACTACAAGATTTCAAATTCCAGCAGCAGAAGTGCAAGATCTGCATGCAAAAGGTGGTGCTTCCGCTGTTGTTGAGTTAGTTAAAATAGGTAATACATACTCTAATAAGTTTAAGACAGGTGAATATCTTGGAGAAGCCCCAAACATTGTTATAGGTCAAATGTTATCCGATGCAATCTTTACACAGTCTGAAGAAGTAGCATATGATTGGAACAAGATTAATGAGCAGGTTGGTTTTGAGGTTAATGAGACTATTAGAACTATGGTAGGTTCAGGGTATGTGATACCAGGTACAGCTTCTTTTGAAGCTCCTGCTTTAATAGAGAAACCTACTTTAGCTGAACTTGATGCGGCAGATAAACGAGGGGTAGTTAATGTTGAAGCTCAGTCTCGTGCTGATGCTAAAGCTATTAATGGTAGGTTGAATGCAATACGTACTAGGCAACAGTCTTCGGAACTTAGTTCAATAGAAAACTTAGAGCTTCAATGGTTAGTAGAACGGCAGGGACAAATTTCGTCTGCTCAAGAATCTTTTAAAGATGACTTGTTTACTCCACTAATTGAGTTGTATGGATCTTCCTATTTAGAAACTGTAACTGAATTTTATCCTAAGTTACAGAATGCACCGTTAAACCCAGCATTTAAACTGGCCTCTCAACAACCAGTTGATGTTCAAAGCGAAGAACTTTATGTACAACTGTACCGATCAGGTATAATTAAAAATGGTCAGGTAGTACAGTATATAAATTCTGCCGGGGAAGTAGTTGAAGAAATTGTAGGTCAGTAATGAGCAATATAAATAATCTTCTAGAGAAGTACGAGGAGACACCTCAAGAAGACGAGGCGTCTGTATTGGATACTGTGCCTGAAGTTCAAACTCAGGGCAGTAATATTCAAGATTTAAGTACCCGTTATCCAGATCAATCTGAAGTAGATACAAGTACCTCAAACATAGAAAAATTAGTGGGAAAAACTACAAACAATAGTAGGACACTACCATCTGAACAACTAGGTTTTGTAGACTTAGATTCTGTGTTCGAAGAGTACGGTCGTAAACTAATTAAAGAAGACTTCCTAGAAGATGATCGTCTGATGGATGTGGTGTACCAAAGTCTTGAAGCTAGGTATCAACCTGCTGGTGTCATAGGTACTACCTACCGTGGTGTCTCTGGCCTAGCTGGTGGTGATACTGGTGGCGGTGCTTTTGGCCCTCGTGACTATAGAACTATGGATAAAGAAGATGCCTTTGAGATATGGCAGAACTATCAGCGTTCATTTACTGGTGGTCAGAGTATTACGACAGCTAATGAAATAGCTATGAGTCTATCTGCAGATGACAGTGTACGTAATAAACTAGGTGCAGGGTACTTACTTTTTGATCAGATGGACAATGCGTTTACTGGTGAAGGCTCATGGGCTGAAATGGGTGATGCCACTTGGGACTATACTAAGGCAGCTATATATGATCCTACTACACTGTTGTCGTTTGGCTTAGGTAAAGTCCTTACCTTTGGTGCTACTAAAGCATCAACTGCAGCAGTTAGACTAACAATGATTAAAGGTTTTCAAGCCTACGTTAAGAATGGTATGTCAAAGACAGCTGCACGTCAGGCTGTAGGCAAAGTAGTAGCTAAAGTTGCTCCAGTTGTAGCAGCTGAGGCTATAATTAATGTGGGTGTAGATGCTGCATATCAAATGCAACTCATGGGTACAGGTGCTCAAGAAGAATTTAGTGGGTCACAGTCAGCAATGGTTGCAGCAGGTTCTATCCTTATGCCAGCAGTATTGTTTGGAACCAGTGGTGCAGTGAGTGGACTTAGAAGGTCCGACTTCCTAAAGGATAGTTGGATAGGCTCTAAAGAATTAGATGTTGCAGCACTGAAGATGGATGCAAAAACTGCAATGGCAGAGTCAAGGAAGCGTATAAAGAACAAACAACTTATAGATACTGTTGATGAAAACTTTGGAAGAATCTCAGGTGGTGACGCTGGCTTCATGGCTTGGGAAACTATTAAAGTTAAAGCCAAATCTGCAATTGCTAGGAAGCAAGAGATAGATACTGACACAGAAACAATGAATATTTTTATGTCTAATTTTTGGCAAGGAGCTAAAGATGGTAGCACAAAGGGTTACTATGCAGCACTTAGAGAAGCTGGTTTTAGGGCAACCCCCGCCATGATAGATGAATATAAAATTACAGGTACTTTTGCTCAAACTATTATGTTTTTAAAACCAAGTACAGTAAAAAATATAATGACTACTTTTGAAAAAGAAACGGGAAGAAAGCTTAACATCAAAAAGACACCAGCAGGTCTGAGAGATCATATGATCAAACAAGCTTCTGATGCTGGTGGGACATTGAAGCTTTCTTCTCAGTTGTCTCGCCTAGAAAAATTAAGAGGTGCAGAACTTACCACTGCACTTAAGAATATGGGTACGGGTAAGATGCCCAGCGATCCAAAGAAGTTGCAGTTTGCATTGTCTGTTTATAAAAGACTTATTACCTCACACCTATCTACTACAGGTGCTAACGTAAAAGGTTTTGCTCAACTAGTGTCCCTTAACACAGCGGCTGATCTATTTACCTCTGCAATTGACTACACTATAGCTGGGGGAGCAAAGTTAGCTGGCAAAACTGATGTTGCAAAAATATACTCTGACCGAGGCTATGGTTCTTTTCTTGGTGCTCTTCGTAGAGGTGCCTCAGTATTGTCACCTGAGTTAGATTATAAGTTTGGTCAACAAATACTAGAGTTAAACCCTAAGACAGCTGAAACTCTTTTCAGAGATGTAAGTGGTGATGGTGGTGTTAGAGATGCCCTTGAGCACTTCAATCTAGATCCTAAGGGTAAGGTAGACTCTGAAGGTAAACTAATAAATAAAGATGCGACACTAGACCCCAACAGTTTAACATACCTCACAGCTAAGGGTATGGATTCAGTGACCAAAGGTGCTCAGACAGTTACACTGGTTAGAATGCAGGACGAGATTACTAAGACTTGGGCTTTTGGTACTAACGTAAATCAATACATCATGCGTGAGTATGGTACCACACCTCAAAAATTCTTTGCTAAAAGTGATGCAGCACTTGAGATGGCATCCGATAGATTTCAAAAGAACGTACTTGAAAAAGCTGCCTTCCGTACTATGAGGGAGACTGCTTCTGTAAACTGGTCTACACTGCCAGCTAACAATGTATTTAGATCGGCAGCAAGATTCATTGAACAGATAACTAACAAAACTCCTATTGGTTTTATCGTACCCTTCGGTAGCTTTTTGAATACAACCATAGCTACAATGGGTGACCTATCTGGATTCAATGCTATAAGATTTAGTCTCGAAAAAATGACAGGTAAGAAACACGACTTTGCAACTCAAGAGGGTGCTGAAGCTTTTGGTCGTATGGCCGCTGGCTGGTCTGCTGTAGGCCTTGGTACCTACGCTGCAGGTGGTGCAATAGATAGGGTAAAGGAAGGTCTAGCATGGAACCAAGAGAGAAATTCCGATGGTTCTATAGGAGATGTAACATTTGACTGGCCCTACTCTACTATTAGAGTTGTTGAACAAATGCTTGCACATTCTACTAAAGGTAACCCCAATCCATTTGAGGGTCTTAAGGATATCTCTTTTAAAGAAATACCTGATGATCTATGGGCGGAACTTAGGAACCAACTAGGTGGTCAATCAGTACGTGATTTAAAAGATTTTGAGAGGAGTCTTTTAGAATACGGTAATAATTTATTAGAGCTTAAAGAGTCTGAACTTATTACTGGAGAGTTTGCGGGACCATTACTTAGTACTGTTGTCGAAACATTGGAAGACTTAATTCTCCCACCTGCCGGTAGAGTAGTTCAAGGTATGTCTCGACCACTCGATCCAGTGAATCAAGTTTGGGGTTTAGTATCAGACAAGAACATGACACCTGACCTAAGACAAGGGCCTGAGAAATACAATCAGGCAATAAAGTATGTCAATAATCTTTTTGATAGTTTAGGTCTACCTTCCTCGACTGACCTACCTAGAAGAGCTATGCCTACCCGTGGTACAAATCTCAAGGTAGATCCAGGTAAACAAATACTTGGTGTTCGTGGATCTCGTGAGCCTAACCTAATAGAGACTATGCTGAATGCATCTGGTATGTCATCTTGGAAAGCTATTAAGTTTGATGGGCCAGCTGAGGTTAAAAACTATATGGATGGTATGGTAGCACCATACTTAGAATCTTCTGCAAGAAGATACTTGAAAAAAAATCCAGAGTTCTTTAAGATGAATCAGGCAGACAAAGAAAAAATAGTTAAGTCTCTTATCGAAGAAGCCAAGGGTAATGTACTAAAGACAATGCAGTCAGGGCCAATACCACGTAGTTTAGAAATGGTCAGGGTCTTGTCTGGTAAAAATAAAGATGAAGTTAAAAATGTTATGAAGTTCCTTGGCATTGAGGGCGAGCTAGAAGACCTATTAAAAAAGGAGGATGCACTAAGCACCCTCCAGAAAATTGATATGTTAGTAAAGAACTACGACAAGATCTTCCACGGTGACCTTAAGATAGACTAATCATCATCTAACATATGGTCCGCCCAATCATAGGCTTCTCGTTTGACATCATCAACACGAACAGACCCCTGTCTACCAGATAGTAACCCCGCAAGAGCTTGTCCTGCAAGGTACAGTCTGGCGGTCAGGGGTTTATCTTTTAGTGCCTTCGCATCCCTGAAGTCCCTCGCTTCTTCTAGCAAGGTGTTCTTTTTCTTAGGTCTACCTACAGGCTTACCAGTACTACTCATATCCCCTCCTTTAAGAATACCTTAACCCACTGTGCACAGATATCACTACGTACAATGTCATCAATACCGAACTCAATGACAGGCACAGGCATCATGTGTTTCTTTGCCAGATGAATAACCTTAGAGAGACCGTCACCACTAGGCAGGTCACTCTGTTGTACATCACCATTCAATACAATTTTACTACCCTCACCTACCCTAGTCAACAACATCTTTAACTCATGGGTTGTTATGTTCTGTGTTTCATCTACAATAATAAAGGAATTATCAAAGCTACGTCCACGCATAAGAGCCAGAGGTGCCATCTCGATGTTGCCATTTTTAATTCCTGTCTCTACTGCACCCTTACCAAGGTGTTTGATCAACACGTCCAGCACTGGTAAGGCCCAAGGGTATGTCTTCTCTTCAAGTGTACCTGGAAGATACCCGATGTCTTTACCCACTGTAATGTGAGGCCTGGTGATGACAATCTTATCAATCTCTTTGGTAATGTAGAGATCAGCTGCAAAGGTAGCAGTAACATAAGTCTTACCAGTACCAGCAGGGCCTAGGATAAAGACTTGATTGCCACCACTCAAGGCAGCTATCAGCTTACCCTGAGTGATTGTCTTGGGTACAAGACCGGAAGTTTCCTTCTTGCTTGCACCCTTGTAGTTTGTTTTTCGTCGTGACCTTACCTGCTTCTTAGGTGGTTCAAGAGAATCAATCATAGTTTAACCAACTCTGCCTTTGTGTAAGGGATGTGGAAGAATAACTCACCGGGCTTGATGTACCTACCCTTAGCTTCCTTCAAGCTTTCTTTGGTAAGTAGTGTGTCCTTGATACGCCAAGCCTGCTTGAAATCTTTACGGAAGACATAGAAGTTTAGTACCCCATTGTCACCATCATACTTATCAAGTAGTCTTTGCTTACGTTCTGGAATACGGATCTCATCCCAATGGGCAGGCCAATCACCATCCCATGCAACCTTTACCTCAGCTTCGTTAAGAAATGTAAGGCCATGCTTTTGTGATACGACATCAACGAAGTAGTTCTCCTCTGTAGTTACGATGACATGGTCTTTAGATTCTAAGTGAGAGACCAGTGCATCTTTTGCTTGTTTATCGTAGGCTTCATATAAGGCTCGGTTAAAACTCTTTCGTACTGGTTTCATCAAAGTATTCCTTTAGTTCTCTGTAGCCCCCGACATGGGTTCCATCTGGTTTAAAGATTTGTGGTACTGTAGTATACCCTGCTTGCTTAACAAGAGTCAACACCCACTTATTAGAGGAGGAGTCTACAGAGTAGGGGGTGTATGACTCCCCCCTACCATTAAGCAAGGCCTTAGCACTGTCACAAAAGTTGCACTGGCTCCTTGTTATTATTGTCCACATCAGACTAGATCAACAATCTCACAGGAGTCACCAGAGCAAGCAAGTGTCTGGCTACCAGCCGTGTTGTCTTCACTCTCATACTGTGAGAGGTTAGACCAGTCGATAGTCTTAGGCATTAAGGACTTGAGAGTCTTGTAGTCACTCTTCCCACACTCTTGATAAGGTGCTTGCTGATAGGTGTGCTCATTGAATGGTAAAAAAGATACACCTGACATCTCATCAAAAAACTTGTAAACAAAAGCACCTACTTCAAACCACTCATCATTCTTGACGTTGATTGTAACCGATGGCTTATGCTCACACCATCCACGTTGATAGGCTAACCACATCTCTAGCTGTTCGATTGCAGACATGTCAGCAGTACACACAGCACCAGTAGGTGCCTTCATAGGAAAGCTAAACACTGTAGTTTGATCAGGCTTGAATGCCTCAGGTGCATTAGGTACGCCTTGATCTTTCATGAACTGTGTTAGTGGATCTTTATTGTCACCACGCACGGTACGAATGTAGTAAGGTGAGTGACGAGCATGAATACCACTGGCAGAATCAACAAGTTGTGAAACCGTTCCACTTGGTTTGACACAAGTGATAGCAGTAGCGACAGGGATACCAAGACGTTTAGCCCACTCAGCATTAGTAGTAACAGCAATTTGTTTAAGGTGTGTAAGAGTATTCTCCAATCCTTTGTTCTTCAAAGTCATCAGTGAATTATCCATGATGCCTGTTAGAGATACACCCAACAACCTTTCTTCTTCAGTGTTCTTCTGCCAGATCTTACGTAGGTATGGGAACTTAGTAAAGCTGGCTTGGATAGTACCTAAGATGGTAGCTAATCTTACCTTCTCTGAAAGAGAATCTAAATCATCTGTTGCACGTACAACTACCTCTGTTAGGTTGCAAAACTGATTTGGGCGTAAAATTATTTCGCTGCACGGATTAGTTCCAAACTCATAGTCTGCATCCCGTCTACCATTCTTAGCAGCCTGTACCTTAGATGCTTGTCGATTGAATATACCACGCTCACCTGAGCCTGACTCAACCAGTGCCATCCACTCACGCATGAAGGATAAACTATCAGGTTTCTCAGTGTAGGATACAGAGTTGTTAGCCAAGGCACGTTGTGGGTTGTTCTCCCACCAACTGCCTGACTTAGCATGTCGCATACGATCATCCGATAGGTTAGATAGGGATATCATAGCTGACCTACGTACACCACCAACTACTACTACCTCTCCAATCTTACACATGATATCATGACATTCAATTGAAGATAGCTTACGTCCTTGTGCTTCCTTGAATGTTTGAATAGTAAAGTTAAATAAGTCTACCAATGGCGCTGGGCCTGAGGCCCGGCCACCAAAAGTCTTAAGGGGTGCGCCAGCAGGACGTACCCTAGTAACATCCCATGTTGGGATCTCACCACTATACAGGAGTGCAATCACTTGACGCAACGACTTAGCCCACCCCTCCTTACTGTCCTTGACGACGATATTAGTCTCACTCTGGAAGAGTTGAGGCACCTCTGGAAGCTTGCTGACGAACTGCCTTTCTACACTAAAACCAACCCCGGTACCACAGAGGAGGATAAACATAGCCTCATCGAAGGCTTTAAGGTCATCTACGGGTAGGTAGGAGCAGTTGTACATGCAGGTGTTGTCACGTTCTGCGGCAGCACCAGCTGTCATAAGACCACGCATAGAGGGCATAACCTCTAGCCCAATGATGGCCTGTTCTAATTTATACTTAGTGTCTGGGTCCACCAAGTCTTTGATGATGTTGTCAGAGAAACGAGTAACAGTATCGTTCCAAGATTCTCTACCCAAACCATCATGGTACTTAGCATACCGTGACTTGTGAATAAATGATTGATAGTCGGTTGGTAAATTGTTGCTCATCGTTTGTCTCCTGACCCCTGTAGGGTTCCTCTTTGCTTACGGTCGTATAACTTATCTAGGTTAGACTTAGCTACCTCACCCATGTCTACGTTAAGGTCACGGCATAGTGCTGCTATGTACCACAGACAGTCGCCTATCTCAGCTGCCAGTGCGGCCTTATCCATCTTACCATCACGGATAATCTTCTTAACCTTGTTGGCTACCTCACCAGCTTCACCAGCTAAGCCCAGCGCAGGGTAAGTGATAGCATGTTGTATAGGATATATTGCTGTACCTGCAGCAGCCTTTTGGTAGGAGCTAAGTGTCATATCTTTATACAGGGTGCTATCCTTATAGTAGCCCCATGCTTCTAAATCAGTTTCATTTATCATGTAGAACCTCACAATCTAATACTTCTATATCGTCTATGTCATAGAGGGCATACTGTATTTGCTCTGATATAACATCCACATTATTTCCAAATGCCTCTAAAAAATTAGCACTCTTGTCTACTGAAATAGTTAAGTTGATCTCGAATATCACAGCGGAAACTCCTAGTTATACTTAGGGTTGCTACCCATGTCAATGGTTAATGGCTCAACAGTTTTACTAAAATAACTTACCCACTCATAGGCATCATCAAAGTCTTCGAACCAAAAGTTATCTATCTCTATCTCACCATCAATCTCCACTTTACATAGCATGAAGTACTGAGATCCATCAGGAATTTCATATTCCTCATCAAACTCATCAACAGATGTCGGACCCTCAACGATACCCCAAATTTTAATTTCCATCTTTATCTTTCCAGTTACGTAAGAGTTCCATGTAGTGATCCATGCCTACCATAACAACCCAAGGCATCCGGTCTGACCTAAAGAAAACCACTGGCTCTCCTTTAGCATGTTTACTTGCTTGTTCCAAGTACCCATACACAGTTTTTAATGAAGACTTCCTACGTTTAACTTCGATAGTGATAGGAAGTTTCTTCCTTGCTGCGGGGGACAACTGAATGTCTTCTCCTGTGTCCCCCATAGTTGTGCTCTTGATGTCATCAGGTTCGAACTCAGGAAATGTTTCAAGTAACTTATCCCTGATCTCTTGCTGACCACCTCTACCCTTTGCCTTAGCTGCCCTAGTCATTAGGAATCTCCTGGACTTGAGGAACCTTCTCTACATGAGTAAGGTACTCAACACCATAAGAGTATTGGAACATGCGTAGGTTAGGCCAGCACTCTTTCTTATAGTCGCAGAATGTACAAGACTTATCCAACTTCATGTTGGGACTAGACTTACTGGCAGGCACTGGTGGTACACGATCAACAGGTATCTTACCAGCAACCATATCCTTTGCGGCAAGCATCTCTTGCTCTTTAGTCTTAAGCTCTTCGGTAAAGTCATACACATCTAGGCATACCTCACCGCTTACCTTATCAATAACTAAGAATGCTCCAGTCGTTTTATTGGTGACGAGTGGATCATCCTTTGCTGCATACACATATGAAGACAGTTGTGAGATATAACCGAATGGGTCGTTGTCTCTAAGCTCACCGTTCTTAAACTTTTTAAATGAATAAGGGCTGGCTGACTTAACGTCAACTGTCATACCATCTATCACTGCATCCCTGTGTCCACGGATACCGTGTACGTGCATACGTTCTTGCATACCCTCCACTGAGTGGCCTGATGCCATCACCATGTGGAGAATTAATTCTTCAATCATATCACCATAAAAGAATCTCAGTAGCATACTAGCACTGAGAGGTTCACTTGTAGTGGGTTTGTTTATCCGATACCAAAGCTTACGTTTACATGGGGTACCAATGGACGACAAGGAAAGGTATGCCCTTGGTTCCTGTGGTTTGCTGAACCTAGTGTTAGCGGAGGTTGCAATAGCCTCACCCATCATCGTGCCTAGTGTACTGCTCCAACCACCTCTACCATAGATAACTTCTTCTAGGTCTGGAATAAGAGTATCAATATTTTTCATAATCTCTCCTTAAGAAAAGTGGCCCCCCGAAGGGGGCCTAGGTTAGAACATTATTTCGTCATCTAGTTTTACGTCTGCTGGTGGTGACGAAGCTGCCACCGCAGGACTTAGTGTATCGGCTGAGAAGACCACAGGTGCAACTCCCTCAACCATCACATGATTGATTACCATTACGGAATCAAGTCGTGTTCCTATTGTACCATAGTTAGGTACGTCATAGACCGTAGCCATTACCTCCACTGTTGACCCATTCCCAATCATACCATCGGTATCAAAGTTCCAAGGTGTACCATCAGAATGGGTGACATCTGGTGCGCCTCCATCCCAGTCACGTCCGGTATCAAACTTACGATCAAGCTTGACCCGCATACCTCTGCCTTCAATATCAGGCTTAGGTTCCTTAGATGAACCAGCTGCTTGTAGTGCAGCTATGTTACCATCATCCAAGATCAAATCAATGCAACATGCACCGTTTGTTTTTTCGTAGATGCCAACTGCTGTTGGGGTTTTCTTGTACCCTGTCATATCACGGTTCTGAGCAAAGACCTTTGCCCATTCAGCAATACCAGTTAGTTTAAGTTTACGTGTAGCCATGTTAGTTTCTCCTAATGTACATCACTGTACTTTTGACCGTATTGTATATCAATACCAAGGTCAACATTTAATTTCAAGTCTTCGTTAAGTTTTTTAATAGCCCAGTTCAATGCGGCACTATGCACATCTTCATCTCCTTTTTTAACTAGGTTAATTGATTCGTCGTGGAATTGACCAAGGATATTAGGTCTCTTGATCCGGTAATAAGCAACCCACTTGTCAAAGCAGTAGGCTCCAGTGGATTGATTGATAGTAGAGAAGGTATCCTTCTCGTAACGTAGGCTATGCCAGAACTTACTGACGGGATTCTGTACCCACATCTCACCATTAATCTTCCTGATCTTCTGTGTCTCAGCGAAAGCTTTGACTGACCAGTTGCGTTCCCAATAAGCATCAAGCAATGCCTGACACTCACGTATGGGTAGGCCTGTGGTACGTGCCAGCTTAGCTGCACCAACACCATAAGTAGCAGAGTAGTTGACCACCTTGAAGTTCTTACGAACTCTTTTGATACCCTTGAACCTTGATGCATCACTGACCGTATCTTCATCTGAACTACCATAGAAGTTGTAGTCATCTTCGGTAAGTGTGCCTGACTTAACAGCAAGATCTAGGTGGGGATCAAACCCCGGCTTAGCCATCTCCTCCACATAGTCAGGGTCAAGAGGCTGCATGTAGTGACGCTTAGTGGTATCCTCAAGGGACACCATGTCAGCACCGCAGAGAGTGTAGCCATCAGCTACAGTCAAGCAACCCCTAATCTCCTTACCCCAAGGCTTATCAATACCTGGGAGATTGACCAGTGGTTTGTTGTGCTTGAATCGTAGTGTGTTAGTCAGGCCATTGATCTCTGCCTTGACGTACCCATCACGTTCACAACTCAAGAACCCTTTGAAGATAGCCAACCTGTGACCTAAGATGGAATAACCTTCCAGTACTTTGACGCTGGGGTTATCTTCAATTAGGATCTGAACGGAGGGGGAAAGCTCTCCATCCTTACGGACTTGGGGTATCTTTCTTTCTTCACCTGTCTCCTTATCTTTATCGTAGTCAAATGTACATGGTACCCAGCCCAATGAAAACAACCAGTCCTTTACCTGAAGGTGGGACTTAGGGTTAGGTTCATTCCAACCTTTGATGACAGTAATCTCCCCGTCATAGTGTGCAGGGAGGTTGTGTTCTTTTAGAAGAGAGAACCACCTTTCACCATGAGAGGAGGTACTAAGATCTTGCTTGAAGCATACCTTAGGCCTAGTCTTTTTACTGGTGACCTTCTGTCTAGGCATGACAGTCTTAAGCTCTTCTGTCTTGAGTTCCAACTGCCTAGTAACCTCATTGAAAGAATCATTGGCAAGGCCAACGTCAAGCTTCCAACCAGAAGTCTCAGCAGCAAACGCACAGTCCATCTTGAATGTTAGGTAACGAAAGAACTTATCCAATAGAACCTTGTCGTTACCATAGATATACAAGAATCTCTTGAGTAGGTTCCTCCAAAGCAACCAGTTGATCTTAACATCTTCAACACAACGGTGTTGGTACTCTTCCTTAGTGAGTCCAGCCCAGTCAGTAATTTCTGGCTTGGGTATGTCGAAGTCTACACCAAAGGATTCGAGGCCATGCTTAGGTCTACTATAGTTTAGAACCCAAGACATTGGCAGAGTATCAAACAGCCTAGCCTTAACCTTGATACCTAAGATCTTTTCGAGCAACGGTATATCATAACGTATGATGTTGTGTCCGATCAAACCTTTTTGATCAAGGATAAAGTCACGCATCTCTTGGTAGTCGAAGATAGTCTGGTAGTTATTACCATCGGATGTATAAGACAGACAGTGTATCTTAGTGGCATCATCCAAAAGATTATCAGCTTCTACATCAAATAATATCATGCTGCCATTTCACTCCCAATGTAAGGTGCATCTTCTGTCAGGATCGTAGTCTCTGGATCGTAATAGAGTGAGCCTGCGTTGCCTAACTTAGCGAATGGTCTGTTCTTGTCAATGACAAATGTTGTAGTGTTCTGAAGTATCTCATCCTCTGACTCAACATCACGCTCCAACTTAATACATATGATAGCTTCCTCTTCAAGTGAGGCAGCATACTTAGTACGTCCATCGTCATTAACCTGTGAGATAAATACCACACCAATGTTCAACTCCTTGGCAAGCTGTGCCATACGTGAGCCTAGTGTAGTAAGTACACTGGTAGCACCATCAACACCAGTACTGGACAAGTAAGCCAGTCGTTGTACGTGGTCAATGAAGATGAACCCTGCACCATAGACTGAAGCCGATAGCCTTACGTAGTCCAGTAGCTTGAGTGGATCATCATGACCACGCATCTCAAAGATGATAGTACGTTCACCCTGTGTAGCTGCCTGAGCAGCCTTGATCACATCCTCCTCACTTATGCCGGCATCTCTTGCATCATCCTTAGTACGGACGTTGATACCTAGGTGGTAGGTAGCCATAGCACGGTAGGTTGTAGACTTCATCTCCTCCATGTGGAGCAGGGCAATACGTGTCTCCTCATCACGCAGTAAGCCAGTCTCAAAGTACCGAACAACTTCGGTCTTACCCATACCACGAGGAGCTTTGATAAAGGTAAGACCTCCCTTAACCATGCCCCTGATCTTTTCGTCAAGGCCAGCGTGACCAGTGGGTACATACTCGTAAGGGTTCTCGTTAAGGATTGCTGCTTCCACATCTGCATCAGAGCAGAAGAAGTTCTCAGGTGAATATCTTTGTGGCTTCCTTGCAGCCCACATGAGAGCATCACTATCACCTGACTCAAGGAACTCATTAGCATCCTTATGCTTAGACATCGGCACATAGTAGAACTTATCTGGGAAGGCTTGGTATAACTTGTCAGCTGCCCTACGTCCAGCATCGTCAAGCTCACCTGCATATACAAGTTCTTTGAATGACGACAGATAAGCATGGTTGTGCTTGATGAATTTCTCTCCGATGGATGCGCTGGGCAATGACTTCACGGGGAATGTCTTGCCTAGTATCTGATACAGGCTGGCTGCATCAAACTCACCTTCGGTAATATAAATACGATTGCTTGAACCTGCGTTAAACTCAGGGCCAAACAGCATGTTCATACCTAGGCCACGGTCTTTGACCCAGGACTTAGACTTGTCGTTGAACATGCGATACTTAACTGTGTGCGGGTACTTGTAAGCATATCGTACTGGCTTACCGTCCTCGCCCAGTTGTAATTGAATGCCGTACATCTCACAGACATCAGGCTCTATGCCCCTGATACCTTTGTATGTCGAACTCTTAACCTCTATTGTCATAGGGTTTCTCCTCTCTCGTAGTGGATACTCTGTCGCTGCCCATGAGAAGGTGGCTGGCATGCCTTTCTCTGGGTACGATCTGCTACAAGAATGACAGTGACCAAAGCCATCGTCATTCCAATTGAATGCATCACTTGATCCACACTCTTCGTATGGGCAAGCTAGGTGCGGGTTATCTCCTGTCTTCATCATCATAAAACATATCCATCATTATAGCCCAGATATACATGACAGCTACAAGAGGCCATGTCAAGGCTAGTTTTATTGGTGCGTTCTGACTCTCGTCATCAATGGGATCAACCAGCCCGAAGACTAGCATCATCCCAAGGAAGTACATGAACAGTGCAATCCAAAGTTCCATTAGTCATCCCTTACTTTTAATCTAAACATACCTTCTGTACTTTGCAGTGAGGCAGCTATGTCAAGCAACTGTTGGTAGCTCAGTAGTATCATGTCCGTACTATTCCACTGATCGTCATGCTGCGATATAAATACAGTACCATCTTCAGTAAGAATAACCTCAACATCAAGGAACTCATCCTCTTGGTCAAGTGTAACAACAGTAACTTTATCGTGTGAAAATTCTACAGTATACACTACCACTGCTCCTTGTTCATGTATGCACGTAGCTTAGCCCTACTCTTCTCAGAGCTATCGAAGCTACGTATCTCACCTTCACGTTCAACAACAACACCAGTGTTCCACTTGGTTGCTTCCTCCTCCGCTTGCTTCCTATTGTTAAACAGTAAGGGAGATGAATATATTGTGAATGGATTTTCATCTGCAACATATGACCACTCCCCCCTCTCTATCTCAATCATCACTGCATACTTCATTACAACTTCTCCTCTCCATTAAGTTGATTGATACGCATACTTGCATACCTGATAACTTTCTCCAAGTCAATGATCTCACTTTCAACTTGATCCTTACCCTCATATAATTTGAAGCCAGCCCTGCTACTGTACTTAATAAGGTTGCCACGCCAAAACTCAAAGCCGTTACGCATGATGTAAGTAATAGGTTCAATACTCCACCTTGAATAGTGACTAGGCTCATTTACAATGTCATGTGTATTGATCCACTCTTTAATCATATCTATCCTCCTTGTCCTCTCGTTTTGCTTTCTGTATCCGTTCATACCTATTGAACAGTTGTTCAAACTTCCACTGGTACAGCTGCTGCATACCCATCAAAGCATTCATAATCTCATCCTCTGTAGGCTCAGGATAACCATCACCAATCTGTTTGAACACCGTTTCAATGTCATTGCAGACTGACCAGCAGTCCATAATGTGTGGCTCTAAGTCATATATTTTAGCCATGAGCCTAGTACTCCCCAGTCGTATCAGTTATTGATAGCAGGTCAGCTATACTACCAGGTACTTCATGTTGGCAGTGGTACTCTCTTATTTCCTTATCTGTTTTCATCTCCTCGGCAAACTCCTCAGCTTTTTCATAGGAATTAAAGGTACCTAGTTCGTACCACCTGTTGTAAGTTACTGTATATTCACTCATCTCTCAATGCCTCCCATGATATTTGAAATAACTCTTTCATCTCTTTGCTGATTGCACCAGCTACTACTCGTGTCTCTGCTTGTGTGTCAGGCTTACAGCGAAGGTTACACATGTCACTAAAGGCATCGAGGCTACCTGACCAGTACCATTCAGTCATAGTGGACTGTGGCAGCACCATACGGGCTTGCTCTGGGCATACATTATTTTTTAATAGTTCTTCATATATCATAAGGGTATTAGAGTACACGTTATCTTCTACACAACTAGATGTATCCATTTCCCAGTAATCAGCTAAGTATGCTTTGTCATCTGCATACTCATCAGTATCATCACAAAGTAGTTCGTTTACGAAACCACTACCACTACCTTGTTTCTTATCTTTAGCTTTCTCTCTCCAATTATCAGGTAAATAAAACTCCGGTTCATCACTGACATACCTACGACTAATCTCATTCCAACGTAGGAACTTATGCTTGACCAGCTGCCTTGCGACAAAGACAGGTGCCTTGATGTGGAAGGATGCAAAAGCATGTCCGAATGGTGACATATGCCTATGCTTGGCTAGGTACTTGATAAGTTTTCTATCTGTATCGTGCAGTACAACACTTGTCTTATCACCATGAGTCACAGTACCAAGGGCCTCTCGCTTCTTGCCGAAGGATACCCGTGCTGCATTCACCACCGATAGGTCACTGCCCATGTGGTCTATGTATGTTACTTCAATCATCTTATTCTACCTCCAAATATATACAAGCAATCTTAATGTTTGTGCTTGTCTTCATAACCTTTGCTGATTTCGATGCTACAACACATTTATGAGAGCTATCATAGGAACCCAACTGAAAGTGTTCAACCCCCAACCCAGTCACTAATTTCAACCATACTAATACCCACATAATTTAATCTCCTTCCATTATATTTTATAACTTACTTAGCCAATGTGTGCAATCGTCGTGTGGATCATCCATTAGATTTCTCCTTGGTCCACCCTGCGGGACTCGAACCTGCAACCTACTGCTTAGAAGGCAGTTGCTCTGTCCAGTTGAGCTAAGGGTGGGTACTTAAAGTATTACCTTAAGTAATATATTATTTATATATTATAATAAGATTAAAATACTTTAAGTAATACTATAAGTATATTATATAGGGGAGCTTGGACATTCTGTCAAGTGCGACATATTGTCAGAAGTATTTGTATACATCACCGTCATTAAAATAATCCCCATAGTATTTGCTGTCGTCAATACCTGCCTCCTCCATTAGTGCATAATACTTGACACCCCATCCATCAAGTAGCTCGGCTACCTTGTGGGGGTGATCTTGTATCATTGTCTTGATTGCTTCTATGTTGTCCTCATCAGAGCTACTACCACTGTTACGCCAGTCACCCCATGTGTCCTCAATCACAGCAGGGTCACGTCTGAACAACAACATATCCCAATCAGCATTGACAAGAGAGTCACATAAAAACTCTGCATATACAAGGTCTTGTGTCTCATTGACACCGTGCTGCCCATAGTAACCAACACTGATGTTAGTACACTCAGACACTACAGAGGCATACTCGTTGCTATCAGTGTATGAGCCACCATCATCAGCAACTAACTGTGACATGTACAGTGCATCAGCAAATGACATAGCAAATTCTTCTGAGGCTGTACGTAAGCCCATCTGGTGTGTGATGACTGACTTATCACCGAACCTGTCGAAGGATATCACAGCGTCTATATGACGCAACCATTCTGGATCATCAGCTACCAATGCACGGCTACCCTTACAGCCTACCTCCTCAGCAGCATGTATAACATACACACCCTTGACCTCAGCCTCAATCATATTCATGATTAGCCAGATACCAGTGGTACAATCAGCACCTAGGCAGCTGGATGTTGTAGCATCTGCGACTGATACTATGTCATTAACGACAAGGACATTCTGCATACCCTCAAGTCTATGCACCGTGTCGTGATGTGCAGTGAAGCACAGGTTAGGATTGTCACCCACTGACAGTATGTAGTTACCGTGTATGTCAGGTAATCCAAAGGTAGGTTCGAGAAACCTCTGACAAAATTCTTTCTGCGTTTGGCTACCCTCTGGGCGCTTGTATCGCAGCATTTCTATTAGACTATACATTATATATCCATCTCTTCTTGTTTGTTTTCCCACAGGCAGTCATCATTCAACTCCCATATACCCTCGTCATCATTAAGCTCTTGTCTGGATACTGTGTCACCATCAACCAAGGTACACATGGCAACTACAAGGTGTAGCTCACCATCCCAGTCAGATAGAAAGTAATCACCTATATCATCAGGTGATATCCATTCATCGTCACCCTCACAGTATTGTACATCATCTATGTGCCAATGCTCACCATCACTGCACAGCACAAAGCAGTCACCTTGATTAGCTGCCCACTGAGACACCACTAGCTCTTCCTTGATACCTGTACGGTCAATCCTATATGCGGTAACAGCATCGTCATTGTGGTGTGACTCCTCTGAATACTCACAGTAGAAGTGTTCGTCGTGAAAGCAACTCTCGCAGAAGTCCTCCTCACAATGCTCAGACCACATACTTTCATGCTCATCTAAGCCATCACCACAGCGAGCACAGTGATTTTCATACCCACCAAGTACACCACTGTAGTTGCTTGCATCTATGTCACCACAATCATCCTGTATGAGGTACTTACCATCATCGGTCAAACTTAGCATACGTGGCTCAGTGTCTAGGTAAGGTGCAATGTAACGGCCCTCTCCCTCACCACTAGCAGGTATGGCAAGCAGCCTAGCAGCACCCCAGTGAGGAGTGTCTGTCTCTGCATCCATCTCACCTAGGTGATCCTCTATCATGTCCAGTGCTTGCTCTGATACACCGTAGATAGGCCCAGCTTGAGGGCCAATACAGTCATCACCTGTGTAAACCACACATCGGCCAGCAACTAGACCCTTCTGATCTAAGGCTGTGACTACGGTGAAGTCACCACTTGCATACGCCTCAGCTGGGTGACAGTCAAGGTGATCGAAGTCATACCGCATACAACTGGATGAAGAGGACTTACGATTGTGTGTGGTGCTGATGTTCTCCATCGGTGATTGAGTACCACCATAGGCCAGCTTGAATGCAGCCCTATCCTTGGCGACAGAGATAGTCATTGTCCTAGGTACAAATTCCTTAAGGAAATCATCTACTAACAGTATGACCTGCTTGTGCTCCAACTCAGGGAACATGGTAGAGATAGCACGACCGGGCTTCATCACTGTATGCCTGTCATCCATCCTCATGTCAAGTGACTTGTATATACTCATGCTACCATACTTGAGCTTAGACCTGATAGGCTGGAAGGCAGTGAGCCTACGCTGCCACTTGAATACACTGGTCGGAAAGCAGTCAGACCTAGCCTCAGCATGCCTACGTTTGGTCAAGCCGCCTAGCACTTTACCATCAGATGTATTATAGTGTTCGTAAAAGTAGGTTGTAAACCACTTGAATAACCTCACATCCTCAGTGGAGTAATCAGGTATACTATCGAAAGGCCCCCACTCCTTGAGTACAGGGTCAGCCTCACCTTCATCTTTAAGGGTAACACGCTTGACTACAAAGCCTGCTTCCTTAGGTAGATGTACCCACCACTTAGTCTTATTGTCTAGCTGGATGTACCCACCTATTAGATTACCATCCATTACGACATGACATTCACTGTCGACATCATAGGACTTGTACTGCGTAACAGCCTCAGCCCCGCTGCCAATTATGCTATCTATATTGACAGCAACTAAAGAGTATTGCATTTTATATCCTCCAAAAGAATTGCCCCACACAATTAGCATGGGGCTATTGATTAGGCATCAATGATACCTACCTTGTGTTCAGTGACAGTGATTGTCTTGAAGGTGTCACCTACCTTCAGTTGCTTACGCACCTTAGCAAACTCAGTAGTAGACATCACCTTGCCATTCATGATGTAACCTCCACGCTTGACCAAGATGTTGAACCTACCCTTAGCGATAGGCTTCACCACCTTAGCACGATCAAGGTTAGGGTTACGGGCTGCTGACTTAGGCAAGAAGCCAAGACGCTTGTAAGCCTTGGACATTGCACCAGTACTCATGTCGATATTAAAGTGAGCCATTGTATCAGGTGCAGTATGATTGCTGTAATACTCACAGATTTCTAACCACTTTGCAGCAGTGAGGTTTAGTTTGATGCCTTGCTTACGAGTTGTTGTTGTAGTATTAGCCATGATTTTATCTCCTCAGATAAGTTATAAGATACCCCAATGGTATCACGCTAAGCACTCCTCCAAGTGCCTAGTCTGATACTATCGTATGGTTACGTTAGTTATACCTTTCTCCTTTAGGGCTATCAGTAGCCCCTCTATGCCACTCTCAGACATGGTGCAGTGTAACACATCATCTATGTACACCTTCACAGTCCTGCTATCATACTTCATTTCTAATCATCCTGTGTACAAACATCGTTACATCTTTAGACACACCATCACTACCAGATATTTCCAATTCCATATCGGTGTGACCAAAGTCCTCATCCTCTAACACATAGTGTTGCACACAGGCATGCAGGCTGTTGCCCTGCACATCCACCATGTTTGCACCATACTCAGTCTCATACCATCCAGTTAAACGTAACATTATATTCCTCCATTACATTACACACAGTGAGGCACCGTATATTTTACCACACCAAAAGAACAACCCACATCCTACGACAAAGCACATCAGCACATTCACTGCCATGTACACCCTTTCGGATTGCTGCACTTGTTTATGTTCAAGTCTATTCATCCTGCCACTACCTTCCATTCAAGATTAAATACACTAGGGAAAAAGTTATTCACCCTACCAGTTGAAGCCTCATGCCTTGGTATCTCAGCACTATCAAGCACAGCTACATCACCACGAAAGTCAGTGAGGGTATCACCCCTAGTCACAGGGTTGCCACCACTATCCACGAGCATCCACATACGCCCATTACTATCTACTCTAGTCATATCAATTTCTCCTTTGTTAGATATGCACAAGAAAACACCCCACGCTTTCACATAGGGTGTTGTTCTACTGTATATCTGTGTCGGTATTTATGCAGCAACTTTCAAGCCTGTGCGTTGGGCCTGCAACGCTGCGATCATCACCTCAAGTTGATCAGGATTAGTTTTCAACTGACGTTCTGCCCACACCATTGCATCAAATTCTTTTGGTGCTGCCTCAGGCTTAGGGAAAGCACTGTCAAATTTATCATCTTTGATAGTGCACTTGACAATGCATAGCTGCTCAATCGCAGCAATGGCATTCAGTACCAACACCTGATCAACCTCACCATCAATATCGACAGCGCACTTGCCGTCTTTGAAAATCAATTTGACGTTAGGCAATGCCACCGCAAGTATGCGCTTCAAAGGTGCAGCGAACCGCTTGCCAGTAGCATCAGCTTTATTCTTGCCGAATTTCTTGCCGTTCACATAGGCCGCCATACGATACAAAGGCAAGTTATTTTTATCAGCAAAACATTCAAGCACTTGCTTACTTGACTTGAAAAACCCAAGCTCAGCACCACGAGAATTAGATACAAATTTCTCGACATGATTAGTTTCAACATTTTTAATAGACATAGCATTTCTCCATTTTTTTGCCATACAACAAAACACACCACACCATGCGATGTGCTTTGCATGTTGGCACATGCAGCCCCTCACCATACAATCCCCCTTGATATATCTAAAGGGTAGCTTTCGCAGGACACACCAACTTGCACATAGACTACCACCTATATGATGGGCGCATGTGTTTTGGTGTTTATATCTGAATTTCTAGGGCCGCTTTTTGTTTTAAAGTTGTCACCCACGGGGACGATATCGAACCCGCTTGCAATATTTTTACCACCTCAATCAAGATATGCTGATCTGATTTTCCTATAATCGGAGTTGTCAATTCCTAAGGCCAGATTGAGGCTACTATTCAAAATGTCAAATAACGGTGGGTCACTGCCCTAGGCTGAACCGAATCAATCTGGTGAACTAAGCCCCGTCAAATTCGATGAACAATCAATAGCACCAACAAATCAGATTGAAACCCCATTGAAAACATTGAATAAAATTTAAATCAATAAATTATTATCTAATAAAAACAGATAGATAAATGATTTGTTGCGAATGGTTCTCAAGTAAAAAAGTGATAGTTGTTACAATACTGAAACATTTCGTGATCTATGAGAACAAAACGAGAACCTATTATATATTATATAGTATAAGGGAATTTTTTACCAAATGGTCAAGAATACAGTGAACGAATAGGGAACAAAGGTTTTGAGGTACCAAAGCCCCACAATATTCCTTTCGTTGCTGCATGGGGCTAAAATCAGGCTCTCTGTCGTGTTCACTGTATGTTCTACTACCTGTTCACGGTATGTTCTACTCAGGGTGGATAGGTCAGTATCACTTACCTATTACTCAGGGTGAGGGGGGATAGGTCAGTAGAGCTGACGTATTGGGGGGATGTGTTTTATTTCTTACTTCCCTCTTGCGAATGACTCGCAATCTCACAGAATTGTAAACAAACCGTGAACATGCCCCAATAATAGTGTTACATTGTGCATAATATTGTGTAATAACAGCAGTTTAACTGTGAGTGTTCCCCTTTTGTTCTATAGGTCAGTGTTATTGACCCATTGACTACCCCCCGCATGGGCCACCCCACCCTCCCCCGTATGCGTATACACACAATGACAGCGGGGAGTATTTTACAATCTGTTAACCACATGTTAATACAACCCCATATGAGTATTACTCAGAGTAAAACTTGTTTCCTACTAGTAATATTTGACCATTTGGTAAAATTTCTAGTTATTATACCTCAATTATGTTATAATAATATTAGATCCGTAGAATCACGGTAATACACTCAGGGTATGTCGGCTTATTAAAACTAATTACCCCCACTCAGAGGGCCTCTCTGTAGCTCTCAGAGCATACTGGGGGTAAATCGGGGGTGTTATGAGTGATACGACAGACACAGCTGGGGGTAGGTCGATAAAATAATAATAATTAATATTTATTTTTATCTGCCCCTTGACATCGGCGCTCAGAGTGCTATATAATACTTATAGTATATACTTTAAGTAACTCTGAGTGTACTTAAAGTATTACCTCTAGTATTTATTATTTTTATAATATATAATTAATACATATTTAAAGTAATACTTAAAGTAATACTTAAAGTACCCCTTTTAGATGTACAATTTTTTTGTCGTAGGTCTAAAAAGACTTGACCTCAAAAGATTTAAAGGTATAACTAGTAATGTCAAAACCTAAAATGTTTGCTTCAGACTCCGTACTGGAAGAATTTTATTTAGCTCTAGCTGGTAAAGATGAAGCAAGGATGCGCAGAGTACACATACCGAGATCGGATGTATTTTACGTAAGAGAAAAGATTCACCAAGACACTGGAACCAAATATACATTAGATCACGTTGAGAGAGCTATGTACTTGGAAGGTATGCTTGAACGTAAAGACGTACTTGACCCTGGACGTAAGAGAGAATACGAATGACTTCCTTCGAAGAAGCTGATAAGAATGGTGATGGTGCTATTAAGAAGCCTGAATGGGACGAATTACTATTAGATGATAAACGCAGGCGGATAGAAGATGACGATGCCCATAGAGACCAGACTCGTAAAATGGCTTGGTTCGCTCTATGGGGAATGTTACTTTATCCTTTTGCTGTCGTGGCAACAGATGCGATGGGTCTCAACAACGCTACAACAATTATCGGCAGCATGGCCTCCGTTTATTTTGTGTCTGTTGCTGGGGTTGTATCTGTCTTTATGGGTGTTGCCAAGCTAGTTAAGAAGCCAGTACAAAAGGTAGATCAACGATGATAGGACAGATCATAGGTGCAGTAGGTGGACTAGCTTCGTCTTACCTAGATGGTAAGGTAGCTGTACAGAAAGCTAATGCAGAGATTAGAGTCAAGCAAGCTACCGGTGAGCTTGACTGGGATATAGCTGCAATGAACAGCACTCAGAATAGCTGGAAGGATGAATGGATTACTTTATTATTTAGTATCCCACTTATCCTCGCATTCTGTGGAGACTGGGGTAATCAGATAGTGCAAGCTGGTTTCACTGCATTAGAGGTTATGCCGACATGGTATCAGTATTCCTTAGGTGGTATTGTAAGTGCTAGCATCGGTATGAGATCAATATCTAAATTCTTTACAGGGAAAAAGTAATGACATTCAAACTATCCCAACGCAGCTTAGATAAGATGGAAGGCGTAGACGCTGACCTAGTAGCTGTGACTAAACGTGCCATTGAACTTACAAAGATAGACTTTGGAGTTATCTACGGCATGCGTACCATACAAGAGCAGGAGAAGCTGGTAGCTGCAGGTAAGTCTCAGACTATGAAGTCTAAGCACCTAGTAGGCAGAGCAGTGGACCTGATGGCTTATGTGGATGGTAAGGGTTGCTGGGAACTAAACGTCTATGATGACTTGTGTGATGCAATGAAAGAAGCTGCTAAGGAACTTAGCGTAGCTATTAAGTGGGGTGCAGCTTGGTCTGAAGGTGATATCCGCACCTATCCCGGTACAGCTGAAGATGCAATGATGGCATACGTAGACCTACGTAGAAGCCAAGGGCGTAGACCCTTCATCGACGGACCGCACTTCGAACTAATGTAGTACAATGATTGATCCTATAACTGCTGTAGGTTTAGCAACCAGTGCATTTAATATCTTAAAACAAGGTATCAATGCAGGTAAAGATATACAAGAAATGAGTGGTGCATTAGCTAAGTGGGGTTCTGCCTTTAGCGATTTTAGTTACGCAGAGGACAAAGCTAAGAACCCACCCTTCTATAAGATGATGAGTGATAACTCTGCTAATGCTATTGAGATCTTTGCACAGAAGAAGAAAATGCAGCAGATGCGAAAAGAGATTAAGGATCACATCTCTTGGACATACGGTCCCTCTGCTTGGGATGAAGTACTAACAATTGAAGCTGAGATGAGACGCATACGTAAGGAAGAAGCTTACAAGAAACAAGAGTTCATAGACAATGCTATTAATGGTATCCTTGGAACTGTAATCTTTCTTATAGCTGCACTAGGAGTAGGTACTGCAATGTACTACCTAGGTAAACATCAGGGAAAATGGTAATGGCTATTGAGTATAGGGGTGAAAAGTTTGAAGGTTATAACAAACCCAAACGGACTCCCAAGCACCCAACTAAATCTCACGCCGTACTTGCCAAAGAAGGTGAAACCATTAAGCTCATCCGCTTCGGTGAACAGGGAGCATCCACAGCAGGTAAACCTAAAGAGGGTGAATCTGACCGCATGAAGGCTAAGCGTAAAAGCTTTAAGGCTAGACACGGTAAGAATATTAAAAAGGGTAAGCTAAGTGCGGCTTACTGGGCTGATAAGGTTAAGTGGTAGTGTATGGGATATCTTGGTGTAATACTAGTTTGTATGAGTGCTCTGGCTGAGCATTGTGATGTGGTTACTAGCCCCTACATATTCATTACGGTAGAAGAGTGCCAAGCAGATGTTCTAAATGAATCACTAAAGATTAGAAATAAGTTCAGTTCTGCGACTATAAATCCTAACTGTGTTGAGTTAAAATATAATGGGGAACCTACTTAATGGTTAAGAAATCTACTGTAAACGCAGCTAATAACTATACCAAACCTGGTATGCGTAAGAAGGTTGTAGCCTCTGTAAAGGCTGGATCTTCAGGTGGTAAACCTGGACAGTGGTCTGCACGTAAAGCTCAAATGGTAGCTAAACAATATAAAGCAAAAGGTGGTGGATACAAATGATACGGTATTTAAAAAGATTATTATGTGCTTTGTTTAATCGCAAGTGTAGTCCGAAATGTGACTGCTGTTAAAAAGGATTACAGACATGAAGGGTGTAAAGCACTATAAAAAAGATGGTACTGAACATAAAGGCAGTACTCATAAAATGAAAGACGGGTCTTTACACAGTGGTAAGACACACACTAAAACAAGTGTAAAATTATTTCACTACAAAGACCTAAGTAAAATAGCAAAGGCTAAAGCAGATGGCGCTAGCAAAAAGTCAAAAAAGTCTTAAGTCTTGGGGTAAAGAAGACTGGGGTACTAAGAGTGGTAAGCCTAGCGGTAAGACCGGCGAGAGATACCTACCTAAGAAGGCTAGGGAGTCCTTGTCGTCAGCTGAGTATGCATCTACGACTAAAGCTAAGCGCAAGGGTACAGCTGCAGGTAAGCAGTTTGTTAAACAACCAAAAGAAATCGCAAAGAAAACTTCAAAATTTAGAGCAGCAGAAGGTGGACTTACTATGAAAAAAGGTATGCATAAGATGCCTGATGGCAGCATGATGAAAAACTCGGATATGAAATCAGGGTACATGTACGGTGGCATGACTAAGAAGCCTATGAGATCTGGTTATGGACATGGTGGAATGGTTAAAGCTAATTGTGGTGCGTCCATGAAGGCAACCCAAGGTAAAAATAAATGAACTTCCTAGATTACAAAACTAAACTAGAAGAGCATGGCTACACTGTCACCACAGATAATGTGACAACTCGTATGGGTGATGTACTTGCTGCATTTGATCCCTATGGTTCTCACTGGTGTGTAGACTCTAAAGTATCTGAGATTCTTTCTGAGGATCTTACTGTCGAAGAAGTTGTTGTAGAAAAAGTACGTGCTCGTACTGATAGAGGTTACTACGTTAAGGATGACCCATCTACACCTGAAAATGAGGCCTGGACTACTAAAGCAGTTAAGAAAATTAAAAAATCCAAAGGAAAGAAATAATGGCTGAAAAAAAATTAGAGGGTAAGCCTCGTACTGTGGGTGCTGCAAAAAAAGCAGGATCTAAATTCTTTTATGATAAGAATGGTAATAAGAAACTTGCTGTGACTGCAGAAGAACTTAAGAAATCTGGAAAGACTCTTACACAGTGGGCTAATGACTGGAAAAAACCTGGGTCTAGTACAGCTGTAAGCAAATCCCTCCGTCCCAAAAAGAGACCACCTAGTGATGTAGAAGGCTATACACCAGAGCCAGTCACCGTAAAAGAATTAGATGATCCTTCGACTGCAAGCGGTCGTGGGAATGGAAAAGCTGAAGTTAAAAAGCGTAGATCAAAAAATAATACAACAACTACTGCTTCAAGTAATAGAGGTAAAAGTTTTGGTACAAGAGTAAGAAAGAGAAAACCAGGTGGCCCTGATCCACTAGGCCTAACTGGCAAAAAAACTTATGTAAGTGCCCTTGAAAAAAGTAAATTAACAAAACTTAAAAGTTATACCTTTAAAGAATGGGATGCAATGAGTAAAGACGAACGTAAAAAACTACGTCTTCCAATGACTGCCTACCCAGGAAGTAAAAAAATGAAGGTTGTTCAAAGACCTTTAAATATACGCCAGCCGTAGAAAGATAGATAATGACGCAATTTACCCAAGGTAGACCATCTCGTATGAGATCAGTGTACGGCCACAATGAAGGCACTACAACTGAAGATGTGTATACTTGTCCACCTAACTGTGTAGCAGAGGTTACTTTTATTCATGTTGTGAATGGGGGTAATAGCACTAGAACTGTTGTGCTAGCTTGGTATGTTGCTGCTGATGATTACACTTCTCTCTTCTTATCTGATAAGAGTCTTGCTTCAAATGCACATGTAACCTTCAGTGATATTGACCTTGTACTACAAGCTGGAGACAAAATAAAAGTTACACCATCTGGAACAGGTCACATCGACACTATCATAACTGCTACAGAAACCTTTATCCCAGTAGGGTAATAACGGGGTTGCATTATTAGCATTGGTATGTTATAACTGTTTATGTAAAACTATCCTAGCCCAAGTAAGGGTTTACTTAAATTAGGATAGAGCAATGATCAGAATTATTAAAGGTTTCGCTAACCGTGTATGGAACCGTCATATCGAACGTATGCAACAAAGAGCAGACTACTGGATACTAAACAATATGTCAGCAAAACAATTGCGTGATATAGGTATTACACGTACTGAAATAAGGCAGAAAATATATGGGCCGCAACCTCACTGAAAAACAACAGGCATTCTTGGATGCATTGTTTGAAGAAGCCGAAGGCAACCCTGTTAAAGCTCTTAAGCTTGCAGGGTATGCCGAAGGCACGTCTTCTACTACTCTCATGTCCGCTTTAAAAGAAGAAGTAGCTGAGAAAACTAAAGACTTCATCGCAACTCGTGGACCAGCAGCAGCTTGGGCTATGATGCAGGTAATGAGATCACCCACCGACTTGGGCAACAAAGAGAAGATGGCAGCTGCAAAAGACTTTATGGATCGTGCTGGTTTTGTTAAGACTGACAAGATTGAAGTAAGATCAGAAAGTCCTTTGTTTATACTGCCTCCGAAAGAAAATGAAAACTAAAACTTGGAAATTACCTAAACCTGAAGAGGTTGGGGGTGAATGGGAATGGGTACCTTTAGTAAGAGTAGGAAGATTTCTTCCATTTGGCTATAGACAAGACCCTAGTGATGCTGATATACTATTACCAGTCCCAGAAGAACTAGAGCTTTTTGAACAAGCTAAGAAACACTTAAGTCAGTACAGTTACCGTGAGGTATCTGCGTGGTTAAGTGAAACTTCTGGTAGGTATATCTCCCATGTAGGTTTGTTTAAGAGGGTTAAGATTGAGCAAAAACGTAAGGCAGCAACTTCAATCCAACGCTTCTACGCCGAAAAATATAAAGAAGCAGCTGAAAAAGCCGAAAAGCTTGAAAGCAACCGCCTTGGCAAAAGACAGCCAGTCGGAAAAAGTTCCAGCGCAGGTAAAGCCAGCACCGATTGATGTAGAAAAGGCTCAACGGGAGATTCTCTTTGAGCCTAACCCAGGCCCACAGACAGACTTCCTTGCCTCTACTGAGCAAGAGGTACTCTATGGTGGATCAGCCGGGGGCGGTAAGTCCTACGCAATGGTAGCTGATCCAGTCCGCTACTTGAATAACCCTAACGCCCAGATGCTTTTAGTTCGTCGTAGTACAGAGGAACTGAGGGAGCTTATTTCAGTATCTAAACAACTATACCCACGTGCTATCCCCGGTATTAAGTTTATGGAAAGAGATAAGACTTGGGTAGCTCCTAGTGGTGCTACTCTCTGGATGTCTTATCTTGATCGTGACGATGATGTCATGAGATATCAAGGACAGGCCTTTAATTGGATTGGCTTTGATGAGCTTACCCAGTGGGCCTCACCTTACCCTTGGAACTATATGAGGTCACGCTTACGTTCTACCTCAACCAGTGGACTACCCCTCTATATGAGAGCTACTACTAACCCTGGAGGTCCAGGTCACCAGTGGGTTAAGAAGACTTTTATTGACCCCGGTACACCTAGGAAACCTTTCTGGGCTACTGATACTGAAACTGGTGAGACTATTGCTTGGCCTAAAGGTCACTCAAGAGAAGGCCAACCTTTATTTAAAAGAAGATTTATTCCTGCTACTTTGTTTGACAACCCCTATCTTGCAGATGATGGTATGTATGAAGCTAACCTTTTGTCCCTTCCAGAGCATCAACGAAGACAGTTGCTTGAAGGAGATTGGGATGTTAATGAAGGTGCAGCTTTCCCAGAGTTTAATAGAAACATACATGTCATTGAACCCTTCGAGATACCAAACAGTTGGACAAGATTTAGAGCCGCAGATTACGGATACGGATCTTACAGTGGCATAGTCTGGATTGCAGTTGCACCTGATGAACAACTGATTGTCTATCGTGAGATGTATGTACAGAAAGTTTTAGCCACAGATCTAGCTGATATGATACTGGAAGTAGAGTCTGAAGAAAAGATACGTTACGGTGTACTCGACAGTTCTTTGTGGCACAAACGTGGTGACACTGGACCCTCTCTAGCAGAGCAAATGATTGTTAAAGGATGCCGATGGAGACCTGCAGATAGATCTAAAGGTTCTCGTGTATCAGGTAAAAATGAAATACATAGGCGACTACAAGTCGATGACTTCACAGAAGAACCTAGGTTAGTTATCTTTAATAACTGTAGGAATTTAATTTCACAACTCCCATCTATACCATTAGATAAAAACAACCCTGAAGATGTAGACACTCACGCAGAAGATCACCTCTATGACGCACTACGTTACGGTGTAATGACACGACCAAGAAGTAGTTTATTTGATTATAACCCAGCTTCAAACACAGGGTTCCAAGCAAGTGATCCTAATTTCGGTTACTAAGGAAAAATCATGGCAGAAGAAGACAACAACTTTACCAGCGACGAAATGTATATGGATGACATAGAGTCTTCTCATATTGAAGACCGTGGTGATCCAGAGGATTACAATGACCCGACTGTTGGTAACATTGTAGGATTCGTTGAACAGAAGTTCTCTAAAGCTGACACTGCACGTCACTCTGATGAGCAACGCTGGATTAAAGCATACAGAAACTATCGTGGTATCTATGGGCCAGATGTTCAGTTTACTAGTACTGAAAAGTCTAATATCTTTGTTAAGGTTACAAAGACTAAAGTACTTGCAGCTTATGGACAGATCACTGACGTACTGTTTGGCGGCAATAAGTTTCCTATCACTATTGACCCCACAACACTTCCAGAAGGTGTGTCTGAGTCTGTTCACTTTGATAGCAACCCACAGGTTGATCAGATGAGTAAGCAAGCTGGTGATGATGAGCTTCAGAAACTCATGCCCGGTGAAACCCTTGTAGACTTTAAAGAAAGAGTCGGAGGTATGCAGGGTAAGCTTTCTCCTGTAGAAGATAAACTCAAAGAAGGTCCAGGTACTACACCTACAGCCATTACCTCTCACCCTGCAATGGTTGCAGCTAAGAAGATGGAAAAGAAAATACATGACCAGCTAGAAGAGTCCAACGCCAATAAGCAACTACGTACAGCTGCTTTTGAATGCGCACTCTTTGGTACTGGTATTATGAAAGGTCCATTTGCTCTTGATAAAGAGTATCCAAACTGGGATGAAAACGGTGACTACAATCCAACCATTAAAACTGTGCCACAAACCTCTAGTGTTTCTATCTGGAACTTGTACCCTGACCCTGATGCTTCTAATATGGAAGAAGCTTCCTATATAATTGAACGTCATAAGATGTCTCGCAGCCAGCTACGTGCTTTGAAGCGTAGACCTTTCTTCCGTGAGAATGCTGTAGATGCTGCTATTGACATGGGTGAGTCCTACACTAAAGAGTGGTGGGAACAAGTCATGGAAGATGCAGGTCAGGAAACTAAATCAGAACGGTATCAAGTACTAGAGTTCTGGGGATATGTAGATACTTCTATGTTAGAAGATCATGACATTGATATTCCTAAAGAGTTAAAAGATGCAGAAGAAGTAAGCGTTAATATCTGGATCTGTAATGGACAAGTACTCCGTCTTGTAATGAATCCGTTTACTCCTTCATACTTACCTTACTATGCAGTACCCTTCGAGGTCAATCCTTACAGCTTCTTTGGTGTAGGTATTGCTGAGAACATGGACGACACACAGACCCTGATGAACGGCTTCATGCGTATGAGTGTAGACAATGCTGCACTGTCAGGTAACTTGCTCATTGAGATTGATGAGACTAACTTAGTACCGGGACAGGATCTATCTGTGTACCCCGGCAAAGTCTTTAGGCGTCAAGGGGGTGCTCCTGGTCAGAGTATCTTCGGAACTAAGTTCCCCAACGTATCTAATGAGAACATGCAGATGTTTGACAAAGCACGTCAACTCTCTGATGAGTCTACAGGCTTAGCATCATTCTCCCACGGACAGACAGGTGTATCTGGAGTAGGTAGAACTGCATCAGGTATCTCAATGCTTATGTCAGCTGCTAATGGTAGCATCAGGACTGTAGTTAAAAACGTAGATGATTATCTACTAGGTCCACTGGGTAAAGCTTTCTTTAGCTTTAATATGCAGTTTGACTTCGACCCAGAGATCAAAGGTGACTTGGAAGTTAAAGCACAAGGTACTGAAAGCCTGATGGCTAACGAAGTACGTAGTCAAAGACTTATGCAGTTTCTTGGTGTCGTTAGTAACCCAGCCCTTGCACCTTTTGCAAAAATGGATTATATTGTTCGTGAGATTGCAAAAAGCATGGACCTTGATCCTGACAAAGTTGCAAACTCTCTGGGTGATGCTGCTGTACAAGCAGAGATCCTCAAGAAATTCCAAGAAGCTAATCCACCACCAGCACCACCTCCAGGTGCACCTGCACCTCAGGGAGGCCCACAGGGTGCTCCAGCAGGGGTACAAGTACAAGACACCACTGGAAGTGGTGGAGGTCAGATAGGTACAGGTACAGCCCCAACTCCAGGTGAGCAAGGTTTCTCAGCTAATACAGGTCCAGTTCAATAATGCATAATCTTAAACCTATGGTAAATGATAGACCTATGTGGGAATCTTTTCTTGCAGAGTTACAAGAACGTCTCAATGATGTACATAGACAAATGGAACAAGCTCATACTCCCGAAGATCTATTTCGTTTGCAAGGCCAAGCAGCCTGCCTAAACAAGTTTAAATTCTTGAGGGATAAAGTTAATGGCGGAAACTAAAAAATCTCTACGTCCCAAAGCTAGACCTAAAGGATTAGGTTTAAGTTCTACTCGTCCTCGTTCACGCCCATTGTCTGATGAAGAGGGTATGGCAAAGCAAGAAGCTGCTGCAGTTAAACAAGCACAGTCCTTAGACCAAGTACGAGAGTTTGGTAACCTAGAGTTTAGAGCTGACATGGACAAACAGCTTAAGTGGAATCCCCTAGCTAGGTTGGGTTTTGAACCAGATCAATCTGTTGTTGCAAGGCCAGCTTACAATAGCCCAGAGATGTACGAGGGTATGAGGTACCCATACCGTGCTGAACAAGAGTACATTGATGACACTCTTAGCAGGGCGACTAGTGGCTCAGTTTATGCAGATATAGCAGGAAGAGTTAAGCCAGGTTTCGTTATAGTAAATTCTAACACAGCCAAAAACCCAATATGGTCCCATGAGTACACCCACGGTGGTTTAGAAAAAATAATAGAATACCTAAACGAAGATAAAGAGTACTTTAAAGAAAAGTACGGAACAGATACAGTTAAACTTTTAGAAAAAATTGAAGTTGATACAAATACAGAGAAAGGACCAAATGAAAAACTGACTGAGATGTTGGATGATATTTCTAAAGATGCTGACGTAGACATAAGTGGTAACGTAATACCTGCTGCTGGAACTGGCTTGGGTACTATGGATAAGACAAGGTCTGCTGTATCAGACCACGAAGCAAGTACAGACCGAGTTCAACTAAGAAGAAATCTAGAAGAAGGCAGGGTAAATGATGCCGATATGAGTACTAGAGTATTCTTCGAACAGAACCTACCAGGGTATGCTGGCATTTTTAAAGCTGCTGAAGACATGCTTGAAAAACAAGGTGAACCATTACCTTCTAAGAAAAGAGGTTGGGGGGAACAGAAGGCTAACAAATGGTTATCGGGTGAAGGGTTTTTCAATGAGGGTGGTGATGTAGCCACTCAAACAGAAGAAGCCTTAGGCTGGACTGCTGAGGGTAAGAAGTTTGCCGAAGCTAATCCAGTTAATATAAAAGCTCCTGAAGGATTGTCTATTAAAAATGTTCCTGCATTTGACAGGCCAATGAGTGCTGGTCCTAAAGACAAGTGGACCGGCAGACAAGATGAGCTAGGTAACCGTGAGTATAAATCACAGTTAGATGGCTCAACTTATTTTATTAAACCTGACGCTGATCAACGTACAGAACTAGAAAAAATACAGCAGGATATTATTCCAGCAGTTACAAAGTATTTAGAGAACCCAACCGCACCATCAAAAGAACAAACGATAGAGTTTTTAAAAACTGCTGCAGGAGATGCTTGGGAAACAATCAGCATTCCTGGTGATCTTGTGTCTGGAGATAAAACTCTTGGTGACATTACATTGGGCGATGTCTTTGAAATAGGTGGTAGTGCTGCTGTTGCTTCTCTTCCTATGAGTGTACCAGAGGGTTCTATGAGAACTTTTGGTGGTTCTAATCCACCTACTTATGAGCCACGTTCCGAGCCTTTAGATTCGTATAGCGGAGACGGTCTCTCACAAGAAAATCTAGATCTTTTTAATACGAACTTTATAATGTTTCGTGAACCTATTATAAAGTTTGCCGAGACTGTAGACATACCTAAGAAAGGTCTTCTAGGTTCTGAGTTTCTTACTCTAATCAAAAAGAACAACTCCATACCTGAGACTTCTCTGCAAGAGGGTATCATAGAACCTAAAAAGAGATATACTAAAAACGAACTTTTAGAAGCCATAGGCCCAGAAGAATATAGAAGTGGCACTTTTAAATCTGTTGCAAACATTGCACCGGACAAACCAAAACAATTCGAAGCATTTCAAAGACAGGGAAGAGATGCTGGATTTGAAGGTGGACGAGAACTACAGTATTTTGACATACCTATAGATACTAGTATTGGCTTTCCAGGTAAAAAATTTAAAGCCAACGAGCAACATTACAATAGTGATACGCTTGTGCACGTAAGAGGTTCTATTATTAACCCTCAAGATGGCGGTTTTGAGAACACAGATTTTTTGAAGGTTATCGGGGGAGAAGACTATCTTCTTGTAGAGGAGATTCAATCTGACCTTTTAACTAAGGGTTTCGTAAGACCTAAAAATAAATTTGATGCAGATTTTTCAAATGCTACTGATGACTTCAGTCGATTTAAAATGGTGTCATATGGAGAAGCTTTTGGTTCTATAGATAAAGAAATTAAAAGTGTAGTTAAAGAACTTGAAATTGATGTCGGTAAGAAAACTACAGATTTAATATACTCTATACTAGATCGTCCTTTTTCAAGGACTCATACCCCTAAAGAAACTACTGCCTTGCTGAATTACCACGAGTTAATACAAAAAAAATTAACTGATAAAAAAATAGATAACGAAATAGGTACTTTAGAACTAGACAGTATTTATCAAGCGTACCTAACAAATAAAAAGATCTCTGATACCTATTCAAACCCTAACGATATTGGCCTCCCCCCAATAAGAAAAAATAAACAGGCCGTAGACGAAGCTTTAAAAATACTTATAGCTAAAGCAGCGCAGTCTGATGTAACTAAGATAGTCATACCCCCAGCTGAAAGAATTGCATTAGCAAGAGGTAGGAAGTTACAAGAAGAAAAAGGTGACCGATTTTACAGGACGTATGTTACTGATCTTCAAAAATCTTTAAGTGAGCTTCAGGACAATTACCCTGTTAAAATATATAGAGAAGAGTTACCATACAAAAGACATGAAGACTTTGTAGGTTTTGTATCAGAAGAAATAGTAGATGAACCGGGTTTTGAAAAAACTCGTGTAAACACCAGTACAAGTAAAATAGGTACAATAATTGATATTACAGAACTAGTAGATAAATACAAAGTAGAAAAACCAAGACAGTTTGCCCAAGGAGGCGTAGTAGAAGACATGAATAGACAAATGGAAATGTTCGCAGTAGGTGGACTTAGCGACGATGGCATGACCCGTGACCCAGTGTCAGGTAATGATATTCCCCCAGGTTCTATGGCAGAAGAAGTACGGGACGATATCCCAGCACAACTCTCTGAGGGTGAGTATGTCGTACCTGCTGATGTTGTACGTTTCTTTGGTGTAAAATACTTTGAAGATCTACGCATGGAAGCTAAAATGGGCTTGTCAAACATGGAAGCTAATGGTAGAATAGGTGGTGAACCTGTTCCTTCCGGTGGTCCTATGGCTGGTCCTACTGAAGGTGCTCTCACTCCAGAAGAGATGGCAGTACTCTCTGACATGGGTATGAACGTAGGTGGATTTGTGCCACAACAACCTCCTGTACAAGCTATTGGTAATGCTCAGCAAGGTATGGACAGAGGTTATGCCCCAGGTGGTCAAGTTGTTCCTATGCCTGGTCCTACTGAAAGCCTTTCAACAGAAGCAGCAGTTGTTGCCCCTACATATAACCAACCACCAAGCTTTAATACAGAAGACTACGGGCTTGGATTTAGTGTCTTTGGACAACCATCTAGTACAGCTACAACGCCTGGTAAATTTACTACAGTTACTTTGTATGGCCCTAATAAAGAAGTAATGACACTTACTTTACCAACCCAACAGGCTGAGTACGATGGGCTTATTTCTGAAGGTTACACTACACAACCACCAGGTACAGTTGCAAATATTGAAAAGGACAACAGTCCTCCTATTATTCCTACAAATAGTGATACAGGTAAAGGTGGTAAGAAATTTAGCGAGATGGATGTAGCTGAAATAACAGAAGCCTACAATGACAACTTAAAAGCACGTACAGTTCTGACAGGAATGTCTTTAGTTAATCCTATCTTTGGTAGTATTGGTGTGGCAGTAACTAACTATGCACAAAAACAAATTATAACACAAATGAATAAACTAGAAGTTAAAGTCCCTGAAGACAAGGGCTTTCTTTCTAATCTTGGGGGCACTATCAAAGATATATTTGGTACTGGTGATAAAGATCCGAAAAAATCTGCTGTTAGTACTAGCACTGAAACAGCACCTGCAATATCTCTAAGACCTAAGCCAAGACCCCCAGTGCTTGAGGAATCTGACGATGGTAAGCCTGCAGACTTTGGGGGTACGGTAGAGGCCGCTGAAATTTCTGCTGCAGCAAAAGCATCTAAGACTCCTGAAAATCTACAAAAAGTAAAGGCCAAAAGTGAAGCTGCTTACAAAGCTGCAACGAGTACTAAAAAAGAATTAGATTCTACATATGGAAGTGGGTTAAATAAAGGCGGCTTGATGAAAAAAAAGAAAAAGAAGAAGTAACCACTACCATAAAACTATAAGGCTACCCAGCAATAATGCTGGCCCCAACATAAGGAAGACAATATGTCTGAAATGACTCAAGTAGAACCTCAGAAAACAGCTGGCTTTGTAGACCGTGGGTTTAACCACTCTAAACGTAAAGCTCAGATTGAGAATGAAGAAAAAGAAATTGCTCGTCTTGAAGCTATTCAACGAGGGGAAGAAGAACCCGATGAAGAGCAGGCAGTAGAACCTGAGGATCAAAAAGAAGAGGTACAGGCTAAACAAGAACCTGAAGAGGATGACTCTAAGCTAGCACCTGAAGAACGTACCTTTAAGAAACGATATGGTGACCTACGGCGTCACATGGAAACTAAAGAAAAAGAGTGGGATGATAAGTTTGAATCCCTAAAGAGTACTGCAGAACGTAAGGGTATTGTTCCACCTAAGTCCGATGAGGACATCGAGAAGTGGGCAAAGGAATACCCCGATGTAGCTGGTATAGTAGAGACTATTGCTGCTAAGAAAGCAAAGGAACTCTTTGATAAAGCTGATGCTAGGCTACAGAAGATTGACGAAGCAGAGGCAGATGCTTACCGACTTAGATCAGAGGATGCTATCAGAGAAGCTCACCCTGACTTTGATGATCTTCGTAATGGAGACTCATTTCATGACTGGGCAGATGCACAACCTAAGTGGGTTAAGGATGCTCTCTATGAGAACATGGATGATCCAGCTTCAGTTGTTCGTGTCATCGACTTATACAAATCAGATAATGGTCTTACTAAAGACCGTAAGAAAGCTACGAGTAAGGCAGCAGCCACTTCGATAGCTAGAGGTTCTAGAACTAAAGTAGACGCTGAAGGATCTTCCCAGCAGATTAAAGAGTCTGATGTGGCAAAAATGTCTGCTTCTGAGTTCGAAAAACGTGAAGAAGCTATCACAGACGCCATGCGTAATGGAAAATTTGTCTATGATATTACGGGTTCTGCACGATAACCTGTTGACATCAGTCATGTCATCAGTATAACTAGAGGTCAAGTGTGGGCCTTCTACATAGAACTACCCCACCTTTATACTTTCCTTCACATTAAAAAGCTAAAACATCGGAAGACTTACCTGTCAAAGTATAGGCCCAGTTTTACGTGATCGGCCAAATCACGTTTGTCTGCACCCTAGAAACACTTCAGCCTCTTCGTCTTGTACAGCTTCTTTGAGTTAGGGTGTATACCTTACACTCGTATACATCTTTGAATCATAAGCCAAACATTCTAGGAGAATTACAATGGCATTCGCAACAACAGGTGGACACGGAAACTTGCCCAATGGCAACTTCAGCTCCATAATTTATTCCAAAAAAGTACAACTCGCATTCCGCAAATCTACAGTATCTGGTGATATCACGAACTCTGATTATTTTGGGGAAATTGCAAATCAAGGCGACACCGTCAAAATCATCAAAGAACCTGAGGTAAGCGTTTCAGCCTATACACGTGGTGCTCAGATCACCGCACAGGACTTGGATGATGCAGACTTCTCGTTGACCGTAGATAAAGCTAACTACTTTGCTTTTAAAATGGACGATATCGAGGAGGCTCACAGCCACGTCAATTTCATGGATCTTGCTACCAACCGTGCGGCTTACCGCTTGGCTGATCAGTACGACCAAGAAGTATTGGGCTACTTGGCAGGTTACAAGCAAACTGCTTTGAACGCCTCTGCTGATGCAGTAAACGACCAGACTAACGGAACTCTAGCAGTCTCCACAGCTGGTACAGATGAACTTCTGACTAATATGAAGTTGATCAAAAGTAGCTTCGGTAACATTACAACGTCATCCGCTGGTGATCATTCGATTCCAGTAGCTGCTCGTTTGCCGGGTGCAACTGCTCTTCCAACTGCATACGCTTCACCAGCAATGGTTGTTGCTCGTATGGGTCGCCTTCTTGATCAACAGCAAGTTGATACACAAGGTCGTTGGCTGGTAGTAGATCCAGTATTTATGGAAATCCTCCGTGACGAAGACTCACGTCTTTTTAACGCAGACTTCGGTGAATCTGGTGGCCTTCGTAATGGTCTTGTCTTGAATAACTTCCACGGCTTCCGTGTATATACTTCAAGCAACTTGCCTTCAGTAGGTACTGGTTCAGGTACAACTGGTACAGCAAACCAAAATACTAACTACGGTGCTATCGTAGCTGGTCATGATTCTGCTGTAGCAACTGCCGAGCAAATCAACAAAACTGAAAGCTATCGTGACCCTGACAGCTTCGCTGACATTGTTCGTGGTATGCATCTATACGGTCGCAAGATCCTTCGTCCTGAAGGCATTGTAACCGCTAAATATAACGCAGCATAAGGGAGGATAAACTTATGGCTACTTTAACTACATTTTTAGCACCCACTCGTGGAGCAGGTAATCCTTCACGTAAACCCTACATGATCGAAAATACAATTGACCTTACTTCAAGTGCAATTGATTGTTCATCTGGTGACATTGTTCAAGCACTTACTGTGCCTGGTTCACACGTCATTCTATGGACTGGTGTGCAAGTTATGGAAAGTGCAACTCAAAATACTGGTACAGATGCTACCATTCTTTTGGGTACAGCGGTTGACCCTAACGAGTACATCACTGCATTTGATATTGATGGTGCTGCAGATCTTGCATATGCACCAACAGTAGCTCAAGCAGGTGTCCTTGTCAATGCTTCTGCAGATACATTGGACCTAACCTTTGCTGGTTCTGGTGCAAGTTTCACTGCTGGTAAACTTCGTGTGTTTGCTATGTTGATGGATGTTTCTGAAGTTGGTGTTCACACTGCTGCAACAGCAGCCCGTGACAACACTTAAATAACTAAATATTGGGGCTGGCTTATGCTGGCCCCATTATTGTATCTTAAGGAAACTCAGAATGGCTACATACGTACAGCTTATAAATGAATTGCTAAGACGATTAAATGAAGTCACACTGGAGGTTTCTGGCGATGGCTTTGATACCGTTCGTAACGTACAGGCTCTTTCTAAAGATGCTATCAATAGTAGTACACGTGCTATTTTACAAGATGGTCAAGAGTGGCCTTTTTTAAAACAAACTTACGTACAGACACTTACAATAGGTACTAGTCAATACAGTTTTCCAGCCGATATGGCTTCAGTTGACTGGGGTACTTTTTACCTTAAAAAATTAACCTCAGCAAATAACCAACCAAGAAGACTTTCTCCTATCTCCTATGAAGAATACATCTCTCGTTTTAGACAGGCCGATGATAATGCCAATCAAACTACAGGAGTCTCTGCACCAGAATATGTGTATCAGACACAAGAATCTAAGTTTGGTGTTACACCAATTCCAGATAAGGCTTATCAAATAGAATATATTTATTGGTCTTTTCCTGCAGACCTTACACTCTATGATGATACGTCTATTATACCGGACAGATTTAAACACGTTATTATTGATGGTGCTATGATGTACATGATGCGTTTTAGAAGTAACGAACAAAGTGCAGCTATTCACCAACAGAATTTCCAAGAGGGTATTAAAGCAATGCGCCGTATTCTACTTGACGATAAGATTTCTTTACGGTCAACTGTTCTTAATAGGACATCAATGAATGGCTGATAATTTAGCCTCATATAAAGTTTTTTGTGCTGGTGGTCTTAATACTAGCCGTGATGTGTTGTCACAAGGTGAAACACAACCTGGTTCAGCTATTACTTTAATTAACTACGAGCCAGCGGTTACTGGTGGCTATCGTAAGATAAGTGGCTATAGTAATGATTATGGCACTATTGGTGGCACAGGTAATGTACTAGGTGTAGCTGTTGTTGATGGAATACATGATGGTATTTTTGGAGCACGAAAGCCTAGCTCCGGTAACAACTACTTACACAGATGGAATCCTTCTGGTGATGGTAGCTGGGTTGCTATAAACTCTAGTCTAGTTGCTAATGATAGGGATGGTGTATGTGCTGCACAAACTACTAGCGGCTCAGCTAACCTAGTTATTAATGGTACTTTACACTCAAGCAACACAATTAACTTTACAACTGCTGCATCCCTACAACCTAGAAAAGTTACTATCTTTTCTGCTGGTGGAGATGTATCAGGTGTATCTTTTACTATTACAGGCACGGACTACTTAGGCACCGCTCTTGTTGAAATAGTAACAGGTCCAGCTGCAGATGCTACAGTAACAAGTACAAACTTCTTTAATACTATTACACAGATAGCTGCGGGTGGTGCTGTTACAGGCAATATTGAAGTAGGGTCAGGTGCTGGACAATACAGACCTACTGCACCTACAATGACAGGTGTAACTAAAGTAAGATTCCTTAAGTACAACTGGTCAGGCCCAAAGATTATTTTAACTGACGGAATAAACCCTGCTGCTACTTATGATGGCTCAAACTACATTCAAGTAACAGACAGTAATGCCCCAAATAGCCCTAAGTTTTCTGCTTCCTTTGCAAACCATATGTTTTTAGCTGGTGATCCAACAGATAATTTTAACCTATACTTTAGTGCTCCCCTAAGTGAAACAGACTTCTTATCAGCTAATGGTGCGGGAGTTATTAATGTTGGGTTCCCTATTGTCGCAATAAAAGCCTTCCGTGATCAACTTTATATCTTTGGAACAACTAATATTAAGAGGCTTGAAGGTAACAATTTAGCCAACTTTACTCTAAAAGAAGTAACAGATGATCTGGGTTGTATGGCTTCAGATAGTATCATTGAAGTAGGTGGTGATCTACTATTTCTTTCACAGGATGGTCTTCGTCCTATTTCTGGCACTGCTAAAATTGGTGACGTAAACTTAGAAACTGTCTCAAAAGACATCCAATCTATTTTTACCGACCTTGTATTTAGTGTAGACCTTGAAAAAATAGATGCTGTAGTTATCCGACAGAAGACTCAGTTCCGTATTTTTCTTGGTGCTTCTGATGGTCAAGGTGTTATAGGTGGCTTCAGACAATCACCCAATGGTCTCCAGTTTGAGTACGGTCAAATGTTAGGGATCTTCACTACTTGCGCTGCTAGTGGCTATGTAGATGAGTCTGAGTTTGTTATTCACGGGGATAGTGGTGGTAAAGTCCATAGACAAGAACAAGGTAATGACTTTGATGGTGAGCCAATCTTTAGTATATTTCAGACACCTTTCTTTCATATGCAAGACCCAGAACAAAGAAAAATATTTTACACAGTAGCTACTTATCTTCGTTCTGAAGGCGACAATGAAATTGTTATGTCTGTTCTGTTTGACTACGAGGATGTAGATACACTCAGTCCTAGCAACTTTACACTAGTAACACAAGGTGCAGCAGCCTATTTCAACGAGGCTCTGTATGATAGTACAGCAATCTTTGATGGTAATCCTGCACCTGTTAGACGAACAAACATCTCAGGTTCAGGAAAATCTGCAGCAATTAAATATGTAACAAATGATACAAACGCATCACACAGTGTACAGGGCATAGTGATTACGTTTGGAGTAGGAGATAGGTTGTAACATGGCAGGATATACAAGACAGTCTGCAGCGGACATAACTGCTAATGCGGTTATTAAAGCTGCACCAGTAAATGCAGAATTGAACGCATTACTTGCTGCTTTTAATGCAAGCACTGGTCACAAACATGATGGGACTACTGCAGAGGGTGCTTTTGTTCCTGTACTAGGGGATGCAGATGGCTTAAATAAAATAGTTGTTGATACTACTAATAATAGGCATGGGGTCTTTGTCGAGGTAAGTGGCTCTGCAGTAGAGCAGATACGTATTTCAGATGGTCTTATAGCTCCCGTTACTGATAATGATGTTGATCTAGGTGGATCTACTTTAGAGTTTAAAGACTTACACCTAGATGGCACTGCTCATATTGACACGCTAGACGTTGATGCAAACGCTGGTATTATTGGTGCGCTTACCGTAACGGGTGTTACAGCCCTTAATGGTGGCTTGACTATGGACAGCAATAAGTTTACTGTTGCAAACACCAGCGGTAACACAGCCATTGCAGGTACGCTTGCAGTAACTGGCGCTACAACCTTAGCTGCTACTTCCTTTGGCGATGCTAACATTACTAACGTGGGTAATATTGCTCTTGATAGCATTACGGCTGATGGTTCAACTATTACAATTACTGGCAATACTACCTTCGCTGATGGTGCTTTTGACTTTAACATTGCTTCACACGATACCTCAAATGGTTTAAAACTAGGTGGTACATTAGTTACAGCAACCGCTGCTGAGCTTAATATCTTAGATGGTGTCACATCCACTGCAGCAGAACTAAACATACTTGACGGTGTAACATCTACGGCTACCGAACTTAACATACTAGATGGGGTTACTGCTACAACTGCAGAGTTAAACTATCTTGATGTAACTACACTTGGTACATCTGAAGCATCTAAAGTTGTTACAGTAAATGCTAGTGGTGACTTGATTGTACCTGACAGTGACAAGTTTAACTTTGGTGCTGGCAGTGACATGGCACTGTACCATGATGGAACTAACTCTTATATCACCAATAAAACAGGTGCGTTAAAAGTTGCTACAGAAACATCTGGCATTGCAATAACTATTGGTCACACTACATCAGAAGTAACAGTAGCAGATAACCTTACAATTACAGGTAACTTGACTGTTGGCGGTACACAGACAATCGTAGATACAGTCACGATGAATGCAGCTAATGCTATTGTGTTTGAAGGTGCTACTGCTGACGATCACGAAACTACACTGACCATTGTTGACCCAACAGCAGATCGTACAATTAACCTGCCCAACCAAAGTGGTACTATTCCAGTACTGGCTGCAGCAAGTAACACAGCTATTACCGCTACACCTGCTGAGCTAAACATAATGGATGGCGGAACTAGTGTTACCTCTACTACATTAGCTGATGCTGATGGTGTTGTAGTCAATGACGCAGGTACTATGAAGCAGGTCGCTATGAGCGACATTAACACTTATATGCAGAATAACTTGAACACGCAAGCAAATCTAACTACAGTTGGTGCGCTTAATGCTGGTTCTATTACGTCAGGCTTTGGTACTATTAACATAGGGTCTTCCGCCTTCACAACTACAGGTGCGGTAAACTTTGGTTCTCTGAATGACGGTACTATTGGAGTTACAGCTTTTGTTGATGAAGACAACATGTCATCCAACAGTGCCACTCTTATACCAACACAACAGAGTGTAAAAGCTTACGTGGATACTGTAGCAGGTGCGGCTAATAACGTTACTGGTCTTACATCTACAGGTGCAGAGCTTAACATACTAGACGGTGCTACAGTTACTACAGCAGAGCTTAACATTCTTGACGGTAGTGAAACTACACAAGCTACAGTCACTCTGGTCGGCACAGACGGTGTTGTAATTAGTGATGCTGATGTGATGAAACAAGCACTTGTATCTGACTTTGATACATATATGGCAACTACAACTAAAACTCTTACTAACAAGACATTGACAAGTGCTATACTTAATGGTACAACTCTTGTTGGTGGTGACTTTATTACAGCCTCTAATGCTGATCTTGACTTAGCTCCACATGGGACAGGTACAGTTGTTGTAAGAGGCAATAGTAACTCAGGTGCAATAGTATTTAACTGTGAAAGCAATAGTCACGGACAGAAGGTCTCTGGACAGCCACACTCTGCAGGTGTTACAAATACCTTAATGCTACCAGCAGGTGCTAACTCAACGTTAGTATCTCTTGTATCTACAGATACACTTACTAATAAAACTTTAACGTCCCCTAAAATTAATGAGGATGTAGCAGTAACTTCTACAGCTACAGAGTTAAACATACTTGATGGTGTAACATCCACTACAGCAGAGTTAAACATTTTAGATGGTGTCACTTCTACTGCAGCAGAACTTAACATACTAGACGGTGTAACAAGTACCGCTGCAGAACTAAACATTCTTGATGGTGTTACATCTACCGCAGCAGAGCTTAATATACTTGATGGTGTAACCTCCACTGCTGCAGAACTTAATGTACTAGATGGCATTACTGCAGTAGTTGGTGAGCTTAATGCATTAGACATTGGTAGCACAGCAGTGGGTACAGCAGTTGCTTCTAAGGCTGTAATACTAGACTCCAACAAAGACTATGCAGGAATGCGTAACGTTACTACAACAGGACTATTTAAACCTGTCACATACCAAGAGACATATGTATCAAAGAGTGCAGCATCTACAGTAACCTGTGATCTAGCTACAGCTAATCACTTTGCAGTTACTCTGGATCAAAATACTACGTTTGCATTTAGTAACCCACCCGCTAGTGGTACTTCGTTCTCGTTCATACTTCTCGTTACCCAACACAGCACCGCCGTAACACTAACATGGCCTAACACCGTTGATTGGGCAGGTGGTTCAGCACCTGATGCTGCAGGTAATAATGAAGTGCAAGCTTATGGTTTTGTAACCAGAGATAACGGAACGACTTACTACGGTTTCCTTGGAGGAACAGCTATTGGGTAACTCATTTGAAAAGGTATTTATAGGTAACGCTGGTACTGCCGCTGGTGGTGGTGGCCTTGATATTGATGATGTGTTCAGCACTTATTTGTATACTGGAAATAGTGGTTCTCAAACGATCACTAATGGCATTGACCTTACTGAAGGTGGTTTGGTTTGGACTAAATCTCGATCTAATACTTACAGCCACGGCCTTTACGATACTGAGCGTGGGGCTACAAAAGAGATAAAAAGTGATGCCAACACAGCCGAAAGCACTGACAACGGCGTTACTGCATTTAATGCCAATGGTTATAACGTTGGAAATAGATTTACAACAAATACGAATGCCAAAACCTACGTCTCTTGGACATGGCGGAAGGCCCCTAAGTTTTTTGATATTGTTAAATATACTGGAAATGGTGTTAATGGTCGGACTATTAGCCATAATCTAGGGTCTGTTCCCGGTATGATTCTAATTAAAGGTCTAGATACTACCTTTTCATGGCATGTTTTTCATAGAAGTTTACCTACTGAAACAGGTGACTTTCCATACACATTAAGTTTGGACACAACTGCTGCTCAGGCTGGAAGTCAAACGTATTATGGGTCAGGTATTACCAGTACAGAGTTTAAGATAAACAGGTACAATGCAGTTAATCAAGCTAATAAAGAATACGTTGCGTACATCTTCGCACACAACGATTCGGACGGTGAGTTCGGACCTGATGGTGACCAAGATATTATCAAGTGTGGTAGTTATACTGGTAATGGTTCCTCACAAGATATTAACTTAGGTTTTGAGGCTCAATGGGTAATGTTTAAGCCAGCTTCCGTAGCAGGCAACTGGAATATCATGGACGTTATGAGGGAGATGCCAACAAGCGGTGAGAATGCAAAACGCCTTCGCCCAAACGACTCCGGTGCAGAATCAACTCTAAACCACTTATATGGAACGAGAGCTTTAGCAACAGGCTTCACTATTCTTGGACAAACAATTGCAGATTTTAATAAGGACGGAGAAGATTATATCTACATGGCAATTCGCCGTGGCCCACTAGCTGTGCCTACTGATGCGACTAAGGTGTTTAACACTGATGTGGCGGATAGTACCGGCTTGGCTGCTACATTTCCTATAGACATGTCCATATTTGGTGGCAGAACAGGGACTGATAAGTTTTATGCTATGGACAGGATCAGAGGAGGTAACTATTCTTTCACTAATACCACGGCGGCTGAGCTTTCTAATGCAGCGTTTAATATGTTTCAAAACGGCTCTGTTTATTATGCATATAGAGATGCTCTAGACACCAATTATCTAGGTTGGCTATGGAGACGTGCTCCAGGCTATTTTGATGTGGTTGCATACAGCGGTACAAATTCTGCAAAAACTGTAGGCCATAACTTAACAGTCACGCCCGAAATGATGTGGGTTAAGTCTAGATCAAATGCTAATAGGTGGACGGTTTTTCACAAAGATATGGGGCCAACTAAACGTGCGTTCTTAGATTTGACACAGGCTTTTGATACAGGTTCAGGTATATGGAATAACACTGCTCCAACTTCTACAGTATTTACTGTAGGTACTGATTCTAATACAAACTATAACGGACATACATTTATAGCCTACTTATTCGCAACTGCCCCCGGTGTGTCGAAGGTGGGTTCCGCAAGCCACTCTGGAACAACAAACGTGGACTGTGGCTTTACGTCAGGAGCAAGATTTGTGATGCTAAAACGTACTGACGCAGCAGGGGCTTGGTACGTCTGGGACAGTGTTAGAGGTATCATAGCTGGAAACGATCCGTACCTTCTGCTGAACTCAACAGCGGCTGAAGTTACAAACACAGACTACATTGACCCGCTCAATGCAGGCTTCACAATCTCAGATGCTTTTACTGACGGTAACTATATCTTCTACGCAATTGCATAGAGTAATCAAGATAACAATCAAACTCATCTGAAAGGATCAATCTTATGGGCGAATACAGACACACAGAAACAGGCGAAGTTAAAACTCAGGGCGCATGGCGTGGGTTAAACAAACATAGGTCCATGCCACGGGTATGGAATGTTAATGTGCTAGAAGCTCTTAGCCTAGAGGCTGTACTTGCATCTCCAGCGGCTACTATATCACAGTATCAAACATCTGTTCGTGATGGCGTAGAGCAAGATTCATTAGGCAACTGGGTTGAGAAGTATGTTGCCAGAGATATGTTTGCTGATACTACTGATGATGATGGTGTAACTACTACTAAGTCAGAGCATGAGACTGCATATCAAACTGGCCTTGATGCCGTTACTGCAGCTTCGGTTCGTACTAAACGTGATACACTACTTGCTGAAACGGATTGGACAGGTATGTCCGATGTAACAATGGCTTCCGCTATGACTACTTACCGTCAAGCTCTTCGTGATATTACTGACCATTCAGACTTTCCCAATCTTGAGGAATCTGATTGGCCTACAAAGCCATAAGTTATGTCAGAAGTAACCATCACACATGATGAGCTAGAAGCAATGCTGGACCGTGCAGCTAGGCGTGGAGCTAAGGAAGCTCTACGTTCTATCGGTCTACTTGACGATGATGCACACAGAGACATTACAGAAATGCGTAGCTTGATTGAAGCTTGGCGTGATACTCGTAAATCTATCTGGACAACAGCAATAAAAGTAACCACTGTCGCCGTACTGACGTTTATCGCAGGCGCAGTATACATGACAATGGATAAATGAAGGTAGAATAACATGGCAATAGATGTAAGTGAATTTCAAGCGGCTGTAACTCAAACTGATATAGACACTCACAGGCCCAGCGCAGCTAATTATAATCCTAGCACCAAACCTAACATGCGAGAGTTAGGTATGATCAACGCAGGGTTAAATCCAGGCAGTGCTTCTGACCACGCCACTTACCAAGCTGCCCTTGTGGCAGGGTATGCCGCTCCCGACTCAGATATAGGTAAAGCAATATCCGCAAGCAATGCGGCTGCAAGCGAGGCTCTTTATGGTGTTGTAGGTTCTAATACAGATACACGCAACTGGGAGGCTATCCAGTCTGCTGCCTCAGCAGGCGCAGATATTAACCAAGTAATAGGTGCAGCTACTAACGCAATGTATGGAGGGGTTACACCACAGCTTGTAAATGGTGCTCTGGTGCTGGTCAGCGGTAACGGTCAAGTTCTTCGTGGGGTAAGCCCTAAAAATACTAAAGCATTTCAAAAAGAATTAACTAAGTTTGGTGTAAGTGACACTGAATGGGGTAATACTCTTGCCACTCAGTTTGATACCTACAGGACATCACAAACTGAAGCTCAGGCAACATTCCAAGGCATTATAAATGACCCTACCTCAACGGCTCAGGAAAGGGCTGACGCACAGATAGGAATAGATAGATCTATAAAAATAGT
>Ga0209816_1000180_pt1 | contig 51887 bp, 49 predicted proteins | sample CoawatmetaG01DNA_FD_187509 | JGI IMG/M metagenome (GOLD analysis project Ga0209816, IMG submission 187509) | Marine microbial communities from the West Antarctic Peninsula - Coastal water metaG017-DNA (SPAdes) (version 2) | ecosystem: Environmental > Aquatic > Marine > Coastal ...
CATGGCGAATTGGTCACCGTTACCGCTTAGTTCGCCCAATTAAAGCACCTGTTAGCTTCGTGGTTGAAAAGGCCGATTGGTCAATCCGTTGGGATGGGGAGCACATCCGAGATGTTGCCAACGAGATTACAGGCAACACCACGGTGGAAGTAACAGACTCAGCATATCGGGTCACAGAACAAGTTGTACACTTTGGATCTCAATACATGTGGCTCCACTGGGGACGGTTTCTATCAAAACGCAATCGATTCGTCGTATCTTTCTTTCATGGTAAGCCAGAAGATGGTCCACAAGTTGAGCAGCACATTGAGAGTTTTCTCAAAAGCGTACCATCGCTGACGACTGTTATAACAGCAGCATCCATGATGGAACAACGGCTTTTAAAGTGGGGGGTTCCCCGCGAAAAGCTAGTGCGAATACCTATTGGCGTGAATACACGATCTTTTCGTCTACCAACACCTCTTGAACGTGCAAAGTCTCGTGATCGCTTCGGGTTTACCCCCGATCAGGTCGTCATTGGCTCGTTTCAAAAAGATGGCGTGGGTTGGGGTTATGGAATGGAGCCAAAGTTAATCAAAGGACCCGATATTTTTATTGCGGCCGTAGAACGCATTGCACGGGTATTACCTGTATCTGTGTTGCTAACCGGTCCTGCACGAGGATATGTAAAAAACGAATTAAACCGCCGGGGCATCCCTTTTGTGCATATATATATCAAGGAGCAGGCTAGTCTAGCCGACTGCTATCACGCTTTAGACCTATATCTAGTAACTTCACGGGAAGAAGGTGGGCCCAAAGGAATAATGGAGAGCATGGCCAGCGGCGTACCCATAGTATCGACTTGCGTTGGCATGGCACCAGATCTCATCGTTGATGGTGTGACGGGTGGGCTCGCCGAATCCGAGGATGTGGAGGGTATCGTGGAGAGGGCGCTCCGTATTCTGTCATTGCCCGAGGGCGAATCCGCAAATCTCAAGGTGCAAGCGGCGGAAGCGGTGAAGGTCTGTGATTGGAGTGTTGTGGGACGTCGCCACCTGAAAGAAGTGTACGAGCCACTGTTAGATCATGCATCTTAAGTATCCGATTACAAAACATATGCTGCGGTACGCTTACACAGCGGCATGTGGCGTCCAAGTTTTCTGCAATCTCCTCGTGCCACGTCGCGGTGATCTCGCCGTCTATTACGGCGGCGCACGAGTTGGTGATATCGGTGGCCCGCTGGTAAAGGTAAAGCGCCTGAATGAATATTTCCCCGAGACCCGTTTTGGCTTCAACCTGGTCTATCTACTGAGCAACACACCCTACCTGCCTAACTATGCACTGCACCTGCTGAAACAGCGCGGGGTACCTATTGTGCATAACCAGAACGGTGTCTTCTACAAGGCGTGGTATACAGGGGACTGGGAGGCGCAGAACCGGCGCATGGCGCGCTCCTACCAGGCCGCAGACTGGGTGTTCTACCAGAGCGAATTCTGCCGCCGCGCCGCGGACAGATTTCTCGCCCCGCGTGCGGGGCCGGGCGAGATTCTCTACAATGCCGTGGATACGACTCGCTTCACCCCAGCGCAAGGGCGGCCGGACGTGGCGCGCAACGGTTATACTTTTCTCATCACCGGCAAGATCGGCAATCACCTGTATTACCGGCTCGAGAGTACCATTGCTGGCCTGCGGGTGGCGTGTGATGGCGGCTTGGATGCCCGGCTGGTGGTGGCCGGCTGGGTCGAAGCCGAGGCAAGAACGCGTGCCGAAGCGCTGACTGTGGAGCTGGGCCTGACTGAAAGGATCAGCTTCACGGGAATTTACACGCAGCAGCAGGCGCCGGAGATTTATCGTGCCGCTGATGCCTACGTCATGACAAAACACAATGACCCCTGTCCGAATACCGTCATCGAAGCTCTCGCTAGCGGCTTACCGGTGCTTTACTCAGACAGCGGGGGAGTACCGGAATTGGTGGGTACCGATGCGGGTGTCGCGTTGTTTTGCCCCGAGGATTGGGATACGCCACGCACACCTGCACCGGAGGCTGTTGGAGAGGGCATGCTGCGCATTGCCAGCGATCACCCTGCTTTTTCGGCGGCAGCGCGCCGCCGCGCAGTCGAGCGTTTTGATATCGCACATTGGATAGATCGCCACCACACCGTATTTCAACAACTCATCGAGGCCCGCTAATGTCTTCAACGTTCAAACATCTGCTACTTAATCTTGCGGGCCTGCTCGGCTGGTTCTGGCGCGTGCTGCCTGTCCACCTTCGGGAAGCATTCATCACCGGCCTCTATATCCTAGAGTCCCGCTCTGGCGATCCTGCGCAGGGGCTGCGCCGGCTGCTTGCCTTGCAGGACCGGCTCGACTGGGTCATCAACGAGCGCGCCATGGCTTACGGTGATGGCGTACACCCTAAGCATCGGCTGATGCGTTATCACGACTTCTTCGTCGAACGCATCCCGACAGGTTCGCGCGTACTCGACATCGGCTGCGGCTATGGGGCGGTGGCGCACAGCATCGCAACGCGCGTCCCGGGCAGCATAGTCGTCGGCGTTGAACTAGACCGAAAACGCTTGGCCCAGGCACGCGCTGGCGAGGTTCCAGCCAACCTAAGCTTCATTGAGGCCGACGCCCGCCGCGATCTGCCCGCCGGTTCGTGGAATGTCGTGTTGCTGTCCAACATACTCGAGCACATCGAGGACCGTGTCGGTTTTCTACGCGATATCCTGCGGCAGGCGCAGCCGGAAAAGGTGCTAATCCGGGTACCGCTGTTCGAGCGTGACTGGAAGCTCCCTTTACGCAAAGAACTCGGAGTGAATTATTTCTCGGATATGGAGCATTTTATAGAACATCGTTATGATGAATTGCGTAATGAGTTGAATTCCGCTGGGCTGTTGTCGGCTGAAGTGATAACGCTGTGGGGGGAAATGTGGGTAGATTGCCGGCCCAATAACACGGATATCAAGGGGCATCCCAAAGCAGTAAAACTTGAGTTTGTAAAGAAAGAAATATGATGGGGACGGGGTGTTTGGTGATTGGCGGTGGAGGGTTGATTGGTGCGCATTTAGTGCCCAAGTTGATGCAATCTGGTCGGCGGATTACCGTTCTTGGACGAGGCGCTATCCCCGCGCATCTTTTGCCGAAGGGTGTAACTTATATCTCGGGCGATTTTGGGAATCATAACCTTATTAAGCAGCTTCTCGATGACCATAATGAAATCATTCATTTGGCTTATGCGACAGTGCCTAACTCTTCTTTCGATAATCCGCTTGCAGATCTTTTGCAGAATTTGCCGCCGACAGTACAACTGTTTTCTGAGGTTGCGGCCAGAGGGGGAAGATTGGTGTTGGTTTCCTCGGGGGGCACGGTCTATGGTGAGGCAGTGTCACTCCCAATATCAGAAAACCATCCCACGCAACCGATCTCTCCGTATGGTGTTACTAAACTTACTTTGGAGAAATATGCCAGTCTATATTCTGTTACCCATGGGTTGCAGGTCATAACCGTGCGTCCTGCGAATGCATACGGAGAAGGGCAACGCCCATTTCTGGGACAGGGATTTATTGCGACAGCGATGGCTTCTGCTATGCAAGGAAAGTCAGTGAAAATATTTGGAGAGCAAGGTACAGTCCGAGATTATGCGTATGTGAGTGACCTTGCAGAAGGGATTTTGGCAGTACTGGACCGCGGTCGGGCTGGAGAAACCTATAATATTGGGTCGGGTGTTGGTCGGTCTAATCGGGACGTGCTTGACGAGATAGCAACCCTGATGAAGGAGATCGGTTGCGCTATTCGTATCGAATATGAGCCGGAGAGAGTTTTCGATGTTAAAACCAACGTGCTTGATAGTAGTAAGTTGCAACAGCATACTGGTTGGGCGCAACAAATTAGTTTTGATGAGGGGTTATTGCATACGCGCGAATGGCTGAGAGGATCTCTTGGCTGAATCGTTCGGGCACCGTATGCAAAGCGATGATCCCTCGCCGCTTATAACCGTAGCAATGCCAATATATAACGGTGGGCGATTCTTACGGGCAGCGGTTTTATCCATAGTTAAGCAAACCTTCGCAGACTGGGAACTTTTAATCATTGATGATGGGTCTACGGACGGTTCGCTGGAATTTATTCAAGATATTAAAGATTCACGTATTCGAGTAATTAGGGATGACTTAAATAAAGGGTTGGCAGCCAGGTTAAACGAGGCAATTGATTTGGCGGGCGGGCGGTTCTTTGCGCGGATGGATCAGGATGACATCTCTTATCCTGAGCGTTTCGCGCATCAAGTAGCGATGTTGGATAATGATTCCAACCTAGATCTCGTGGGTGTGCGCGCAATTGCAATATCGCAAGACGATCAGATAGTCGGAGTCTTTCCATATGTGATCAATCATAGTGAACTTTGCGCTAAACCATGGCGCGGATTCTATTTGTCACATTCCACGTGGATGGGAAAGACCGAATGGTTTCGTCGACATCGTTACGCCACCCCGGCCCCATATATGAGTGAAGATTTTGAATTGCTTTTGCGAAGTTTTAGTGTGAGCCGTTTTGGTATCGTTCCAGAGATATTGTTCGCCTATCGTCTTCGGGATAAAATCGTCTGGCGTAAAGCATTAAAAACGCGTTGGGTGGTACTCAAGTTGCAAGTGAAATATTTATTGCGGAAAAAGCAATTTGTTTATGGGATGTTGGCGATAACCGCTTTTCTTATCCGAGTGACCATGGATTTTTTCAATGTTGTTTTGCAAATAATACACGCGCCGATTTTTATAAAATTTCGGGGCGCCGTCGATACGGCTATTGAAGTGAAGTGGCGAAATGTTCTAAAATTTGTCAGCTCGGCTATGCCAAATCCTTAACCTAGCACACTCCACCACCTGCTGCTTGTTCGATACGGTGATTGAAGACCTGCCAGATGAAATGTTCCCTGACCGTCCGTGGGGCAAGGGCAATAACTCCAAAACCGCAGTTTGGGAATATCTTAAAACCCATCCCGAATTCGAGATCGACGGGCGGATTGAGTCTAAGTTGCTGATCAGCGTCGCGCCTGATGGATATTTGAAAAGGGTGAGGTAATGATCGATGTATAAGCATTTAAATTTTTTTTAATCTGTTGTTTTGTAAGAGTGAATCTTCTTAGTAAAAATCTTTTGGCAAATCTTCTATCGAATTTGTAGTTAACAGCAATTCTGCTGTTTCTCACACCTTTTTATATTTTGCTTCTAGGGGTGGAAAGTTATGGACTGATAGGGTTTTATCTCTCTTGGATCGCCATTTTTGGAATACTGGACCCGGGAATCTCGGCAACGACATAACATAGTCATCGGTGCATGTTTTATTTATCAAAAATAATGTGTTCATTTGTTGAACACTAAAAATAGTTATGGTAGAATAAGTTTTTAAAAGACCAATTGTTGCGCAGATATGTTTGCTCAACACTGCGGTAGCCTTCCCGCTATTTAATCTTTGTAATTGTATATACTTAATGAATAATAAAATAGCCATTATTGGTCTCGGTTACGTTGGCCTGCCAATTGCGGTCGAGTTTTCTAAAAAATACCCCACAACCGGTTTTGACATTAGTGAATCACGCATTGAAGGGCTCATTTCAGGTCACGATTCAACGCTAGAAGTCGATGAAGGTGAACTCAAGCAGGCAACGCAGCTAAGTTACACTACTGTGAGCGAATCTCCTCTCATTCTGGGAGAGGGTAAGGGAGAGAAAGCTTCACCAGTCAATCAGGTATACAACTACGTAGTGGGTGATCGCACGTCACGCAATGAATTATATAACCTGCCCTTAGATAGTTTGACTAATAACAACCAACAGCCAACTGCCGACTTAGTTTATTGTGACTTCAGGGCAGAGGATGTCATGCGTTCTTTGGCTGATATTAGTAAAGAGAAAAACATGCTGAAGTATGCACCACAATACCGGGTGGGTAAAGATCTGAAAAGAAGCAATGACGTGTTATTTAGAGCAGAATGTATGAGCTATATTGGTAAATTTTTTTTCAGTAAACTTCTAGTTGTTATGAAATACGCGTTAACAAATAATTATCGACACTTTTCGTATTTCCATAGGGATTTTTGTCTGTGAGCATCCGTCAACACACTGCCTCCCTCCCCAATTTGCTAGCCCGTCTCTGGAATCACCTAAGTAGTCGCCGTCGGCGTCAATTCGTCATGCTAACGGGCTTGATGCTGGTCAGCGCGTTCGCAGAAGTCGTCAGCCTGGGCGCCGTGTTGCCCTTCCTCGGCATACTAGTTGCCCCCGAACACGTATTCAACCACCCCATCATCGCGGATGTAGCGCAAGCCTGGGGCATTACCTCAGCCGATCAATTGGTGCTGCCACTCACAGTCGCGTTTGCCATGGTAGCCCTGATAGCAGGTGCAATCCGCATCCTTTTATTGTGGATCAGCACTCGGCTCACGTTTGCCGCCGGTGCAGACCTCGGCATCGTGGTGTATCGCTGTACTCTCTACCAGCCCTATCGGGTGCATGTGGCCCGCAACAGCAGCGAGGTGATCAGCGGCATCACCAACAAGGTTAACGGCGTGGTGTTCGGAGTGATGCTGCCATTGCTGATGTTGGTCAGTTCAACTGTGCTGCTGGTGGCCATCATGCTCGCCTTGCTCGCTATCAATCTGATGGCGGCCTTGGTGGCGGCTGTCGGTTTCGGTACTAGTTATGCGTTAATCACCTGGATGTCCCGCCGACGGCTGCATCGCAATAGCCAACGCATCTCCTACGAACAAACTCAAGTGATTAAAGCCCTGCAAGAAGGCTTGGGCGGTATTCGCGATGTGCTGCTAGATGGCACCCAGCCAGTTTACTGCGACATCTTCCGCCAGGCCGACCACCCTTTGCGGCGAGCACAGGGTAACAACGTCTTTGTTGCCGGAAGCCCGCGCTTCGCCATGGAAACCTTGGGGATGGTGCTGATCGCTGCCTTGGCCTATTCCTTTAGCCGACAAGTCGGGGGTATCGCCACAGCTCTGCCCGTGCTCGGCGCACTGGCTCTCGGCGCGCAACGCCTACTACCGGCCCTTCAACAGATTTATAGCTCTTGGGCGAGCATTGCTGGCCATTATGCCTCACTGGCCGATACCATAGCACTGCTCGACCAACCCCTGCCGACGGAGCTACTGCAACCCGCTCCCACGCCGCTGCTCTTTCAGGACACTATTTGCTTCGACGCTGTGCGCTTCCGCTACACCGGCGACGGCCCTTGGGTGCTGGATGGCCTTAACCTCACTATTCCCAAGGGCGCCCGAGTCGGCTTTGTCGGCAGCACCGGCAGTGGAAAGAGTACTATGCTGGACCTGTTAATGGGATTGCTGATGCCTACCGAGGGTGAGCTTCTGGTGGATGGTCAACCCATCAGCGGCAACCGTTTCAGGGCCTGGCAGAGAAGCATCGCTCATGTGCCGCAGAACATCTATCTGGCTGACACCACTCTGACCGAGAACATCGCCTTTGGTGTGCCGCTCGCCACCATTAATCTGGATCGGGTGCAGCAGGCAGCACATCAAGCACAGATTGCAGATTTTATTGAAAGTAGTCCGGAAGGATACCAAGCCAATGTGGGAGAGCGCGGCATCCGTCTCTCTGGCGGCCAACGCCAACGCATCGGTATCGCCCGCGCGCTCTACAAGCAGGCTAGCGTGCTGGTGTTCGACGAAGCCACCAGCGCCCTTGACAACGCTACCGAACAGTCGGTGATGGGCGCTATCGAAGGGCTTAATCGCGACCTCACCATCCTGCTCATCGCCCACCGGATAACCACCGTGCGACACTGCGACACTATTGTGGAACTAGAACACGGACGGATGGTGGCGCAAGGCACGTACGAACAACTACTCGAGCGCAGCCCCAGCTTCCGCAGAATGGCCAAGGGAATATGAGAAAGGGCGAAGCGTCTATGCACATCCTCAATGTGGTTTTCCTCGCCTTTACCTGCGCGTTACCATTCGCACGATATGTTTGTGACCGTATCCAAGAACATCTCGTGAAACCTGGCCATACAAGTCAAAAAAATCCACGTTAAAATGGTAAACTATACGTTGAATATTGTGCAACATGAATTTAGGAGATAAATGAATATACTAGTGACTGGCGGTTGCGGCTACAAGGGTAGCGTACTCGTTCCCAAGCTTCTGGCGCGTGGCTATAACGTCCGGGTGCTTGATACCATGTGGTTTGGTAATTTCCTGGCGACCCACGCGAATTTGTCTGTAATCCAAGGGGATGTTCGTGATATCGATCAGATCTCGCTTAATGATATTGATACCATCATTCATCTATCATCAGTGGCCAACGATCCCTGTGGCGACTTGGATCCGAAGTTGACATGGGAGATCAGTGCCCTTGCTACTATGCAGTTAGCGGACAAAGCGGTGCGTCAGGACGTTAAGCAATTTATCTACGCATCATCTGGAAGTGTCTATGGCATCAAAGAGGAAGAGCAGGTAACCGAAGATCTTGAACTAAAGCCTATCTCCGAATACAACAAGACTAAAATGGTTTCAGAACGCGTTCTTTTGAGTTACGCAGACAAAATGGTGGTCCAGATAATACGACCTGCAACGGTATGTGGTAATTCGCCACGGATGCGTTTGGATGTGGCTGTAAATTTACTAACTATGCAAGCCTTGTCTAAGGGAAAAATTACCGTTTTCGGTGGAAATCAAGCCAGGCCAAACATTCACTTGGATGATATAACGGATGTTTATTTGCACTTTATGGATCATCCTAAACATACCGGTATCTACAATGCTGGCTTCGAGAATATTACAATTCTTGATATTGCCAATCTAATAACTAAATATATTCCAGTTGAAATACTCGTGACTGAATCTAATGATCCACGTTCTTATAGGATTAACTCAGATAAGTTGCTGTCGACAGGGTTTAAGCCGAAAAAAACGGTTGAACACGCGGTAAAGGAAATAATCGAGAGCTACCGTAACGGTGTTCTCAAGGATGAAGATCACTTCTACAACCTTAAGTGGATGGAAAAAACTGGAATTGTAGGGCAATAAGTATGGACACCACAAATCAATTAGAAAACTTCTGCACCGGCTATGCTAATAAACTGAGTGATGTGCTTAGTTCGTCCGACTGGTCTGGTGTGGTGCAGCTTGGGCTAGATATGCGTGAATGTTGGGCTTTGGGACGGCAAGTATTTATTTGTGGTAACGGTGGTAGTGCGGGCAATGCCATTCACCTCGCCAACGATTTTTTGTATGGTATCGCCAAGAGCACCGGTGGTGGCATGAAGGTCCATGCGCTCTCCGCTAATTCGGCCGTGATAACTTGTCTAGCCAATGATGTCGGTTATGACCACATATACTCTGAGCAACTTGCTGTTCTAGGCCAGTCTGGAGATTTGCTGGTTGTACTCTCAGGTAGTGGCAATTCACCCAACATCTTGCGTGTACTGGAACAAGCTAAGACCATAGGTGTCAAATCTTGCGCTATTCTTGGCTATACAGGTGGGTATTGTAAATCCTTGGCTGATTTCTCGATCCACTTCGAGGTAGACGATATGCAGATTGCAGAAGACATGCAATTGGTAGTTGGTCATATGCTTATGAAATGGCTTTGCCTGAATCGCCCTGTTGCGTCTTGAAATATCATCGATATGCTGTTCTTGGTTCTAATTCTTTTGCTGGCGCTGCTTTCGTGGCGAGAGCAGTTTCTGATGGGGCAGACGTAATCGGTTTTAATCGATCAGCTGAATCTTCGCCTATCTTTCTGCCCTACCGTAATTTAAAAAGTGGAGGTAGTTATACTTTCGTCCAGGCTGATATTAATCATGACCGCGATGTGATTTTAACCCAGCTAGATAAATTTCATCCTCAGATCGTTGTCGATTTTGCTGGTCAGGGAATGGTTGCTGAAAGTTGGCAGAATCCAGCCCAGTGGTACACCACAAATGTCGTTGCCAAAGTTCAGTTGCATGATGAGTTGCGCCGTCGAGATTGGATGGAGCGCTACGTGCGCGTTTCTACTCCAGAAGTATATGGCAGTCAAGAAAGTCTGTTAAAAGAAACTTGGCAATATAACCCCAGCACCCCCTATGCGGTATCACATGCAGCAGTTGACATGAGTCTTCGCTGTTTTCAACAGCAGTATGATTTCCCCGTCATCTTTACACGGTTTGCTAATTTCTACGGACCGGGTCAACAGTTGTATCGTATTGTGCCGCGCACTATTATTTATGCACTTTCAGGAAAGAAGTTACAACTCCATGGAGGCGGTACTTCGGTACGTGCATTCATTTGTGGCGCTGACGTGGCTGATGCATTGATGCGTACAATTGATTCAGGGGTTGTTGGTGACGCTTACCATTTTTCACCAGAAAGATTTTTATCCATTCGTAAAGTAATTGAAATTATTTGTGAACGTATGGAGGTTGATTTTTCAGAATTAGTGGAATTATCCCCTGAACGACCAAGCAAGGACCAGGCATATCTGATGGATTCAAAAAAGGCCCGAAATTCTCTTGGTTGGCAGGAGTCCGTTACCTTTGAAGAAGGGATTGATGCGACTGCACAATGGGTCAGAGAATCATTTGATGAAATCTCCTCGCTTCCACTGAACTATATTCATAAAGTTTAAGGATCTAATAATATGACCTCTTCAAAAAATTTCCTACCCGAACAATACAGGCAGGACAAAAAACTCGACATTAATCACAATTACCTGGAGGAACAGTTTGCTGATCACGAAGTCATCTGGGCCAAGATGCGGGAAGTTGTCATACGTGGTGACTTCACCCTCGGCTCTGAAGTTGATCTTCTTGAAAAGGAATATGCTAATATATGTGATACACGTCACGCAATTGGTGTAGGCAGTGGCACTGATGCATTATTCCTCAGTTTAAAGGCATTAGGCATCGGTGAGGGTGATGAGGTTATAACCACAGCATTTACTTTTTATGCAACCATCGGGGCAATTGTTACTGCAGGTGCGAAGCCTGTTTTCTGTGATATAGGGTCTGATTACAACATCAATTCTGCACAGATCGAAGCCAAAATAACCCCAGCCACCAAAGCAATTCTTCCGGTCCATTGGTCTGGAAAACCTTGTGACATGGAAGCCATTGAAGTGATTGCGAATAAACATAACCTGGCGATTGTTGGTGATGCTTGCCACGCTATAAATGCTACATACAAAGGTCGGACTGCTGGTTCTTTGGGTACGCTCGCCTGCTTCAGTTTTCATCCATTAAAAAATCTCAATGTTTGGGGGGACGGTGGCATTATTACGACTAACTCTGACGTATTAGCTGATAAGTTACGCTTAATGCGTAATCATGGTTTAGCTGGGCGAGATTCATGTCACATCTTTGCGTACAACTCTCGTCTTGATACCATTCAGGCAGTTGTGGCGAGGCATATGCTAGACAAGATTAACCACATTACTGAGGAGCGCGTGGAGCATGCTGATTACTTCGATCAAAAATTACGTGTTTTGCCGCAAATTACTGTCCCTAAGCGCGATGCTGATATATATCAGGTGTATCACATTTATTCAATTTGTTGCCAACGTCGAATGGAACTACAAAAGTATTTGATAGAGAATGGTGTGGATGCGAAAATCCACTATCCAGTGCCAATGCACCTACAACCCGCAGCAAATTACCTGGGCCATAAAAAAGGTGATTTCCCTATCGCCGAGCATGTTGCAGAAAATACCTTATCGCTACCAGTGCATGAATTCATTACCCGCGATCAGCAAGATCATGTTATCAAACTCATAAAGGCTTTCTATGAATAACATGGATGTACCTTTCGTCGACCTGGCAAGACAGTTTCGTAATCTTGAAAGTGAGTTAACCAAAGCGTTTCTCGATGTTGGACGCAGTGGTGTTGGATTAAGGCAAACCAGGACTTCCCTATTATGCCTGCCACTAGTCAGAATGCAAAGGCTTGGGTGGGAATCATGGCGACAGGCGATGGACAGTTGGAGTGCACGCTAGCGCGATTGTTAGCTTCTGCTTAAAAATTGTAGCTGACATTTCCGTATATTTGTCAATATGATTTTACTAACCGTGAATATTATATGAATGTAATTTTAAGAAAAATAAAGGAAAAAGGATTGTTATGGCTTATTGCAAGAGTCAGACAAGAATTGAGAGCTCCTTCGAATAAATTTGGTAAGACAGTAATCGACTTTTTGCTAATGGCAAAAAAAAGAATACCAAGTCTCACTGCTAAAGTTATTGAAGATGACCTACTTTATGGTATTTATGATCTTGATGTTTGCGATTTGACATATGTCATGGGTATGTGTTTAGTCGATTTCGAAATGGAAGCTCGAAGAAAGAATAAACAAGGTTTTATTGTAGTAATAGTACCATCTTCACTCGACTCGAATTTAGGCTGGAAGGAGTATGATTCAGTAATTGATAATAATAGTAAACTTTGGCGATTTCAAAATATTGTACTTCCACTAACTTTTCTTTCGCCCTATTGTCGAGGCGTCTATGTCTTGCCACGCAGATCCGATGCGATAGCCTTCGCAAAGACGCATGATGTATATCCCGATCTTTATGATGGTATTAATTTGAGAAAAGGTGACATTAATGACTTGATATACAGAAAGTTGGACAGGCCTGGCTTATTTGAAGGGCTCAAAGCCAATATACAAGGACTCAAGTACGTTAAGGATTGGCTACATGCGAAAGGAGTTCAACCCTTGGTTGTTACGATTACTATGCGTGACTCTCCCTTCGATACAGTACGAAACAGTGACACTAAGGCGTGGTCAAGTTTTACACGCTACCTGCTTGCAGCCGGCTATAGCCCTGTAGTTATTCCAGATACAGATAATGCATTTTGCGAAAAGTTAGGTTTTGAAGGCGTAACTTTTTTCACGGAATGTGCCTGGAACATGGGTTTACGCATGGCTCTCTATGAGACTGCTTATTTGAACTTCTTTACCTCGAATGGTTGTGTTGTTTTGACCATGTTTAACCCTCGCTGCAGTTATATTATGATGAATGTGCTTCCGAAAGACTACGCATTCGTGAATGAGGAAGTAAATAGAAAGAATAATGATGTTATAGGCGATGGTTACAAGTTTGCCAACCAGAGGCAGCGTTTGTTTTATAAACCTGACACTTATGAAAATATCAGGACTGAATTTGACCGCTTTGTTAAGGACAACCCGCCTGTCAACAGTATTGTGGACACAGAGTGACTGCATACACTGAAAATCTATCTTAAAATAACGCAACAACCTAATTTACAAGGCATCTATGAGTCTGCTGACAGGACGGATTCAATGTCCAAGTGCAACAAGGTTTACTAATTAATCGACTCTATATATGAGCGCTGACGAAATATCCCGAAAATCGACAATCTTAGTTGTTGGAGCGAACTCAACTATAGGTATTGCTATAGTTTGGGAATTCCGTAAGTTTGGTGATGTTGTTATTGCTATGCATTGTAAAAGTAATCCTGAACTTGTAGCCGGTGACTAAAATGGGTTCACTTGGATTTGACTGATGAAAAGAGTATGGTAAGAAAATAGATATTTATTGTATACTCGTTAAAATAGTAAAGCCAGAATAAGAATATTCAAAGTTTATTTCCAGGAGATAGTATGGGTCAGAAATTTGCGCGCAAGAAAAGACGAAATATCATTAACTCGATCATCTATAAGCTGTCGAAATTTATTTGGGCTAGTGAAAGAAGCAAGTTCACGTTTTTTGCGAATCTGGACTGGATTTTTAATCGGTTGGCTCACGAATCCTGGATGACAATGTACGCTGACAAGGAACAGCATCCACAGAGAGAGCGTATGTATGCGTTTATATGTGATAAACTCCCTGATGACGCAGTAGTGCTGGACATCGGGTGCGGGTATGGTGAGATATCCGATATGTTGGGTAAAGTTTGCAAATCGGTCACGGGTATAGATCTGAGTCGCTCCAAGTTGCAGCATGCACTTGATCATTACAGCAGCGGTAATGTGAATTTCATTTGCGGTGACGCTGTGGTGTTCCTTAATGAAAACCGACAACATTATGATGTTCTGATTTGTTCGCATGTTCTTGAGCATCTTGATGACCCGTCAGGGATGTTGAGAAGCTTCAAAGATTATTATTCCTATATTTACATTGAAGTGCCAGACTTTGATAATTCATATATTAATCATGTCCGGCAAAGGCTTAATATTCCGCTCAATTACACGGACGAGGACCATGTGTGGGAATACGACCGAAATGAAATGGAGATGCTCATAACATCATTGAATATGAAGATTGAGCATGTGGAGTTCAGCAATGGCGTGATGCGATATTGGGTTAAGGTCGAATAGTTTGTCTTGTGTCTGGTGCAAAGATCTTTGACTTTAAGAAAGTGACACCACTAACGTGAACGAAAATTGGTGTCGAAAATCTTACGTAACAACCAACACAAGGCTCATCAACTTACTATCTATTGGCATGCGTGTAAACGATATGCAGAACACATAAAAAACAGGAAAAAAATAAGCGAGAAAATTCTAGTGATGGGTGGTGCGGGTTTCCTTGGATTGCATCTTTGCGAGCGACTACTGGTGAGCGGTCAAGATGTACTTTGTGTCGATAATTTTTTTTACCGGTTTGTTTAGGATAACCCGCCTGTCAATATTATTGTTGACGCAAACCACAAACTTTTCTTAAAATAACGCAACAGCCTAATTTACAAGACATTTATGAGTCTACTGACAGTCATTCTTCTTTGCCGAAACAGACCAAAATACGCGACACAGGCAATCCAATCTATTCTGAACCAGACAGAGAAATCGTTCAAGTTCGTAATATCAGATAATTCCACGAACCGGGATATGCTTGGCATAGTCAAAGCAGATTTCCCTTCATTGGAATATCTTTCATGGTTTCCTGGTATTTCTCAAGTTGAACATTTTAAGGAGTTAATTTCACTTGTCACCACACCTTATTTCGTTCTATTTCACGATGATGACCTCATGGAACCAGAATATGTGAAGTATATATTGGAGCAATTCCAGTCGACTCCGCTTGCGGCTGCTGTTGCTACAAATGGTGTCACGATTAATTCGAAAGGACAGCGGATAATTAAAAATGAAGTTGGCTTCAAAAGCCACAAAATTATCGAGACCTTCTACGATAAAAATAGATTTGTTTTGCAGTATCTGGTGGGAGATTTTGGTGGTATAGCTTCATTTTGTTCTTATGCCTACAATACTAATCTAATTCGTGGAATTTATCCTAATTTTTTAAAGTGTCGTTATTATTTTGACACTATATTTCTCTCTGAGATTTTAGAACGTGGACCTATTGTCTGGATTAATAAGTCGCTTGTTAGGGTGCGCACCCATGAAGCTAATCTGTCGTTTTACACCGGCGTCCTTGATTATAAGAGTTTCATTAGTTTTCTTTCAATAGAGAACGGGTATCGGATTAAACAACGCTATGTAGATGAATATCATCTGACTCGACTCTATGTTGCTTTGGAAAGAAAGGGTAAGGGAATGCCAATTCCTGTACTGAAGTTTTATATAATGGTTTTTCCTAAATTGATGATTTATTCCCATACATTTAGAAAAAGAGTGCTGAGGAAAATCATTAAAATTGTAGTATAATCCTTAATCCTTAATCCTTAATCCTTAAATCCGTGAGCCCCAGTTTTCATCTCACCCTTTTGCTCCGAATTACAAACTACTTCAACAATATTATTTTTTACATTTATTTTAAATATTTTCAATTAAGACTACTATGATGAAAACTATTATTCTCGCCGGTGGATTGGGAACACGACTCGCCGAGGAGACGGGTGTCCGTCCAAAGCCAATGGTGGAAATTGGTGGCAAGCCGATTTTGTGGCACATTATGAATATTTATGGAACTCAGGGCTTCAACAATTTTATTGTGGCCCTCGGCTATAAAGGTGAAATGATAAAAAAATATTTTTATCAATATAGTGCGTTGGACGCTGATTTGAAGATTGATTTAGGATCTGGCATTTGCGAAAAAATTAACTCTTTACCTGTCAACTGGAAAATAGAGCTAATTAATACAGGTCTTAATACTCTGACAGGAGGACGGATTAAGCGACTAAAAAGTTATGTTAATGGTGAAACATTCATGGTGACATATGGTGATGGAGTTGCAAATATTGATTTGAAGGCACTTTTAGCGTTTCACCGAGCGCATGGAAAATTGGCGACCGTAACTGCGGTGAAGCCGCCGTCTAGGTTCGGGAAAATAACAACGAAAGGAGGTTCCGTTAAGAATTTTTCTGAAAAATCAATGGATGGCGATGATTGGATTAATGGCGGATTTTATGTTTTTGAGCCTGGGATTTTTGATTATATTCAAGATGATCTAATGTCGCTTGAGAGGGAGCCTATGGAACGGCTTACTCGCGAAGGTCAACTTATGGCTTTTCAGCATCAAGGATTTTGGCACATGATGGATACTTTGCCAGAAAAGCTGTATTTGGAGAGTTTGTGGAATAGCGGTAACGCACCTTGGATGGAGACTTTAAGTGAGTGATTTTTGGCAGGATAGACCGACCTTTGTAACTGGGGGAACAGGCTTGTTGGGTGGATGGCTCGTAAAAGAGCTCGTTAACCTAGGCGCGCATGTAGTTTGCTTGGTGCGCGATGGCGTTCCTCGAGCTGAGCTATATAGCTCTGGCGTTGATAAGCAGGTTACGATAATTCAAGGGGACCTAATGAATAAGGATTGCCTTGAGCGTATAGTAGCTGAGTATGAAATTGACACGGTATTTCACCTCGCAGCACAAACTATTGTTGGTACTGCAAAACAAAATCCAGTTGGCACCTTCGATGCAAATATTCGTGGGACTTGGAATTTGCTTGAAGCGTGCAGGGTAACGGGGGTCGGGGTCGTAAAGCAAATTGTCGTTGCGTCGTCAGATAAGGCATACGGTGATCACGAAATTTTGCCATATAGAGAGGATGTTGCGCTAAAGGGGCGACACCCATATGATGTTAGCAAATCATGCACAGACCTGATTTCACATACTTATGCACATACTTATGGACTTCCAGTTGTGATTACTCGCTGCGGAAATTTTTATGGTGGTGGTGATCTAAATTGGAATCGAATTGTTCCTGGGACAATAAGATCGCTGTTAAATGGACAGCGACCGGTAATTCGATCTGACGGTCGGTTTATACGTGACTATTTGTATGTTGAAGATGGTGCGTCCGCGTATATTAAATTGGCTGAAGGACTGGCAGCCGATCGTGGTTTAATTGGGGAAGCGTTCAATTTCTCTAATGAGTCCCAAGTATCTGTCTTAGATATAGTTTATAAAATTCAAAAACTCATAGGGTCGACTTTTGAGTTAGATATTCGGAATGAGGCTAGTAATGAGATTCACAGCCAGTATTTAGATGCAAGTAAAGCTCGAAAAATGCTAGAATGGTCCCCGAGTTTTGATTTGGATTCGGGGTTGACTAAAACGATTGAGTGGTATGAAAGATATCTTGAAGGTAAACTAAATTAAGTGTGTTAATTTAGTTTTTTGCATAATAATTAGATGAATATTTGGTTGATATATCCATATGAGTTATTGACTAGTGACAGGGTAGACCTGGTCGGGCGTAGTCGACAACTAGCTTCATAATCACTGTAAGCGAGGCAAAAGTATGAATATATCAATAGTAAATCCAACAAACAATAGCCCGCTCACGTATACAGACAAAGGCCTTGTCGACTCTTTCGGAAATATTTTTCCTATCGTTAAAGGAGTTGCACGCATCTCCGAATTAGAAAACTATACCGAGAATTTCGGTGTGCAGTGGAACAAGTTCGACAAGACGCAACTTGATCGTGAAATTGGTGGATTGAATTTAAGCCGCCGCCGATTCTTTGAGGAGACGCACTGGGACAAGGAAGATCTCACTGGGCAATGTATTCTTGAAGTAGGGTCGGGTGCCGGGCGCTTTAGCAAAGTAGTACTTGAGCACACCAAGGCGATACTATACAGCATTGACTATTCGGATGCCGTAGCTGCTAATTTCAAAAACAATAGTCAAATAGCACCTGACCGCTTTCATTTGTTTCAGGCCAACGTGTACGAAATGCCATTCCCTGATAATTCCTTCGATAAAGTGTTTTGCTTTGGGGTATTGCAGCACACACCTGATTTTGAAGCATCCGTCAAAGCTTTGATTAGTAAAGCCAAGCCGGGTTGTGAAATTGCAGTTGATTTTTATCCCATTAATGGTTGGTGGACAAAAATTAGCGCCAAATATATTCTGCGACCCATTACGAAGAAAATGCCGCATAAGCTTCTTTTTAGACTCATTGAAAAGAATATAGACTGGTTAATAAGTGTACATTATATATTTCACCGTATTGGCTTAGGTTTTATGACGCGATTCCTGCCGCTCTGCAATGTCAAGGAATCTGTGCCTAAGTCGTTGACCAAGGCTGAAATTCGGGAATGGACGATTCTGGATACTTTTGATCAGTATTCACCTGAGCATGACCACCCGCAGCGCATCACTGATGTTGCAAAAATGTTTGAACGACATGGTGCCCAAGTGACTTTTTCTGGTTTTGAGAATTTGTCTGCTGTTGTGCGGGGTGTTAAGCTCGCATGAGTGTCTTATATATCTCTTACGACGGCATACTTGACCCTCTGGGCGCCAGCCAAATCCTGCCGTATTTGAAGAGTATTGTTGCAGTGCAAAGTGGCATGGTTGTTCTGAGCTTTGAAAAAGAAGAACGTTCTGTAAGAGATGGTGAGGCGATGGCAATAGTCTTGAAGATGCATGGCATCCAGTGGAAGCCGCTGCGCTTTACCACCGGTCTGGGCTTCTTTGGTAAGGCTTTGGATTTGGCCAAAATGTACTTTTTTGGCGTTCATCTTGCTAGGCGACACAATGTTCATGTGGTTCATACAAGGGGACATCCAACTGCTCAAATTGGTCTTTTGATAAAACGGCTGATGGGTGCGAAGCTGATCTTCGACTTTCGTGGTCTCTGGGTGGATGAGCGTGTGGATAAGGGTGGGTGGGACTTGTCTCGCTGGTTTCACCGCTGGCAGTACCACCACTTCAAGCGCACAGAGCACACACTATTGGCCAATGCAGATCAAGTGGTGGTGCTCACCCAAGCCGTGGTTAGCGAAGTGATCAAGCTGGGGGCTACACCGCCCTCAAAAATCACGGTGATTCCGTGCTGCGCTGATTTTGACCATTTCCCACTGGCAACCGTTCAGCGCCAAGCGCAGGCTCGCGATAGTGCTGGTATCCCGAACGATGCACGGGTGTTGGGGTATCTAGGCTCTGTCGGGCGCATGTACATGCTGGATCGTTTTTTTCGTTTCTTTGAGTTGGCTTCAGTCCAGCGTAAAGACATTCATGCTCTGGTGATTACGCAAGACGTTGCGGCCTTGAAAAAAATAATGGATAACTCTTTGCCTGGTGCGCTACACTCCCGTGTGCATATCAAGGCCGCGACCAGAATCGAGGTTCCCAATGTCATCCTTTCCATGGATATTTTGGTTAGCTTCATTCAACCTTCTTATGCACGCATGGCGGCTTCTCCCACCAAACTGGCCGAGTGTTTCGCCGAAGGTATTCCTGCCATCTGTAATGCGGGCGTGGGGAATGTGGCTGAACAGATTGAAAAGTTGGGGGCTGGTGTCATTGTGGATCCAGACTCGGACAGCGAGCTGTCGGCAGTAGCGGTCCGGCTGGACGAAATTTGTTCCATGGGTGGGCTGCGTCTTCGAAACGCAGCACGCGAAGTGCTGGGGCTGGAAGTCGCTGTGGCGAGTTATCAATCTGTTTATTCGAAATTGAACTAAGGAAAAATATGCTAAATATAGTGATTTTAAATGGTGGTCGTGGTAGTGCTACAACTATTCCCGCGCTTCTGGCACACCGGGGTTTGTGTGTCACCTCTGTGGTCAATGCCTATGACGATGGCAAGTCCACCGGTGAAATCCGGCGATTTTTTGGCATGTTGGGTCCATCGGATATCCGCAAGGTGCAGGAGCTGATGCTGCCGGTGGATGATCCTGACTACAAGGCCAACTTGCATGTGTTTGGCTATCGCTTTCCGCTGGATTGCGTGCGTGACACTGTGCTGGCGGATTTGCGCGCGTTTGCAGATGGCTCACAGCCAGACTTGGTGGGGGCGCACTTTACAAGTGCTAAGGTTCGCACAGCGCTACGGTCATTTGTTCGGGAGTTTCTGGCAGGCTTGCAGGGCATCGAGCAGGTGAGCGGTGAGCGTTTTAGCTTTGCCGATTGCTCCGTCATGAACTGTATCTATGCGGGCGCTTTTCTGGAGTTCAATCGCAACATTGAACAGGCCACGCTGTTTATCAACAGGCTGTTTAAATTGCGCGGAACCGTACTGCCTACCAGTATTGAAGACAAGAAGCTGGTTGCCCTGCGCGAAAACGGCCAGATGCTGTATAACGAGGCAGAAATTGTGGAACTACGCTCCAACGTGCGCGTGGAGCGCATCTATCTGCTGGACAAGATACTGGATAAATCCCGTTTTGAAGCGCTTAGCATTGATGATAAGCGCTACTTCCTTGAGAGGCACCATTGCTACGTCAGTGTGTCGTCTGGCGTCAAGCTGGCTTTGCAGCAGGCAGATATCATCATCTATTCTGCTGGTACGCAGCATTCGTCGTTGTATCCCACATACATGTCAGCCGGTATGGCACAAACTATTGCCGACAACAAGGAATCCTGTAAGGTATTTTTGACCAATATTGGCGCAGATTATGAAACGCCTAACTACCTGGCATCAGACTACATTCTCGGCGCTCACCGTTACCTGAATTTGTCAGATACTCGCAACTATGCCATGGATGAGTTGTTTGATGTGGTATTGATTAACCAGAGCTGTTTAAAGGCTGATGAAACCTACGTGGTCTACGATGAGGCTGGTTTTGCCGACGTGCCGGTACGCCGAGTAGTGTGTGCTTTTGAGTCCGCTGCCGCGCCTGGTAAGCATGACGGTACCAAGGTAGTGCAGACCATTCTGGATCTATATGAAGAAGAATGGCTCCCTCTCCTTAAAGGAGAGTGTTAGTGTGGGGATGTGCCGTCATTCACAGAGGACGGCACAAGACCATGACCGATCAACATAAACACTGGCTCAATTGCCGCCAGGCGATCGAGCAGATGATCGGACACGCCAAATCCGACAACAGCATGGATTGGTGCTGGCTGCTGCGGGCGATTGACCGTTTGGGCCTGAAGATGGTTTTTTTGCGCCAGCTTTGGCCATTGTGTTCGCCTGATTTGAATATTGCAGGCCCGACTAATAACATGTACGGATTCAGGATAGTTAAAACATGAAAAGCATGGATATGTTGTATAGAATCAGAGAGTGTTTAGAAAAATGGGTAAGGCCCAAACAGTTGGCTGGTCTTATAAGGTTTTACCTAAAGTGTTGTGCCCCAATTTTATCTCGATTTTTTTCAGCCGATCTCAACAGGCTCGCAACTATTCATTCCGCAGATAAGTGGAATTACCACTGGTATACGCAGCATTACATGAGACATTTTCACGCATTAAGAAAAAAAAATCTGAACATTATCGAGATAGGAGTGGGAGGATACGACCACCCTGAAAAAGGCGGTAATTCTCTTAGAATGTGGAAATATTATTTTCCAAATAGCATAATTTACGCGATAGATATTTATGAAAAAAGCCGCCTTCAAGAGAAGCGAATAAAAATCTTTAAAGGTAGCCAGACAGATGAACAGTTTATAAGATGTGTTTTTGATAAAATAGGATTTTTAGACATTGTGATAGATGACGGGAGTCATAAAAACGCTGATGTTATAGCAACATTCAACATGTTGTTTCCATTATTGAATGATGGTGGGATTTACGTAGTAGAAGATACACAAACATCTTATTGGCCGAAAGAGGGCGGCGACAGTGATAATTTAAATAATCCGAAAACAATAATGAATTTCTTTAAAGGCCTAACGGATTGTCTGAATTACTCAGAGTTTATAAAACCTGGGTATCATCCCACCTACTTTGATAAGAATATCGTTGCAGTTCATTTTTATCATAATTTAATTTTTATCTTAAAAGGACAGAATAATGAAGGGAGTAAGACCTTAAATGGCGATACCGGGTAAACCAATAACACCGTATTGCGAATTGCAATTCGTAGTCAAAAAACAGGCGGATATCAGTAAAACACAATATCTGCTGGGCTGGTCGCCCACTTCCTTCTTTTCGGACAACTGCTTCATTGGAAATTGAATATGGAATTACCTAAAGTTTCTATAATGATACCGACCTACAATCAACAACAGTATATTGTTAGAGCTGTTGAGAGTGCGATGTCGCAAGACTATGAAAATCTCGAAATAATAATTAGTGATGATTGTTCGGCTGACGATACCCAGACGGTAGTTCGTACATTTATAGCGGAGTCAGGCGATTCACGCATTAAATATTTTCGTAATCCAGATAATATTGGAATATTACGAAATTATCGGAAAACACTTTGCGATTATGTAGAGGGTGATTGGGTGATTAATCTTGATGGCGATGATTTTTTTATTGATCCGAAATTCATTTCTACTGCCATCAGGCTGGTCAGAGAAGATACAGGGATTGTTTTGGTTTTTGGTAACTACTGTGAATACTATCAGAAAACGTCAAAAACTATTGAGATTTTAAATAAAGGCTTGCCACGAGTAATGGAAGCCAATGATTTTTTGTTACGCTATTCAAACAATGGTATTATTTGGAATCATAGTTCAATTTTGTATAAGCGAAAGAATGCGATGCAACTTGGGTTTTACTGGGATGAGATGGTGCCCCGAAATGATTGGGAGTCGTTTTTGCGACTAATTATAAACAATCGTGTTGGTTTTATTGAAAATATATCGTCTGCTTGGGTACAGCACGAATCCAATGAAACCAACAGAATTGATATAAAAAAATATCTTAACAATTTCGTTCTGATAAAGGGGATTTGTTTGTTTGCATCAAATAATGGTGTTGATGAAGATTTGATACATGAATTTTCTAAAAATATGTTTTATAGCTGTACCCGTGATTCATCTATTGCTTATATTAGAAAAAATGATTTTAAAGGTCTTGCTTTATTTCTCTCCCATGCATATAAAGAAGATTGGTTGCTTCCCATGAAGGTGATTTTTAACCCAGGGGTGATAGTCAGGACTTTTCTTTCTTTCAGTCCATCGTTATATACGACGGTCAAAAAATTTTACAGAAAATTCCCCCTTCATTGAAAGTCCATCAAGCTAATGATTAATATTTCCAAAGTACTCCAAGGCAAGCGACTCCTGATTTTTGATTTTGACGGCACGGTGGCGGATACCACACCCTTGCATACGGCTGCGTTTTCGCAGGTGCTGGCTCCGCTGGGCATCCCGGTGGATTACCCGTCCATTGCGGGCCTAAAAACATGGGATGCAATTCGCAAATGCCTGGACGGTGCGGGGCGAATTTTGCCCGATTCGGAAGTGCAGGCGCTGGTTATTACAAAGCAGAATCTGGTGCGGAAAATGATTACCCAAGGACTGGAGCCGCTACCTGGCGTTGACGAGTTTCTGCGCTGGGCCAGGCCACGCTATCAACTGGCTATGGCCACATCGGGATCACGTGGCACAGTGAGTTTGGCGCTGGAAAAGTTGGGCTATACCGGCTGGTTCGATCCGCTGGTTTGTGCCGATAATGTGACTCGTGCCAAGCCAGACCCCGAGGGATTTTTGAAGGTGCTTCAGATCACCTGCGTGCCTGCCAATGCGACGCTGGTGTTTGAAGATTCACAGGCAGGCTTTACTGCAGCTGAAGCAGCAGGCCTAAACTTTATAGATGTACGGCTTAACCTGTGGCAGATGTCAGAAGAAGTGATGTCTTGAACACGCTAGCAGTGATCGTGACCCATAACCGCTGCGAACTGCTGGGCCGCTGTATTGACCATCTGCAGAGGCAGACTTGTGCTCCCGACGGAATTCTTGTGATCAACAATGCCTGCACGGATGGCACTGTGGCCATGCTGGAAAGGCGGGGTGTGTCTTTCGTTACCCAGGAAAACGTGGGATCGGCGGGCGGTTGGTACCGTGGTATTCAGCACGCGCTGGATCATGGGTTTGATGCAGTCTGGTTGATGGACGATGACGGATTTCCTGACGAGGGTGCGCTGGAGTTACTGGAGGCTGAACTCTTACCGGGCGTCGCCTGCGCTTCGTCTGTGGTTGTGTGCGAGGATGCTCCAACACGTTTTGTGTTTCCTCTCCCGGTGCTGGACGCGGCCGGTCTGCCAATTATTTGGCGCCGACCACGCAAGTTAGCCTCTGTGGCCGAGTTGCGTGCTGCCGCGCCGGGCGGCACCTATCCGTTTGCCCACTTTTTCAATGGCTCGCTCGTTTCTGTGGCTGCAGTCCGGCAGGTGGGTAACGTGGACTGTGACTTCTTTATGTCTGGCGACGAGGTCGATTACTTCTACCGTCTCCGCAAAGCGGGCAAGGTTATTTCGGTCCTGGACGCTATTCATTATCACCCGGACGTGAGCCAGCGGCCCTATACGCCAGCTAAAGTGTATTACTACGTCAAAAACACACTGGTGTTGAACAAACGTTATTTCAATGCGGTGTGGCTGCGTCATGCGTTGACTGTTGCAACAGTTATCGTGCGCACCGTCAGCCGAAATGACATCGGCACCGCGCTGTCGCTGGTGCTTGGGGCCAATGCTCCGATGTTTTATTCGGCAATCACCCGTGGACTGCAAGGCAAGTTAGGTAAAGACTTTAATGACTGAAATTTACGCCCTAGTGGCAGCGGCGGGGCGTGGCACCCGTGCTGGTTTGCCGTACCCCAAAACCTTATTCCCAATCCAGGGCAAACCTATTTTGGTTCGCATTGCCGAGCTGCTGGCCCCGTACGACCTGCATCCAACCATCATCGTGAGTCCAAATGGCCATGAGCCAATTCGGGAATGTCTGAATGCCTCGGGTGTGGCGGCGCATCTGGTTGTGCAACCGGAGCCACGTGGGATGGGTGATGCCGTTCTGCGGTTTGACCAATCACCGGCTTTTGCCAATGCGGAGCATGTGCTGCTGGTGTGGGGTGATGTTCCTTTTATTAAGCCTGAGACGGTGGCCACTATGGTAAAGGCACATATTACCCACAACAATGACTTCACGTTTGCCACCCGCCTGGTTGATTCGGCATACACCGTAGTGTCGCGCGATGCTGCTGGTCAGGTGACTGGCGTGGTCGAAACGCGAGAGCAAGACATCGCCGCACCGCAGGCAGGGGAACGGGACATCGGCCTGTTTATATTTCGTAAGGCCGTGGTGCTGGACGCACTGCGCGAAGAACTTTCCGGCAAATGGGGCAAGTCCACCGGCGAGCATGGTTTCTTGTACGTAATCTGTCACCTTGTTGCGCGTGGTTTGCGTGTGGTAGCCCTGCCGATTGCTTCGGAGTTGGACTTAGTGTCATTAAATAGTGTGCAAGATGTGGCTATTCTCTCTAAGCGTTTGTTGGTTTTGGATCCTTCAATATGAAAAATATTGATCAACAAACCGTCAAAAGCTTTGGCGATGAATGGTCTCGGTTTGATCAGTTAGGCATGTCGAACGATGAGGCGCGCAATAGGTTCAACGAATATTTCGCGGTGTTCCCGTGGGATGCGTTGCCGTCGAATGCCGAAGGTTTCGACATGGGCTGTGGCAGTGGTCGCTGGGCGCGCTGGGTCGCTCCCAAGGTTGGCAAGCTGCACTGCATTGACCCTTCCAATGCGATCGAAATTGCCCGAGTTAATTTGTCGGAGCATGGGAACGTAAGTTTTCATTACGCATCGGTTGATTCGCAGTGCTTGCCACCAAGTAGTCAGGACTTTGGATATTCTCTGGGTGTCTTGCATCACGTGCCAGACACCACTGCCGCCATTCGCTCATGTGTTGACCTGTTGAAGCCTGGCGCGCCGTTGCTACTCTATCTCTATTACGCGTTTGACAATCGTCCATGGTGGTTTCGTGCCATCTGGCGTGTGAGTGATTTGGCTCGTCAGATAATATACCGACTGCCGCCATCCCTGAAACACATAGTCACAGACGTGATCGCGTTACTGGTCTATATACCCCTGACTTTGGTGAGTAGAATGATGGAGCAGCTTGGGTTCAATGTGGCCAGCGTTCCTCTTTCCTACTACCGAAAATACAGCTTCTATACGATGAGAACAGATGCACGTGATCGTTTTGGTACACCTCTGGAGCGACGTTTTTCCAGGCAACAGATCGTGGAAATGATGAAAGTGGCGGGTCTTGTGAATGTGTGTTTCTCCGACGCAGCACCGTATTGGTGTGTGGTGGGGAACAAAGACAAATAATGTGTGGATTAGCAGGTTTCTTAACTGTTCGAGCTGACAACCTTGAGGGGCTGGAGGCAATGGCCACCCGCATGGCCAATGCCATTGTGCACCGCGGCCCAGATGACTCGGGCGCTTGGGCTGATGCCCAGGCTGGCATTGCGCTGAGCCACCGGCGTCTTTCCATCATTGACTTATCAGCAGCCGGGCATCAGCCCATGGCCTCAAGCAGTGGGCGGTTTGTTGTTGCCTTTAATGGGGAGATTTACAACCATTTGGAATTGCGGGCTGAGTTAGAAGGTATGGATTGCGGCGCTTCGTTCGCAATGACAGGTTGGCGTGGGCATTCGGATACTGAAACGTTACTGGCCGGGTTTGAGCGTTGGGGTGTAAACGCTACATTGGCAAAAACCGTGGGCATGTTTGCCATTGCGTTGTGGGATGTGCACAATCGCACGCTGCACCTAGCGCGTGACCGCTTGGGCGAAAAGCCTTTGTATTACGGCTGGACAGGCAGCGGGGCGGGGCGGGCCTTTGTGTTTGGCTCTGAACTCAAAGCACTACGTGCCTTTCCTGGCTTCGACAACCCAGTGTGCCGGCTGGCTCTGGCGCAGTATATGCGATTCATGTACGTGCCCGCGCCACGCAGTATTTACCAGGATGTTTACAAGCTGGAGCCGGGCTGTGTGCTGACCATTACGGGCGCGCCACCTGCGGAGGCCAATGAGCAGCCGTTGCGCCCGCCGGCTATTTACGAAACCTTAACAATGAGTCGCTGGTGGTCTTTGGCCGATGCGGTGCAGGCTGGCGTTAAAAACCCCATCACCGATGAGGTGGAGGTGGTCGATACGCTGGAGCAGTGCTTAGCCGATGCGGTGCGCTTGCAGTCTTTGGCCGATGTGCCGCTGGGTGCGTTTTTGTCGGGCGGGGTGGATTCGTCCACCATTGTCGCGCTTATGCAGCAACAAGCCACACGACCAGTCAAGACCTTTACCGTGGGATTCGAAGAAGCAGGGTTTGACGAGTCGCCCTATGCTCGTGCCGTAGCCAGACACCTGGGTACCGACCATACTGAGCTGTTTGTAACGGCGACCGAGGCGCAGGCAGTAATTGCCCAGTTGCCCGCTATGTATGACGAGCCGTTTGCTGATTCGTCGCAAATCCCTACGCACTTGGTGTGCCGCGCTGCACGCCAGCATGTTACTGTGGCCTTGTCAGGCGATGCGGGCGACGAGCTATTTGGCGGCTATAACCGCTACTTTTGGGGACCTCGCATCTGGGCTAAATTGGCTTGGCTGCCCTACTCGGTGAGGCAGTCGCTGGGCACGGCCATTAGCGCCATGCCGGTTGCAGGTTGGGATGCCTTGAGTCGTCCGGTCAATGCCTTGCTGCCGGGTGACAAGGGAGTTGCACAGGCCGGTGACAAGGCCCACAAGCTGGCGGCCCGCCTTCGCGGTGTGCGGAACTTGGACGATTTGTACTTGAGTCTGGTATCGGAGTGGCAAGATCCAGCGCATGTGGTGCGCGGTGACAATAGTTGCACTGTTGTTGAGCCGAGCAGCCTACTGGCGGACCCGCTGCCTGACGGTGATTTGACCAACGTAGCCAACAGCCCGTTGAGCATGATGTACCGTGACAGTATGACCTACTTGCCCGATGACATTTTGTGTAAGGTTGACCGGGCGGCCATGGCTATCAACCTAGAAACGCGCGCGCCCTTTCTGGACCACCGCGTAGCCGAGCTGGCTTGGCGGCTGCCGTTACACATGAAGATTCGCAGTGGGCACGGTAAGTGGGCGCTGCGCCAAGTGCTATACAAACATGTGCCGCGCGAGTTAATTGATCGGCCCAAGGCAGGCTTTGGCGTTCCAATCGGCCAGTGGCTGTGTGGGCCTCTTCGACCCTGGGCTGAATGCCTGTTGGACCAAAATAGATTAAATATCGAGGGCTATTTTCACCCTAAACCAATTCGCAAAAAATGGGCTGAGCACTTGGCTGGCCAGCGCGATCATACTGCCAGCCTCTGGGCTGTACTAATGTTTCAGGCTTGGCTGCAACAGCAATGAAAATTTCACAGTTATATTTAATTACTTCTTCAAAAGCCCTCTTGATCCGATTGATGGTAGCCCATCTCATCGGAACAATCTTTGCTTATACAGTCTATCTAAAGTTTACATCGCTTGGTGATGGCTATCTGCCACAAAACTTTGCGGGATTTAACGGAGATTTCGATAGAACCTTATTGGTGCATAGCATTTATGGCTACTTGGGCGTTGTTCTTCCTGGTTTTCTAGTGCCAATGGTGCTTGGCCTAGTTGTGGCCATTTTAATCTGGAATGCTTTTCGAGATGTCTACACGCACGTTAATCGTAAGCTCTTCTGGGCCTGTAATTTATTTCCACATTTTTTATTTTATTCTGGGTATTCATCTAAAGAACAGATCGTAATTATTTGCGGAATTATTGTAATTAATTTTGCAGCTAAACGTTCGTTTGCCGCTAGCAGATTAACCATCAACCTGATTTTTGTTTTTATCGCACTGTGGTTTATATTTATTCTTAGGCTAAACTATTTTGTGATCTATTTAACAATATTTATAACCGCGTTTTTTTCTCCTTGGCTGCATAAAATAAGAAGATTCTCAGTTGGGGTGTGGGTACTCGCCTTCATTCTCGCGATCGTGGGGCTAACGTTTATCCTATCTTTTGATGTAAAATTTTTCAGTGAAGATGTTGTTCTTTTTATGAAAAAAGTTGAAAACATGTTTTTGGCTTATACTGCTGGTTCCAATCGAACCAATATCCAGTGGAACGACATATCTGATTTTATGTACAATTCACTGTGGGGGATCCCGCAAGGGTTTATAGGTCCCACTTTAATTGAAATTATTTCAAAACCAATACAATCCCCTGCTTTTCTAGAGGGTGTGGTTTATTTGTATATATTATGCTATTTGCATGTTAGATTATTTCAACTTGCCAGCGCGTCTAGAATGCTAAGGGTGTATATTTTTCCATATTTATTCGTGGCGTTGGTTATTGTATTTGTTAGTTATCCGTACCTTATTTTTAACCCTGGGTCGGCGGTGAGGTATAAGCAAAACATGCATCCAATATTGATTTTCTATCCACTGCTAATTTTGACATATACTAGAGCTAATAATTTAATGAAGACCAATACAAAAAAAATGACTAATGAGTGTTGATATTTCAAGCATGGCTGGAAGCGAAACTCATATGAACCGCAAGCTATTGTTTGTCGTTAATGTGGATTGGTTCTTTTTGTCACACCGTTTGCCCATAGCACTGGAAGCTATACGACAAGGCTATGAAGTGCACATTGCCACTGCACTGACTGACAAACTCACGGTAATGCAAAACCATGGTTTGGTGGTACATCCTTTGTCTCTAGATCGAAGTAGCGCGGGATTGTTGGCAACAGGGAAGACGATGTGGCAGATTTTACGCGTATATAAACTCGTAAAACCTGACGTGGTTCACTTGGTGACAATCAAACCAGTATTGCTTGGGGGGCTGGCGGCCCGTTTGGCACGCGTACCCGCGGTGGTGTCAGCTGTCTCTGGCCTAGGTTTCGTGTTTGTGGCTAAGGGCGTTAAGGCGTCTATTAGGCGCTGGCTGGTGGGCAGCCTGTACGGTTTGGCACTGGGTCACCGCAATCTGAGGGTGATTTTTCAAAATCCTGATGACCTAACTTGCTTGTCAAGGCTTGGACTTTTTCCATACAGAAATATATCCTTGATTCGTGGGTCTGGCGTGGACCTGTCTCAGTACTGTGTAATGCCGTTGCCGACCGGTGTCCCGGTGGTTATGCTCGCGGCGCGCCTGTTGGCTGACAAGGGAGTGCGAGAATTTGTTCAATCTGCCAAAATACTTCGCCAGCGTGGGTTATTAGCACAAGATGTCCGGTTTGTCATAGTGGGTAAGCCCGATCTGGCTAACCCGGCTAGCCTGCGCCCAGATGAATTGGCACAATGGACCGAGGAAGGTGTAGTCGAGTTGTGGGGCTACCGTACAGACATGTCGCAAGTGATTGCAGCTGCGCATATAGTGGTTCTGCCGTCTTATTATGGCGAAGGGCTACCAAAAGTATTGATTGAGGCCGCAGCAAGCGGTCGAGTGGTGGTTACTACCGATCATCCCGGTTGTCGTGATGCAATTGACTCGGGCGTTACGGGTGTCTTGGTGCCTATACGGGATGCGGTAGCGCTGGCCGATGCGATACAAGAACTGTTAAGCGATCCTGTTCGATGCCTTGTTATGGGCCAAGCAGGGCGCGAACTGGCCGAGTCTGTATTCGATGTGCGGGAGGTTGTGGCAGCTCATTTACAGATTTACCAAGAATTGATGAAAATGAAGAAAGTTTTATTTGTTGTAAATAGCGCTGCCTTTTTTGTTTCACATCGCTTGCCAATCGCTCAGCAGTTAATTGAAGAAGGGTTTGAAGTACATTTAGCTACTTCAGGGGAGAGGTTACCAATATTTGATGAAATGGGCTTGAACTTTCATAAGCTCGAATTTTCTCGTAAAGGAACGCGTCCATTAAGAGAGTTTATGGTCATTTGGCAATTATATAAATTGTTTACTGGCTTGCAACCAGATGTTGTTCACATGGTTACTATCAAACCGTATTTGTATGGTGGGATTGCATCCAAAATGGCAAAAGTGCCCGCTGTTGTGTCAGCTGTTTCCGGTCTTGGAGTTGTTTTTATAGCTACGGGACTCAAGGCAAAGTTGTTAAGAGTAGTGCTGTATCCATTGTATAAATTTGCTTTCAGTCATAAAAACCAATTCGTCATTTTTCAAAATAGTGATGATGCTGATTTTTTGGTCAACTGGGTGGCTATGCATCCTTCAAAGGTTCGTTTAATTCGTGGTTCTGGCGTGGATTTAAACGTTTATCAATATAGTGCTGAGCCTATAGAAAAGCTTGTTATTACCTTTGTCGCGAGATTATTGGTAGATAAAGGCATAAGAGATTTTATTGATGCTTCTCAAATTATTCATAGTAACGGAATAGAGGTTGATTTTTGGGTTGTGGGTGATTTAGATGAAGGAAATCCTGCCTCCATTACCAAGGAAGAGATGGCGTCATGGAAGAAATTTCCAAATGTTAAAATAATCGGGTTTCAGAATAATGTTGCTGATTTATACAGTAAATCGAATATAGCTTGCTTACCCTCTTATAGAGAGGGGTTGCCAAAGTCTTTGATTGAGGCTGCGGCTTGCGGAAGGGCGGTGGTAACAACAGACGTGCCTGGATGTCGTGATGCTATTGAGTCTAATGAAACGGGCATGCTAGTGCCTATTAAAAATGCCGTAGCATTAGCTGATGCGATTGAGTATCTAATTGAGAATCCCGATGTGCGAACAAGAATGGGTACCGCAGGTCGAGCTTTAGCTGAGAAAGAGTTCGCCATTGAAAAAATAGTGGCTGAGCATATGAAAATCTATCGGAAGCTTCTAGATCAAGCAGAGTTGCAGAGAAGATTTTTGTAACAGGTGCCACCGGTTTCGTGGGTAAAGCTTTAATTGAGAATTTATTGTCCGAGCCTTGTGAAGCTAAGGCGCTTGTTCGTCAGTCTTTTATGGCATTGCCCTTAGCTGTTGAGCAGGTAGTCATGGGCGATTTGGCGTTGAGTGATTCTTCTGGTTTTTTGAGAGAGACTTTTAAGGGTGTTGAGGTTGTAGTCCATACTGCTGCTCGCGTTCATGTAATGAATGATGCTTCTTCTAATCCTTTGACTGAATTTAGAAAAGTAAATCGTGATGCAACTTTGGTTCTGGCACGTTTGGCGGCTGAATCTGGGGTTAAGCGTTTTGTTTTCTTGAATTCGATTAAAGTGAATGATGAAATGACTAGACCTGGTCATCCTTTTACACCGGATGATGTACATGCTCCTGATGATCCTTATGGTTTGTCTAAGTATGAGGCCCAGCAAGGCTTATTAACTTTGGCACAAGAAACAGATATGGAAGTGGTGATTATTCACCCTCCATTAGTGTATGGGCCAGGGGTCAAAGCTAATTTTTCTTCTATGATGAAGTGGATGAGTAAACCTATGCCTTTCCCGTTTGGTGCTATTCATAATCAACGTTCTTTAGTCGCATTGGATAATTTGGTGAGTTTTATTAGTTTGAGTGTCGACCGAGAAAAATCATCGAAAGCGTCGAGCCGGGTGTTTTTTTGATTTCCGGCGGTCAAGATGTTTCCACTATGTAATTACTCAAAAAGGTTGGACAAGCTCTTAATTTCCTATCCCTTTTGGGTATAAAAGCCTGTCTAGTTCCAGTTCCGGTTTCTATAATAACGTTTTTTGCTAAGCTTTTGGGTAAAGGAGATATAGCTAATCGTTTGGTTCTTTGCAGGTGATTCATTAGGTTGGACACAGGTGATTAACAACTCACCAAAATTTCTAAAGAGACTTAAAGATAGAGATTTAACCTCGAATAGGGTTAGTGTATATATTAAGGTTGTGACTTTTCATGAAAAGATTGGTTGATTTAATCCAAGGAGTGATAGGGCTAGCTCTAAATTAATCAATGCTATTAAAAGTAATCATGTTAGTAATATCGAAATATTGCCACCAGTAAAGCGTGAAAAACTTTTTAAATATTACAAAGATGCGGACATTCTATTTTTGCATTTAAATGACATTCCTGCCTTTCGGCGAGTATTGCCATCTAAAATATTTGAATATACCACTCTAAAGAGGTCTATAGTTGCAAGATTAAGCGGATACTTTGCCAAATTTTTAGTAGATAATGTGCCGTATGTCACTATATTTAATTCGGGAGATGTTGATGGTTGTGTGGATGCTATTAAAAAAAGCAGAAAGTTTAGAAATAAAAGATAAAAATATTCTCGTGAGAAATTTATGAACAAAATGGCGAAACATATTTTTTTATTTTTATGAAAAATATTCTTATATCTGGAGCTACTGGATTTATTGGACAGAGGCTTGTTGGAGCATTGGATGCTAATATTAGAGTATTATCTCGTGAAAAACAACCTGATTATGAGACTGTAGTTTGTGATTTTGAAAAAGAAGACATTCCGAAATCTGCATTAGAGTTAATAGATACAGTTTTTCATATAGCTGGATTTGCCCATGATATGCGTAATGCTGGTGAAATTGAAGATCTTTATCACAAAGTAAATGTAAATGCTACAGTACAATTGGCTGAACTTGCAGTAAAGTCTAATATTAAAAGGTTTATATTTGTTAGTAGTGTTAAGGCGGGTGGAAGCTCTACTTGTGGGGTATGTGCAAGTGAAAAAGACCAAGGTGATCCAGAAGGAATTTATGGAAAGACCAAGCGAGAAGCAGAATTAAAGTTATTGAAAATCGGTAAAGAGTCAGGCATGCACGTATCTATTATTCGCCCATCATTAGTTTATGGTCCGAACGTTAAGGGTAATTTACAATTAATGTTGTCAAGCATTAAGAATGGTTGGTTCCCGCCTTTACCTGAAACTGGTAATAAAAGATCAATGATTCATGTGGATGATTTAGTTCGAGCAATTTTACTAGTTGCTGAAGATGATCGTGCTATTGGCGAAATATTTATTGCGACAGACGGCACTCCACATTCTTCTCGTGATATTTATAATGCTATGTGCAATGTATTGGGTAAGTCAATTCCAAAGTGGAGCGTTCCAAAGTTTTTATTTGATATGGTATCCTTGATAAGTTCGCGTATTAAATATAAAGTTAATAAACTACTTGGTGATGAGTGTTATTTTTCTCAAAAGTTAGAAAAACTGGGGTTCAAAGCGCAAAAAACATTAAAGGATATGAATGAAACGGATTTTTGATTTATTACTGGGTGTTGTAATCTTGGCTCTGTTAGTAATCCCTATGCTATTAATTTTAATCACTGTACGTCTATCATCTAAGGGTTCTGCTTTATATTGGTCAAATAGAATTGGTAGGAATAATGAAATTTTCAAGATGCCTAAGTTTAGATCAATGCTGATTAATACCCCTGATGTAGCAACACATTTGTTGAATACTCCAGATTCTTATTTATCACCGATTGGTACTTTTTTACGCCGCTCTAGCTTAGATGAATTTCCTCAATTATTCTCAGTTTTAAAAGGCGATATGAGTTTCATAGGTCCGCGACCAGCACTTCATAATCAAGATGATTTGATTGCTCTGCGCACTAAAAAAGGTGTGGATAAATTATTACCCGGTATTACAGGCTGGGCACAGGTTAATGGACGAGATAAATTGTCAATTCCTGATAAAGTTGCACTGGATGTAGAATATCTAAATCGCCAATCTTTTTGGTTTGATATGAAAATTTTATGGATGACTTTCTTAAAGGTTATGAAAAGCGATGGAGTGAGTCACTAGTAAAGATGGTGATTGTGTTAAATTAGGTTGTTAGCTTTTTTGTAGTCAATTAATAATCAGCCAGTTATTATCATTCCAACTTTGGAGGTATCCAACGGTAAATAATGTAGAGGTTATCGGATTAATTGAGTTTATAGATCGATTAACGATTAATAGGGATTAGTTAACAATGATAAATAGAGTGATAAATCTTTCAAGAATCAATAAACAGCTAATTATGTTGTTGGTTGATTCTGTATTGCTTGTAACGATATTATTGGCATCATTCTCGATTCGTTTAGGTTATTGGTATTTTCCAGAAAATAATTTAATTTGGGTAATATTTGGCACGCCGATTCTTGCTATTCCTATCTTCGTAAGATTTGGCATATATCGGGTGGTAACTCGTTATATTAGCTTCAAGGCATTGTGGTCTGTGACGCAGGCAGTATCACTATATGCTTTAATATGGGGTGTGATTGGGTTCATGATGGCAATGGAGGGGATTCCGCGTTCAGTAATATTGATTAATTGGATGTTGTCTTTATTGGCCATTGGCGGGCTTAGGATTGTTGCGCGTGCTGCGTTTGGTGGTAGAGATGATGATAATAAAAAGCGAGTATTGGTGTATGGTGCAGGTGATGCAGGAGTGCAGTTGGTTTCAGCACTTGAACACTCCGGTGAATATCGTCCAGTTGGATTGATTGATGACTCTAAAGAGTTACAGGGTAATCAAATTAGAGGGTTAACTGTTTACTCTATAAAGGCTATTGACAAGGTGATTAATAAGCTTAAAGTGGATGAGGTGTTAATTGCTATGCCGAGCGCCTCTCGCGCTCGGCGTCATGCTATTATTGATACTTTAGAACCTTACCCAGTATTTGTGCGTATGCTGCCTGGTGTGTCAGAGTTGGCGCAAGGCAAGGTAAGTATTGATGATTTGCGTGAAGTGAGTATTAAAGACTTGCTTGGACGTAAGTCGGTAGAAGCTAATAAAGATTTATTAGGTAAAAATATTACCAATAAGGTTGTGATAGTAACGGGCGCTGGAGGCTCGATTGGATCAGAGTTGTGCAGGCAAATTGTCTTTTTAAAACCTCAAGCGTTAATTTTGTATGAGATGAGTGAGCTGGCGCTTTACACGATTGAAAAAGAATTGTCTAATATCGGTATTCATCCAATGAATATTTATCCAATATTGGGTAGTGTTAATAACAAAAATCGACTAAGCAATGTGTTGAAACGCTTTGATGTAGACACTATCTATCATGCAGCAGCGTATAAGCATGTGCCAATGGTGGAATTTAATAATATTGAAGGAATAAATAACAATATATTTGGCACTCTAAATTGCGCACAAGCCGCGATTGATGTCGGTGTAGAGACTTTTGTACTGATATCAACCGATAAAGCAGTACGTCCAACCAACACCATGGGTGCGACTAAGCGCGGTGCAGAGTTGGTGTTGCAAGCCTTGTCAGCCAAGCAGAACGTTACAAAGTTTAGTATGGTGCGTTTTGGCAATGTGCTTGGCTCTAGTGGCTCTGTTATTCCACTATTTAAACAACAGATTAAAGCCGGTGGACCAGTAACAGTAACTGATCAAAATATCATTCGTTATTTTATGACAATAGATGAAGCGGTGGAGCTGGTGATTCAAGCTGGTGCTATGGGTACAGGTGGCGATGTATTTGTATTAGACATGGGTGAGCTAGTGCGAATTCAAGATTTAGCCGAGAAGATGATTAACCTAAGTGGGCTAAAGGTAAAAGATGAGTCAAATCCTGATGGGGATATTGAGATTAAATATACCGGTTTGCGAGCTGGTGAGAAGCTATATGAAGAGCTACTGATTGGTGATAATGTGAGTAAGACAGATAATCCACTGATTATGCGTGCACAAGAAGATATGATAGTTTGGGATGAGCTAAAGCCAGTGTTAGATGAGCTAAGTGATGCGATTGATAGTGATGATTACGAGAGACTACGTAAACTTTTAATTCAAATAGTGCCAGGTTTTAAGCCACAGTGTGAGATTAGTGATATTTTGTATAAGGATAAATGATAATAATATTAGTAACTACTCATTAAAATCTTTAAAGCGTGTAGAGAGTCTGACTGTAGTATTTCTTTTCATAAGGTAGATGTTTTATGCATGGGCTTGTTAAAGATGGTTTAGAAATTGTTAATCAATTAGCCACTGGTTTTTCAAGAAAGGTCAAATCTATTTAAATAGTTATATTATTAATAATTTAGCAAGATTCTTTAGGAAAGCACACCTTACCAAACTCTATTTAATTTAATTTTGCATAAAGCGGTAAATTAGCAAACAATAAGTTCGCAGTATGGGCTTATTGCTATGTGATTCCATGTTGTTTTGCAAAGTGGTTTGTAGCTTTAACGTATCCCTCTACACTGCCACAATCAAAGCGCTTACCCTTAAACTTATAGGCGATCACTTTGCCTTTTTTAGTTTGGGAAAGCAGTGCGTCTGTAATTTGAATTTCACCACCTTTACCTGGCTTTGTCTTTCGAAGAATATCAAAAATATCGGGTGTTAGAATGTAACGCCCAATGATTGCCATATTTGTGGAGGCATCTTTTGGTTCAGGCTTTTCAACCATGTCAGTCACTCGATAGGTGTCATCTGTACCATCAACAAGATTTCCAGTAATAATGCCATATTTATTGGTCTGATTCATTGGCACCTCTTCTATTGCCACTACTGAACATTGGTATTTGTTAAACACATCTATCATTTGCCTGAGGACGCCTTGGTCTTCGTTGTTAGTACATAAATCATCCGCCAATACAACTGCAAATGGCTCATGACCAATCAAGGGTTCTCCCGTGAGAATGGCATGTCCCAATCCAAGCATTTTCCTTTGTCGTACATAGGTAAAGGTAGATTGCTCGATGACGTTTTGGATTTCTTTTAAATAATGTTCTTGTGGGGTGTTAGCAAGTTGGGATTCGAGTTCGAATGCATTATCGAAATGATCTTCAATGGAACGCTTTCCCCGCCCAGTAACAATTGCCATATTATTTATGCTTGCGGCTAAAGCCTCTTCTACACCATATTGCAGTAAAGGCTTGGTGAGAATAGGTAGCATCTCTTTGGGTATTGCTTTTGTTGCTGGTAAGAAACGAGTGCCATAACCTGCAGCTGGAAAAAGACATTTGCAGACTAATGTTGAGTTATTAATTTTTAATGTAGAGTGCATAGAGCATGAATGGTTAATGTTGAATTTCGAAAATAATATTATAATATTTATCTAATGTTGCCTGATATCAATTTATCATTCAGCATTTTCAGCTTTTGAGTCAGGATTTTTTTGCCCGATTCAACGCCAGGTTGGTTGTAAGTATTAATATTGAGTAAGTCACCTACCAATTAGGTTAAAAGTTCGAAGTAGTATATTAGTTGACCCATACTAAATGCATTTGTATTGTACCCTAGAAGAAAATGTTATCCAATGTCTAGAATTCTCAATGGAATTCCAATCCAACAAACTCATTTACCAAAAAGAATACACTAAACGACAACAGATAATTTACGTTCTTATTCAATATCTCCATGATCAAGAAGGGTGGGGTAACCAAAAGATATCACAATGGTTGAACCAGAGTGGAGTAAAGACCCATACTGGGAAAAACTGGTTTAGTTTATCTGTAATCTCAGTTGTAAAGATAAAACATGAAAGAGATGTAATGAAAGATCAGATAAGGAATCAACATTTCCCAAGTAAGGTCTCAAAGTTTGAGGTTAATTACTGTTTTTTTTTTGATTGAATAGAATCTACAATATGTCAATAGTTTAAAATTAACTAAAGTTTTTCACCAATTATTAAAACATATTATGAATTGTAGACATTGCAAGACCAAACTTCTGTTTTCATTTATTGACCTTAATAGCGCCCCACCTTCAAATTCTTTTTTGAATAAGAAAAATATGAGTGAAGCAGAAAAATGGTATCCACTTCATGTATTGGTTTGTAACTCTTGTTGGCTTGTCCAGACAGAAGACTTCGTCCAAGCTGATGAGATCTTTTCTCCAGAATATGCTTATTTCAGTTCATTTTCATCATCATTTTTACTTCATGCGAAGCATTATGTTGAAGATATGACTTCTCAATTTTTATTAGACAAGAACAGTACAGTAGTTGAAGTGGCGGCTAATGATGGCTACCTTCTTCAATATGTAAAAGATAGAGGAATTCCGTGTTATGGAATTGAGCCAACTAGGAGTACAGCAAATGCAGCTCGAGAAAAAGGAATTAATATAGTAGAGGAATTTTTTGGGGAAAGATTGGCAGACGAGTTAGTAAAAAATGACCGTCAGGCAGATCTTACTGTTGCAAACAACGTTTTAGCCCATGTGCCTGATATTAATGATTTCGTTAGTGGGTTTGCAAAAATTCTAAAAGAAGATGGTGTTGCAACATTTGAGAATCCACACTTGCTTAAGCTTGTAGAGCAAAAACAGTTTGACACTATCTACCATGAGCATTACTCATATCTCTCAGTGAGTTCAGTTATTGAGGTATTTAAAACAAATGGCTTAACTTTATTTGATGTTGAAGAATTGCCAATTCATGGGGGAAGCATAAGATACTATGCTCAAAGGTCTGATACAGGAAAAAAATTAATTAGTGATAACGTAAAATATTTTCAAGAAAAAGAAAATAATGCAGGCATGAATCATATTGATTTTTATCAAGGTTTTCAGGCTGAAGCTGAACTTATAAAAATAAATTTTTTAGCTTTTTTAATTGATCAGAAGTTAAAGGAAAAAACTGTTGTCGCTTATGGAGCTGCAGCCAAGGGGAGTACAATGTTAAATTTTTGCGGGGTAAGGCAAGATTTATTAAAATTTGTAGTTGATAAAAACCCTGCAAAACAGGATATGCATATGCCAGGTAGTCGAATTCCAATTAGGGCAGAAAAAAGTATAAGAGATTTTAAGCCAGATTATATTGTCATTCTTCCATGGAACCTAAAACAAGAGATAATGAGCCAATTAGATTATATTAGGCAATGGGGTGGAAAATTTGTTATAACTACTCCTGAAATGGAAATTTTATGAAGTGATAACTGTTTTAGACTGCACCTTCAGAGATTGTGGTTATTATAGTAGATTGGATTTTAGTGCCTCATTGGCACAAAAATATTTACATTTTATGAATAATCAAAATGTAGAGGTAATTGAACTTGGCTTCCGTAATTTTTCCCAAAGTCAGTTTTTAGGGGCTTTTGCATATTCAACAGATAACTTTTTTTATAAATTAATATGAAAAATAAAATTAAAAAAATTAAAGAAATTTCAAATGTCATCGCTTTTAAAAAAAATGAAGGAAAAAGAATTATTCATTGTCATGGAGTTTTTGATTTACTTCATATTGGCCATATTAAACATTTTGAAGAAGCAAAAAACATGGGTGATATATTAGTAGTATCAATCACGCCCGATAAATTTGTTAATAAGGGCCCAGGTAGGCCAGCATTTACTACTTCACTTCGCTTACAAGCTCTATCTGCTCTTGAATCAATTGACTACGTAGTTGCTAATGAATGGCAATCTGCAGAAGAAATTATTAAGATTATTCAGCCAGATGTTTATTGTAAAGGACCTGATTATAAAGATCATTCAGATGATATAACTGGAAAAATCTCTGCTGAAGAGAATGCTGTTAAGTCTACTGGTGGAGAAATAGCATATACTGATGATATTACCTTTAGCTCAAGTAGCTTACTAAATAAGTATGGTGATCTTTACTCGCGAGAGCAAGAAGAGTTTATTAAGGAAATTTCTCAAAGTACTAATTTTGAATCTATTAATTTACAACTTAATAATATTAAGGACCTTAAGGTCCTTGTTATTGGTGAAACAATTATTGATCAGTATGTTTTTTGTGAAGCTTTAGGAAAGTCTGGGAAAGAGCCTGTTTTGGTTTTACGTGATATAGATACCCAAGAGTATCTTGGAGGCGCACTAGCAATTGCAAGGCATTTGGCTGGGTTTTGTAATGATGTTGCAGTTTTAAGCTTTCTTGGTAAAGACAATCAATATAAATCCTTTATAGAAAAAAATATGGAGGAAAATATTAAGCTTTACTTTTTAAACAAAAGCGACTCACCAACTATTGTTAAAAGAAGGTTTGTTGATAATATCGATAGAAAAAAAATATTAGGTGTTTACTCTATTAATGATAATGGCCTAAATAAGTCTGATGAAGATGATTTTATTTCAGAATTTGATAGTCTATCAAAACAATATGATTTAATTATAGTTTCAGATTATGGGCATGGGGTCATTACTCCTAAAATTGCAAAACACATATCTAAATCAGATAATTTTGTTAGTTTAAATGCTCAGGTTAATGCAGCAAATATTGGCACTCATAACATCAGAAAATACCATGATATTAACTGTTTGATAATTAATGCTAATGAGCTTCAGCATGAAATGAGACAGAGAGATGGAAATCTTGAAAAATTGGCTCTAAAATTACAGGAGGATATTAATGCAAAATATATGACTGTAACCCAGGGCAAGACAGGTGCATTTCTCATTAATGGTGAGAAAAAACCAATAAAATGCCCAGGATTTGCATCTGTAGTGGTTGATAAAGTTGGTTCTGGTGATGCCTTGTTGGCTTTATTATCAGTTTGTCTTTATAGTGGTATTACAGAAAACTTATCGCTCTTTATCGCTTCAATTGCAGCAGCACAATCTGTAGAGTCCATTGGAACGAGCAGACCTGTAAGTAAGGTCTTACTTCTAAAAACAATTTTTCATTTCTTAAAATAGTATATATCTCAAATCATAAATTTATTAAAAACTATCTTGAAGATTTTTCTAATTTTGTTAAGCCAAATGATGAAATAACTGAAAAGCTGATTCAAGTTTATAATTTATTACTTGAAACTAAAAGTAATAATAAAAAAGTTCTTATATTTGGAAATGGAGGAAGTGCAGCAATTGCAAGTCACTTTAGCATTGACTTAACTAAAAATGCTAACCTTAGGTGTGTAAATTTTAATGAATCTGATTTAATTACTTGCTTTTCTAATGATTATGGATTTGAACGTTGGGTTGAAAAAACTATAGATTTCTATGGGGATGAGGGAGATACATTAATAGTTATTTCCTCTAGTGGTTCGTCTAAAAATATGCTTAATGGTGTAAAAGCTGCTTGAAGTGGAAATTTCGGCTCAGTAATCACTCTCTCTGGCTTTTCAAAAGAAAATCCTTTAAATCAATTAGGGGATGTCAACTTGTGGGCAAATAGTAATGCGTATAACTTTGTTGAAAATATCCATCAGATTTGGCTTCTAGCCATTGTAGATTTAGTGATAGGGAAAAGAGAGTATTCAGCATGATGAATAATATTAATTTACCATAGTAAATACATTATCAAGAAAGTATTAATAATAGGGAGTGTGGTTTATTTTAGGGGTGTAATTGCTCCTCACATACTTGAGTAAGATTTTAAAGTTACAGCTTTAGATTTAATGATTTATGGTGAGAATTTTTTGCAAAAAATGAGAATCTAAAGATTGTTAAAAGTGTCGATAGAGGCCAAGACTCTTTACGAAGACTAAGTTCTGACCATTTAGATTATTTAGGTTATAATTACGTCAATTTTCCAGTTACCAATAAATATGTAGAAAAAATAATCACATATACTTGCGAATATTATTTAGAGCAAGATCAATTATTTTATCTCTACTTTAGCTTAATACTATGAAAATTAATACCAATAAAATTCCTTATGTAAATCTCCAAAAACAATGGCTTGAAGAGCGAGATGATCTTTTGCCAATTATAGACAAGGTTTTTGCTAGTGCCCAATTTGTTGGGGGGGAGGAATTAGATAAGTTTGAAGAAAATATTGCTAAACTTTGTGGCACTAAGTATGCATGTGCGCTTAATAGTGGAACGGATGCTTTGATGTTAGCATTGGTAATGTCTGGAGTCCGAAAGGGCGATGAGGTTATAACCCCACCAAATTCTTTTATTGCCTCTACTGGTGCGATAGTTCACATTGGTGCAATACCTGTCTTTGTTGATGTTCTTCCAGATCAGAATATTGATCCATCCAAAATTGAAAAAGCTATTACAAAGAAGACTAAAGCAATAATGCCAGTTCATCTCACTGGTCGAATGTGTGATATGGATCCAATCATGGCTATTGCAGAAAAATATGACTTGATCGTTATTGAAGATTCAGCTCAATCTGTGGGATCTCAATACAAAGGAAAGCCTAGTGGCTCAATTGGAGATGTTGGATGTTTTTCTACTCACCCTCTAAAAAATTTAAACGCATGTGGTGATAGTGGTTTTTTGACGACAAATAATGAGGATATCTTCAATAAAACAAAACAATATAGAAATCATGGAATGGCTGATCGCAATATTGTCCATAATTTTGGAAGTGTTTCAAGGATGGATAATGTACAAGCAGCAATTTTAAACTACAGGCTAGATAAACTTAAAGACACAACAGATAAAAGAAGAAGAAATGCTAAGGCATATCATGAGGGTATTAACAATCAGAATTTATTCTTTCCAAAGGAAAAAGATAGCGAATACAATACTTATCACACTTTTGTTATTCAAACTCAATATCGTGATGAGCTGAAAGAGTATTTATCATTAAATGATATTGATACAGCAATTCACTATCCTTTTCCTATTCACCTCCAGCCAGCTTCGAATAAATTAGGTTATCAAGCAGGTGATTTTCCTATTACTGAGAGGCAGTCAAAAGAAATTTTAACTTTACCTGTTAACCAGTATATTACTGAAGAAGATATGCAGAGAATAATTAAAATTATTAATCAATTTAAAAACCCCATTTCAGCCTGATTTCTAATCAGGATATTTTATGCTACCATTATCTGATGCTGCTTCAAGAATTAAAGGCCAAGAGATGTTTCAGATTCTTGCAACAGCACGAGAATTAGAAAGAAAAGGTAAAGATATTCTCCATTTCGAGTTAGGAGATCCAGATTTTTCAACTCCAGAAAATATTGTTTCAGCTGGAGTGAAAGCCCTAAAAGATGGAGATACTCATTACACGCCATCATCAGGCATCCATGAATTAAAATTAATGTCACAAAAGGTAACATTAAAATCTAGGGGCTTTACTCCTGAAATTAATCAACTGGTTGTCACTTCTGGAGCAAATGTACAAATATATTACGCGATTGCTTGTACAGTAAATTCTGGTGATGAAATAATAGTCCCAGATCCAGGATTTGTAAGTTACTACTCAATTTTAAATTGGCTGAATGTAAAACCTGTTCCAGTTAAACTTAGAGAGGAGTTGGGCTTTACAATGAAAATAGAGGATATAGAGAAGGCTATAACCCCTCGCACCAAAATGATTATTATAAATTCTCCAAACAATCCTACAGGTGGGATTGTGAAAAAAGAGCAATGGAAAAAAATATATGATATTGCTGTAAAACATAACCTGTATATTTTAAGTGATGAAATATATGCTCGCATGGTCTACTCTGATTCTGAAAAGTTTTTTTCACCTTCTGAATTCGATCACTGCAAAACTAATACGATTATAGTAAATGGTTTTTCAAAAGCATATGCAATGACTGGTTGGAGGCTGGGAGTTCTGATTGCCCCAAGTCATGTTGCTGAGAGAGTTGCATTGCTCCAAGAAACTCAACTTTCTTGTGTGCCCGGTTTTATTCAAAAAGCAGGAATAGAGGCGCTTAGTAATAGAAGTGTTCCATACGTAAAAAAAATGTTGGAAGAGTATAGAGAGAGAAGAGATATAATGGTAGATGGGTTAAATAGTATTACTGGTATAAGTTGCTATAAGCCTGAGGGCGCTTTTTATGTGTTTCCAAATATAGTTGAAACTGGATATAAAAGTCGTGAATTGGCTACTCATTTATTGGTGAATGCAGGTATTGCATGCGCACCAGGGCCAGTATTTGGTCCAAACGGAGAGGGGTACCTTCGGTTTTGTTATGTAAATTCTATAGAAAATATAGAAAAAATGCTTGAAAGATTAAATAAATTTCTTTCAGCAGAAAAATAATAATTTTTTTAGGGGTTTTTATGAAACTATCTGACTATATTGCTAATTTTATAGCAAAACGAACACGGCACGCTTTTGTTGGTAATGGTGGGTCAGTTGTCCACATTTTGGATAGTTTGGATAAGCATGATGATTTTAATTTAATTCCTTTTGTTAACGAGCAGGGAGCTTCTTTAGCTGCAGAGGCATATTTCAGAGTTACAAAGCAGCCAGGAGTTGCTATTGCAACAAGTGGGCCAGGTTTTGTTAATTTAATTCAAGGCATTGCGTGTGCTTATTATGATTCAATTCCTGCTATATTTATTACAGGGCAAGTCGTTACTAAAGATTTAAAGAAGGAAAGAAAATCAAGACAAGTTGGATTTCAAGAAATGGAGGTTGTACAGAATGTTAAAGGGTATACCAAATATGCGGTTTGCTTAACAGAGCCTAAAAATATTAGGTATGAGCTAGAGAAATTATGGTGGGAGGCTGAAAATGGCCGGCCTGGTCCGGTAGTGTTAGATCTGCCAGATGACATGGCAAGAGCTGAAATTAATCCGGAAGATCTAATTGGGTTTAATCCTTCACAAACTTCACCAAATAAAACACTTAGTGATTTAAATATTGATAGTATAAAAAAAGCCTTAAAAGATGCAAAGCGCCCCTTAATTATTATAGGTTCAGGTGTTAAGCTGTCAAATCAAGAAGAACAAGCAATTAAATTTATTCAAATGCTCAATATTCCTTTTGTAACTACTTGGTCTACAGTTGATATGTTTACATCTAGCTTTAATAACTTGATAGGAAGTTTTGGTGTTTCCTCAAACCGCCCAGGTAATTTTGCAGTTCAAAGTTGCGATTTGTTGATTAGTCTTGGATCTAGATTAGATACCCATATGACGGGCGCCAATGCATCAAAATTTGCTACTAAAGCTTATAAGATTATGGTTGATATTGATCAGTCTGAAATTGAAAAAGAAAATGGTCTAAAGATAGATCTTCCAATTAATATTAATTTAACTGAATTCTTTGATAAGATCTTAAATGTTAAATTTACTATTGACGATATCTCTGAATGGGAAAATAGAATAAAGCTTTGGAAAAAGAAGTACCCAATCTGTCAGCCAGAATATTTCGATGCAAAAGATTATGTAGATCCTTATGTATTTATGGACTCGTTATCTAAATTCACAAAAAAAGATAGTGTAATAATTCCTGATGCAGGTGGAAACCTTACATGGACAATGCAGGGTTATGAGCCAAGGGTAAAACAGACAATATTTTCAGCATTTAACCACTCTCCAATGGGGTATGCTTTTCCTGCATCTATTGGTGTTAAGTTAGCTAGACCTGATTGTGAGGTTATTTGTATCACTGGGGATGGGGGGCTGAATATGAATCTGCAAGAGCTTGGAACTGTTGCGTTACAAAATTTGCCAATTAAGATATTTATTCTTAATAATGAAGAGTATGGAATTATCAAACAAACCCAATCTACTTGGCTAGATTCTAATTATGTTTGTTCAGATATTGCCTCTGGGGTCGCGTGCCCAGATTTTCTAAGAATTGCTGAAGCTTATGACATTAAGACTATCAATATAAGTAGCCACGAAAAATTAAATGAAACAATGAAATATGTTTTGTCTTATGATGATGGACCTATTGTATGTAATGTTAAAATTAAATCTAATCAAGAAATTTTACCTAAATTATCTTCTGGAAGACCCCTTGAAGACATGTACCCGCATTTATCAGAAGAGGAAATGAAAGAAAATATTAATTTTTTAAACTAGCTTTTTTTGGTTCATATTATACTAAAATATATCTAAATAACCGGTTTACTAAAAATTTTATAAAAGGATAATATAAGTTATGAATGGTGTCTCTCTTGAATTTGTCAATATACCAACTCCCGCTCCATCATCTACTTGGATGAAATATTCTGAAGAGGAGCGGATTAATTTAATTAAATCTTCCTTAAAAAATTTTTCTCAACTAGAAAAAATTAAAATAAGTAGCGCCCGAAGTGATGGTCAAGTTGAAGTTGAATTACAAGAAACACTTGATCCAGGTAAGCGAAGTGCTCTTTTGTTGGACTTTGAAGCTTTTCTAAAAAAAGAATTAGATGATGGGATTTCTATATGGCATATCCCTATAGGTGATAAAAACTCGCTTAGAAATTTGCGTGGTATTGAAATAGTAATAAAGGAGGATACATAATGAGTAAATCAGTAATGACAAATGAAGGAGAGCTGATACTTGATGCTGACAAACTTTCACACCATATGGAGCGGGTTAATGCCTGGGAGTCTGGAGAGAGGATTGCTCCAGTATCAGTAGATATGGCTTTAAGTAGGGCTTGTGGCTCAATGTGCTCATTTTGTTATGCGATGGTTCAAGAACCACAAAATAGGAACACTATTAAAATAGACCATGCCCTTCATTTATTGGATGATTTTGCAGAGGTTGGTGTTAAAGCAGTTTCTTTAGTTTCGGATGGTGAAAGTACCCTTTCAAAATCATATGTTCCTTTTATTGAGCATGCTTCAGATCTTGGAATTGACATAGGAAATGCAACTAATGGATGGTTGTTTGGACCCGAAAAAAGTGAGCTTGTATTACCTCATATGAAATGGATAAGATTTACAGTTGCAGCAGGAACTCCATCCAGATATGCAGAAATTATGTATAAAGGACCAGAGCATACTGAAGTATTTGATAAGGCGATGGCAAATATAAGTCATGCAATTGCTTTTAAGAAAAAGCATAACCTGGAAGTTACCATTGGTATTCAAATGGTTTTAATGCCTGAATTTGCTGATGAGATAATCCCTTTTTCTCAGCTAGGCCTAGATTTAGGTGCTGACTACGCTGTAATAAAACACTGTTCAGATGATGAAAATTCTACCCTAGGTGTTGACTATAGCAAATATAGTTCAATGTACGGCCTTCTTAGAGAGGCAGAGGATATGAGTACAGATAAAACAAAAATAATTGTTAAATGGGATAAAATTGAATCAGGAAGAACACACTCATATGATAGATTTTACGGACCTGCTTTTTTACTGCAAATTAGTGGAAGTGGTTTAGTGGCTCCTGCTGGAAATTTTTTTGGTGCTCGTTACTCGAAAATACACATAGGAGATTTTACTACTGAGCGTTTTATTGATATATTCAATTCAGAGCGGTATTGGAGGGCAATGAATTATATTGCATCTCCTGCTTTTGATGCAAATTTCCATATGGGCTCATTACCTATTGCTCATTATGTCAGTACAACCTTAGATAACCATTTAAAGGGAATAAAAAGACTTGTGGCTCCGCCAGCATCCAGCGAAAAGCCACTGCATGTAAACTTTTTATAGTTCTTAAAAATTATATTGACTACGAGTCAAGAGTCAAATACCGAAGATTTGCCTTTAACTTTGTGCATATTAGATTAACAATTCCCCCTGGTATAGATTGTATCTCTGGATTTTGAGTCCGAAAACCAAGATCATCCGTATATACTGAAGAGTCAAAAAACGTCTCTCCAGTTAGAATTGATCTTCCCCGAATATAGGATGATGCATTTTTCTTAAGAGTCCATCCTAATTCATCATCGAATGTACCAAAACTCCCTCCGTAATCAATTGAAAAGTTTAATTTTTGGTAGCCATAATGTCCAATGGCGGCAAGGAGAGGGATCATAAGTATAATGACTAATAATATGCCCCAAAAAAGGATTTTCTTCCAGGCCGATAGGGGGGGGGTGGTTCTTCAGACATCTTTACTATTAATAGTTATATTTATAATTTAACTCTTTTTAATATCTTGAAGATTCAATATTTATTAGCTCTTTGACTTGATTAAGAAATTTCTTGGAAATCTTTCTTTCCATGATAATTTTATCAAACTCAGTATTAGTGACTTTTTTAATTAACTGGTTCTCATAATTAATCTTTGAAGATGAGCCTGATAGGTACTTTATTATCTTAGCCAAACTAAGAAGATCAAGTCGAATCCCAGAAGAAATATTAATATCCTCAACTAAGCCTGTATTTTCTTTATTTTCAAAAGCAGATTTTTTAATAAAATTTGCTACATCTTCAGCATGCATAAAATCCCACTCTGACACAGAGTCGTTTATTGAAATATCTTCACCATTTATTGATTTCCTTATAAACAATGGCAAAACCTTTTTTGGATTATCTCCTTCACCAAAAACAACACAACATATTCTGAATATTGTACATTTTAAACCCGCTTTAATTCCAACAACATCAATAAGAATCTCACTCGTTAATTTACTTAGTCCATAAAGGTTTTTAATTTTTTTAAATGATTGCACCTCATCATTCTCGATCCACTCGACTTCGCCTGTTGAAAGAAAACCTACCCAATTAATGTTATTTTTTATAGCTGAATGTAGGATATTTAACGTTCCATTAATATTAACATCAATGCAATTTTCTGGATTATCTTTACAATCTGTTACTCTAGAAACTGCAGCACAATGAATTATTCCATCACAATTTTTTGACGCACTCATAATATTGCTTAGAATGGTAATATCACTAGTTTCTATTTCATTTGTACGAGATAAATCAAATGGTATACCTCCATCTACTTTATCTAAAAGACGTTTACCAATGAACCCTGAAGATCCAGTTATAAGAAACTTCAATTATAAAATTCTATAATTTTTGATATTACAAAATCAACCTTGTCTTCTGACAGTTCTGGATAAATTGGAAGCGATAATATTTCACGACAAATCTCCTCATTTAAAGACAGATCATTGCCCTCAAGGCGTAAAGCAGTGTAACAACATAAGGGCTTATGTATATGAACAAAAACCTCAATACCATTTTCTCTTAAATGACTAACAAGCTTGTCCCTTTGATCTGCCCGTGTTCGAATGACATAAGAATTAAAGACATCATAATAATCACTTGTTACATCTGGCTTTTTCGGAACAACAATAGGAAGGTCTTTTAAGCCATCGTTATACCGCATAGCAATATTCCTTCGAATATTATTATTTTTATCTAAATCATTTAATTTAATATCAACAATTGCTGCCTGAAGATTATCTAATCTACTGCTATATCCATACTCAGTTATGTCAGTTTTGTCTTCAGACTGTCCATGATTTCTAATTGATAATAGCCTTTTATAGTAGGACTCATTATCAGTAATAATATAGCCACCATCACCAGCACAATTTAATGACTTCATTGGATGGAGGCTAAAACAACCAAGTGCTCCAAATGTACCAGTAAATTTATCTTTAAATTTTGCGCCAACAGATTGCGCACAATCTTCAATAACAACTAGCCCATATTTATTTGCAATAGCTAAAATATTGTCCATATTGCATGACCTTCCATTCAAATGAACAGGGATAATTGCCTTAGTTTTGTTGGTAATTCGGCTTTCTATCTTAGATTCATCAATATTAAAATCATCCTTAATATCAATCAATATTGGACTTGCTTTACATTGATTTATTGCTGCAACAGTGGCAACAAATGTATGACCAACTGTAATAACTTCATCTCCTTCAGATATACCAGCAACTTTACAAGCTAGGTAAAGAGCATCAGTACCACTATTAACGCCAACAGCAAATTTAGCGTTTAGCTCCTTTGCAATATGTTTTTCAAATTCAAGAACATCATCCCTTAAAATAAATGCGCCACTAGTCAATACCCTCTCAAATACTTTGTTTATTTGCGTCTTATAATTATTGTAGTTTTTCTCTAAATCTATATACTTTACTGCCCAATCCATATTTTTTCCAAATAATTCAAAAAATTTATATTATTTTACCTTAACAGAAATCATTAATTAGACTCTAGTGCTTAATACTGCTTTAATATTTGCTAGGTTTTTTAAGTTAACTGATCACCTACATGAAGTTTTTTATTTGAATTTACAAGTACAACTCCATCACCTGTTGAAACTACATAACTATTGTTCTGTAGTTTTCCTAAAACTAATCCATAAGTACTTCCAATAAATGATTTTTTTATTTCTACTCGACTTCCCTTAACTTCACTAAATGCGTTAGGCATAGGATTAACTAAAGCACTTATAAAATTATGAACCTCAACTGAACCTTTACTCCAATCAAGTTTACTATCCTCTGGAGTTCTTTTTTTTGTATAACCAAGATCAGACGTTTTTTGTTCTTTCCTACTAATTTCTCCAGATTCAATCATACGAATCGCTTGAAGCATCATTTCTTGACTTAATAATGTTTGCTTATCTAATATTGAGGCATAGTTATCTTCTCTTTCCCGAATAATGTTTTTTTGTAAAATAATATCACCAGTATCTATACCCTCATCCATAAAATGTATGGCATTAGGTATTTTTTTTATTCCATCAATTATCATCCAATTCAAGGGGTGCCTGCCCCTATAGCTTGGTAAACCTGAATGGTAATTAATGCAACCCTTACTAAAAAGGTTTATCTCTTCAGCTCTAAGAATATTTGGATAAGCAAAGCAAACAAGAAGCTCTATATTTTTTTCCTCTATGATATCTTTGTAACTAAAAATACCCTCTGAACCAATAATTAACTCAGGAATGAGACCTTTGATAGCTAAGTATTCAATTTTATCCTTATAATTTAATGATCCAGCAACTGCAAATTTAATCATATGTAACTCTCTCCAACCAAAATCTCAAAATTTGATATTACAATTATATGATTGTTCCTAATAAAGTGGATTTAATTATACTAAAAACTTATTATATAGATAAATTGATGGAAATAAATACAAGCACTAAATAAGTTCCATTCAAGACTGCTCTACAACTGTCGAGTGATTCCGTATGGACCCTTTTAGAGGTCAATTTTTGACCTTCTGACTAAGACATATCCTTTAACAATTGGTTGGTAGGACCACAACCTGTCAAGATTAGAGTAACAATTAATCCAAATAAAATTGTTGGTAGTTTTGTCATACTAGGATTGTATATTAACTTGAACTAAGGTCCAAATTTCGTTTGATATGTAAGGTATCAACGTTTCTTTTTTTAAGAGGAATGAATGGATAATGAAAGAAATAATAACTGAAATTATTATCGATACAAAACCAGAAAAAGTTTGGGAAGTTTTAACAGATTTTGAAAATTATCCAACTT
>Ga0209816_1000181_pt1 | contig 51522 bp, 30 predicted proteins | sample CoawatmetaG01DNA_FD_187509 | JGI IMG/M metagenome (GOLD analysis project Ga0209816, IMG submission 187509) | Marine microbial communities from the West Antarctic Peninsula - Coastal water metaG017-DNA (SPAdes) (version 2) | ecosystem: Environmental > Aquatic > Marine > Coastal ...
TACTAAGTGTTACAGTACGGTACTTAGGACAGTTGGGCCAGTTAATAAACTCTGGCTCTTTGTTATTCTCTTTATCAAGTATCATCATACCACGGTCATCATCCCCTACGTCAGCATAGTTGTGTGGAAATGCATTGCCGATGTAATGAATAGCACCTTGCTTCTGTCGTTTGTGGAAGTGTCCACTGAATACGTACTCTTGGTGCCTAAAATGTTCAGGCTTTAGGTCACCATGATCAGGCATTCTAACCAATGCGTTCATATAGAAGCTAGGAAGTTCAAAGTGACCAAACAAATACTTTGTTTCAATGTCCTTCATCTTCTTCCACTCATCGCCAACAAGCCACGGTACTAGTGCAACATCATCTTCAATGAAGATTTCGTCTACAAACGTAATACCTGGTATGTGTTTTGCAAAGGCAGTACTGTTAACGTCACGCTTGTCTTTATAATACAAGTCATGGTTACCATCAAAGAAGTAAAACTTCTCAAATGCAGCACCAAGCTTCTCCATACTTCTAATTGTTGCGTCCATAGTGGTAAGATTGAGTGAATTACGATTATGATGCCAGTCTCCGCAGAAAATGCCAGTCTCGCAACCAGCAGCTTGTGCTTGTTCTATGTACCAATCAATAAATTCTTCGCAATCTTCGTTGTGTATACGACTGTTACCTTTCAGACCAAAGTGAATGTCCGTAAATACCGCAGCTTTTTTAAACAAATTTAGTTCTCCATATGTACATGTACAAGTATATAGTAAAATGCAACAGTTGTCAACCTATTTCTTGGGTTTAAGTTCTGCAAACGCTGTGGCGCCTGCTTCTTCGTTGCGCTTTACTGCTGCTTCCCATTCGCCTTGATTTTGTCTAGTATAACTTGGATTTAAGTCATTCATTTCCAAAATATCATCTCGAATGTTTTGATTACGCTTCTCAATATTAATAACACGAACAAAACTGTTAGTTACAGCGGCAGTATAGTAAGCAAACGGATTGTCTGACTTAGATTCATCAAACTGCAAGCCAATTTGTGCTAATTGTAGTATTGCTTGACCTTTCATTTCGTCATTATAAGTATACCCACGAACATTACCACGAGTTGCATAACGATCAACAAGCTTTAACCACATTAGCGCAAGCGTATTAGTTGCTTTACCATGTTGATGACTAAAATGTCCATTGTCCATACCACCTACCCAATGACTTTTTCCAACTAATATAAGTTCGCCTTCGTCATTGTACTTGTAATGATGAAATGGTGGAAAGGGAAGCTTAACTCTTGTATCAGCAACAGTCTTTGGGTTCTTTTTACGACCTGGCTCTTCAGGAATATGATCAAATGACATAATGCGAAAGATTAATTCTTCTTTTGTGATTTCAGTATATAATGTTTCGCATTCTGCTTGCTTAACTTTTTCACCTAACCCTTTCCTACGCTCGTATTCAGCTGAAGACATCTTCTTTGCCTTGTTACGCTTTGCTTCTGTAACAGTTAGTCTGTTAACTTTATCTAGTGTAGGCAAAATAATATCATACTGACCGTATTCTGGTTCAGTATAACTGTTAAATTGATTCTTTGACTTATGTATTTCTTTAAGTATGTCTTTATTGTTTAAATAATTCTTGGGTTTCATTACATTCTCCAGTTGTTATAACTATTATAAACTACTATGTTAATTTTGTCAACTAAATAGTAGTATAGGAGACAAGATAAATTATGGCCTTTTCAATAAAATCAGCAGCATCTAACTTTATGAGTAGTGTGTTATCTGATGTAAAAAATACTGTTAAAGACGCTGCATTAGGAGCAATAACCCAGAAGCTTGGCGCCCTTGGTCCGTTAGGAAAGTTAGCTGCTGACTTTGTAAGCCAGACATCAGGGTTTGGGTCAAATAATAACAGAACAATATCAAGGGCTATTATCTCAGCTGACAATTCATCTGCAGAAGCAGGCGACTGGCGAGTTAGTATAAGTGTTCCTGAAGTATTTTTAACAGGCGGCAACATATTAGCTCCATTACGTGAACCTTCTGCTCCATCTAGTCACTGGAATACTGGAAACAGAATGATATTTCCGTTTAACCCTACAGTATTATTGAGTCACAGTGCAAGTTACTCTCAAGTGCATCCAACACATACAAATTATGCTTATAATGCATATGAAAATAGTCAAGTAGATGCAATTACACTTACAGGCGATTTTTATCAAGAAAATGAAAATGATGCAAGGTATTGGTTAGCATGCCTACACTTTTTAAGAAGCGCAACAAAGATGTTTTACGGTAATAGCCAACCACTTGGCAATCCACCTGTTGTTTGCAGACTTAACGGTTACGGCAAACATGTATTAAATAATATTCCTGTTGTAATAACAAATTTTACAACAGACTTGCCTGTTGATGTTGACTATATTGAGTGTAGTGTAGACGGGCATCAAAACTATGTGCCTACACAAAGTTCAATAACAGTTACATTACAACCGCAATACGCAAGAAGATCAGCAGCAGGCTTTAGTTTATCTGCATATGCTAACGGCGGTCATATAAATGGACCGGAGGGATTTGTATAATGAGAAACAATTTAAGTCCGTATGCAAATACGCCAGTAACTAATCAAGGTTATTTAGACATACTAAAACCACGACCAGTGCCAGTAAGTGGAAAAGATATTCTTTTTACAATAACTCCTGAATACACATATCGTCCTGACTTACTTGCACATATTACATACGGCAGAAAAGAGTTATGGTGGGTATTTGCACAGCGTAATTTAGATGTATTAAAAGATCCTGTTTTTGATTTTATTGCAGGCACGAAAATATTCTTGCCTGATCATTCTGCATTAAGAAACACTTTAGGAATATAATATGCCAGCGTTCAATTTAAATGCAGCAGTTAAGAGTACAGCTAATTCAGCAGTCAATACAGCAGTCAGCACAGTTAGTGCAAAAGTTGGAGCAAGCGTAGGCGGAAAAATACCAGGCGGTCTAGGCGGATCATTAAGTACTAATAAACTTGGCGCAGCATTACTAGGCGGCGTAGTAGGCGGATTACTTGATGGCGGAAAAGGCGCAGCTATAGGAGGGTTGTTAGGAGCAAGCGGCGTGTTAGGCGCACTTCAAAATAAACTCCAAGGACTAATAGGTGATGCCGAAGAGTTAACTGGATTACTTGATAACCCTTTAAAAATAATCGAGCGAGGAGCAGCTGACCTTGCAGGATTAACTGGAGAAGATACAGCATTACAATTATCACAGTATCGAGATCAGCTAGACAATTCTGCATACGATGAATTTGTAGATAATGCTTGGCCAGATCCGTATAAAGGTAACGATTCTTCTGCTAGTAGAGTTCCTAATCCTTTACGAAATCATAATGGTGTTAATTATAAAATTTCACTAGGTATATTAAGTGCAGAAGAATATAATGATCCTGGTGTAATTAGAACAGCAGGCGGTTTTAAAAGTTATATAATACAAAGCGGTGGCGGCAACTTAGAAAAACGATATCAAGTTGCTGACGAGGTAGCCGGCAACGTTGCAGGAAATCATCACAACGATGGCACAACAACCCATGCAGAATACTATATTGATGATCTAAACATAGAAGGCGTAATTGCTCCTAATCCAAACACTAGGGTAACATTAGGAACAGCACTTACGTTTAATGTAACTGAACCTTATAGTATGGGAAATTTTATTCAAGCTGTTATTGGATCAGCTGCCGAATCTGGTGAATCTAATTATCTACAAGCTCCTTTTTGTTTAAGAATAGATTTTGTTGGCTGGAATTTAGACGGCTACTCAGATGCTAACTTTGTTACAGAGCCTATTTTTATACCTATTAAACTTGTTAATATGGAATTTAATGTCTCCGGCCAAGGTAGTCGATATGCAGTTACAGCAGTACCAATGGCTGAAACAGGATTAGATGATAATATTAATAAAATTAAAACATCAATTACAGCATATGGAAAGCAACTACACGAAATTCTTGAAACAAATGATGCGTCAATTACAGCAGGAATAAACGGTCAAATACAAAACTTAGAAGAAGCTGGAGCACTTGCTCCTTATGATAGATATATTATAGCATTTCCAAAAGATGAAGCAGCAATACGAAATGCATTAAAATCAAAAACAATTGATGAAGAATCTTTTACTACTACAGCAGAAAAACAAGCTGCTGAAAAAGGCCAACATAAAAATCCTGATCTAAACGAATCTAATGCTACGCCAGAAAGTTTAGATAACATAGTAATTAAACAATCAACAAATATTTTTAATATAATTAAAAGCTTTGCTGAAAATACAGACTTAATGAATGAAATTGGTCTAAGTCCAGTAACAATTAATACAAATGCACCTGGCAACACACCAGCTGTAGATGCACAAGCAGTTACAGATGACGAAACCGGACTAGTTGATACTGCTGCCCAAGCAGCACAACCTTCAGGAGCAGTACGAGAACATCAATTTAAGGCTAACGAACAAATTACTACTATTATTGAAAAGTTAGTATTACAAACTGAATATGCAATGGTTAAATCAACAGAGGAAACAAAAAATGGAATGTCTAAATGGTTTAGAATTGACACACAGGTTTATCTTGAAGAAAGTAAACTAACAGAAGCTACAATGGGCCGCAAGCCTAAAGTTTATGTGTTTAGTGTTGTTCCATACGAAGTTGATGAAGCTGTAACAGCAGCAAGTTCTGCTAAAGCATCTAATGCAGCAGGATTAAGAGCTGCCGCAGCTAAAGAATACAATTATATTTACACAGGTAAAAATGAAGATGTTTTAGCTTTTGATATTAACTTTAATAATGCATTTCAGCAAACAGCATTTTCAGATTTAGGTATGAACTCGGGTTCACGTCAAGATACAAACGTTGGTACAACGGCAACAGTACAACAAGATATGGATGCTGGAGCAACAATTGCTGATCCAAAAAACACCGGAAGTAACAACGATCCAGGTGGCGGCACCCAGCTAGAGACTAAAACTGCTTTATCTCCAGGATCTCATAGTTTAGACATACGTACAAGAATTGCAGAAAACTTTCATGATAGAATTACAAATTTAACAGCCGACATGATTACTGCTGAAATGTCTATTATGGGAGACCCGTTCTTCATCCCACAACAGACTGGAAACTACACATCCATGTCTAAAGATAAACCTAGTGTAGGATCTGACGGTACAATGATATATACTAGAGGACAAGTTTTTTGTGTAGTTAATTTCAAAACACCATTTGATTACCAAGTTAAAGGTGCAACTATGGAAATGCCGCAAACAGTACAAAACTTTAGTGGGTTGTACAATATTTGGGCAGTGGTTAATAACTTCTCTAAAGGGCAATTCACACAAACCCTTAAAATGGTTAGGCGTGTTGGACAAGATGATACTGCTACAGAAGGATCTAAATCTAACGTAGAAGTTAGTAATGAATCTTCAATTAAAAAGGGAACAGTAGTTAGTGACGGAACAGTCGGAGCACAAAATCAAGGTATAGATTGTATACCAGCACCAGCAAATGATGATATCACAAAGTTATTACCAGCAATACCATCTGACGAAGCTGATAAGTTATCAGCAGGATTTAAAGATCTTGAAGCTGCCGCGATGGGAGCTGTTACTAATGCTATACCGTCTGAAATTGCAGGTGTTGATTTTGGCCTAGTAAAAGCTCTTGATCTAAGTAAAATTATTCCAAAAGCAATAGGCGATGTAGCATTTGGCGCAATAGCTGGTAAAATAGGCGGCGCCGGCGGCCTTGCTGTTGGCTCACTAGCTAGTGATGCAATACGCGGCATTGGAGTTGCTGCATCAGGAGGTTACACTCCTACTGGTCTCCAAGCTAGTCTTGCAACCGACCAACTCAATACTAATGCAGTAACAGCTTCACTTGCTGTAAATAGCATAGCATCGACTAGCATAGCATCAGTTTCCGGTGCAGCAACTGACAAAGCTAAAAGCTTACTTAAAGGAGTTGGGTGATGGTAGAGATAGATGACGACGAACCAACCGGCGAAACTGAAGACGAATCGGTAGCAGTCACTACAGAACCTGACCAAGGTTGGAGAACCGCAGACGGGTTTGTGGCGTATGATAACTATCATCAGGCGTTTGTTCATGAAGATGGCAAACCTCGAGTTATTATAATAATAAATAATCACGAACGCCATAGTGGCGTACCATTTCCAAATAATAAACATTATTTTGTTGTTGTTCCTGACTGGGAATTTTGGCGAATAACACCGTTGTGTATTGAGCTTAGTGAGCTGAAGATAACAAATGACGGAAGTTATGAGTTATTCATTGAATCTCTCTCTACAGCAACACTTTGGCCTCCAATAAACTCGGTATTACTTGATGACGACTGGTATGGCGTTCCGCTTTATGTACCTGACCCAAACGTAGACCATGCAAGACCGGTTACAGAAGTAACAAAAACTACTAGTGCTGTTACAGGAAATACTGTAGAAACTACAGTAGTAACTGATCCTAAAGCAGTAGGTCCTGTAACTAGTAGCGAAGTAAAAGTAGGTATAGCTGACCAAGTTAACAATCTTAAAGTTGGCGACACAGCTACTCCAGAACAGATAAGATTTATGGCACAAGGGGCTAAACCTGATACTAAGGCTAAACTCAAGCTTGAACCGTGTATACCAAATGTTCCACCTGCAAACGAAGTTGCTAAAGGAGCAGGCTCAGCACCTAAAGTTAAAGGCCCGGATGACGTAATAGCAGAAGCAAGAAAACGAGCCGCAGAACGAGCAAATGTAAATCCAAATGTATCCGACGGAACTGCAAACCCAGGACCAGCTGCAGAAGCAACTAAGCCTCAACTTGTAACTCAAGACACAACAGTTAATCCAGTAAACGGTAAACCTTCTTCAGAAGCCTCAGTAACCGAAGGCGTGTATGCATATAAACCAATGCGTACTGGATTTGACAGGTATGATTTTAACAGTGGTAAGAAATTATTCACAGCACCATAACTAGAGGACTACATTAAACATGGCATCAGGAAACTATACAAGAACATCAGCAGGTATGACTACTGGATTTAAAGATTCAGGACCATATGAAGCAATTGTAGTTAATAACCTCGACAGTCGATATATGGGCGGTCTTACTGTTGAATTGTTAAAATACACTCAAGCGGGTGGCACTCCGGAAAAATCAGGACAGCTACTAAATGTTAGATATTTAAGCCCTTTTTACGGCACAACACCAAACTCAGCGTTAACAGCAAACGATGGTTACGAACATACACAAAAAAGTTATGGTATGTGGATGGTCCCTCCAGACATAGGTACTAAGGTACTTGTAATATTTGCAGAAGGCAATGCAAACTTTGGTTATTGGATTGGATGTATACCTGCAGACTATATGAACTTTATGGTTCCTGACGGCAAAGCATCTACACAAAATACAACAGGTGTTACTCCTCCTGGTTTAAAAGGTAGAAAACTCCCAGTAGGCGAGTATAACAAAGCAATTGAAACTGGCGCAAAGGTTGATCCTACACTTTTTGAAAAACCTTACAACAAAGACTTTACAGAATCCTTAGAAATTCAAGGGTTGTTAAATGACGAAGCCCGCGGCACAACTACAACTAGTGCAAGACGAGAAATACCTAGTATGGTATTTGGTATTAGTACTCCTGGTCCAAAGGATCGGAGAGACGGAGCACCTAAATCAGAAATAGGCACAGCTGGACAAAAAGTAGCAGTACCGTCTAATAGACTTGGCGGCACATCATTTGTAATGGACGACGGCGATGAAAGATTTGTTCGCGCCACACATGCAGAAGATGGTCCTCCTATATATAAAAACAAAGGAAATAAAGAAGAGGGCGGTGATAGAACCATTCCGCAAAACGAATTATTCCGTATACGTACTAGAACTGGTCATCAAATATTAATGAATAACAGCGAAGACTTAATTTATATAGGTAACGCTCGTGGAACAACTTGGATAGAAATGTCTAGTGATGGCAAAATTGATATTCATGCACAAGACAGTGTTAGTATTATGACTGAAAATGATTTAAACATTACTGCTGAACGTGATATTAATATGGAAGCTGGCAGAAATGTTAATATTAAAGCTACTGGCAGAACAAAAGGCCAAGATACTGGCAGAGTACAAATTGAATCTGTTAACGATTTTAATTTACATGTTGGAGCTAATAGTAAAATTACTGTAGGAAAAGATCAACATATAAAAGTAAAAGGATCGCAGCATTTAGATACTAATAATTTTTTGCATATTAAAACAGGTCAAGATAATAGATTAACAGCAGGCGGCTCAACACATATTAACAGTACTAAAGAGCATAGAGAAACAGCAACATATGTGCATATGAATGGACCAACAGCTTCGATAGCAAATCCTTCGCAAGAAGTACAATCACTTGAAACAATCACGTTACCGCGTGTTGAGCCAGGTAGTGTAATATCAGGATACGAATCTATACTAGCAAGAGCACCGCAGCACGAGCCTTGGCCGCACCATGAAAACTTAGATCCGCTATCGTTTAAGAAAACACAAACAGATAGAGAAACACCAGGAGCACTCCCAACAGCAGATAGAGTAGTTACTCCGGATACGTTTGATAAAAACTTACAAGGACGTACAACAAGTGCGTATGTTGGCGGCTCAGGCGGCAACGTTACATCGGGATCAAGTGCAGGTGGACCCGGACACGGCCAAACTCCAGTACCACAAGGAGATTATACAAGCAACTTTGACTTTGACGGTACAGAAGCATTAGGATCATTAAGCGCAAGATACGAATCAAGAGGAAACCCAGCAACTATTGGTTGGGATAGTACAGGTGGATTTAGTTACGGAACATATCAGCTTGCAGCAAACGTAGGTGTTATGAACGAATTCCATAATTGGCTAGCAAACGCACATCCTAATTTAGAGTCGCAATTATCCGCAGCAGGAGGAGCAACAGCAGCCCGCGCAGGAACTAAAGCATATAAAGCAGCTTGGGCACAAGTAATGTCTACAGCAGAAGCAGCAGAAGCACAACACGAGTATGCAGTATTAGCGTACTATAGTCCAGGTGCTAGAAATATTAAAAGAAAAACTGCTCTTGACTGTAATTTACGTTCTACAACTTTACAAAATGTTGTGTGGTCTTGTGCTATACAACACGGAGTTGGCGGCGCAGCAAAAGTATTCCGCAATGCTCTTGCATCTCTTGGATATCCAGGTAACCAACCATCTCTCACTGAACCAAGTGAAGCTGCTTTAATTAGAGCAGTTTATAAAGAGCGTCGAAATGTCAATAAGCATTTTGCTAGGAGTACTTCTGGTGTTAAAGCAAGTGTTGTTAAACGGTTCCATAATGAAGAAGCTGATGCATTAAAAAGTTTAGAACAGGAAATTTTACTAGCAAAACAAAATATAAAACAACAAGAGCCAACTGATAATAGTGCAGCACAACAACCAGCAGGTTCTTTAAGGGTATAATTAGGGTAAATATAGTATGAGCCAATTAGAAAAAAATCTATACAAAAGAGTTACAATATCCAATCCTAAACAGACAGCAACGTCTGGTAGAACATACAGGGGTTTCTCTACAGTTGCAAATACTAAAACTTTTAGTATATATGACTTTGAACTTATTAAACAAGACTTAATAAATCACTTCCATATACGCCAAACTGAGAAATTAAGTGATCCTACATTTGGCACTATTATTTGGGATATTTTATATGAACCGTTTACTATCGAAGTGCAAGAAGCAATTATTGATGATGTTACTCGCATTGTTAACTATGATCCCAGAATACAAGCAAGTAATATTGAAATTGATACGTATGAGCAAGGAATACAAATTGATTGCGCTATAACGTTTTTACCCTTCGGTGTAACTGATCAGTTACGCTTCAGATTTGACAAAGATAACGGACTACTCCAGCAATAAAAATTAAATACACACATTATCATTTCAGGTAAATACATTAGTAAACAAGGAAAATGATATGTCTGCAAATGATCGACAGTCGAGGCTTTTAGTAGCTGAGGACTGGAAAAGAATATACCAAAGCTTTAGGAATGCTGATTTCCAAAGCTACGATTTTGATAATCTAAGACGCACAATGATTAACTATTTGCGTCAAAACTATCCAGAAGATTTTAACGATTACATTGAATCGAGTGAATACCTTGCGCTAATTGATATGATTGCTTTCCTTGGGCAAAACTTATCATTCCGTATTGATTTAAACGCTCGTGAAAACTTCCTTGAAACAGCAGAACGCAGAGAAAGTGTATTACGTCTAGCACGTATGTTGTCTTACAATCCCCGCAGAAACCAAGCAGCTAACGGCTTGCTCAAATTTGACACAATTAAAACAACTGAAAATCTGTTAGATAGTAACGGGTTAAATATGGCAGGAATTACTGTTAAGTGGAATGACCAAACTAACACAAATTACTTTGAGCAGTTTGTTAAGATTATGAATTCAGCATTACCGATATCTAATTCGATTGGTAATCCTTTAAAGTCTGCATTAATTGCAGATGTACAAACACAAAAATATCGCTTAAATGCTACAAATACTGGCACAGCAATATATCCGTTTACTAAGCGTATTGAAGGTGTAAGCACGGGCTTTGAAATTGTAAGCACAGATATGTCAACAGACGAAATATTTGAAGAAGCACCGCTTCCAGGTAACAGTCCTGCATTTTTATTCCGTGATGACGGACAAGGCGCTGGCAGTGCTAACACTGGCTTCTTTATGCACTTCCGTCAAGGTAAGCTTGAAACAGGAAACTTTAGTGTAACTAACCCTACGCCGAATCAAGCAATTCAAATTGATTCTGAAAATATTAATGATACTGATGTTTGGGTATTTGCAGTAAACAGCAGCGGCTACGAAAGTAACCAGTGGACAAAAATAGATTCTACTGAAGGCAACAACGTTATCTACAATAGCTTGTTTAATAAAACTAGAGATGTATTTGCAGTAACTACACGTATTGGCGACAGAATTAACTTAGTATTCAGTGACGGTGTATTTGGTAATTTACCGGCTGGTGATTTTAGAGCATATTATAGATCTAGTAGTAACGTGAGAAGTGTAATAACGCCTAGTGCAATTAATACAGTAAGTATTGATATACCTTATCAGTCAAGAAACGGTACAGCACAAACACTTACACTTGGACTTAAATTAAACTATACTGTGTCTAACGGCACATCATCAGAAACTAATGCAGAAATTAAGCAAAATGCACCTGCAACTTATTATACACAAAATAGATTAATTACTGGCGAAGATTATAATATTGGCCCGTTGGCAATTAGTCAAGACATTATTAAAACTAAAAGTTCAAATAGAATTTCAAGTGGTATAAGTCGATTCTTTGACTTAAAAGATGCAAGTGGTAAGTATTCAAATACAAGTTTGTTTGCAGATGACGGCGTAATTTATAAAGAAGAATTTGCCGAAAAACAATCATTTACGTTTGCAACACAAACTGACATTGAAGGTGTTATATATAACACTATCGAAAAAGTTTTAAGTAATATTAACACCCAAAACTTCTACCTTGCAAAATACCCAAAAATTATTGTTAGTGATCTTAGTGCGTCTTGGAACCAATATAGCACTAGTACAAACCAAACATTAGGACTATTACAAGATATCGATGCAAATCCTTATACAGTAGGTACGTTTACTGCAAACAGTTTACGTTTACTAGAAGCTGGAACAATGGTAAAGTTTGTTGCACCGACAGGCAAACATTTTATGGCCGACGGTACGTTAATGGACGACGGCGCAGCAGGAGACCACTTAGGTAAAACAAATTATAAATGGTCTAAAGTAATATCTATTATCGGAGACGGAACTACGTTAGATGCAGACGGAATTGCACCTATTGCACTAAGCGATTATATTCCAACTGGCGCTGTGTTAGAACAAGTTATTCCTAATTATTCTAAGGTACTAATTAACGACATAAAAACACAATTAATTGATCAAGCGTTTGAGTACAAAGACTTTGCATTGCGTTACGACCAGTATGATAGACAGTGGAAAATTGTACTAGCAGAAGACATTAACACAATTGGCGCATTTGCAACAGGTAAAGCTGGGGATATAACAGCAGAAAATCTTGATGCAAGCTGGATGCTATACTTTAAAACAGACGGAGAAAAATATACAATTACATATCGTAATTTAAGATATGTAATAGAAAGTGCAGAGGAAATTAGATTCTTCTTTGATAGTGCTGATAAGATTTATGACCCATCAACAGGGCAAATTGTTAGAGACAAGATTGATGTATTAAACATTAACAGACAGCCTGGCGCGCTAGTTCCATTTACTAGAGACTTTAATTGGACAATTACTGACGCTTATAGAGACGCAGAAGGATACTTAGATAGTCGTAAAATTCAAATTCAATTTATTGACCTTGATGATGATGGTGTAGTTGATGATCCTGATATTTTTGAGCAAATAGTTGGCGAAGATAATACAGCAATACAAACTAAAGATAAATTAATATTCCAGAAGAAATATACAACAACAGATGCTGTGGAAGATTTTAAATATTTTGCAAACACAACTGCTGAAATAATTGTAGTACAGAATGAACCAGCTATTGCTCCGTATAGTACACGTCTTGAAGGACAAATATTTTACTTAATTGACGAAGGCATTTTTAGAAAGCTTAATAAAGTACTAAACAACACACAAATTAATACAGATTATAAAGCATACTTTGGTCGCGCTGATTTAAAATTCCATTACATCCATGTTGCAGATAGTGGATATAGAATAGATCCAAGTGCAAGTAATATTATTGATACATATGTTTTATCTAAAGCGTACGACACCCAGGTAAAACAGTATATTAGTGGAGTACTTTTAACACAGCCTAAGCCGCCAAGTAATGATGAATTATTTAGAAGCTACGGAACTGAAATTAATAAAATAAAAAGTATTAGTGATGAAATAATTTATCATCCTGTAAAGTATAAAGTATTATTTGGTGACAAAGCAACACCTGATTTGCAAGTTAGATTTAAAATTGTTAAAAATGCAAATATAGTTATTAATGACAATGAACTTAAATCAGACATTATCGAAGCTATTAATAAATTCTTTGATATTGAAAATTGGGACTTTGGAGAAACATTTTACTTCCAAGAGCTTAGTGCTTATATTATAAATCAGCTGTCTCCTAAACTGGTAAGTATACTAATAGTACCGCGCCAAACTACACAATCGTTTGGTAGCCTATTTGAAATAAAAAGTGAGCCAGATGAAATATTTGCAAGTGCAGCTAAAGTGACTGATATTGAAACAATAGATCAGATTACTGCAACAAATTTACAAGCCAGTGGCACAGTACTTAATACAGTGGCAACAGCTTCAACAGCAGGGATTACAAGCAGTGCATCAACAACTACAAGTACAACAACAACTACAGCTACAACAAGTAGTGGATCAAGTGGCAGTTCAAACAGCAGTTCTAACGGTGGAGGCTATAGTTACTAATGGCTAAGAATGATCAAAACGAAAGCGCACTACCTGTTCCAGGACAGAATAATAAAATTACTGCAAGTGATTTTTTACCAAAGTTCTTTAGAACTCAAGCTAATAAAAAGTTTTTACAAGGCACACTTGATCAACTTATACAGCCTGGCGTTGCGGAAAAGGTAAATGGTTATTATGGCAGAACAACTGCTAAAGCATATAAAGTAACTGACAACTATATTGATGATGTAACTGCTGATAGAACTAACTACCAGCTAGAACCTGCGACAGTTATTAAAGACAACTATGAAAATGTAACATTTTATAAAGACTATAATGACTACTTAGGCCAACTTAATGTATTTGGCGCAAACACAGATAATCACAGTCGTTTAAACAGTCAAGAAACATATGCTTGGAACCCAAATATTGATTGGGACAAATTTGTAAACTTCCGCGAGTACTACTGGATGCCAAATGGTCCACTTAGTGTACAAGTTAGAGGACAGAGCAGAGATGTTGTTAGCACATACACTGTAACTACTGAAGACCAAGGCGATAATATTGCTTACATATTCAACGATGGTTTAACAGTTAATCCAACGTTAAAACTTTACCGTGGACAAACATACCGTTTTGAAATAAACACTCCTGGACATCCGTTGTCAATTGCCCTTAGTAGAACTTTTACTCCAGGCACGACTGTTGACACTAATGTTAGTACATTGTATACTGACGGTATAACAACGTTTGATAAAGACGGCAACGCTACAATGCTTAGTTATGTTGAAGAAGGAACAATTGAATTTACCATTCCATCAAACGCTCCTGATATACTATATTACATTAGTGAAAATTCTATTGATACAAGTAGCTATATTAAAGTTTACGACATTGAAGAAAATGCATTCCTTAATGTTACAGCAGACATTATAGGTAAGAAAACGTATACTAGTGCAAACGGTGTTGCATTATCAAACGGAATGAAAGTTAAATTCCAAGGCGATGTACTACCTGCTATATACGAAACTAACGATTGGTACGTTGAAGGTGTAGGCGATAAAATTGTATTAATTAAAGACCAAAACTTAATTATTCCAGCTGCATACAGTGACAGTAAAAGTGTAGCGTTTGATGCTGATAACTTTGACATACTACCGTTTGCTGATGCCACTGCATATGCAACAAATAAAGATTATATTGTTATCAACAGAAGTACTCCAGATAGAAATGCATGGAGTCGTTATAATAAATGGCACCACAAAGATGTAATTTTAAAAAGTTTTGAACTTAATAAGTTACCAAGAGATGTTGATGAATCAGCCCGTGCATTACGCCCAATTATCGAGTTTGAAGCAGGACTAAAGTTAAACAACTTTGGAGCATATGCCAAACAGGATGTTGACTTAATTGATACATTTACTACAGATGTGTTTAGTACTATTGAAGGACAAATAGGGTATAACATTGACGGCGTTGCACTTTCAGATAACATGCGTATTTTGTTTGCAGCAGATATTGATCCAAAAGTTAGCGGAAAAATATATAATGTTAAATTTGTTGAAATTGGAAATGTTAGGCAAATTAGTTTAATTGAAACTACTGATACATTACCTATTGATCTCGAAACAGTGCTAATTACACAAGGTGTAAAAAATGCAGGTAAAAGTTATCATTACCACGGAGCAAAGTGGACTGCCGCACAAGAAAAAACAACTCGCAACCAAACACCAAAGTTTGAAGTGTTTGATGTAAATGGTAATAGCTTTAGTGACACTACTTACTACGGATCGACTAGTTTTTCTGGCACTGAGATATTTTCTTACGCTACTGGCACAGGTACAGTTGACAAAGAATTAGGGTTTGCGCTTGACTATAAAACATTAAATAATACAGGCGATATTGTTTTTGATTTTAATCTTTTAAATGACACTTTCCACTATCAAACAGAAACTGACTTAATAACACATAAAATTAATAGTGGCTATTTAAAGAAATATAAATCACTTACTGCATTTTCTTATGTAAACGGATTTAGTAATACACCGTATCAAAGTAAGCAATATGTTATATCTGAATATGCTGCAACTGATTTACAGACTAATAAATTTGTAATTGATGTATATAAAGATTCTAGTAGTTTATCTGATTTACAGGTAATAGTATTTGTTAATAATAAATTACAAATAGCTGCAACATCATATACCCTTGACAAAACTGCTGCTAATGTATCTGTTCTATTTAATACAGATTTAAAAGAAGGCGATGTTGTCAAAATTAAAACAGACAGTAAAGCTATTAAAAATTCTAATGGATATTACGAGTTTCCGTATAACTTAGAACGAAATCCTTTGAACGATGATGTTAATCAATTTACATTAGGCGAAGTAGTTGACCATGTCGACAGTATGCTAGAAGATATTCCAAACTATGATGGTGTATATCTTGGATCAAGTAACCTAAGAGACTTAGGCGATTTAGATCGTTATGGCAAACGCTTTGTTAAACACAGCGGCCCAATCAACTTGCCGCTGTACCACGTAACTAATAAAAGTTATAATATTGTAAAGGCATTAAAATATTCTAAAAGAGAATATTCAAGATTTAAAAAGACATTTTTAGATACTGCTTTAAACTTAGGATACGATGGTCCAGTTAAAGGACACGTAGATAAAATATTAAAAGAAATTAATGCTGATAAGTTAACATCACAACCGTTTTACTTCTCTGATATGCTTCCATCAGGAGCAGCTAATAAACTAACGTACACTATATTAGATATTAGAACAACAGAATATCCAATTACTAATAATTTCAACTTAACTAGTCTTAGTACAGAAAGTGTAATTGTTTATTTAAACGGATTACAATTAACACACGAAAAAGATTATAACTTTAATACTGCTGGATATATATCAGTAAGTTCAAACCAAAAAGAAAATGATTTACTTGAAATATACGAGTATGCATTAACTGACGGAAGTTTTATTGCTCCAACGCCTACTAAGTTAGGATTGTATCCTAAGTATTATCCAGAACTAACAATTGACGACACTGTACTTGCAGATGAACCAGAAACTACTGGTCCGTTTAAAGTATATGCTCAAGACGAAGCAACTGGCACTAGAGGTTGGTTCCATCCAGTGTATACTACCAAAATTGCGGCTGGCGCAGGTGCAACATCTAAGTCATATACGTTTAATGGAATGAATAAAATATTCTACATACCAACAACAGGTGCAACACTAGGCGGCAATGATAACGTTGAAATAGTTGATTACCCAATAGGCGTTGCTTTTATTAGAGGTCACGACGGCAGTTATATTAAAGCGTACAAAGATTTTAGAGACGAATTGCTACTTGAATTAGAAAAAAGAATTTTTAACAATATTAAAGCTGCCTATTCAACTGATAGATTAGATGTTAATGCTTTTATCGGTGGCGAGTTTAGAACTAACGAATTCACAAAATTTGAAATTGATACTACTATGCTTGGCGACTTCCAGCAATGGATACAGCAAAATTTAAATAATATTTCGTTTACTGATAATAATTTTTATGATAGAACCAACAATTGGACATTTAACTATCAAGATACTACTTCTCCAGACGGTAATATAAATCCAGGACACTGGAGAGGCTTATATATACGAGCATTTGATACCGATCGTCCTCACAGTCATCCTTGGGAGATGCTTGGTATAACAACTAAACCAAACTGGTGGAATACAGTGTATGGTCCAGCTCCTTATACAGGCGATAACTTAGTACTTTGGAAAGACTTAGAAAAAGGTCGTATTGCTGATCCTACTAATACTAAAATTGATCTTAAATATGCCCGCCCTGGATTAACTAGTTTTATTCCGGTTGATGGTATTGGTAAACTATTATCACCATTAGATAGCCGATATGCTAAGAACTTCCAAATACAAAGTGCAACACAAAACTTTAAGTTTGGTGACGCTGCTCCAGTTGAAAATGCATGGCGCAGGAATTCAGAATATCCTTTTGCAGTATTAACAGCTATGCTATTAAACAAACCTGCAAAAACAATGAGTTTAGGTTTTGATGTTTCAAGAATAACTAAGAACTTAGCAAAGCAGTGGGTTAATACAGAAACAAACGCACCTATTGTTATTAAAGATTTAAAATTACCAAATACTATTAAATCAGCAACACGTACTATTACTGCTGGATTAGTAAACTACATTTATAACTTAGTAGCAAGTGATATATTAACAGTATACACAGGATACCAAACTGAGTTAGCTACAATTAGTAACCAATTGGGTGTAAAAGTTGCAGGCTTTACAAGCAAACAAAAGTTTAATTTAATACTTGACAGTAGGTCACCAACTCAAGAACAAACTCAAGGCGGAATTTTTGTTCCGCAAGAAAACTATCAAGTATTTCTAAATACTAGTAGCCCCACTGAGCTTGCAATTTATAGCGGCTTGGTTGTAGAACGAGCTGAACTAGGATATGTTCTAAGAGGATACAATTTAGAAAAGCCTTACTTTGAATATTATGAACCGCACATAGGATCTACTAAAGCAGTAGTAACGGTAGGCGGCATCTCGGAATCAGTAAATGAATGGTCTAGTAATACTTCTTATGTTAGTGGCGAAGTACTTTTAAACAATAGTGCTTATTATAGAGTTATTAACTCTTTTACATCCGGAGCATCTTTTGATCTTACTGATATTGTTAGGTTACCTGCTTTACCACTTGCTGGCGGAGTAACAGCAGAGTTTAAAAGAGACTTTGACTTTGGCGAACTTAAAACATTACAGTATGGCGCCCGACTCAACACTGCTCAAGAAGTAGTTGACTTTATTTTAGGATATAGTCAACGCCAAGCACAGCTAGGCTTTAGTTTTGAAAATGTTATTAAAGGATCAAATGCAGTTGAAAACTGGGCAAGCTCTGCAAAAGAGTTTTTGTTCTGGACAACTCAAGGTTGGGCAAAGAGTGCGTTAATAGCATTAAGCCCAGGCGCAAACTTATTAGAATTTAAAAGAGAATATTATGTAGTTGATAATATTAAAGATGAGTTTTATGGTTATAATATATTTAAAGCAGATGGACAGTTCCTAAGCTCTGAGTTTAACAGTTTATTAAGAGACCAAAATAGTTTTGGAATTCAAGTAGATGGAACTGACGAAGGATTATATCATGTATCACTTCCGTTAGTACAAAAGGAACACGTTTTACTAATAGACAATAAAACAGATTTTAATGACAGCATCTACAATCCAAGTACAGGATATAGACAAGAGCGAATCCGTGTTAATGGTTACAGATCCGATGGTTGGAATGGCGGATTAAATATCCCTGGATTTATATATGATGATGCAAGCTTTACAGATTGGGCCCAGTGGAAAGATTATAAGATCGGCGATATTGTAAAGTACAAGCAATATTACTATGTGGCAACAATAAATGCTACAGGGTCACAGAGCTTTAATTCAACTAACTGGTATCAGTTAAGTGAAAAGCCTGAGTCACAGTTAATGACTAACTTTGATTACAAAATTACACAGTTTACAGACTTTTATGATTTAGATTCAGATAGCTTTGATATTGAACAACAGAAGATGGCACAGCATTTAATAGGTTATCAAAAGCGCCAGTACCTTGCTAACATTATTAATGATGATGTAAGTCAGTTTAAATTCTACAGAGGCGCAATTGCAGACAAAGGCACAATGAATGTGTTTACTAAACTGTTTGATGCACTAGGCAATACTGCTGATAACTTAGAATTTTACGAAGAATGGGCAATACAAGTTGGTCGTTATGGTGCAGTTGATGATGTACAGCAAGTAGAGTTTAACTTAAAGCAAGATAAAATGCAAGAGTCACCTCAGGCAATTGAATTGTTAAGCTCGTTACCAGCAACAAACTTTGATAAGATTTATAGAATACTTCCAAATGAAGTATACGATAAGCCAGAAGGATATACACACTCACCGTTTCCTACCAAAACATTAGCTAATGAATATATTAGAACTGCTGGATATGTAAACGAAAATAGTGTTGACTTTGTTGTTAACAACATTATAGATCTTGCGGCTATTGATAGTAACCAAATTTCTCTAGGAGCAACTATATGGGTAACTGATACTAGCACTACACAAGGCGGTATAATTAATCCTGTTGACTGGTCAGTATTACAGTTAATAAAAACTAAAGCTAACATAACATCAGCATTAACAGCTATAGCTAGAGTATCAGAAAGTGGACTACAGTTAGTAGAACTAACACTTGATAAATGGGCAGACCAAGTTTTAAGTGTAGGCGAGTATATTAGTGTACGCGGAGCAAATCAATATGCTCTTAATGGTATATATGAAGTAGATAGTATTAACTTAGATAAGATTCAAATCCAAGTTCCAATAACTAACGAAATAATAGACTTTGAAGAAGAATCATTTACACTATCAAAATTAAGAACAGTTAGAGTACCAACTGTAGAATCACTAAATTCATTTATTAATCAAGAACTTTACAATAAACAAAAGTTATGGATTGATACATACGGTGCTGAGTGGGCAGTATTAGAAAATAATCCTGTTTATTTAAATCAGCATACAATCACAAATCCAGCATTGTATGATAGTACTGATCAAGGATTTAGTGATAGTGTTGCAGTAACACAAAATAATAATAATGTTTTTGTATCATCGCCTAACGATGTTAACGGCAAAGTATCAGTTTATAGAAGAACTAGAGAACAGTCTGAATTAATATTAGATCAAGAATTATCACTTGACAACGATGACTTATATAGTAAGACAAATGCAGACTTTGGAAAAAGTATTGCAGTATCGCCAGATGGCGAATATCTTATTATAGGTGTCCCGCAAGCAAGTAGTGTTAAGACTAGATTAGCATATAAAACAGATGCAAATACAAGCCTAAGTACATTTGACTTTCAAAGCGATGCAACTTATGTTAAGAGTGATATTGTGCGCTATAGAGAGAGCTTGTGGAAAGCTAACAGAGAAATCCTTCCACAGATTGGAAGCCAAGGATTTAGTACGTTTGACACATATGTAAACATTGCAAGCCAAGCAGATGCTGATAGTACAACAATAAACTTGTTAGTTTCAGGAGATCCAGGATTACAAAATAACATAACAAACCACTTGTTAGTACGTGCTCCAAAAGATATGTACATTGGTACAAAGCCCGGAGATTTATTACGGTTAGCTTGGAACAGACGGAGTTATACATATCCTACATTAGCTAATTATCTTCCGTTTGATGGTGATATTTCTGAAATAACACCAGAATTCCTTGATGCAGAACATACTATTGTTGAAAAAATTGATCATGTATTTTTTGTTGAAGCTTTTATAACATTGCCGACTGTAGGTAGTACAGTAACAACTGATACCGGTGCCGGCGTAGTATTTTATGTAGGCACTAGACTTGATAGTGCAGTAATATATATTAAAGATACAAATGGCATATTTCCGTTAACTGGAACTTTATATGTAAATGGAGCAGACGTAGTTGGAGATTATACAGAACAAGCAACAGTTGCTACAACTAATGCAGTCGGCGGATATTGGTATATTAATACAGGATTTAATTATAATAATGATGGTACATATTATGATCAAGGTCGCGGACTAGTTTATGCTGATATTAAAGTATCCGGATCAGCCCGTGCATTAAATGTGTACTCTAACATTCAAGAGACAGTTGGAACAATCGGTGTATATGTAACTAAGAAAAACCAAGCTAGTTACATTGCTCAATTATCTTATAGAGGTGACACTTCATTACAAGATGGAGCAGATGGTGCTGAACGTGATCTTCCGAGTAACAAGCTTGTTATCCGAGGAGCAAAGACATTTACAGATACATTAACAATAAGTGACGTACAGGAATTCCGTTTATACAATCTTGACAACAGAGTTATTGATCTTGCAAGTGCAGGACTTACATACGATATCCTAAACAAATCACAAACAATTGTTGATTTATGGGATGGATATATTGATTTTAAATTAACTGAGTTTGACTTCCAAGGATTTGCATTTGAACCACAGGTTGGTGACATAATTGAAGATGTACAAATCCCACGAGATGGCCAAGGCGGACTTGCAGTAACTAGTATTACAACTAGTAGTGCTGAAGTTGTGTTTGTACAACGTAACTTTACTGATGTTAAAGTATATCTAAAAATTGTTGCAAATACAGATGGCACTACTGGAGATTGGACCGAACTATCAAATATTGGACGCTTTGGAATTTCACGTAGAGCAAACGTTGCACTACGAGGAGCAGCTGATGTTAAGCGTACTATTGGCACAATAACAGATGTAAACAATAGTATTGCATTAGGCACTACACTAATTGGTAAGTTAATTGTACTAGAACATTCATCTAACTTTGATATTAGTGCTTCGCCAACAATAGTTGACGAAGAGTATTGGTTCTTTGGTGAAACTACTGAATCTGGTATTTCTAGATTGCCTAATCCTCCGTTTAGCTTAAACAAAGATTATACACAAGTTTATAATATTCCAGCAGATGCAACTGGCACTGCGCAAACATTTGCTAACGAAGGCGCGTATGTAATCTATAGAAAATTAGATAACGGCAGCTATAGATACCAAACTACAATAATATCAGAACATAGAGCAGCAAATAGAAACTTTGGCTCTCAAGTTGCAATAGTACAAACTGGCGACTACTATACATTACTAGTAGCTAGTAATGGTGTTACCGCAGCTGGAGAGTCATTTGATAATACCGGCAGACGAACAGACCCTGGATCAATTGAAATATTCCGTCATGGTACTAAAGCAACTGACAGTTTCAAAGGTGAATATAAACTAACAGCATTTGAAATAGGAGATATTGTAACATATAAAGACGGATATTATATTTGCCTTAAAGCAACAACAGTTTCTGATAATTTTATTACTGATCCAATTTATTGGAGTAATATTAGTTGGAAGCAAGCAAAGGATTCTAACTACAGAGGTAATTTCGACAACACTTACTCTTATATAATAGGAAGTGTAGTTGCACAAAATAATGCACTATGGAAAGCAAAAACTAACGTAGCAGTTAATGCAGCAGCTCCAAGTGCTTCAAATAACTCTTGGGAAAGTATTACTACTGATGTTGATTACTTAGGATACTTGCCAAACTTAACTGCAAATGCATTTTACAATGAAAACGTATTTGATCCTATTGAAAATATAGTAGAGTTTAGTAAGAGTTTTGATATTAGTAGTGATGCACAAGTTCTAGTTGTAACAAGTAAACAACAGACGGTAGCCAGTACATCAAATATAACACTTGCAATTTACCGTGCAGTTGGTGAAAAGTTCCAATTATCTCAAACAATAACAGCGCCTGACGATGTTACAGGATGGGGCGACAAAGTTAGTTTAAATCCTGAAGGAACACAATTTGCAGTAAGCTCAATGCGAAATGATAATACTAAAGCTAATCAAGGTGTTGTGTATGTTTATACACAAGCAGCCGGCACATTTACTTTAACACAAACACTAACTCCGCCAAACAACGAAGAAAGCGAAGGCTTTGGATTTGGATTATCATACGGAACTGATAACTTAGTTGTATCAAGTTTAAATGGTGATCAAACAATTCCAACTACGTTTGACGTTACTACATTTACAACAACAGACGATACAGCAACTACGTTTGATAACTTGTTTACAAACTTTAGAAATATCAAACTTGATAAAGGAGCTGTATATGTTTACGAAAATATTAATAGTAACTTAATATATTCAGAGCAGTTTACATATCCGTTAACACAAACTACGTTTGGCGAGAACATTTATACTAACGGAAACCATGTTTATATTGGAATGCCAGATCAACTTGTAGGAGCAATAGACGGCGCCACTCCAAGTGATGACGTTGCTGGATACAAAGGTGCATTAGTTGACTTTAGAAAAAATGCAACTACGTTTGCATGGAGTGTTGTTAATGAAGGCATAACCCCAGTTGATGTAGATAATATTCGCGGAGCGTTCTTATACAACAAGCGTGAAAATTCCATTGTAAGTTATATTGATTACATTGATCCAGTACAAGGTAAAATTGCTGGCCCAGCTGAGCAAGAAATTACATTTAAAACTCCGTACGATCCTGCTGTATATAACACAGGAGCAACTGCTGATAATACAGTTGATCCTAATAGAGCATGGTGCGAAACACATGTTGGACAAGTTTGGTGGAACATTAGTGTTGCTAAATTTGCACATGCTTACCAAGGGTCAACAACATTCCAAAAAAACACATGGAATAAACTAATTCCTGGAGCAAGGATAGATGTGTTTGAATGGGTCGAAAGTAGTTTTATTCCAAGTATTTGGGATAGTGTAGCTGATACCCCTAATGGACTTACAGCTGGAATTAGTGGTGTAAGTTTATTTGGAGATAGCAAGTATTCAACTAAAATAGTGTATGATGATATTAGTCAGACGTTTAGTAACTTGTATTACTTTTGGGTTGTTAATAAAGTTACAATTCCTGTATTAGAAAACAGAAAGTTAAGCATTAGCGATATTGCAGCACTTATTGAAAATCCAAGAACACAAGGTTATCCATTCTTAAGTTTACTTTCAGATAATAAATTTGTTCTTAATAACTTTGATACATTTGTTGATAACGATGATTTAGTTTTGAATATTAAATATTCAACGGGTCCTAAGAAAACACAAAATCTGCACAGTCAGTACAAGTTAATATCAGATGGATTAAGTACAAGTAAACCTGACCCAGATATTGAACGTAAATGGTTTGATAGTTTAATTGGCTTTGATGACAATAACAGAACTGTTCCTGATCCTACTATAACACTTAAAACTCGCTATGGTGTACAAAATCGCCCAAGACAGAGTATGTTTGTAAATAGATTTGAAGCATTAAAGCAAACCATTGAAAGAATAAATTTAAAATTAACTGAACACCTTATAGTTGATGAATATAATCTTACAGCATTAACAAAGAAAGATGCTGAGCCTACATTATTGTCAAGACAATATGATTTAACATCAGCTACAGTAGCAGAACTTACATATGTAAGTACAAACAAAATTACTTCTGCTATACTAACACCTATTATTACTAATGGTAGAATATCTAGAGTTGATATTGTCGATGCGGGACGTGGCTACAAAGTTGCTCCTACTTTTACAATTAATGGAACTGGCACAGACGCTGAATTTGATATTACTATTAATAACTTAGGACAAATAACAGCAGTTGTTATTGTTAACAGCGGAAAATTATACAATAGTAGTACTACTATTACAGTTAGACCAGTTACAGTGCTAGTAACAGCAGACGAAACTATACAAAATAAATGGGCGTTATATTCATGGAACGGCATTGCTTGGTATAGAAGAAAACTTCAAAGTTATAATACAAATTCATATTGGCATTATATTGATTGGTATGCAACTGGATTTAACCAGTTTACAAATATTAACGACACTATTGCAGGATCATATCAGCTACCAAGTTTAAATAATGCTATTGGCCAAATTGTAAAAATTGAAATAGTTGGTACAGGTGGATGGCTATTATTACAAAAAATAGATGATGTAGACACTGAAGACTACACAGTTAACTATAATACAATTGGACGTCAAAACGGAACAATACAATTTAAAGATACATTGTATGACTACTCAAAGAACACTATAGGATTTGATAACCGCAGCTTTGATAGTAATTTTTACGACAATAATCCAAGTGTTGAGTTAAGAAGTATACTTGAAGCAATTAGAGACGATATCTTTATAGGCAATTTATCTGTAGAATATAATCAATTGTTTATGGCAGCACTACGATATGTAATGTCAGAACAGCAAGCAGTTGACTGGATGTTTAAAACTAGTTTTGTAAAATCTAAGCACAACAGAGGTTCGTTAAGTACACAGGATTTAACATTTAATAATGATAATCTTTCAAGCTACCAAGACTTTGTTGAAGAGTTTAAGCCTTACTCAACAAAGATAAGAGAATTTGTTAGTGATTATGCTGGACTTGAGCCTACTAATAGTTCTATTAGTGACTTTGATTTACAGCCACAGTATGATAAAACAACTAAGAAAATTAATGCAAGTAGTGCAAAGATTATTGATAATATTATTACTGATCAGAATCTTAACACAGCAGTATATCCACGTAAAAACTGGAAAGATAATCACGGATACCAAATAACTCAAGTTAAAATTGGTGATGCTGGCTCTGGCTTTACATATGAACCTACTGTACTATTTTCAGGAGGCGGCGGCACAGGAGCAGTTGCTAAAGCATACTTAGGATATGGAAAAGTTACTAGTATTGTAGTAACTAATCCAGGTAGTGGATACACTAGTGCCCCTACTATTACTATATCAGGCTCGCAAGTAACTGGAAGTACTCCGACAAAGGCGACAGCAGTATTAGGCAACGGTTTAGTAAGAAGCCCAAGTGTTAAAATTAAGTTTGACAGAACAAGTGGAGCATTTACTTTTAGTTCTTTAGCTAAGTCAGAGACATTTACAGGTACTGGATTTGAAGCAAGATTCTTCCTTGAATGGCCAATGGATCTTAACCTTACAAAAGTAAGTGTTTACATTGACAACATATTACAACTGCGTAGTAAATATACTTTTGTAAATGTTGATGACACCACAAAGTCTTATACTAGAGAGCAAGGTAAGGTTATATTTGTAACTCCGCCAAAACTAAATGCAGTTATAAAAATAGATTATAATATACCATTAAGTATGTTGAACGCATCAGACAGAACCCAGCTTGCATACAAGCCAATAGCAGGTATGTATGGTAATGATTTAGCACAGCTAATGACTGGAATTGATTACGGCGGCGTTGAAGTACGAAGCTTTGACTTTGCTGGCCCTAGTGGATTTGATACAGCAGGTTGGTACACCGATACATGGGACACATATGATAATACGTTTGAAGATGAAGTCTTTACAGCAGACGGATCAACAATTGCAGTACAGTTAAGTGCTCCGCTCGAAGATGGTGTTGTTTATAATCTTTATAAAAACGGCGTAAGAATTGACGATCCTAACTTTAGTTTAGGATCAGCAACTAATGTAAATGCTATTGCAAATAGTATTACGGGTGACGGCACAACTGATATAATTTATGTACAAGACCTAGAAATAAGTTTATTAGATGGTGATATATTTGTTGTAAGAAAGACTTCCAGTGACGGTAGTATACAGCCTGATGTAACTAGTTATGATACGGCGATTAGTGGAGGCGACTTAGCATATGCAACTGCTAAAGGAATAACAGCAGAAGAAATTATTATAGACGGCGATGGTTTTGTTACTCCTACAACAAGTAGCGGTCCTGAAGAAGTAGTTCCTGGACAAGTACTTGACACGCTTGATATTAAAGTGTTTACAAGAGATAGTGCAGGACAAGGCATTATTAATAGCCAAAGTTATACAATGAAAAACACAAATACTTACAATTTAGGTGTAACACCTAATAGCAGTGACGCAGTTATTGTAAAAGTTAGTAACGTTATACTACCACAGACTGATTATACAATTAATTGGGTAGCTAATACAATAACATTGGCTACAGTAGTTCCAGGAGCAGAACTTAGTATTGTAACAGTTGCCCAAGGCACCCAAAACATATTAGACTTTGGTCAATCTATGGGAGACGGCAATAGGACTGAATTTGAAACAACAGTTGATTGGGAAACTGGAGCAAGTGTATATGCTAGTATTAACGGAGTACAACAAACAGTTGATGCATTTAAATCAGAGACTGGACCTAAGACAGTTATTAGATTTAGTACAGCGGTACCCGTCGAAGGAGTAATTAACTATACTGTATTTGCATCAGATACACAAATTAATTATAGCCAAATTACTAAAGATACGTTTACTGGCGATGCAGCAACAACAGTGTTTACACTAGCAAATGCACCGTTGTATTCAACCCCTACAGAACATAATGTTATTGTTAAGGTAGATAACAAAATATTAAATGCAGGATATAATGTACAATATACAATACCAGCATCAGTTCAGCGTGAATTTGCATTAGAGATATTCCAAATGCCACAAGGTAGTTTAAATGTTTCTGACATTAAAGTACTATTAAACGGTACAGAAATTACAACTCCAACACAATGGCGTTTTGAAAATGCAAATAGTAGTATTACACTAGCTGACGAAATTGGAGTAGCTGGTGACTTGCTTGAAATGTATGTAATTACAGATGGTGAATACAGAGTTACAGGAACTACAGTTACTTTAGACACAGCTCCAGTTGCTGGCGCTGTTATTGAAGTAATAAAGTTTACTAATCATAATTTACTAAAAATTGAACGTACAAATTACGAAGTTGTTTCAAGATCAACATTAACAGAAGCAGATGTTGATTACGTTACTTACAATAGATTAACAGTTGGCGAAATAACGTTGCGCAAACCAGCAGCAGATGCTCAGTATGTTTGGGTTAGCGTAAACAACGAGCTGTTATCACCGAGTGTAGACTATTATATTACCGACGATAAGAAAAAGGTGCAATTAGTACGTCAGCCAGCGGCTGATGATGTTATAGATATTATTCACTTCACTGCTGATATTAGTGTACCTAAATTTGCTTATAGACAGTTTAAGGATATGCTTAATAGAACACACTTTAAACGCTTAGAAAAAAGTACAGCTAGGTTAGCACAACCATTAAATTATTACGATCTAAGAGTTGAGTTAGATGATGCAAGCGCATTGTCAGAACCGAATAAAGCGCAAAATTTACCAGGTGTAATCTTTATTGACGGCGAGCGTATTGAGTACTTTGTAAAAGAAAGTAATACACTGCGCCAACTACGTAGAGGAACATTAGGTACTGGAGTTAAGAATACTTACACATTAAATACTAAGGTATACGATCAGAACATAAGTAAGACTGTTCCGTATAAAGATAGTACATTGGCATATAATGCTACAGCAGACGGTGTTATAAGTGCGTTTACAGTTAGTTACCCTGTAGCATCGATTAATGAAATTGAAGTATTTGTTGCAGGAGCACGTATGCGTAAGACAACATTAGATGTGTTTAACCCTGTAACAGCATTAGATAGCCCAGAAGGCGACACTACTGTTGTAGCAGACTTTACATTTGATGCTAATACTAATGCAATCACATTACTAGCAACACCTGCAGAGAATACAAAAGTAACAGTAGTGAAAAAAGTAGGACAAAGTTGGACAACTTTCGGAGAATCACTGGGTGATACAGAAAATAGTATTGCAAGATTCTTACGTGCAGGAACATCTGAGCTACCTGAATAAATACAGTATAGGAAAAAATTAAATGAGCGATAACATGCAAGATACAAACGGAGTACTAGTTCAGGGACATATTAAGATATTCGACCCTGAATCACAAAAGGTATACATTGACAAGCGCAATGCAATCCATTACGAGAATATGAGTATTGCACTAGCAGATAGTTTAGCAAACGCTGGACAAGGGTTTATATATGAAATGAGCTTTGGAAACGGCGGAACAAGCGTCGACCCAACTGGTATTATTACATATCTAACACCTAACAGCACAGGAACTAATGCAAGTCTATACAACCAAACCTATACTAAAGTTGTTGACGACAGAAGTGTAAATAATACTGACCCTGCAAGAAATAAACTTGAAACCCGACATGTAGCGGGTACAAATTATACCGATATTGTTGTAAGTTGTTTACTTGATTACGGCGAACCAAATGGACAAGATGCATTTGATACTGCAAGTGCAACAGACAGTCCGTATGTGTTTGATGAGTTAGGATTACGTAGCTACAGTGCTGCTGGAACAGGAAGATTAATGACACATGTTATTTTCCATCCTGTACAGAAGTCGCTTAACAGATTAATACAAATTGACTACACTGTGCGTGTACAAAGTTTGGCAGGGTAAGGGATAAAATATGCCATATATAATAAATTACACTGACACTGTTAATAAAGGTACAATAATTGTTGCAGATAATACACTCAACAGTGAAACTACTTTAAGTTTTCCAGGTAGAGGAACAACAGCATACGGTCAAGCAGTAAATGAAAACTTTCTGCACATATTAGAAAATTTTGCAAACACTACTGCACCGTCGCGTCCAGTAGAAGGACAGTTGTGGTATGATACAACAGCTGGAGTTGATCAGCTTAAAGTATATGATGGCACAAATTGGGTTGCTAGTGGCGGACTTAAAAAAGCTAGTGCAGCACCTGCTGTAGCAAACAGTAGTGCAGGTGACTTGTGGGTTAACACAGAAAGTCAGCAGCTATATTTGTTTACAGGTAGTGCTTGGGTATTAGTAGGACCAGACTTTAGTGATGGCCTATTAACTGGTGCTACTGCACAAGCAATTGTGGGTATTGATGATGTAACTTATAATGTATTATCTATTAAAGTTGAAGACAAACCTGTAATTATTATTAGTAGTCAAACGTTTGTTCCAAAAACATCAATAAAAGGTTTTAGAACTGGTATTAATCCTGGCATGAATATTGCTGATGAAGCAATTATTGGCGTACAAGCACTAAAATATTACGGAACTGCTGAAAAAGCAGAAGCGTTAGTAGTTGGTAACGTATCAATTGCAGCAAGTAACTTTTTAAGAGGTAACGCTGCAAGTACAACAGACTATCAATTAAGTGTTAAAAGTAATGATGGTATTAAAGTTGGCACAGGCGGACAATTAAGTTTAGGTATTGACGGCGAAACTGGCATTATACAACATAATACAAGTGGTTCAAGTATTGATATTAGAATGCGCAGCGGTAACTTAACCCCAACAGTTGTAAGTATTAATAGTGACGGTAATGTTGGATTTAATAATGCTGCACCTGAGGAATCAATTGATGTTAAAGGTAATATTAAAATATCTCCTAAGACTGGCGTAGCAGAAACTGGCATTTTACAAATTACAAGTAATGAAAATTCTTCATCGATTGGCACAGGTAGTATTAGAACTACAGGCGGCATAGGAATTGCACTTAATGCATATGTTGGTGGCGACCTTGATGTGGGCGGCATTTTACAAACCGGTAATATTGCACCAGACGGAGCTGGCACAAGAAACATTGGAACATCAGTTAGTAAGTATGATCAAATACATGCTACAACATTCTTTGGTAATATCCAGGGTAACGTAAGTGGCACAGTTAGTGGCAGAGCAGGTAGTGCAGATAGACTTGCTAGTGCTACAACATTTGCACTAAGCGGTGATGTTGCACCAAGCAGTTTTGAATTCGACGGACAAACTGGCGGAAGTACAAAAACTTTTGCAGTAAGTATTGCTGACAGTTTTATTAGTAACAAGACTGTTACTTACGATGCAGGCAACGCTGACGAATTACTACTAAATGTAACTACTGGTACTACTGGCGTTCGTAGAATTACAAAGCGTAACTTCTTAAAGACAATTCCACTTGTACCAGCAGGTTCAATGCTGGCATTTGGTGGCGCAGAAGCTCCTACAGGTTGGCTATTTTGTGACGGAACTGAAGTTAGAAAATCAGACTTTAATACATTATGGTTAGCAATTCAACACAACTTTAAAGATGCTAGTTTAGTATCCGACAGTGGCGTTAGCTACTTTACATTACCAGACTTTAGAGGCAGAATGGGATTAGGCTTAGACAACATGGGTGGTCCAAGCGCAAACAGAGTATCTGATATTGCTGCTGACGCAATTGGTGGCAACGCAGGCGCAGAAACATACACAATTGCAACTGACAATTTACCAGAACACGAACACGACTTAGAAGGCGCAAGTGGTACACAGTTTTACGGTGTTAGAGTTGGAGCTGGCGAACCGGTTGACGACAATGCAATTGCACTACCAATTGAACCAGGATTAGGTGGCACACAAGGCATTGCATCTAGTGGCGGCATTAAAACAGAAGCAACACTAGGTACACCTTTTAATGTTATGAATCCTTTCTTAGCAGTTAACTATATCATCTACACCGGAGAATAACAAATGAGCTATCAACTAAACAAAACAGACGGTACACTGCTAACAGACTTAATTGATGGGCAGATTGATACAGAAAGCACTAACCTTGTGTTAGTTGGTAGAAACTATACCGGATACGGAGAATACTTTAACGAAAACTTTATTAAGCTATTAGAAAATTTTAGTAATACTGCCGCACCAAGCAATCCATTAACTGGCCAGTTATGGTGGGACAGTAATAGCCAAAGATTACAAGTATATAATGGCACTATATGGAAATCAAGTGGTGGACCAATAGTACAAACTACACAACCACAAATGGTTGCTGGCGATTTGTGGATTGACAATCTAAATAATCAAGTTTATGCATACGACGGCTCAGACTTAATGTTGATGGGACCACAGTATACATTGACACAAGGAATAAGCGGATTTAAAATAGGTAGCATACTTGACTCGCAGAGTCGATCTCGTACTGTTACAAACTTATATGTAGGCGGCACACTTTCAGCAGTAATTAGTAATATTGAATTTACTCCAATTTATGCGCAGCGTGTAATGGGATTAGTTACAGCATCAAATCCAAACGGTATTATTAAAGTAGGTTATAACGTAATTGATACTGCTAACTTTAAATTTAGAGGTATTGCAGATTCGTCAAACGCACTTGTTACGGCAGGCGGTATAGTTAGAACTGCTGACAGTTTCCTTCCATCAACTGCAAACGGTATTACTACTGGTAATTTAACAATTCAAAACTCAGGTGGTTTAACAATTGGGTTATCACAGAATAATGTACAAAAAGTTGTTGGTCCACGTTTTTATATTGAAAATCAGCTTACAGACCACGATTTAAGCTTACGAGTTAAGTCAGGCGCGTTTGGATCAATCTCTGTAGATGCAATTTATGTAGATGCAAGTACAGCTAAAGTTGGTATTTTTACAACTAACAGATTGCCTGCATATACACTAGATGTTGAAGGCGATATTCGCTGTACAGGCAACTTAATTGTAGAAGGCACTAGAGTTGCATTAGACGTTGCTACACTTAGAGTTGAAGATAAAATTATTGAAATTGGTGTAATGAACGACAGTACTGAGCTTACAGATGCTCAAGCAGATGAATCAGGTATTAGTGTTAACAGTCTTAACGGTAGTAAAGATATAATTTGGAAAAATGCTACAAATGCATTTACTTCAAACGTAAACTTTGATTTGTTAGACATTAATAAAACATATAAGATTGGCGGAGTTGACAAACTTACAAATACTTCACTGATTAATATCTCTTCGGCACCAGACTTAGCATTAGTTGGTACGCTAACTGTCCTGCAAGTTGATGAAATTAACGTTAACGGTAAAACTATTACGTCAACAAATGATATGGCATTTGTATCAACTGCTGGAATAGCAATTACAGGTGGTGGCGATATTAATATTACTGACACACAAAAAATTACTGGCGTTGGCAAAGCAATTAGCGCAAAGAAAGCAGTAGAACTAGGTGTTACTGAATCTTCAGTAGGAACAGTTGCAACTAAAGAATATACAGATGAAGAAATTGCAACAGAAGCAGTTATGTTTAGTATGGATATTACAGGCATGGGAACAGGAACTGCACTACAAAATGCAATGGCATCATACTTAAACGATATGTACCCTGCTGCAACACTAAACACAAATAAAGTAGCGCGGATACACACAACATCATATGCTGGAGCAACAGTGCAGGGCGTAGATGTTGAAAGCGCAAAAAATGTAAGTTATGTTGCAGTAGACTCTAACGGGACACAGAATCAAAACGTAGTACAAGACGTTGTATTTGATGCAGGCGGCGCAAGCGGAACAGTTATCCTATCGCCGAGTAGAACACTAATGACATACACATCTACTGGAAGTGCATGGGCTTACCAGGCAACAACAGCGTACTAAGAAAAACGATAAATAATACTAATAGCACTAGGGGTTACACAAATAATGGCATATGCAATAGATAGATATAATAACACACTGTTAACTACAGTGGAAGATGGCACAGTTGATCAAACAACTGACCTTAAATTCATTGGTAAAAACTACGCAGGTTACGGCGAAATACAAAACGAAAACTTTTTGTTCTTGCTTGAAAACTTTAGCGGAGCTAATCAGCCAGCAAGGCCACTTAGTGGGCAGGTTTGGTTTGACAGCGGCACAAGCAAATTAAAGTTTTACGATGGAACGCAATGGCGTACAACTGGCGGAGCAGAAATTGGCGCAACACAGCCAACTGGTTTATCTATTGGTGACTTTTGGTGGGACAGCGGCAACGATCAATTATACACATTCAACGGCACTGTTTTTGTACTTATAGGTCCACAGAACGCAGGCGAAGGCGTAACCCAAATGCAAAGCCTCGAAGTTCTTGATACTACAAATACTACACAAAGCGTGATTTCTTCTGTAATTGGAGACGTAACAGTATTTGTTGTAAGCCCAACACAGTTTGATCTAAATGCAAGCCAAACTGCATTAATTGCACAAGGTTATGATAGAATTAACAAAGGTATTACACTAAGAAATACCAAACTAGCAACTGCTGGAGTTACAAGTACAGCTGATAGATTCCATGGAACCGCAACAAACGCTGAGAAACTTGGCGGTATTGCAGCAGGAAACTTTATTCAAACAGGCGCTGGTAACACTGTATTTACAAGTGCTTTAGATATTCCAGATGATGGCATATTAATTGGTGATTCTAATGATTTGCAAGTTAAAATTGCTGCAAACGGATACGACGGCGTAATACAAAATGTTACTAACAGCGGAACAATTCAACTTAAAGTTACTAGCGGAGCAGGAGCGTTAACGCACGTTGGTACAGTTACATCAGCAGGAATAGTTCCATCAGCAGATAACACATTTACAATGGGATCTGCTAGTTTAGGATGGTCAAACGTATATGCAACTAACTTTACTGGCGAAGCAACTAAAGCTGGAACGTTAAGAGTAGGCAGTGATTTCCGTACTGCAAGCGCAAGTGCAACTAATAATACAGTTGCAGTAAGAGATGCAACGGGTAATATTGCAGCAACACTATTCCAAGGAGTCGCAACACAAGCACGGTATGCTGACTTAGCAGAAAAATATACAACAGCAGAAGAATTACCAGCAGGCACAGCAGTAACAGTATGCAGTCATCCAGATCACGAAGTAGAACCGGCAACAATAAGCGATCACTGCATTGGTGTTGTGTCAACTGATCCAGCATACATGATGAACAGTGAAGCGGATGGTCAATACATTGGACTTAAAGGACGTTTACCTGTAAGAGTCAAAGGACCTGTCGCTAAAGGCGATGTAATTTATGCCTGGGAAGATGGAGTATGTACAACTGTTGCAACAAATGCAATAGTAGGAATTGCACTTGAGTCGGATAGTTCAGAAGAAGAAAAATTAGTAGAATGCGTACTTAAGGTATAATTAAAAATGGCAGAAATTACAGCAGCACGAATTAACAACCTACAAGCAAGTGTTAACTTGATCTTGGGTGCAGGTTCGGGGCAGAGTGGATACGGACAGTCGGTTGGAAGTGCTCCAGTTAACAACACTGGTGATATAGCAACAGCCGCAGACATGAATTTAATTTATGCTGATATACTTGCTGCAAGAGTGCATCAAGTTGGTGCAGGCGACATTGGTATTGCGCAGGTTGTACAAAACCTTAACACTATTGCAATTGATACTAGTTTTAATATTGACGATGCAGGCGTAACAACAGCAGACCCAGATGGATTTAAGAAGGGTATTGCAGACTTTGAAACTGTAATGAATCAAGTTGTTGTTGATAAAGCTATAATGCATTCGTCACAAGCTGCACTTGAACCATCAATAGCATCTTCTAGAAGCAGTTCTTGGAACGGCTTAATTTATCATGAAATAGCAGTTACTTTTTCTTCTGCAGAGCATAGACGTTTCTTCTTCAATACCGGCGGCGAACTTAGAGTAAGTGCAAATAATACAGGCTCGTCTACGCCAAAAGGGTTAGACTGGACTCTGTTATGTTCTGAAGTAGGAAATATTAAATTTAGTGCAGAAACTACAGTGTCATCTTTAGGCGGCGGAACATCGATTGGTAATTATGACTTAACACCTTCATTCCAAAATATATACCAGAAGATTGGCTCGGGAACAAACCAGGGTGTATATGCAGGTAATATATATACTGTTAAAGCAAGGTCAGATATTGCAACACGCATTATTATTAGAGTTGACTTTAATGACATAGTGCAAGTTGGCAACATTGATAATAACGTAGACGGAACACTGAACAGCATCTTACAACATTATCGTGCAAACGGCGATATATCTGTAGTTGCGCCCACTTATTATAATACTTCATCACTGGCATAAGCCACACATTTTATTTTAAGTTTAAGTTTAAATAAATACTTAAAGCAAAAGAGGAAGTAAATGCCAACAACTATATTAGCTAGTAGATACAATACGCTTAAGGATGCAGTAAATCTTGTACTTTCAAATTCAAGTATTGGCAATCCTACCTACGGCTACGGACAAGGCGTTACTACAAATAGTGTAGTTGGTACACGGGGACTATTGTCACCTTCAGCAGCATCTAAGGTTACAGCACAAGATTACGAAGATTTATACATTGACCTAATACGCACTAGAGCGCACCAAGTAGGCGCAGCCGCAGCCATTAGTGCATTTGTAGTAGGTGACTATAATACTAACGGAGCTACTGCTGACAAAATTGAAGAGTCGTATGTAATAGGATTAGAGTCTTTAGCATCAAGTATTGCAACTGACAGATTTACAGTAGATCCGACAAATTTGCGGATAACAGCAGCTCCTGAAGCATCTAGCTCACGAACCGGCACCTGGACTACTACAATTTCACACATATTTACAATGTCCTTTCCAACAGCACAAGCTCGTAGGCACTATTTTAATTCAGGTGGCGAAATACGTCTTAGTGCATCAGTTGACTATACCGGAAGTCAAGCAAAAACAGTCGACTGGCAAACAATATTAAACGCTATGGGCACAGTTAGTTTTAAAGGCACAAATACAGTAAATAATGCTGGCATCGGTTCAGACACTAGCATAGGAAGTCACGATCTTTCAGGAAGCTATCAGATAGTTTATACTAGATCCGGCGGCAATGTATATGCAAGAAACAGATATAACGTGTACGCAATGAATTATACAACGGGCGATAGTACTTCTGCTATAAGATTTAAAGTAGAATTTATAGACGGCGCCCCTAATAACGTAGACGGCTTCGGCATTGATGAAATAGTCTACGGAACATTTAATAGTGTTGTGCAAACAGTTGCAGCAGACGGCACAGTAACTATTAACGGAACATCACACGCAACAGCACTTATATCAGACGATCCTACTGGACTTACAACAAGACCTCTTTCATAAACAGCCACCTTACTGGTTGACAAATCATTAAATCCAATATATACTAGTAGTAATAATAAACTAGGAGTTTAACTATGGATGAGCGTTTAGAAAAAGCACTAGACTTTTCTAATTATATGCTAACACTGAGTAATCAGAAGCGACTGTTAGCAGAAAAGTACCAAGAAGAATTAATACACTTTTACAGTGGATCGCAATTTACAATTACTCGTGAGTTAATTACATTTGTAAGTACAATGGTATCTGCTGATCAAGACGAAGTTGTTATTACAGACGATAATAACATTCCTTGCCTAGTAGAAGACCTAAGTGATTTTTATAGCAATATTATAGACTTGTATACTACTGCATCTAATAACTATCATTCAGCATACTTGCAATTAAAGACATCCCGTAGTGTGGAGAAACTAGTTAATCATGAGCAATAAAGGTGCATTTTTAATTGCACGAAATAATGGTCATATTGATTATGTGAAACAAGCAGTATTTCTTGCAAGACGAATAAAACAATACTTAGACATACCTGTTACTATTGCTACAGATAGTACAGAGTACTTAGAAACAGCATTTGGCATTAATGACTTTGATAATGTTATTAACTTAGACCAAACTGCTAACGCTAATATGCGATATTTCTTTGATGGTACACTTTCTAAAAAAACTGCTAGTTTTAAAAATGCTAATCGCGCAAATGTATATGAACTTAGCCCGTATGACGAAACTTTATTACTAGACACTGATTACATTATTTCAAATGATTTATTAAAATCGGTATTTACATCAAAATCTGACTTATTAATTTATAAAAAGTCTAATGATGTAGCAAAAGTACGAGACGAAACTGAATTCGATAAAATAAGTGATACAAGTGTTGACTTTTACTGGGCAACTGTTGTGTACTTTAAAAAGTCAGAATCTAACAAGATCTTCTTTGACTTAATTAAGCATATAGAACAAGAATGGAATCATTATAGACGAGTATACCAAATAACTTCTAGCTTGTTTAGGAATGACTTTGCTTTTAGTATTGCAATACACATAATGAATGGTTTCCAGAAAGGCGACTTTGCCCAGCAGCTACCAGGAAGTATGCTGTATACTACTGACAGAGATGTTCTATGGAAAATGAATAATGACGAATTTATGTTCTTAGTAGAAAAGAAAGATTATATCGGAGAATACACTGCATTAAAGACACAAGGACAAACTATTCACATAATGAACAAAGCTAGTCTTAACAGAATAATTGATCAGGAGTTTGCAAATGACTAAAGGAATTGTAGTTCTTGCACAAAACAATGCAACTGATAATTATGTAGAACAAGCTGCTTTATTAGCAATGAGTTTACACACTTATAATGATGCAAACATTAGTTTAATCACAAATGATGAAGTACCAACAGAGTATATAAGTCTTTTTGATAAGATTATACCTATTCCGTTTGGCGACAGCGCCGAAGACAGTGAATGGAAAGTTGAAAACAGACATAAATTATACCACGCTAGTCCTTATGATGAAACTATTGTAATGGATACTGATATGTTAGTATTACAAAACATTGATGTATGGTGGGATTTCTTAGCTAATTACGAAATGTTCTTTACTAGTAATGTACTAACATACAGAGGCGATATTGCTGACACTAGTTATTATAGACAAACGTTTATTGATAACAATCTTCCTAATTTGTTTAGTGGGTTGCACTATTTTAAGAAGTGCGAATTTGCACAAGAGTTTTATGCTTGGCTAGAGTTAGTAGTAAACAACTGGGAAGCATTTTATGAACAACACCTTAAAAGCGACACTAGGCCAAAGCATGTAAGTATTGATGTATGTGCAGCTATAGTTACCCGCATATTAAATTGCACAGAAGTTATTACAAACAATACAGCTAAATTTCCAAGCTTTACTCACATGAAACCGTATTGTCAAGGCTGGAAAGAAGTTAATAGTAGTTGGCAAGATCAAATGGGTGTATATATTGATATTGCTGGTAGTTTAAAGATTGGCAATTATGCACAAACTGGAATACTACATTATACTGAAAGCGACTTTTTAGAAAAGTCTCCAGCTATAGAAAGATACAGGAGACTAACAAATGTCTGATTTACGTAATTTACTAAAAAAGATTAAAGTAAGTGTTGAAACTGCAGAAGCATATATATACTACGATCAAAAAACTGGCAAAATCCATAAAATTAGCGGACATAATGTACCTAATGAAGAATACAAGATTCTTACAGTGTCGCCTGAGGAAGCAGCGCCTCTCTTAACTGGTGTAAAACGGACAGATGAATTCATCATAACATATGACATGTCTGTTAAACAAATACTTATGAAAGAAGTTGCATATGAAGATAATCATAAAACAGCTTCTACTATGTGCTACCAATTACCGATTATTAAAAATTCTCATGACGGACACATGTCTTTAACACGGGTTCATGAAGGAATTAGTGTATACATTTGGAATGATAGTGAAGTAAGTAACTATCGCGCAGGTGAACATGTTTGGCATAATAAAAATGTTTATAAGCTTATGTCAGATCCAACGGAATGGAACGAATCAGAGCACACTCTTTATTTAGAAAATGTCCAACTTACTTCTATTCCGACTCAAAGCCATAATGTAGAAAAACTAACAACAATTCCTGAATATGTTGGCATCCACGTTGATGTGTGGTATAAAGAATTAGAACATGTTGCAGGACAACACGTATGGCATAAAAACATTGTTTACAAACTCCTACAAGACCAAGCTATTAATACAGAATTTACAATGGATAATGTAGAAATTGTTGTTAAAAATGTATTATTGTATGCTGACGAAAATAAACTATTAGAAACAGTTTCTACTATAAGACCAAATATGCTTATACTAGATAACAACAGTATTTACAGAACTGCAATTATAGAGCAACCCTTCGACAAAGATAAATTAAGTATCTTATTTTATGCTACGTCTAATAAACTGTTATACTGCTCACTTGAAACTGAGGCAATTTGGGAAGTAGAATTAGATGATATAGAAGAAACAGCATCATTAACAACGCTGGAGTTAGATTACACTCCGTCTATCAAAGTAAAAAATGGAAATATCATTCTTTCAGGAAAATATTTATATCAAGCAGAGATTGATAAGGAATACGATATTATTGTACAACAAAATATACCTAACAGTTGTTGGAATATAGTTCTTAATCCGTATACTAAGAAATTTTTAGTTAGCAGCGGCTACGCACCTACTGACATATTGTATCTTAGTGTGACTGCAAAATACGATCCAAATATTTTATACAAAAGTTTAGAATTTAAGGTTGCTGACTTACTTACCAATACATTAGTTGCAATTCCGTTCACGTCTGACTACGAGAGTAACGAGGATAGTGTAAGTATATACACAGCAAAATATTTTGACAGTTACGCACACGAGGTTATTTAATGGCAAAATTTAAGCCAATCGATTACGACATCATCTATCTAAGTTATGATGAACCTAACGCAGAAAAAAACTATGCAGACCTATGCAAAATAGTTCCCTGGGCAAAACGTGTACACGGAGTAGATGGTAGCGATGCTGCACACAAGGCATGTGCTAAACTAAGTGAAACAGATCGCTTTATTACAGTAGACGGTGACAATAGAATCCGCGAAGATTTCTTAAACCAAGTACTTGACTTTGACGAACATGAAGACTTAACAAGCACAGTAATAAGCTGGTGCGGCAGAAACGAAATAAACGGATTAATGTATGGCAATGGTGGACTAAAGTGTTGGCCTAAAGATTATGTGCTGAATATGCGCACACATGAAAATGCTGATCCTAACAACGCACATGCACAAGTAGACTTTTGCTGGGATGCAAAATACATACAAATGAATAGCTGTTACTCAGATGTATATAATAACGAAACTGCTGGACAGGCGTGGAGAGCAGGCTTTAGAGAAGGTGTAAAGCTTGCAACTGACCGTGGCGCAAGAATTAGTAAAGACGAACTTAAAAACAATCACTGGCGCTGCTTACATTGGCTGTACATTTGGACTATGATAGGTGCAGACGTTAAGAACGGCCTATGGGCTATCTATGGTGCTAGAGAAGGCCTGTATATGACAATGTGTACAGACTGGGATTACGTACAAGTAAGAGACTTTAAATATCTAAACAAGTATTGGGATGAGACCGTTAGTGTGTATATACATGACGACAACTTGTTAGAATCAATTCAACGGTTAGGTAACAGTCTTATTGATGAGTTAGACATTCCTATTTCAGTAAATCCATTAGATGCACAACAAAGTAAGTTCTTTAAAGCAGTATACCAAAACCCTGCTAGAACAGACAATCAACAATTTATTCAAGAATTGAAATAATGTTTATAAAAGATTCAAAAGTACAATTGTATATTGAAGACAATGGAGTAAATTCTATTGTAGACGACAGGCATCCGTATATTAACGGATTTTCAAAAGACGTTATCGACCAGTCAAATGCATTGTATCCTAGGGACGACCTTAGATATCATTACGGCAATGCTAATACTATGTTTGGTTATGTTTTCAAACAAATACAGGAAATACCGTATGATAGATATTATTATCCTATAGTTGTTAGTGCAACAGAAATTACTGACATTATTGACACCCTTAAAATTGAATTGCATATATTAAACACTATACGAAATGGACAGTGTAAAATTTTACTAGTATCGCCGTACGAAGGATGGAGCTATAAAGAATTTTGGAAGCCTCTTATACAGAAAATAAAAACGCTGTTGCATTTAAAAGACGACAGCTTTGTAATTATGGACGGAGGCTATCTTAAAAATTTAGATGTTAGTCTTGTTACATATAATTTTTGGGAAGAAATGCGTCTAGATGATTTTACACAGCCGGGGTTAGACAATGTAAGTAACACACGTAAGCACAAATTTTTATGCCTTAACAGACGTCCTAGTCCCCATAGAATAGCATTAGCAACTAAGATGTTTGAGTTCAAACGTAAAGGAATTCTTACTGTTGCTAAACACGGCGGATTTGGAAATGATTTTTATAAAGGTATGGAACAGGAATTCTGTAAAGAATTTCCAGAACTAATTAACGACTACGGCGAAAAACTACTTCCGGCTATACCACTAACATATGACGATGGAATATATCCTGATATAGAAAATCCTAACTACGATGATAAGTTAGAAAAGTTTCATCAAAGTTATTTAAATATTATTACAGAAACATATTACAAGGACGATACTTTATTTTTAAGCGAAAAAATATTTAAACCTATGTGGCACTGTCAGCCATTTGTTGTATATGGAAACCCAGGTACACTAGTACAATTAAAAAAACTTGGATATAAGACATTTAGTAATTTCATTGACGAAAGTTATGATAACGAATCGTGTGCAGTAAAACGATTAGAGTTACTTGTGGATAGCATCAAAGATTTTATTAACAAACCCACTGACGAACTAACTACTATAATGGAAAAAATGAAACCAATCTTTCGACACAATCTTAATAATATTGATCGAAGACACGGTATTTGTATTAAACTAAATTTACTAAATGATCTAAGGAATGCATTGTATGAAAACAAATAATATAAAATATTATATTGAAAACTTTGATAATAAAGAGATACGCTTTAATGGCTTTCCTGATGCAGTCGCTCGCGAAGCATTAAATAATAATACACATGATGATCACCAGCACTATTATGATATACAATTAATGGAGCATGTGTTTGATGAAATTGACGAAATTCCTTTAGAAGAAAAGTTTTATTATCCTATTGTGCTTGTAAACAGTAACATGCACCGCAGTCCAATGAAGGATAGTCTATTCATACCTGACGATATATTAAGAGCTATTAGATCAGGACAATGTTTTCTGCTTATACAAAGCGTACAAGAAGGTTGGGACTTTTCTACATATGTTGATCATTTCATTGAACATATACAAACAAAATATAATATTAAAGATGAGCGTATTGTTTTAATGACAGGCAATTATTTAACTCACGAACGATATACAACGGTTCCTCATAGCTGTTGGGAGTTAGGAATGCCGGGACATTTTGATCCGCATACCCCTGATTTTATAGATGACATTAGACCTTACAAATACATATGTTTAAATCGTCGACACGAAGTACATAGACTAGCAGTTGCATCAGCACTAACACAATCTGATCAAACAGGAATTTTAACAGTAGCACTCGGCGGTGGCTACGGTGAAAAATGTATTTCTGATCAGTTAGAAACTGATTTTAATAATAGATTTCCAGAACTGTGGAATAGCTATGCTAACAATATTCGAGAGCATTTACCGTTAGCATATGATGATGGGATAGACCCAGAAACTACTAACCCTAACTGGGACCCCAGCACAGAAAAGTTTCAGAAAAGCTATTTGCATATAGTTACAGAAACAAACGCTACAAGTAATCAATTGTTTTTTAGTGAAAAGGTATTTAAGCCAATAACACATTGGCAACCATTTGTATTATGCGGAAACTATAAATCATTAGAAAAATTAAAAGAGTTTGGATACAAAACATTTGGTCAATGGATTGACGAAAGCTATGATGACGAACCGCATTATGAAACAAAAATACGTAAAGTTAACGCTGCTATTAAACAATTTATTGATAAATCTCCAAAAGAGTTAACATCATTAATGCAAGAAATGCTTCCAACATTCAAACATAACATGAGAGTGCTTCGCCGCCGCGCAGGAACAGATGCAGCACTTTCTAACTCAAACTCATCAGTCCTAGCTGGCACTAGAGATAAGCTATATAATATATTAAAAAGTAATAATAATGGAACTTAATAAAAAAACATTTCCCTTACATCATAATAGTGGTTTAAGTTTCCTACAATTAACTAATATAACATCATTACAAGATGCAGAAGCAGTATTAATTGACTTTAATACGTTCTCCTCAATGGAAGACAAGGAAATTTGTGAATATATAAATTCTAAAAAAATAATTTACATTGATGGTACATATGAATTCTTAAATAACACTGTTTTAGAAATATTAGAAAATTTATCTAATATATTGCAGTGTGATCTGGGAGCTGTGCATTATTTTTGTAATCCTGTCAATCACGAGCGTTTAAATCAATATCCTTTACTGTTAAAATTAACACAAAAAGGATTAATATGTACGCCAGATCACTATTTTATTAGATATAGTAATATATACCAGCCAGACATTAATGCTGATACATTGCCTAAACAAAGGTATCTTTGTTTAACAGGCAAATTAAATCCGTCGAGAACTTTTCTAATAGCACTTTTATCAAAATATAATTTATTACAATACGGTCATGTTAGTTATTTTGGAGAAGATTACATAGATAAAGATTTCGATCCTCGAAAAATTGACGATTATAAAACTGAAAATTTTTTATCGCCCTCCGCTAAAACCGTTATTGAGGATGAAATGAAAAAGTTAAAATTACCGTTAGTTGCAGATACTAACCAATTTAATATGCAAATATCTCACACAAAAAAGTTCAATGCTGAATTATACAACGCAGTTGATTTTGTAATAGTACCAGAAACAACTGGTTGCACTATGCAGGACAATTTTTTCCCGACAGAAAAAACTGTAAAATGTATTTTGATGAATAAAAAATTTATTCCTCTTGCTAGTAAAGGGTTTTTAAGAAATCTTAAAAGATATTACATGACTGAATTTAATAAAGATATATCACATTTAACAGACTGGTGCGATACTTCGTTTGATAATATAACAGATTTAGAAAAGAGAACCAAGATGGTTGTTAATATTGTTGCTCATGAAATAAGTAAAAATAACAAGTCATAATAGAGGACATAAAATGAAAATAGGATTTATTGGCACAGGCAAGCTAGGCATGCCGTGTGCAGAAGCAATGGCAAGTAAACAACATAATGTTACAGGATACGATATTACTTCTTGCAGCAGTCATCAAGTAACAATGATGCCTACAATTGAAGATGCAGTAAAGGGTAGAGACATTGTGTTTGTTGCAGTGCCTACTCCACACGATCCAGACTACGATGGCAGAGAACCAACTGCACATTTAGCACCAAAAGACTTTAATTACGATATTGTAAAGGATGTACTAGTAGAAGCAAACAAGCATATGACAAAGGATCAATTGCTTGTGCTTATTAGTACGGTATTGCCTGGAACAACACGTAAGCAGTTTATTGACCTTGTACCTAACACACGCTTTATATACAACCCTTACTTGATTGCAATGGGCAGTGTAGCATGGGATATGGTTAATCCAGAGATGGTAATGATTGGCACTGAAGACGGAAGTGCTACAGGAGATGCAAAACAACTTGTAGCCTTTTATAAAACTATAATGGAAAACAATCCACGCTACGAGATTGGTACTTGGGATGAGTGCGAGTGTATCAAAGTATTTTATAACACATTTATTAGCACTAAGATTGGACTTGCTAATATGATACAAGACGTAGCCCAAAAACAAGGAAACATTAATGTTGACGTAGTTACAGATGCGTTAGCCAAGTCAACTATGCGTATCATGGGACCACAGTATATGAAAGCTGGTATGGGCGATGGCGGCGGCTGTCATCCACGTGATAATATTGCACTACGCTATATGGCCGAAGAGTTAAATTTAGGATACGATTTATTTGACAGCATCATGAACGCTAGAGAAATACAAGCAAAGAACATTGCACTAGAATTAGTGAAACATGCTAAAGAACATGATATGATAATTGTTATTCATGGTAAAGCATACAAGCCAAATGTAGGATACTGTGATGGTAGTTATAGTTTACTAATTGGACATTACTGTGAAGAGCAACAATATGAACCTGTATATGTAGATCCACTAACAGGAAACGATTTTAACTCAGACGTGCCTTGTGTATTTTTATTAGCACACAGCGCCAGTACTACATACAAGTATACCGGTAAAACTAGTGCAGACAAATTGTATTGCGATATACCTAATGGTAGTATAGTAGTTGATCCGTGGCGCTCATATGTTAATCCAAAGTGTACAGTAATCCATTATGGAAATACTAGAAATGTTAGATAGCTTAGATAGATTAGGCTACTACTTAGTAGGACAAAAAAAGTTCCCCAACAAGACTCATGCACTTTTAGAAAGCAAAAAAAGTGGACACGATGTTTCTTGGATATTTAATGATAGTGTCTACGGAAACATCGATTGGTCAGTTCCTGTTAATGTTCCTTTAATGGAGTTGTACAAAGCCCGTGCTATTCAACTACGTAATAAGTATGATTACTTAACTTTATACTATAGTGGCGGAGCAGATAGTACAACTATACTACATGCTTTTATAGACAATAATATTTTTATAGATGAAATATTAATGTGGCATGCTGAACCTTACGACAAGCAAGTTAATAATAAAGATTATTCAAGTGGAAATTTTCTTAGCGAAATTAAGTTTGCTGCAAAAGCGCATTTGGATAAAGTTAAAAACTCGTTAGATCCTAGGACTAAAATTACAGTAAAAGACTTTGCAAAAACAGGCTTAGAGTTATTAAGTAAAAAAGATAACTGGTATGAGCATGTGCCGCTAGGATTAACTCTTGGTATATCAGGAATTCTAAGGCAAATATGTCAACAGAATGATGCACATTTTCTTAGACAGCAAGATACTGGATTGTCTACATGCTATATTATGGGTATTGACAAACCCTTGGTATGTAAAAAGGGAAATGATTACTATGCATACTTCCAAGATAACTCTGCGTATCATGTTATGAGTCCTGTTGATTTTGGCTCAAGCACAGTTAATGATCGAGTAACTACTGAATTTTTCTATTGGACACCAGACTTTCCTGAAATAGTAGTTAAGCAATCGCAGTTAATAAAAGCTCACTATGAATCAAACCCTGCAATTACGCACATGGCTGAAAAGTCATTAACAACACATATAAGCGAATATAGAGATATTATACATGACGCAATATATCCTAAAGAGTTTTGCGAGCCATTCCAAACGGAAAAGCCTAGTACTCACATCAAACGTCCAATGGATGATTGGTTTTGGAAAACGGCAGATAATCGCACAAGAATGAATTATATAGAAACTATACAATATCTAGGACAAAATACTGATTCAAAACACATGCTCAAAGGCAGCATAAACTGGGGCATGTCGGCACACCTTTCTAAGTTCTACAAACTTTAAACCATAACTACCTTTAATCATTAACTGCGCATATAAGTACTATTATATAAAAAGGATAGTCTATGATTAAATTTAATGAAGCGCACAAACGTACTATTGGCAAGTCTGTGTCGTGGCGAATAATAATAACGCTTGTACAAATTATTAACGGACTGATAGTTACGGGAAGCTTGGCATTTGGCATACAAATGGCAAGCCTTGGTGCTGCTGTAAACATAGTCCTGTATTGGGTTCATGAAAGAGTATGGAACAAGATACAGTGGAGCAGAGAACAAGCCGGAAGCACGTATAGTGAAAAATGGTACAGAAGCATTAGTAAAGACCTATCGTGGAGAGTTATTATTACTTTTAACAACTTTTGGATGCCGTGGGTATTAACAGGAAGTTGGAAAGTAGGACTTTCGTTTATGGGCGTAGCAACAATTGTTAACATGTTTATATACTGGTCACATGAAAGACTTTGGAACATTGCATCATTTGGTAAGCAAGTACTAGACGTAGATGATATCAAAAAGTGACAGTCTTGCTATACTTATAGATTGCTGGAATAGACCTGCTAACCCACTGCAAGCAATATCTTCTAAAGATATAAGACATAATATATTATCTTTTATAGATAAAGCTTGTATTGGTACTGTGGTACTATCGTCTTACTCTTGTCCTATTGACAAGGCGGCTCAAAATATTTGGAATGACAATTATCATAAATTTTTTAATTCCTTATCAGTGCCGCCTAATATCTTTGAATTATATCAATCCCAGATAATTAGTTTAGAAGAACAACCGCCAGTAGAGCATACGCATCGTGATATATTAAGATATTATAATAAAACAAAATTCCAAATATCTATGTTACAACGATGGGAATTAGAATATTATCTTAAGGTAAATCCAAAAATAAAATATATATATGTATTTGGTGTAGCATGGGAAATTTGTGTTAAAGATAGACCTTTGGGATATATGTCGTTAAGTAAAATTCACGGAGTTGATATTCTAACAGATACTAAATGTGTTAAAACTCTAGAAAGTAACAAGTATTTAGATTTAAGTTTAGACAAAAATTGGATACATGTAAAAGATACAACTTACAAATTTATTGGAGCAGATACAAACAATGTTTTGGAAAAATGATTGGCTTAGTTACCATTACGATAAACTAGGTGATGTAAAAACTAAAACAGTTCCAGGCGAAAACTGGAAACTACGTATTAAGCAAACTATTACCAGACCAATTAAATCTTATCACGAAGAGTTATTACTCAATGCACATGCAGTTAAGGATGCATTTAATGAGCCACTTGACTTGCTATTGTCAGGCGGCTTAGATAGTGAATTAGCACTTCGCAGTTATGTGGAAGCAAAAATTCCTATAAATGTTTTCATTGCAAAATACAATGATAATATTAATGCAGTTGATTTTCACGAAGCACTTAAAACTTGTCAAATTTACAATGTTACACCTACTATTATAGATTGCAATTTAAAAACGTTTCTAGAGAATGATGCACACGATATGTGGAATGGGGGATACTTTGCAGAGCCCGGCTACATGATTATGCTCAAGGTTATAGAAAGTCTTGACAACATTCCAGTAATATGCGATGGCATTAATGCAGACAACTTTAGAATGGCTAATAAGACACAATGTGATATAGTTATATATGAAAAGCATTTTGCAGCAGCAATACACGGCAATACAATTAATAGACCTCTTATTTCTAGTTGGTATGATTATTCTCCAGAGCTAACAGCAGCATTTTTAGATCTAAATTTACACAAATGGAAAAAACATAAATTAATAACTCCGCCGTTTAATAACTCTAATCTTCATAAACTAAAATATCTTAATAGTAATAAACTTTTTGGAACAAGGATGCGCCAAAAACGATCCGGATGGGAATTAGGATTACCTGATGGATCTTTAGTTTCGTATATAGAAGAATTTAAAAATCAGTATCCTATAGTTAATTTAGATGAAGAATATACAGAAGCAATATATTCTTATACTGATTTTAGAAGTATACTATGAGTATAATGAAACGCCCGCCGGGCGATCAATTTACTTTCAGAGCATTTATTAGTTTAAGTGCAAAAATACAAGTACCGCACGACAAAATTTATGTTTGGGCTACAGCACTTAATCCTCATTATCAACACGGAGATTGGAACGCAAGTGGTGAATGGCAATTTGAAACAGCAACCGATTACAGAAAGCAATTAACAGACAATATAAAATCAGACCTAGTTGTTATTGGATTAAAGGATCACTTAACTTCTATTAGCTTTACTAACAACGACACTGTACCTGATATAGCAGAATATTTTATCAATCTGTTTAAGAAATATAGTGATAAGACATTTATTCTACTAACATCAGTAGAAGGACTTGACACTTATATTAAGAGCCCTAATGTTAGTATAATTCCATGGGGTGGTGACATAACAAATCATCAAATGGAATATCGAAAACTAGATCCTATACTAGATAAAAATTTAGATAGTGATTACTGTTATTTAAGTTTGAATAGACAGCCTAGAAATCACAGGGCAATGTTAGTGTCTTTACTTTACGAACTTGATATACAAGATACTGGATTGATATCTTGCATGTTTAAAGAGTCAATAACTAAAATAGTTAAAAATACTGACTGGGACGTATCTGAATATTATGAAACTGGTAGTATAAAAGTACGCGCCCGAGGAACTAATATTAATGATGATTACAAAATTTACAAGACACATAACGACAACCCGGCAAATTTTAAAAACTGTTTAGCTGAATATTACAAACAAACATTTGTTGAAATTGTAAGTGAAACTAGTTTTACAGAAGAGTGCTTTAATCTTACTGAAAAAACATTAAACAGCATTTACGGTGCATGCTTTCCAATATTAATATGCAGCAAACACAGTGTAAAGTTCTTGAGAGAAATGGGATTAGATATGTTTGATGATGTAGTCAATCATAGCTACGATAATATAAGCAATCCTGCTGCACGATTAGAAGCTGCAATCATAGACAACATTACATTATTAACTGATATTGACTATACCAAAGACCTTTGGGTTAAAAATAAGGACCGTTTTGAAAAAAACATTGACTTTTGCAAAGAAAGAATGTATAATTACTATAGCGTAAGATCTAAAGCCGCGATGGATAAGATAATAAATGAATCACAACACTGATAGTTCTTTTTTTACAGTTATATTACCAATGCGCACCCCGATTCAATTTTGGGATATATATTCTTGGGCTGAAAAAGCTCCTGCTGCAATATTTAGATTTATACGCGATTTTGAAGTTGAACAAGATAGACTAACACTTAAAGAAGTTAATGAAATATATCCTGGAGTAAAAACTGTTGGTGCTGTTGCAAACCCATGGGGAAGAGCATTATGGGCTTATAACATAACAGTAAATCCACCCAAAGGATATCCAGGAGTAGATGAAGTTTCAAAGTATTTTAAAAACATAGACTTTACTTCGTTTGACGCATATTTAAATAGTATGGAACAATGCGAGTTGCTAGATACTAAAACGCATCCTACTACTCCGCAATCTACATGGCTTAGTCACGATAACATACAAGTTGATTATTTACTTCGTGTAGAACACTTAGATGAAGACTTTAAACCGTTGCAGCAATATTTTGAATCAGACATACCGTTAGATGTAGATAATTTTACAATTGATTATAAGCAACATTATACATCAACAACTAAAAATATTATTGAGAAGTACTTTAAAGAAGATATTGACAGATTTGGATATGAATTTTAATGTATGATATAGTATTCATAAGTTATGATGAGTCTAGTGCAGATACTAACTATGCTGCTCTTAAAGCTAGATTTCCTATGGCCAAACGTGTGCATGGTGTTAAAGGAATACATCAAGCACATATAAAAGCAGCAAAGAAATGCTTTACTAAGATGTTTTGGATTGTAGATGCTGACGCAATAATTTTAGACAACTTTAACTTTGACTATACTGTGCCTGATCACCAATTAGATCACGTACATGTATGGCGCAGTCAAAATCCTATTAATGATTTAGTGTACGGTTACGGTGGAGTAAAGTTATTTCCTCGTAAAATGACAATCAATATGGACACAAGTAAGACTGACATGACTACAAGCATTAGTTCGAAGTTTATTGCCGTAGAAGAAACCTCAAATATTACAGCATTTAATACTGACGCATTTAGTACATGGCGTAGTGCATTCAGGGAATGTGCTAAATTAAGTAGCAAAACAATCTCGAGGCAAAACAATGAAGAAACAGGACATAGACTTTCTGCGTGGTGTACAAAAGGGAGTGAGAGAAGCTTTGGCGATTTCGCTATTGC
>Ga0209816_1000185_pt1 | contig 51456 bp, 51 predicted proteins | sample CoawatmetaG01DNA_FD_187509 | JGI IMG/M metagenome (GOLD analysis project Ga0209816, IMG submission 187509) | Marine microbial communities from the West Antarctic Peninsula - Coastal water metaG017-DNA (SPAdes) (version 2) | ecosystem: Environmental > Aquatic > Marine > Coastal ...
CTCCCCAAACCCCTCCCCCCTCCGGGAGGAGGGGCTTCAGATAGACGAGACCCACCGATGACCCAATTCGACCTCACCGACGAGCAGTGCGAAATCCAGGAACTGGCGCGCCGGTTCACCGCCGACCGCATCACGCCCTTCGCGGCGGAGTGGGACGAGAAGCACATCTTCCCCCGCGATACGATCAAGGAGGCGGCCGAACTCGGGTTCGCCGCCATCTATGTCTCCGAGGAATCCGGCGGCATCGCGCTCGGGCGGCTGGAGGCGGCGCTGATCATGGAGGCGATGGCCTATGGCTGTCCCTCCACCTCCGCCTTCATCTCCATCCACAATATGGCGTCGTGGATGATCGACCGCTTCGGCGATGCGGATGTGAAGGCGCGGTATCTGCCCGATCTCGTCACCATGGAACGCATGGCCAGCTATTGCCTGACCGAGCCGGGTTCGGGCTCCGACGCGGCCGCGCTCAAGACGCGGGCGGTGCGTGACGGCGACCATTATGTCGTCTCGGGCGCCAAGCAGTTCATCTCGGGCGGCGGCGAGAATGAGGTCTATGTCACCATGGTTCGCACCGGGGAGGATGGGCCGAAGGGCATTTCCTGTCTGGTGATCGACAAGGACACACCCGGCGTCTCCTTCGGCGCGAACGAGCGCAAGCTGGGCTGGCATTCGCAGCCGACGCGGCAAGTGATGTTCGACAATGTCCGCGTGCCGGTCGCCAACCGGCTGGGCGCAGAGGGTGAGGGCTTCCGCATCGCAATGATGGGGCTGGACGGCGGGCGGCTGAATATCGGCGCCTGCTCGCTGGGCGGCGCGCAGCGCTGTCTGGACGAAGCGGTGGCCTATGTGAAGGACCGCCGCCAGTTCGGCAAGGCGATCGCCGAGTTCCAGAATACGCAATTCACCCTGGCCGACATGGCGACCGAGCTGGAGGCGGCACGCGCGCTGCTCTACCTCGCCGCGGCCAAGGTGACGGCGGGAGCGCCCGACAAGACCCGCTTTGCCGCCATGGCCAAAAGGCTCGCGACCGATACCGGATCGTCGGTGGTCGACCGGGCGCTCCAGCTGCATGGCGGGTACGGTTATCTGATGGACTATCCGATCGAGCGCTTCTGGCGCGACCTGCGTGTGCATTCGATCCTGGAGGGCACCAACCAGGTGATGCGGATGATCGTTGGACGGGATTTGTTGAAGGACTGAGCCCACCCACCGGCACCACCCCGGCGAAGGCCGGGGTCCAGTTGCCAACCAGCCGGTGGCGCGCCACGTCATTCGCGGCATCTGGGCCCCGGCCTTCGCCGGGGTCGAAGAAAAGGATAGAAGGACGGGCATGACCCAAGACCTGATCGTCACCCGCGAAGGCCCGGTCGGGCGGCTGCGGCTCAACCGGCCCAAGGCGATCCACGCGCTGACCCGCGAGATGTGCGAGGGCGTGCTGGCCGCGCTGGAGGACTGGCGCGGCGACCTCGGCGTCGAGGCGATCCTCATCGACCATGCCGAGGGGCGCGGCTTCTGCGCCGGGGGCGACATTCGCCTGCTTGCGGAAAGCGGTGCGGGCGATGGCGAGGCTGCGCGCGGCTTTTTCCATAGCGAATACCGGATGAACCACCGGTTGTTCACCTATGCCAAGCCCGTTGTCGCGTTCATGGACGGCATCACCATGGGCGGCGGGGTCGGCATCTCCGCGCCCGCGCGATTCCGCGTCGCCACCGAGAATACCCGTTTCGCCATGCCGGAGACGGGCATCGGCCTGTTCCCCGATGTCGGCGGCGGCTGGTATCTCTCGCGCCTGCCGGGGCGGATGGGGGAGTTCCTCGCGTTGACCGGGCATCGGCTCGACGGGGCGGAGGCCCATGCGCTCGGCCTGGTGACCCATTATCTGCCCGCCGCCGCATTGGAGGAGGCGAAGGCCGCGATCATCGCCGCGCCGCAGGCGATCGCCGCGACGCTCGACCGCCTCTCCACGCCCGCTCCGCAAGCCAAGATCATGGCCCATGCCGCCGAGATCGACCGGCTGTTCGCCGCCGACACGCTGGAGGACATCATCGCCGCGCTGGAGGCCGATGGCGGCGAATGGTCAGTGCAGCAACTGGCCGTGCTGCGCACCAAATCGCCGCAAGCCTGCAAGGTCTCGCTCCGCCTGCTGCGCGAGGGGCGGCTGACCACCGATTTCGCCGACGAGATGCGCCGCGAATATGGCGTCGCCTCGCGCGTCGTGCAGCGTCCCGATTTTATCGAGGGCGTTCGCGCGCTGATCGTCGACAAGGACAATGCACCGCGCTGGAACCCCGCTACGCCCGAGGGCGTGACCGACACGATGATCGACCATATCTTCGCCCCCATGCCCGAGGGGCAGGCCTGGACACCCGACGACCGCTGAGAAGGACGCCCGCATGACCGAATACAACACCCTGATCGTCGAGCGCCGCGACGCGGTGACGCTGGTGACGCTGAACCGGCCCCAGGCGCTGAACGCGCTGAATGCCGAACTGCTGTCCGAATTGCTCGACGTGATGCGCGCCTATGACGCCGATCCCGAGCAGCGCTGCGCCGTCATCACCGGCTCGGCGAAGGCCTTTGCGGCGGGCGCGGACATCAAGGAGATGCAGGAGATGGACTTTGCCGCCATGTATGGTGGCAACCATTTCACCGGTTGGGACGACTTCACCCGCACGCGGAAACCCATCATCGCGGCTGTCGCGGGCTATGCGCTGGGCGGCGGGTGCGAACTGGCGATGATGTGCGACTTCATCCTCGCCGCCGACACCGCGAAATTCGGCCAGCCCGAGATCAAGCTGGGCGTGACGCCGGGCATGGGCGGCTCGCAGCGGCTGGCCCATGCGGTCGGCAAGGCCAAGGCGATGGAGATGTGCCTGACCGGCCGGATGATGGACGCCGAAGAAGCCGAGCGTTCGGGCCTCGTCGCGTGCATCGTCCCCGCCGCCGATCTGGTCGAGGAGGCGCTGAAGACCGCCGCGACCATCGCGGCCATGGCGCCGATCGCGGTCAAGGCGAACAAGGAAATGGTCAACGCCGCCTTCGACATGGGTCTGGCGCAGGGCGTGCAGTTCGAGCGGCGGCTGTTCCACGGTCTGTTCGGATCGGCCGACCAGAAGGAAGGTATGGCGGCGTTCGTCGAGAAGCGCCTGCCGGTCTGGACCAACCGCTGATGAGTCCCACGCCCCTCCTTCAGGTGGGGGGATGGGGGAGGGAAAGCCACAGGCGATGGTCTCGGTGAGACCCCGTTCCCTCCCCAAACCCCTCCCGCCTGCGGGAGGGGTTTAAGAATAAGAAAAAGAAGAGCGTAGGAGAGAGCATCATGGCGCGGATCGCCTTTATCGGCCTGGGCAATATGGGCGGCGGCATGGCCGCCAATCTGGCAAAGGCGGGGCATGACGTCCGCGCCTTCGACCTGTCGGCGGACGCGCTGGCGGCGGCGAAGGCGGCCGGGTGCCTGCCCGCCGACAGCGCCATCGCCGCGATGGACGGCGTCGAGGCGGTCGTCACCATGCTGCCCGCCGGAACCCATGTCGAGCGCGTCTATGCCGAGGCGGTCTTCGCCGCCGCGCCGCCCTCCGCCATCCTGATCGACTGCTCGACCATCGACGTCGCCAGCGCACGCCGGGTGGCCGACGCCGCCAAGGCCAAGGGCATGATGGCGGTCGACGCGCCCGTATCGGGCGGGATCGCCGCGGCGAAGGCAGGCACGCTGACCTTCATGGTCGGCGGACCCGAGCAGGCCTTCGAACGCGCCGAGCCCTTCCTGTCCGCCATGGGCCAGGCGGTAATCCATGCCGGCGGTCCTGGTGCTGGCCAGGCGGCCAAGATCTGCAACAACATGCTGCTCGGCGCGACGATGATCGCGACCTGTGAGGCGTTCGTGCTGGCCGAGAAGCTGGGGCTGGAAGCGCAGACCTTTTACGACATCGCCTCGGTCTCGTCGGGGCAGAGCTGGTCGATGACCAAATATTGTCCGGTTCCCGGCGTCGGGCCGGAGACGCCCGCCGATCACGACTATCAGGGCGGCTTTGCGGCGGCGCTGATGCTGAAGGACCTGAAGCTGGCGATGGAGGCCGCTCGCGACGCGGGTGCGACCACGCCGATGGGCGAGCGGGCGGCCGAACTCTATGCGGCGTTCGTGGGCGAGGGGCAGCCGCCGGTGGATTTCTCCGGGATCATCCGCACCCTGCGGTAAATCCCACCGCCGTTCCGCCTGCGCGACGTCGAAGGCAATGCGATGGATGATCCACATGCGGGCCCTCGCGGATAGGGTTTCCCTTGGCCTTCGACTTCGCTCAGGCGGAACGGCGGTTCGGGTCGGGGGCGCGGGTTCGGAAAAACCCATCGCGCCTTTTCCCGCCCGCCGATGCGGCCTAAAGCCCGGAGGGTGATGGAAATACCCGCCCCCCTTCGCCTGCGTATCGACCGCGATGCGCTCATGTCCAACTGGCAGGCGCTCGATCGGTTGAGCGGGGCTGCGACATGCGGTGCGGCGGTGAAGGCCAATGGCTATGGCCTGGGCGCGATCCAGGTCGCCGAGACGCTGGCCGGGGCAGGGTGCCGGGACTTCTTCGTCGCCAACTGGGCCGAGGCGCGGGCGCTGGCCCCCTTGGGGCTGACCGTTTCGGTGCTGCACGGCCTTCGCGCCGAGGATGTGGCGGCCGCGCGGGCGGGATTCGCACGGCCGGTCCTCAACACGCCCGAACAGATCGTCCGCTGGCGCGAGAGTGGCGGCGGCCCCTGCGACGTGATGGTCGATACCGGCATCAACCGACTGGGCGTGTCGGTCGAGGCGGTGCGGGAGGGGCTGCTCGACGGGCTCATGCTCGAGACGCTGCTGAGCCATCTCGCCTGTGCCGATGAGGACGTGCCGATGAACGCGCGGCAGCAGGCGGTCTTTGCCAGCCTGAAGCACCGCACTCCGGCGCGGCGGATGAGCCTGGCCAATTCGGCGGGCATCGGCCTGGGTAAGGATTATCATTTCGATCTCACCCGGCCGGGGCTCGCTCTCTATGGGGGCGTGCCGCGGGCCGACATGGCGGCGCATCTGCGGTCCGTCGTCCGACCGGAGGCCCAGATCCTGCAGCGGCGCATGGTGCCGGCTGGCGAGACGGTCGGCTATAACGCCACCTGGACCGCACCGGCTTCGACCGAGGTGGCGATCCTCAATCTGGGCTATGCCGACGGTTATCGCCGCGCCCTGTCGGGCCTGGGGGCCGCGATCGTCGATGGCGTCGCGCTGCCGGTGCTGGGCCGCGTGTCGATGGACCTCATCGCGATCGACGTGTCCGCGCGTCCTGGCCTGGCCGAGGGCGACTGGCTGGCGATGGATTACGACCTTGCACGCGCGTCGGCGCTGTCGGGCGTATCGCAATATGAATTGCTGACCGGGCTCGGTCAGCGTTTCGCGCGAGGATAAAAAAGGCGTTTATATACCTTGCAAACGAGCCAAGTCGGAGATGCCAGAATGATTGACGGCGTTTGCTGTTTCTGCGGCGAGCCTGTCGCCGAGGTTGGGTTAGACCCATGCACCCTCGCCATTTTTACCAAAGGCGAGGGCAATCAGTCGTGGCCCTGTCATGCGGCGTGTTATCGTGAGCGGCTCGGCGTCCACTTGCCTTATGGACAAGAGCTATTTGAGAGCGGCGATCACTGACGCGCTACGCGTGTTTGCAAACTACATAATCGCCATAAAAAAAGGGCCCTCCCGAAGGAGGGCCCCGATCAGGTCCGATCCGAAAGGGATCAGAAGTTGGCCTTGAACCCGGCATAGAAGAACCGGCCGATATTGTCGTACGGATCACCCGATGCGACGCCCAGCAGGTCGTAGGGTGGCTTCTTGTCGGTCACGTTGTCGACGCCGACATAGAAGCGGAAACGATCGGTGGCGTTAAAGCCGACCTGGATCGAGTGGTAGAAGGCCTCCGGATAATAGACGACCGGATAGGCGTCGGGATTACGCGCGGGACGGCCGTCATAGCTGTTCTGCGTTTCCCACTCGCCGATCGTCGACTTGCCTTCGTAGCGCAGGCGATACTGAATATCGAAGGTTTCGAAGTTCAGGTTGCCGACGAACTGACCACGCCATGCCGCATAGCCCAGTTCGCTCTTGTAACGGTCGCGATAGGTGGGGTCGCCCACATCGGTGTAGCCGTTATTCTGCGCCATGTAGCTGGCCAGAACGCGCAGGTTCAGCGTGCCGGTGTCGCTGATCCGGGTGCGATAGGCCATCTCGATGTCGATGCCCGAGGTTTCCAGCTTCGCATAGTTGAAACCCTGCGAGAAGAACGACGGACCCGTGGTCGGGAAGGACACCGTCGCGCCGCCATGCAGGACATTCTGCTGACCGGCGAAGGTGCCGTTCGGGTTGCGGAAGACCGCTGCGCAGAACGGATTGCTGATGCCGCTCGGATTGTCATAGCACTGGTTGACGATCGTCTGGGCGCCCAGCGAGAAGATCGCGTCCTTGATGGTGATGTTGTAGTAATCGACCGTCAGCGAGAAGCCGCGCAGCGCCTGCGGCTGGATCACCGTGCCGACCGTGAAGCTGCGGCTCTTCTCGGCCTGCAGGTCCGGGTTGCCGCGGTTGAAGCCGTAGATGCCCGATGCCGCGACGTTCGTGAACGGCTCGGTCGTGCCGTTGAAGGTCTGGGTCGTCGGGACACCCGCTGCGGCGCAATTGCGGACGCGGTTCGGGTTGTTGTTGATGTTCGCCTGGCTGCACGGATCGGACAGGCCGTTGGCGAAGGTCTGCGAGTTGGTCGAATAGAGTTCGCTCAGCGACGGGGCACGGACCGACCGGGCATAGCCGCCGCGGAAGGTGATGTCGCGGACCGGCGACCAGATCGCGTTGATGTTGTAGGTCCAGGGCGTGCCCGCATTGCCGACATTGTAATGCGAGACGCGCGCCGCACCGGTCAGGGTCAGTTCGTGGAAGAACGGGCGATCCGCCAACAGCGGAACGCTGAGTTCGCCGAACGCTTCCTTGATGTCATAGGCGGGAGGCGCGAAGGTCGGGATGGCGTTCAGGAACGTCGCCCCGCTGGCGGTCAGGTCGTCATACTTGGAATAGGCCGTCTCGCGGCGATATTCGCCACCCAGCGAGAAGGTGACGTCGCCGCCCGGCAGGCGGAACAGCTTGCCGTTGATATAGGCCACGGCGTCGAACTGCTCGGCCTTCTGCTTGCGCGTCGAGGTGATCGAGAAATAGTTCAGTGCGGCCTGGCTGACCTGACCCTGGCCGAACAGGTTGACCGGAACGCAGGCCGGATCGTCATTGGTGGTCGACGCATCGGCGTTGATGCCGCAGACGATCTGACCGGCGGCGTTGCGCACCGCGTTGATCGAGTTCAGATACTTCTGCGTAACATAGTTGCCGTTGGTCTTGTAGAAGGTGTCGAGGCGACCATAGTTCGCCGACACTTCATAGTGCCACCCTTCCGCGAAATCGCCCTCGACGCCGCCGACGATGCGGAACGTCTCACGACGATGGACTTCGCCGCGACCACCGAAGTCGACGTTGAAGCGCTGCGCCGTGAAGGTCGTGGCACCCGGCGCGAGCGCCGACACCAGCGTGGCGCGTGCCTGGCTGGTCAGGAACGGGTTGTTGATGCTGAAGGTGTTGTTGGCAAAGGTCGGCTGACCTTCCTGCAGTGCGTCGATACGCACATATTTCGCCTCGACGAACGGCTTGAACGCGTCCGAGATATCGAAATGCGCCAGGATATTGCCCGAGAAGCGTTCCAGCTTGGGCTGGAGCATACCGGTCAGGCGCAGCGTGGAGCCCTGGCCGCCGACGCAATTGCCCGAGCCGAAGGGGCGCAGGTCGGTGATGCAGTTGTTCTGGGTCAGCGAACCATCGGGATTGAAGACGAAGGTCCGGCCATATTGGCTGAGCGAATTCGAGCTGCCGATATTGGCCAGGCCCGAACAGGCGACGCCGCGCCGCGCCGCGAAGGCGGCAGCCGATTCACCCGTCGCAGCGACCGTCGGGCAGGACGCGGTGAACAGACCGCCTTCCGAGATCGTGTTGTTGCGGATGTTGCGCAGGAAGGCGGTGTCCGGAATGCCATCGCCCAGCGACGATTCCGGGCCGGTGCGGATCGCACCGCCATTGGGGTTCAGCTGCGGGCCGGTATTCTGGACGGCGTTGAACTGGCTGCGGCCCGAATAGGCGCCGGTGATGTCGTCGCGGTCGGTGTAATAAACGACGTCCGAAACCGAATATTCGGCGGCGGCAGCGATGTTGCCGCGACCTTCGGCGAAATTCGTGCCGGCGGTCAGCGCGCCGAAATAGGAACCGCGCGTGCCATGGCTGGAAATGCCGCTCTGGCCGGTGGCGCGAATGCCCTCGAAATTGCGCTTCAGCACGAAGTTGACGACGCCGGCCATGGCGTCCGAACCGTACACGGCCGAGCTGCCGCCGGTCACGACGTCGACGCGCTCGAGCAACTCGGTCGGAATGGTATTCGTGTCGATCACGAAGCTGCCGGGCTGCGCCGTCACGTGACGACGACCGTTGACGACGACGAGGGTACGCTGCGTGCCCAGGCCGCGCAGGTCGAGCAGGTTCAGACCGGCGGTGCCGATGAAGCGGGTCGAGTTCGCCTGGCTATAGGTCGAACGGAGCGCAGGAAGCTGGTTGAGCGAGTCGCCCAGGTTCAAATTGCCGGTCGAGGTCAGCAGTTCGGCGGAGACCGACGTGACGGGAGTCGGCGAGTCGAGATTCGGACGGGCCAGGCGCGAGCCGGTGACGATGACTTCGCCCTTGGCCTGCGCATCACGCTCGGCGACGTTCGGGTCGGTGGCGGCATTCTCTTGCGGCTGCATGGCGGTGGTGTCGGCTGCAGCCGTTTGTGCGGTTGCGACCGCCGGCATGAGGACCAAAGTGCTGGCCAGCGCAGAGGCGCCCAGCAGGGTACGCATATTCATTCTTTACCCCCGTTATGACGGATCGTTCATGTCCGTTCATCCAAGGGAAAGAAATTTCAGGCGGGAAAACAAGCGTTCATGAAACACGCAATAAAAAATCTGTCATCGTTGTTGCAGGGATGTGACAGGTTCGACACATCCCTGCAATCTAACCGTTAATCGCGTAATTATCGGAAAGAAGCGTATTTATCGCTCAACACACATGGCGATGCCCATGCCGCCGCCGATGCACAGCGTGGCCAGGCCCTTTTTCGCGTCGCGCTTCTGCATCTCGTAGATCAGCGTCGTCAGCACGCGCGCGCCGCTGGCGCCGATCGGATGGCCCAGCGCGATCGCGCCGCCATTGACGTTGACCTTGTCCGGGTCGAGACCCAGTTCCTTGCCGACCGACAGCGCCTGGGCGGCAAAGGCTTCGTTCGCCTCGATCAGATCGAGGTCGCCGATCGTCCAGCCCGCCTTTTCCAGCGCGCGCTTCGTGGCGGGCACGGGGCCGATGCCCATGACGGACGGATCGACACCCGCCGAGGCCCAGCTCTTGATCGTGGCGAGCACGGGGCTCCCACGCTTCTCGGCTTCCTCGCGGCTCATCAGCACGATCGCGGCGGCGCCGTCGTTCAGGCCGGAGGCATTGGCGGCGGTCACGGTGCCGTCCTTCTTGAAGGCGGGGCGGACGCCCGAGACGCTCTCGAGGGTCGCACCGGCGCGGATATATTCGTCGTCGGCGACGACCGTCTCGCCCTTGCGGGTCTTGATGGTGACGGGGGCGATCTCGTCCTTGAAGCGGCCCTCGCCGCGCGCCTTCTCGGCCAGGTTCTGCGAGCGGACGGCGAAGCGGTCCTGCTCGTCGCGAGTCACCTGATATTGCTCGGCCAGGTTCTCGGCGGTGATGCCCATGTGATAGCCCGCAAAGGCGTCGGTCAGGCCGTCATGCACCATGGTGTCGACCATCGTCAGCGGGCCCATCTTGGTGCCGGCGCGCATCGTCTGGGCATGGGGCGACAGCGACATCGACTCCTGGCCGCCCGCGACGACGATGGTGGCGTCGCCATTGGCGATCGCCTGAAGCCCCAGCGCGACGGCGCGCAGGCCCGATCCGCAGACCTGGTTGACCCCGTAAGCGGGCACTTCCTTGGGGATGCCGGCAGCCATCGACGCCTGGCGGGCGGGGTTCTGGCCTTGCGCGGCGGTCAGCACCTGGCCGAGGATCACCTCGGACACGTCCTCGCCCTTGATGCCCGCCTGTTCCAGCGCGGCGGTGATCGCCACCCGGCCCAGCTCGTGCGCGGGCGTGGCGGCGAACGCGCCCAGGAAGCTGCCCACGGGGGTACGCTTGGCGGCGGTAATGACGATCTCGGTCATGAAGGCTCCTCTCAACTTCCACTCTATTTAGGCATGGGCAGCGCGGCGATCCAGTCGGCCAATGGTTGCCAGAGCTGTTCTTCCGCACGTCCGCCGACGACCATGCCGACATGGCCGGTCCCGCCGGGTCGCCGGTCGGGCAGCCTGATCGCGGTGGCGGCGGGGACGATCCGGTCGGCGGTCGCGACGAATTCGATGCTAGGCGCGTCGCATTGCGCGGGTGTGACGGTCGCGCCTGCGACGCGCCATCGTCCCTGACCGGGACGATCCTCGGCGATCAGTTCCTCGAACAGCTCGCGGCCAAAGGCGTGGGGCAGGGGGGCGCCCTGATTGGCCCAGTCCTCCAGCCGGATGAAGCGCCGCGCCGCCTCGCTGCGTGGGTCGAGATTGGCGAAGGCGGCATATTTGGCGATGGTCCGGCCCGGGTCGAGCCGCCAGAAGCCCGCCTGCAACGCCTCCATGGGGACCAGGCCCAGCGCTTCGGAGGTCGGCTTGATCCCGGTCCATTGCGCGGCCATCGCGGCGCGGGCTTCCTCGCCATAGCCGGTGAAGTGCCAGGGCGCGGCGATCGCGGCGAGCCCCGCGACCCTGCTCCGCGCCGCCGCCGCCACCGCGAGCGTACCGCCGAGGCAATAGCCGACCAGAACCGGCGGTGTCGGGAAGGTCGCGATCAGCGGCAGCAGGAAGCGCTCGACATGGCCCGCCACATCGATGTCGCGGTCGCGTGCGCCGGGCGTGCCCCAGTCGATCAGCCAGGGATGAAAGCCGCGCCCCCGCAACCAGCGGATGAAGGAGCGGTCGCGGGACAGATCGAGGATCGAGGGCGGGTTGATGAGCGATGGGATGAACAGGACCGGCCGACCTTCGCCGCCCGCATCGCGCAATTTCACCCGGCCGCGACGGCGGCGGACGGGCAGGGCGCGCATCGGGCGTTCGCGCCTGGCGGCCTGGAATCGCCGCAGCCCCTCCAGGGCGCGCTGCACCAGTTCGGGGTTTTCCGCGGTTTCGCTGCGCAACATCGCCAGGAACAGCGGCAAAGGGCGCGGACCATGTTGCGATGCGAAATCCATGGCGTTAGGTTACACCAAAATCATGACAGGAAAGGCGGGGGTCGATGAAGAAGCAGGCGGCGGACGGCATCGTGATCGTCAAGAAATACGCGAACCGGCGACTCTATAATACCGAAACCTCCTCCTACATCACGCTGGACCATCTGGCGGCGATGATCCGCGCGGGCCGCGACTTCAAGGTGGTCGACGCCAAGACCGACGAGGACATCACCCATAATGTCCTGACCCAGATCATCATGGAAGAGGAAAGCCGGGGCGAAACGATGCTCCCGGTCAATTTCCTGCGCCAGCTGATCGCGATGTACGGCGATTCGATGCAGGCGGTGGTGCCGGGTTATCTGGAAGCGTCGATGGACAGCTTCCGCCGCAACCAGGAACAGTTCAAGTCGGCGGTAGAGGGCGCGTTCGCGAACACGCCCTTCGCCGACATGGCCAAGCGCAACCTGGCGATGTTCGAGGCGGCGACGCAAGGGTTCAAGACGGCGGCGGCGACGCCCGCCCCGACCCCCGCCCCCAGCAAGGACGACGAGATGGCCGCGCTGAAGGCGGAGCTGGCCGCGCTGAAGGACAAGATCGAGAAGCTGGGGGAGTAATCCCGACCCGCCGTTCAGCCTGAGCGAAGTCGAAGGCCACGCTGAATACGGTGGCGATCGAGCATCCCTCTATTCCTCCCCTGCAAGGGAGGGGGACCAGCGAAGCTGGTGGAGGGGTGTCCCCGGTCGCGAGCGCGGCACCACCTCTCCAACCGAGACACCCCTCCGTCAGGCCTTCGGCCTGCCACCTCCCCTTGTAGGGGAGGAATGAAAAGGTGGCCTTCGACTTCGCTCCGGCTGAACGGAGGTCGGCCCCCCCTCCATTGAACCCGCGCCCACCCGCATCCATATCGCCGCGCATGAGCGGGAATGAACACGCTATGCCCACCTGGCATGGCACGACGATTTGCTCGGTGCGCCGTGGCGGCCGGGTGGTGGTGGCCGGGGACGGTCAGGTTTCGATGGGCCAGACGGTCATGAAGCCCAATGCGCGGAAAGTCCGGCGCCTGGGCGATGGCTCGGTCATCGGCGGTTTCGCAGGCGCGACGGCGGATGCCTTCACCCTGTTCGAGCGGCTGGAGGCCAAGCTGGAGCGGCATAACGGCCAGCTGCTGCGCGCCGCGGTCGAGCTGGCCAAGGACTGGCGGACCGATAAGTTCCTGCGCAACCTGGAGGCGATGATGATCGTCGCCGACAAGGACGTCACGCTGATCCTGACCGGCAATGGCGACGTGCTGGAGCCCGAGAATGGCATTTGCGCGATCGGGTCGGGCGGCAATTACGCGCTCGCGGCGGCACGCGCGCTCGTCGACTATGAACAGGATGCCGAGACGATCGCGCGCAAGGCGATGGCGATCGCGGCCGATGTCTGTGTCTACACCAATGACCGCGTCACGCTCGAAGCCATCGACGGCGCGCAATAATTTAGGGTTCCCATGAACGACCAGTTGACCCCCAAGGCGATCGTCGCCGCGCTCGACGCGCATATCATCGGTCAGGCCGACGCCAAGCGCGCGGTGGCGGTCGCGATGCGCAACCGCTGGCGCCGCCAGCGCCTCGGCGCGGATTTGCGCGACGAGGTGACGCCCAAAAACATCCTGATGATCGGCCCGACCGGCTGCGGCAAGACCGAGATCAGCCGCCGTCTGGCCAAGCTGGCCGACGCGCCCTTCGTGAAGGTCGAGGCGACCAAGTTCACCGAGGTCGGCTATGTCGGCCGCGACGTCGAGCAGATTGCGCGCGACCTGGTCGAGGAAGCGATCCGGCTGGAAAAGGAGCGCCGCCGCGTCGCGGTGAAGGACAAGGCGGAAGAGGCGGCGATGAACCGCCTGCTCGACGCTTTGGTCGGCAAGGATTCGAGCCAGGCGACGCGCGAGGCCTTCCGCCAGCGCTTCCGCGACGGTCATCTCGACCAGACCGAGATCGAGATCGAGCTGGAACAGGCCCCGGCCATGCCGTTCGAGATTCCGGGTGCCGCGCCGCAGATGATCAACCTGTCGGAGATGATGGGCAAGGCGTTCGGCGGCGGCCAGCCGCTCAAGCGCCGCAAGCTGACCGTCGGTGCGGCGTGGACCAAGCTGGTCGAGGAAGAGGCCGACAAGCGGCTCGACCAGGACGAGGTCAGCCGCGCCGCGCTGGCGGACGCCGAGGCGAACGGGATCGTCTTCCTGGACGAGATCGACAAGATCGCGGTCAGCGACGTGCGCGGCGGTTCGGTCAGCCGCGAGGGTGTGCAGCGCGACCTGCTGCCGCTGATCGAGGGCACCACCGTCTCGACCAAATACGGCCCGATGAAGACCGACCATATCCTGTTTATCGCGTCCGGCGCCTTCCATGTCGCCAAGCCGTCCGACCTGCTGCCCGAGCTTCAGGGCCGGTTGCCGATCCGGGTCGAGCTGAAGGCGCTGACCGAGGGGGATTTTGTCGCGATCCTGTCGGATACCAAGGCGTCGCTGCCCGCGCAGTATAAGGCGCTGATCGGCACCGAGGGGGTGGAGATTTCCTTTACCGAGGACGGCATCGCCGCGATCGCGCGGATTGCGGCCGAGGTGAACAGCCAAGTCGAGAATATCGGCGCGCGGCGGTTGCAGACGGTGATGGAGAAGCTGCTCGAGGAGGTAAGCTTCGAGGCGGAGGATCGTCAGGGCACGACCCTGACCGTGGATGCGGCCTATGTCGACAAGCAGTTGTCGGCGGTGGCGCGGAATACAGATTTGAGTCGGTTTGTTTTGTGATCGTCGGGGTGTGGGCTCGGTGAGACACCGTGGCCCTCCCCCATCCCCTCCCGTTTACGGGAGGGGAGCGGCAAGACCAAAGGTCGTGGATCAACGCCTGCGTTTCGATCCGGGCACGCCCCTCCCGCAAGCGGGAGGGGATGGGGGAGGGCTAGCCCCAGGCGAAAATGCCTATTTCTTCACCCGATCATACGGCACGAACCCGTCGAAGAAACACCATTGCGACGGGATCGACATGCCCGGCTGCAACACCCGGAACCGGTCGTTGCGGCACAATTGCGAGCCCCAGCGCTCGACGATCAGCGTGTTGAACGGCTGAAGCCCTGGGCATTGGCCGCGGACCTTGGCCTTCCACATACGCTGGCCGCCCGCATTGATGACGACCGTGCCCTCGTCATAGATGGACGGCCCGGACATGGTCACGCTGGTGTCGACGCATTGCGCGGGCGGTCCGGCGACGCGTCCGGCAAAGGGGTCGGATCTGGCGGCCATCAGGGTCAGGCCCAAAGCGGCCGCGGCGGCGAGACGGGGGCGCATCACTGAGCCTTCCGATAGGGGACGAACGGGCCGAAGCTGCAACTGCCGGTGAAGAAGCCCGAGGTCCGGTCGACCGTCTGCGCGATATCGCCGGAGCAGAGCTGGCCGGTGGTCGTCCGCGTCACGAAGATGTTGTTGCCTGCGCCGCCGACGCCGTCGCATCCGCCCGCCGTCTGGCTGACATATTTCAGCCGTGGCGAGACGGTGTAGACGATGGTCGGACCATAGGATTTGACCTGCTGGGTCCGATACTGGCTGATACACTGGGTCGAAGCCTCAGGGGTCAGCCCGCGCAGCGCCTTGTCCAGGTCCGCGCGCTCGGTCTGGGCGCGTTGCTCCATTCGCGCCTTTTCCGCCGGGGTGAGCGTACAGCCCGCCAGCAGCGCCAGGGGGATCAGGCAAGAAGCCGATGTCATGTAACGCATCATTTCGCCTCCATCAAAATTCCCCTGTAGCCCTGCCTTAACCCTTGAACGCGTCCTTGGCTGCACGCCGCGCGGCCAGTTCCTCGGCATCGACGGAGCGCAGGAACGGGTTGGTCGCGCGTTCCTGCGCGATCGTCGTCGGGATGGTCGGCTCGCCCTGTTCGCGCATCGCCGCGACATCGGCCAGCCGGGCCGCGATCGCCGCATTCTCGGGCTCGGCGACGGCGGCGTAACGCGCGTTGGACAGGGTATATTCGTGCCCGCAATAAACCCGCGTGTCGCCCGGCAGCGCGGCGAAGCGGCGCATATTCCGATGCATCTGCTCGGCCGTCCCCTCGAACAGCCGCCCGCATCCCATGGCGAACAGCGTGTCGCCGGTGAAGATCGTCGCGCGGTCCGCGACATGAAAGGCGATATGCCCCGCCGTATGGCCCGGCACCGACCAGATGGTCGCGGTGGCGTCGCCGACCGCGATCGTATCGCCCTCGGCCAGCAGCGTGTCGAGCCCCGCGATCTTCTCCGCCTCCGCCGCCGGGCCCGCCATGCGCGCGCCTTCGGCCTTGAGGGCCTGTGCGCCGCCGACATGATCGGGATGCCAATGGGTCAGCCAGATCTGGTCGATGGTCCAGCCGCGCGCGGCGGCGGCGGCGGCGACCGGTGCGGCCTCGCCGGGATCGAGCGCGACGGTCTGTCCGGCGTCATGGATCAGCCAGGCATAATTATCGGAGAGGACGGGGACTCGAACGATTTCCATGACTGGCCTCTTACCAGCTTCCGACATTGGGCATCGAGGCCCAAGGTTCGGCGGGCGGCAGCGCGCCGTCCTGCAACAGCTCGATCGAGATGCCGTCGGGTGACTTGACGAAGGCCATATGCCCATCGCGGGGCGGCCGGTTGATCGTGATCCCGGCGTCCATCAGCCGCTGGCACGTTTCGTAGATGTCGTCGACCCGGTAGGCCAGATGCCCGAAATTGCGGCCACCCGTATAGATTTCGGGATCCCAATTGTGCGTCAGTTCGACCTCGGCACGCCCTTCCTCGCCGGGGGCAGCGAGGAAGATCAGCGAGAATCGCCCGCGTTCATTGTCGACGCGGCGCACTTCCTTCAGTCCCAGCAGCGCGAAGAAGCGGATGCTGGCGTCAAGGTCGCTGACCCGGATCATGGTGTGGAGATAACGCATCCTGTGTCCTGCCTGGTGAAAAGGGGAGGGCCGGACCCTAGACCCCGAACGGCGCGGCGACCTTGCCCTGCGATAAGCTTCAACGCGAGGGGAATTGTGCCAGCGCCTTGGCGACCTCGGCCCGGATCGGGCTGTCGGGCGGCGCGAGCTGGGCGGCCTGGCTCCAGGCCTTGCGCGCGGCCGCCTCGTCGCCAGCGACGGCGGCGATATTGCCCGCCTCCAGCTGGACATTGGCGTCGTCGGCGGAGCGGGTCAGCGCCTGGGCGATGTCCTTCTGCGCGCGCGGCAGGTCCTTCATCCGCCGGGCGAGCGTCGCGGACAGCAGCCAAGCGAGCGGATCGGCGGGTGCATTGGTCAGCGCGGCGTCCAGGTCGACCCGCGCCGCCGCCGGTTGCCCCGCCGCGACCAGCGCGCGGGCGCGGTCCAGCTGCGCCTCGCCCCGTGCGAAGCCGGTCAGCTCGCCCGCGGCCAGCGCGGCGTCGAGCGCGGTGCGCGCATGGCCCGCATCCCCCGCCGCCAGAAAGGCATTGCCCGCCTGCGCCCAGTAATTGGCGGCGCGCACGTCATGGCCCAGCTCGGCGGCGCGCGCGGCCTGTTGAAAGGCATCGGCCGCCGCCGTCCAGTTGCGTTCGGTGGCATAGGCCAGGCCCAGGCATTGCTGCGCGAAATAGTCGCCGCCCGCCAGCCGCCACTTGCCCGCCTCGATCTTCGCGGCGGCGGGGTCGCGATCCGCCAGGGCGACGCAGCGCTGGTAACGGGCCTCGCGCGGATCGGCGGGAAGGGGCTTGGCGGCGGTCTGGGTGGCGGCGGCAAGCGCCAGGGGCAGCAGGATCATAGGCGGTGCAACACGTCCTCGACGGCCCGGATCAGCAGCGCGATATCGGCATCGCGCGACAGCCGGTGATCCCCGTCCTTGATCAACAGAGTCTGCACATCGGCTGAACGGAACAGCTGGGCCAGATGGGTGGTCCGGTGCCAGGGCACATCGGGGTCGGCCATTCCCTGGAGCAGCCGCACCGGCCCGTCGAACGCTACGGAGCCGAAGGTCAGCCGGTTCGCCTCGCCCGATGTCCAGAAGCGACGGGTGTAGATGGTGGGCGTCGGGCCATAAGGATTGGGGCGCTCCAGCCGCCCGGCCTGGAGGATCGCCATCTTCTCGGCTTCGGAAAAGCCCCAGTCGGTGAAGTCGGGCGCGGGGGCGATGCCGACCAGCGCCTTGACCTGATCCGGCCGTGCCAGGGCGGCGAGCAGCATCAGCCAGCCGCCCATCGACGATCCGACCAGCAGCGCCGGGCCCTTTACCACATCGTCCAGCATCGCGACGACATCGTCGCGCCAGTCGGCCAGCGCCTGGTCCTCGAACGCCCCTTCCGACTCGCCGCAGCCACCATAATCGAAGCGCAGGAACGCCCGGCCGTTCGCCCGCGCCCAGGCCTCAAGCGCCACCGCCTTCGACCCCTGCATGTCCGACGCATAGCCGGGCAGGAAGACGATCGCGGGGCCGGTGCCCTGGGTCCAGTGATAGGCGAGCTTGGGGCGCGGGGCGGGGGCGTCGGTCATGACGCGGATTTAGGATGTGGGCGGGGGGATGGAAAGCCGCGCGCTGCATCCCGAGCCTCCGTTCAGCCTGAGCGAAGTCGAAGGCCAAGGGAATCGGTCCGCCAAAAAGGGATGTCCGGCAAAGTGCGGTACGTGGCCTTCGACTTCGCTCAGGCCGAACGGAGGTGGGAAGATTCCTCCCCAAGCTCGCTTGGGGAGGGGGACCGCTCGCGCCAGCGAGGGGTGGAGGGGCAATCCCACCCTCAGATCACATATTCCACGCTTTTCATCTGGGTCTGCGCGGCCTGTTTCTGGCTTCGCTTGGCGACCATTTCGGCATTGAGCTTGGCGACCGTACGGCTGGCGGTCGTGGTGCACAGCCCCGGCACGACCGCATGAACGATCGCGCCCAGCCCGCCCAGGATCATGATCCCGCCGAACCGTGCCGCGACGCCGAAATGCTCGACATAGCTTTCGCCGACGCTCTCGGGATGTTCGGTGAACAGGCGACGGAACATGGTCAGCGCTCTCCTATGGCCGAGTGCTGATCCTATCACGGCGCTGGGGATTGGCCAAATCAGCCTCTGGACGGACTGACGAAAATATCCTCGATCGCGCATCCGAACAGTTCGGCGATCTTGAAGGCGAGGGGGAGCGACGGGTCGTAGCGCCCCGTCTCGATCGCGTTGACGCTCTGGCGGCTGACGTCCAGCCGCTCGGCCAGATCCTGCTGGCTCCAGCCATGTTCGGCACGCAGGGTGCGGAGGTGGTTGTTCATGCCGGGTTCCGTTCGAGGACATGGTTGACGCAGGCGCCCAGGCCCAGTCCGCCGAACCACAGGATCGGCCACGCATAACCGACCAGATGCGGCAGCAGGTCGAACCCTTCCAGAAAACCCCATAGCGTCGCGCCCGTCATCGCCAGACCCGTCGCCACCAGCGACTGACGCACGAGCAGCATCCGCAGATATTCGTCCCGCTCCTCGGTCAGATACATGCCGATCGCGCCGAAGAACCCGACCACCGGCAAGGCGGGCAGAATACCCACGATATAGGCCACCACGCCGGTGACCAGGTGCCGGTTCAACAGATACACGGCCGAAAACAGCAGCGCGGTGTAGACGACCGCCAGGATGATGACCCTGCGCTGATAACGGCGTGCGGCGGATGACGAACACAGCATGATGAACCTCCCTCGAATGTGAAGGAGGCTTTACATGGAAGGCTCGCTTTACGTTAAGTGCCCTTTACGTTGCGGCGAGCCGCTCCACCATGTCCTGCGCCATCAGGCTGAGCGTGTCGTCGCGGGCGCCCATCACGACGATACGGTCGCCCGCCTTCGCCTCCGCCACCAGCGTCGCCGCCGCCTCGGCGCGGTCAGCGATGTGGCGGGCGTCTAGTCCGCGCGCACACAGGTCGGCGACGATGTCAGTGCTGGTCACCTCGCGCGTGACGGTGCCGCCGAAATAGGCCGGGTCGGGCATCACCAGCACGTCGCCCGGCTTCATCCGTGCGGCGATGCTGTCGACCAGTTCGGTCCGCATGACCTTCAGCGGGCCATAGCCGTGCGGCTGGAACAGGATCAGCAAGCGGCCGGGAAAGGCGTGCAGCGTGTCGAGCGTCGCGGCGATCTTGTCGGGGTTGTGGCCGAAATCGTCGATGACGGTGACGCCGCCCGCCTCGCCGACTTTCTCGAACCGGCGCTTCAGGCCGGTGAAGCGCTCGACCGCGCGGATCGCGTCGATCAGGGGCACGCCCGCCGCCACGCTTGCGCCGATCGCGGCGAGCGCGTTGGAGACATTGTGGCGGCCCGGCACCGACAGCCGGACATGATAGCCCGCACCCCCCGTGATAAGGTCGAAGGCGATCGCAAAGGGCTCGGGCTTCAGCGCCTCGGCCACCAGGTCGCCCGCGCCCTCGACCGCGAAGGTGGTGAGGTTGGGAATGTCGGCCAGCAGCGCCGCCGTCTCGGCATCGCCCGCATTGGCGACGACATGGCGCGCCCGCGCGGCGAACCCGCCGAACAGCGCGCGCAATTCCTCCAGCGACTTATGGTCCAGGCTGACATTGTTCAGCACGGCGATGGCGGGATTATAGAGCGCGATCGAGCCGTCGCTTTCGTCCACCTCGCTGACAAAGGCGTCGCCGCGGCCGACCAGTGCGCTGGCAAAGGGGCTGTCGGGCGAGACGAAGTCCTTCATCACCGCGCCGTTCATCGCGGTCGGATCGCGGCCCGTCTGGTGCAGGATGAAGGCGATCATGCCTGTGACGGTCGACTTGCCGCTGGTCCCCGCCACGCCGATGGGGAGAGTGCTGTCGTTGAAGAGGCTCGCCAGCATCTGTGCGCGGGTGGCGCGGGGGCAGGCCAGCCGGTTGGCGACGACGATGTCGGGCACCGTCTCCTCGACCGCTGCCGAGGCGATGACGAGTTGGTCGGCCGAGGTCACGCCCGATCCGTCCTGTGGGAACAGTGCGATCCCGGCGGCGCGCAGCGCGTCGAACTTGGGCGTCACCCGGCCCTGGTCCAGTCCCCGGTCCGATCCCGCGACCGTCCAGCCCTTCTCGCGCAGGATCATGGCCAGCGGCATCATCCCCGATCCGCCGATGCCCACCAGAAAACAGGAATTGCCGTTGGTCATGGCGCCACGCTATCGGCGGTAATGCGGTGCAGGGCAATGCCCGGCCGAGTGACGGATGTGGGGGACGCGCTGAAATGAAGATCGGAATCCTCGCCCCGGCCAGCATCGGCAACCCGGCCGCCGAGGCGCCGGTCAGCGCCTTTGCTGCGATCGCCTATCCCGATGTCGACCTGATCTTCCACCCGCAATGCTATGAGCAGGACGGGCATTTTGCGGGGAATGACGAACGCCGCGCCTCGGCCTTCCTGGAATTCGCCAATGATCCCGGCATCGACGCGATCTGGTTCCTGCGCGGCGGATACGGGTCGAACCGCATTCTCTCGCGGGTCATGCCGAACCTGAACGCGGCGGCGGGGCACAAGACCTATATCGGCTATTCCGACATGGGCTTCGTGCTGGCCGCGCTCTATGCCCGGCGGATCGGGCGGCCGGTGCACGGGCCGATGGCCAGCGACATAAGGCGGCAGGGCGGCGACGTGACCGTGGCGCGCTCGCTGGGCTGGCTGACCAGCGGCGACCGGCAGGGGCTGGAGCCCGGACTCGATGGACGCCCGGCGGCGGCGTTCAACCTGTCGATCCTCCACGCGCTGATCGGCACGCCCTGGCTGCCCGACTTGACCGACCATGTCCTGATCGTCGAGGAAGTGTCCGAGCATATGTATGCGGTCGACCGGATGCTGTTCACCATGGCCAGCGCCACCCAGCTGAAGGGCGTGGCCGGCGTGCGGCTGGGCGCGGTCAGCAACGTGCAGGAAAACGAGCCCGAATGGGGCGAGACGCTCGAGTTCATGATGCAGCGCTGGTGCGGCGAAATGGGCGTGCCCTATCTTGGTCGCGCTAGGGTGGGGCATACGCAGGACAATCACCTGGTACCGTTCGGAATCGTGTGAGGGGGAGAGTGGGCATGAAGACGACATGGATGGGAATGGTCTTCGCAACGGTTGCGACAGGGGCAGCGACAGGTGCTGTGGCGCAGACCTCGTCCGAGCCGCAGATCATGGTGTCGGCGGTCGGTTCCGCGAAGACGCCGCCCGATCGGGTTGCCGTCGGCTATAATGTGCGGGGGGAGGGTGCGACCTCCGACGAGGCGACGACGAAGCTTCGCGACACCGCCAAGGCCATTCGTGCGGGGGCCGAGGGAATGCTGCGCGGTGCGATGGAATTGCATTCGTCCGAATTTTCCGTGACCCCGGTCCGGTCGCGGGAATGCGGAAATGGCGCTTATGGCGCGCCGCAACTGTCGACCGGTCCCTGCGCGATCCAGGGCTATGTCGCGACCCTGCCGGTGGAGATCGAGACGCCCCGCGTGGCCGAGGCCGGCACGCTGGTCGGCCTGATCGGGCGGCTGGGTGGCCTTCAGGCGACGGTCCGACGCTTCTGGGTCAGCGACGACAGCGCGGCCCGGCAACAGGCCATGCGCAATGCGCTGAACAATGCACGGGAAGAGGCCAGGCTGATCGCCGAAGGCTCGGGGCACAAGCTCGGCGCGCTGCTGCGGGTTCAGGACAGCAATTATCGCGACATGACTCCGGAGACGCGCGTGTCCTATCGCGTCGCCCCTCCGCCCGCGCCCGCAGCGCCGCCGCCACCCCCGCCGATCGAGGTCGGCCTGTCGCCCGCGCCCATTTCGACGACCGTCAGCCTGATGGCGGCCTACGCTATCGATCAATAACGCCCTTCGTGGAAACATGATGCCGCCCATTCGGGAATGTTCTGGGTGACCGGATGGGCGGTATTGTGTCTTCTGGAGATAATGATCTGGATGAAGATCGCGGCGTGTCATGCCGCTTCGCTCCATAAAACACATCATGATCCACCGCTTATGCAGAATATTATTATTCCTGTGATTTCCGAAACTTGAGTGGATCGCTCATCGTCTTTCCGCTGCGGGGGTGCCGAGTAGGAGAGATATGATGGCAGACAGCAATGGCGGCGGCGGCCGTGAGAACAATCCCGGCAATTTCGCCAATGACCGCGAAAAGGCCTCCGAAGCGGGTCGCAAGGGCGGCCAGGCCAGCCATGGCGGCGGCGGTCAGGGACGCTGATCCCATGCGCCAATAACTAGGGCGGCGGTGGAGTCGGACCACCGCCGCCCTATTTTTGACGCGGCGGCCCCGTCATGGGGTGGGCTGTGTTCGACACAGGGAATTAACCATTTCGAGCATAGGCCCTGGCGCATGGAAATGCGCAAGATCTGCAGCGGATGCCGTGACGGTGTCGATTTCGAAATCCCGTTCGCGATGGCGTTCCAGCCGATCGTCGACACGGCGACCGGTCGCCCCTTCGCCTATGAGGCGCTGATCCGGGGCGTCGACGGCGAGAGCGCCTATAGCGTGTTGTCGCAGGTGAACGAGGCGAACCGCTATTCCTTCGACCAGGCGTGCCGGGTGAAGGCGATCGAAACCGCGATGGCGGCGGGCATCATGGACAGTGACGCCAAGCTGTCCATCAACTTCCTGCCCAATGCGGTCTATTCGCCCGTGGCCTGTATCCAGCTGACCCTGCGCACGGCACAGGCGCAGGGGCTGCCCGTCGATCGGCTGATCTTCGAGTTCACCGAGAACGAGCAGATGGGATCGCCCGAGCATGTCGCGGGCATCATCGATTCCTACAAGCAGATCGGCTTTTCGGTCGCGATCGACGATTTCGGATCGGGTCATTCGGGGCTCGACCGCTTCGTCCGCTTCGCGCCGGACGAGGTGAAGCTGGACATGGAGTTGATCCGCGACATCGACCGTGATCCCCGCCGCCGCGCCATCGTGCGGGCGATGGTCGGTATGTGCGCCGAACTCGACACGCTGCTGATCGCCGAGGGGATCGAGACGGCGGCCGAGGCGGCGACTTTGAACGAATTGGGCGTGCGCTATCACCAGGGCTTCTGGTATGCCCGCCCCGCGCTGGGGGTGCTGCCGGCGATCCGGGCGCACGCCTGACCTCACCCCATATACCTGTCGGGGATTCTTCCCTATAGAGCCCCTCGCGCCGGGCTCCACTGGCGTATCACCCGCACTTATCGAAGAGAGTATCCATGTCCGCGATGTTCCGTATCACGCTGCCCGACGGTTCCGTCCGTGAGGTCGCGCCCGGAACCACTCCCGCGGACATCGCCGCCGCGATCGGACCGGGCCTGGCCAAGGCCGCGATCGCCGCGCGGGTCGATGGCGAGCTGCGCGACATCATGCGACCGTTCGAGGGCGACTCCGCGCTGGCGCTGGTGACCGCCAAGGACGAGGCCGACGCGCTCGAACTCGCGCGCCACGACTATGCGCATGTGCTGGCCGAGGCGGTGCAGGCGCTGTTCCCCGGCACGCAGATCACCTTCGGCCCGGCGACCGATGACGGCTTCTACTACGACTTCGCGCCCAAGGACCGCCCCTTTACCGAGGAGGACCTGCCCGCGATCGAAGCCGAAATGCGCAAGATCATCGCCAAGGACGAGCCGCTGATCCGCGAGGTCTGGACCCGCGAGCAGCTGATCGAACGCTGGACCGCGCAGGGCGAGACGTTCAAGGCCGAATGGGCCGCCGAGCTGCCCGATACCGAGGAACTGACCGTCTATCGCGCCGGCAAGGGCGAGGATGCCTGGCTCGACATGTGCCGGGGGCCGCATCTCGCCTCGACCGGCAAGCTCGATCCCAACGCGTTCAAGCTGACCCGCGTGTCGGGCGCGTACTGGCGCGGCGACCAGAAGAACGCGATGCTCAGCCGCATCTACGGCACCGGCTGGCTCAACAAGAAGCAGCTCGCCGAGCATCTGACGCGGCTGGAGGAAGCCGCCAAGCGCGATCATCGCAAGCTGGGCAACGAGATGGACCTGTTCCACCTCCAGCAGGAGGCGCATGGCTCGGTCTTCTGGCATCCCAAGGGCTATCGCATCTGGCGCGAGCTGGAGGCCTATATGCGCCGCGCGATCGACTCGACCGGCTACCGCGAGGTGAAGACCCCGCAGGTCATGGACGCGCGTCAGTGGGAACAGTCGGGCCATTGGGGCAAGTATCGCGAGAACATGTTCGTGATCCCCGACGAGGTGCCCAACGTCGAGGACGAGGGCCCGCTGGTCTCGGACGATGCGCAGTGGATGGCGCTGAAGCCGATGAACTGCCCGGCGCATGTCCTGATCTTCCGCCAGGGGATCAAGTCGTACCGCGACCTGCCGCTGCGCTTCTACGAGAATGGCTGCTGCCACCGCAACGAGCCGCACGGCGCGCTGCACGGCCTGATGCGCGTGCGCCAGTTCACCCAGGACGACGCGCATATCTTCTGCCGCGAGGACCAGATCGTCGAGGAGGTCCGCGCCTTTTGCGAACTGGCGGACCGGATCTACAAGGATTTCGGCTTCACCTATTCGATCAAGCTGGCGCTGCGCCCCGAAAAGCGCTTCGGCACCGAAGAGATGTGGGACATGGCCGAGACCGAACTGCGCGACGCGGTCGTGCGGGCGGGCCTCGCCACCGAGAAATATGGCTGGGAAGAACTGCCGGGCGAGGGGGCTTTCTATGCGCCCAAGCTGGAATGGCACCTGACCGACGCGATCGGCCGGACCTGGCAGGTCGGCACCATCCAGTCGGACCGGGTTCTGCCCGAACGACTCGATGCATCCTATATCGGCGAGGATGGCGAGCGTCACCGACCGATCATGCTCCACCGCGCGATCTTCGGTTCCTATGAGCGGTTCATCGGCATCCTGATCGAGCATTATGCGGGGCGTTTCCCGGTCTGGCTGGCGCCGGTGCAGGCGGTGGTCGCGACCATCGTCTCGGATGCGGACGGCTATGCGGAAGACGCGGCGGCCAAGCTGGCGGCGGCGGGTATCCGGGTCGAGACCGATCTGCGCAACGAGAAGATCAACTACAAGGTGCGCGAGCATTCGGTCGCCAAGGTCCCCGTGCTGCTGGTCGTCGGCAAGCGCGAGGCCGAGGAAGGCAAGGTCGCCGTCCGCCGTCTGGGCAGCCAGGCGCAGGAGATCATGACGCTCGACGAAGCCATCGCCATGCTGCGCGAGGAAGCGACTCCGCCCGATCTGCGCGGCTGAATCCTCATAAGCTAAAGGAAAGGGCGGGACGTTTGTCTCGCCCTTTCAAATTTGTGCCCGATCGCCTATATTGGACGGGTAATTGCCACAGGAGAAATACCCATACGTCCTCCCATGATGCGCCGTCCGATGCAGGCGCCGCCGATGAACGGTCCTCGGTTCAACGAGTGGATTCAAAGCCCCAAGGTTCGCGTGATCGACCATGAGGGCGAGAATCTTGGCGTGATGTACACGCGCGAAGCGATGGCCCAGGCCCAGGAGCTCGGCCTCGACCTGGTCGAAGTGTCGCCCAATGCCGATCCGCCCGTCGCCAAGTTCCTCGACGTCGGCAAATATAAGTACGAGGCCCAGAAGAAGGCGAACCTCGCCCGCAAGTCGCAGAAGACGCAGGAGATCAAGGAGATCAAGATGCGTCCGAACATCGACGACCATGATTACGACACCAAGATGAAGAAGGTGGTCGAATTCATCGGCGAGGGCGACAAGGTGAAGGTCACCATGCGCTTCCGCGGTCGCGAGCTGAGCCACGGCCAGCTGGGCATGAATGTGCTCCAGCGCGTTGCCGAGCAGGTGGCCGAGGTCGCCAAGGTCGAAGCCTATCCGCGCATGGAAGGCCGCCAGATGCTGATGGTGCTGGCGCCGAAGTGAGCCGGAGCGACTCGGGCGTTTGACGCTCGACGATCGGTTTTGAAAGACCCCGGAGCCCTTGGGCTGCCGGGGTTTTTCTGTGGGGTTCGCACGGAGGCGCAGAGGTGTCGGGACATTGCGCGAGTCGTAGAGATTGGGCCGGAAGCGACTGGTCCGACGTTTCTCAGCTACTGCCCTTGCCCCACACCCATTCCTCCCCTGCAAGGGGAGGGGGACCAGCGAAGCTGGTGGAGGGGTATCGCCGCTGGCGAGGATAGACTGCTCTTCCAGCCGGGACACCCCTCCGTCCGGCCTTCGGCCGGCCACCTCCCCTTGCAGGGGAGGAAAGTGCACGCCTTTCCACCTCTGCGCTAACTGCTCTTCGCACGGAGCGAGGGATGGGCGCCAACAGGCTTAAGCCGCCATCTCCAGCGCTTCTCCCGCCGCCGCACTCAGCAGGCGCTTTTCCAGCGTCTTCAACCGTCCGCCATTGGTGATCTGGTCCCCTGTCAGGTCGGTCAGGTAGAACACGTCCACCGCGCGTTCGCCATAGGTCGCGACATGGGCCGAGTGGATCGTCACCTTCGACTGGAACAGCGCATGGGCCAGCTGGTTGAGCAGCGCCGGGCGGTCGCGCGCATGGACCTCGACCACGGTGAAGCGGTTCGACGCGCGATTGTCGATCAGGACGTTGGGCGCGATCGGGAAGGCGTCGGCGCGCGGGCGGATCGAGGGTTTGGCGACCAGCCGATCGGCCAGCTTGTTGCGGTTGGCCAGCGCATCCTCGATCGCGCGACGCAGGCGGTTCAACTGGCCCGGATCGTCGAAGGGGCGGCCCAGCGGGTCCTGGACCAGGAAATTGTCGATCGCCATGCCGTCGCGGGTCGTGTGGATGCGTGCGTCGATGATGTTGCCGCCCGCGACATGGATCGCGCCCGCGATACGATAGAACAGCCCCGGATGGTCGGCGGCGTAGATCGACACCAGCGTCGCGCCGCGCTCGCTATAGACCTGTGCGTCGATCGACAGCTGCGCATCGCCCGCCGCCGCCATCTGGCGGGCGTTGTGAGCCAGCACATCGTCGGGCTCGGCGATCCAGTATGCCTCGGGCAGGCGGCGGACGAGTGCGGCGAACTGCACCTCGGGCCAGCCTAGCGCCTCGCGCAGCCGTTCCTGCTTGGCGGTGATCCGCTCGCCCCGGCCGCGCTGCTTGTGGCCCAGGCGCAGCACCTCCTCTGCGGCGTCGTAGAGATCAGCGAGCAGCTGGCGCTTCCAGCCGTTCCAAGTGCCCGGCCCGACCGCGCGGATGTCGACGATGGTCAGCAGGAGCAGCAGGCGGAGCCGCTCTGGGCTCTGCACCGTCTCGCAGAAATCGAGGATGGTCTTGAAGTCCGACAGGTCGCGTTTGAACGCGGTGGCGGACATGAGGAGGTGCCAGCGGACGAGCCACGCCACCGTCTCGGTTTCCGCCTCGCTCAATCCCAGGCGGGGGCACAGCCGCTCGGCCACTTCGGCGCCCAGGATCGAATGGTCGCCGCCACGCCCCTTGGCGATGTCGTGGAGCAGCACCGCGACATAGAGGACGCGGCGCGACACGATCTGGCCGATGATCGCCGAGGCCACCGGGTGTTCCTCGACCAGATCCTGCCGCTCGATCTTCGCCAGCAGGCCGAGCGCGCGGATGGTGTGCTCGTCGACCGTATAGTGATGGTACATGTCGAACTGCATCTGCGCGACGACGCGGCCGAAATCGGGAACGAAGCGGCCGAAGACCCCGGCCTCGTTCATCCAGCGCAGCACCAGCTCGGGATCGTGGCGGCTGGTCAGCACGTCGAGGAACAGCGCATTGGCGCGCGGATCGCGGCGAATATCGTCGGCCATCTTGGCGTCGCGCGACGCGGCGCGCATCGCCAGCGGATGGACTTCCAGCTCGTAACGATCGGCGAGCTGGAAGATCTCGATCAGGCGGACCGGGTCTTCCTGAAAGAAGGTGTCGCGCGGCAGGGCGAGACGCCCCCGGTCCAGCACGAAGCCGTTCAACCGCCGCGGGCGGCGGCGGATGGTGGGCAGGCCGAAGCGATGGCCGCGCGCCGCGAACCGCTCGTCCAGATGTGCCAGGAAGGCGCCGGTCAGCGCGCCGACCGTCTTCACCTGGATGAAATAGAGCTGCATGAACCGCTCGACCTTGGCCTTGCCCGGTCGGTCGGAGAAGCGCATCCGCTCGGCGATCTGGCGCTGTACATCGAAGGTCAGCCGGTCCTCGCCACGCCCGGTGATCAGGTGCAGGTGACAGCGGACCGCCCACAGGAAATTGTCGGCGCGGTGGAACTGGCGATATTCCTCGCGAGTGAACAGCCCGCGCTCGATCAGGTCGGCGGCGCGGTCGACGTCATAGACATACTTCCCGATCCAGAAGAGCGCGTGAAGATCGCGCAGGCCGCCCTTGCCCTCCTTGACATTGGGTTCGACGACATAGCGGGTGTCGCCCATCTTGCGGTGGCGCAGGTCGCGCTCGGCCAGCTTGTCGGCGATGAACTGGCGGTGCGAATCGGTCTGGATTTCCGTCTTGAACCGACGCGCCGCCTCTTCGTACAGCGGCTGGTCGCCGCACAGGAACCGCCCTTCCAGAAGCGCGGTGCGGACGGTCACATCGGCCTTGGCCTGGCGGATCATCTCGTCGATCGAACGGCTGGAATGGCCGACCTTCAGCCCCAGATCCCAGAGCGAATAGAGCATCGACTCGATGACCTGCTCGGCATGGGGCGTCTGCTTGAAGGGGGTGAGGAAGCCGATATCGACGTCCGAATAGGGCGCCATCTCGCCCCGGCCATAGCCGCCCACCGCGATCAGGGTGAGCCGCTCGCCCGCCGTGGGATTGCTCAGCGGGTAGAGCGTCTCGGTGGTGAAGTCGAACAGCACCTTCAGCACCTGATCGGTCAGATAGGCCTGCGCCGCCGCCGCCTCCAGCCCACGCGAGGGATGAACCGACAGCCGCCGCGCGACCTCCTGCCGCCCGGCGTCGAGCGCGGCGCGCAGGACCGGCGTGAGCCGGGTGCGACCCTCGGGCCCCGTGATGCCGAGCGCGGCGACCTGTTCGGCAAGGGCCCGGCGGTCGACGATGGCGCGGCGGTTGGGCAGGGATTCGAAACGGCTGTGCATGGGGCCTTCATAGGGACTGGTGATGAACAAATGGAGAGGGGGCATGGTCGAAGCGGCGGGATTGCCCCTCCACCACGCCCTGCGGGCGCGGTCCCCCTCCCCAAGCCAAGCTTGGGGAGGAATGACGTCACCCAAATCCTCCCCAAGCTTGGCTTGGGGAGGGGGACCATGCGCAGCATGGTGGAGGGGCAAGGTCCCGCGCTTTCCGTTACACAAGATTCCCATGCTTGGGCCCGCCGCCCGACCATGATACCGCCGCGCCATGGCCGACCATCATGACATCCCCGCCCTGATCGCCGATATGGGCCAGCGCGCCCGCACCGCCGCGAAGCTGCTGGCGCAGATGCCGACCGCCGCCAAGGCCGAAGCCCTGCGCGCCGCCGCCCGTGCGATCCGCGAGGCGACGCCCGCAATCCTGGCCGCCAATGCGCAGGACATGGCGGCGGGCACAGCGAACGGCCTTTCCCCTGCAATGCTCGACAGGCTGAAGCTGGACGAGGCGCGCATCGCCGGCATCGTCGCCGGCGTGGAGGCGGTGGCCGCACTCCCCGATCCGGTCGGCGAGCGGATCGACGAACGCACCCGGCCCAACGGCCTGAACCTGTCGCGCATCCGCGTGCCGGTGGGGGTGATCGGCATCGTCTATGAAAGCCGCCCCAATGTCACCGTCGATGCCGCCGCGCTCTGCGCGATGGCGGGCAATGCCGCGATCCTGCGCGGGGGCACGGAGGCGGTGCACAGCAACCGCGCGCTTCACGCTGCCTTCGTTGCGGGCTGGACGGCGGCGGGCGGTCCGGCAGAGGCGGTGCAGCTGGTTCCCGTTACCGACCGCGCGGCGGTGGGCGCGATGCTGGCGGCGGACGGGCTGATCGACCTGCTGATCCCGCGCGGCGGCAAGAGCCTGGTCGCGCGGGTACAGGCCGAGGCGAAGGTGCCGGTGCTCGCGCATCTCGACGGGATCAACCATGTCTATGTCGACGCCTCGGCGGATCATGACATGGCGCGGCGGATCGTTCGCGATGCCAAGATGCGCCGCACCGGCATCTGCGGCGCGATGGAGACGCTGCTGATCGACCACGCCTACTGCCACCCCGCCGAGCTGGTCGCCGAACTGGTCGAGGCGGGCTGCACGGTGCGCGGGGACGAGGCCGTTTGCGAGATCGTCCCCGGCCTGGCGGCGGCCACGGCGGAGGACTGGGACACCGAATATCTCGACGCGATCGCCAGCGTCGCGCTGGTCGACGGGCTGGCGGGCGCGATGGCGCATATCGCCGCACATGGATCGCACCATACCGATGCGATCGTGGCCGAAGATGCAGCCGTCGCGGAGCGCTTCCTCGCGCAGGTCGACAGCGCGATCGTGTTGTGGAACGCCTCGACCCAATTCGCCGATGGCAGCGAATTCGGGCTGGGTGCGGAGATCGGCATCGCCACCGGGCGTCTCCATGCGCGCGGGCCGGTCGCGCTGGAGGGGCTGACCACCTATAAATGGGTCGGGCGCGGCGCGGGACAAATCAGAGGGTGAGGATCGGCCTGCTCGGCGGGTCGTTCAACCCGGCACATCACGGTCATCGCCGCATCACGCTGGATGCGATGCGTGCGCTCGACCTGGACGAGGTCTGGTGGCTGGTGTCGCCGGGCAACCCGCTGAAGGACGGGGCCAGTGACATGGCGCCCTTCGCCGCACGGTTCGCCTCGGCCGAGCGGATGGCGAGGCGTGCGCCGATCCGGGCCAGCGCGATCGAGCAGGAATTGCACACCCGCTACACGCTCGACACGGTGCGCAAGATCCAGCGTCGCTATCCCGGCCATGAGTTCATCTGGCTGATGGGCGAGGACAATCTGGAGCAATTTCACCGCTGGCGTAGGTGGCGCGATATTGCCCGCGCGATCCCGATTGCGGTTATCGGCCGTCCGGGGTACAATGCCGCCGCCCACGCGACACCCGCGCTGGGCTGGTTCAGGCGTTTCCAGAGGCGTCCGGGCCAGGCGAAGAACTGGACGATGTGGAGTTTGCCGGCCTTCGTGCTGTTGCGCTTCCGCCCCGACCCGACTTCCGCCACGGGCCTTCGGGCCCGCGATCCGGACTGGTTTCGGCATATGGGCCGAAACGTCCCCTGAACAGGAGCTCACTTGGCCACTTCCCCCCAATCGCCGCGTCCGTCCGATCCCGAAGAGGTGGAGGCGCTGCATCGCCTGATCCTGGCTTCGCTCGACGACGACCAGGCGGTGGAGACGATTTCGATCCCGCTGGCGGGCAAATCGTCGATCGCAGATTTCATGGTGATCGCCAGCGGTCGCTCGACCCGGCAGGTCGCCTCGATGGCGATGAAACTCGCCGAGAAGATCAAGGCCGAGTTCGGCCGTTCGGTCCGTATCGAAGGCCTGCCGACCGCCGACTGGGTGCTGATCGACGCGAATGACGTCATCGTCCACCTGTTCCGGCCCGAGGTGCGCAGCTTCTACAATCTCGAGCGCATGTGGGCGTTCGGCGATGCGCCGACTCCGCCCGCGAGTCCTGCCGACCGCAACCTCTGACGCCCTGAGGGTCCACCCCCGTGCTGCTGCATATCGTCGCGCGCGGGCGGATCGGCCGTTCGCCCGAGGCCGAGTTGGTCGAGCGCTATATCAAGCGGATCGGCTGGCCGACCAAGGTCACCGAACTCCCCGACACCGGCGGCAAGGTTCCGCCGCTGGAGGGACAGGTGCGTCTGGTCCTGATGGACGAGAAGGGCGAAAATCTCTCCTCGATGGATTTCGCACGTCGGCTGGAGCGCTGGCGCGACGATGGCGTGCGCGAGTGCCGGTTCATGATCGGCGCGGCGGACGGGTTCGAGGATGCGGACCGGGCGCGCGCCGACCTGCTGATCTCCTATGGCCGTGCCACCTGGCCGCATATGATGGCGCGCGCGATGCTGGCCGAGCAGCTGTTTCGCGCGACCAGCATCCTCGCCAACCACCCCTATCACCGCGAGGGTTAGGCGCGTGAGGCTTGGCCAAGGCGCATTGGCGATGGCGGCCTTGGCGCTGCTGGGCGCGACCGATATCGCCGCCGACCAGCGTCGTCTGGCCGATGCGCGCACGGGGGCCGCTGCCGCCCAGGCGCGTGCCCAGGCGCTGGAGCAGCAGGCGGGGGCCGAGCGTGACGCCGCCGCCATCGCCCAGGCCAAGGAACGTGCGATGGCGGCGCGGGTCGCCGCGGCCGAGGCGGAGGTGACGGCGGCGCGCGCGCGGGTCGACCTGGTCGCCGGATTGCTGGCGCGGCAACAGGCGCGGCTGGCAAGCGCGCAGGCCCCGCTTGCCCATCTGCTGGCCGCGATGCAGAGCATGGCGGCGCGTCCCCCCGTGGCGGCAGTGGCGCAGCCGGGCTCGATCGCCGATCTGGCGCATGTCCGTGCGGTGTTCGGCACCATTGCGCCGGTGATCGCCGCACGGTCGGCGGCGGTGCGCAGCGAACTGGCCGCGACGCGCCGGGTCCAGGCGCAATCCGCGCTGGCCGCGCGCGCCCTGGCGACGACCACCGCCAAGCTGGAGAGCGAACGCCAGGCGCTGGCCCGGCTGGAGGCGAGCCACCGCGACCGCGCCCAGGCGCTCGGCCAGGTCGCCATCGACGAATCCAACCGCGCGCTGGCGCTGGGCGAGGCGGCGCGCGACATCGTCGACCGCATGGCCGAACGCGGCGAGGCGCAGGCGACTGCAGGCGAACTGGTCGCGCTGCCCGGCCCCGTCTCGCGCCCGCTCGCGCCAGGCGTCATCGGCCCGTCCATCGCGCCCGGCACCTATCGCCTGCCGGTCCAGGGCAAGGTGGCGGGCGGCTTCGGCGAGATTTCCGACGCGGGCGTCCGTGCGCGCGGCATCACCCTGTCGACCGTCCCCTACGCCCCCGTCGTCGCCCCCGCGGGCGGCGAGGTCCGCTATGCGGGCGCGTTCCGGGGCTATGGCGGGATCGTGATCGTCAATCACGGCGCAGGCTGGACCAGCCTGGTGACGGGCCTGGGCGGCATCGCGGTGAAGCCGGGCCAGCGCGTGGCTGCAGGCTCGGTGCTGGGCCGCGCTGGCAGGGGCGGGAACGGCGTCGAGCCGCGCGTGACGGTGGAATTGCGCCGCGACGGCCGACCGATGGATATTGCAGCGATTTTGGGGTGAGGGGGCATGGGCGTTTCGGTTGCCCCCCGATCCGACAAGGCGGATGCTTTGTAGATTGCGCCTATTCGCGCCGCGTGACTTTTCCCGTTTCTCGATCGCAAGCGGCAATTTCGGGAATGATCAATCGGGAACAGGTTCTGGGAAAGAGCGACCTACAGACGACTGTCAGCGCGGTGGTTGCGGCTGGGTTCCCGTTGCAGGTTCCCAAACGGGAAGCGGTGAACTGAAGTGGCCGCGCTGGGAACACGACCGCGGCCGACAGCATCAAAGTTGCGCTTGGAGGCGTTGCGTGACTGCTAGATATTTTTCCAGCGTGGTGTCCTGCAGCGCCGCATCGCGAGACGAGACGTTGTCGTCAAATGGGATCGGTTCTGCAAACTGGCTTACCGTTAAATCCCACCGTGTTCCGCTGATTAGATTATAGAAGTGCGTTCCGCCAACGGTCTTCGTAGTAAGAATGTCTCCCCCAAAGTGATCCTGAACGATCAACGCCGTCACGCTGCAATGATTTTTCGCAGGGTTTTCAGCGGACCAGCTTTCAGAGGGACTCGCAGTTTTTGCCGACCATGCCTTCCGAAGCCTCCGATATAGCTCAACCGGATTGTCGAAGAATTTCTCTTTGGCGGTATTCATGCGACCTCCTAAAAATGTGAATTTTCGCACTCTTCGAACCGAGGCCGCTGCATGCTGTGGGCCGCCAGCGGCTCTGGTCTTCGATCTTTCGCGAGATGGCCGCCTTAGAAGCTGCCTGCCCGTTCGATAACCAGCGCTCGCACCTCACCATTGGGGACGGCGCGGTGGGCGTCACCCTGTTCTGCGTGGAAGACGCTACCTGGTGTCAGGCGGTGGCTGAGTTCACCATCGGTGGTGCGGACCTGCATGTCTACGATTCCGTCCAGGACGACGAACACCTCCGGTCCATCGTTGACGTGCCAGATATAGGGCTGATCCGTCCAGTGCAGGCGCACGGTCACACCATCGATATTGGCAATGTCGAGCGCCTCCCACGCACGTTGCCCTCGAAATGCATTCGCCTCGATGATGTTCATGTTTCGCTCCTTCGATCCCATCGATGCTACAAGGGGCCTTACTTGGCGAGATTGCGGATCGCCGTAATTGGTGACGATGTGACGGTGCGGATGAACAGGACAGGCAAGCGGCTCGAGGATATCGACCAAAAACTGGTGGCGCTGTTGCAGCAGAACGCCCGCAAGGCGACAGCTTCGCTCGCGCGGGACCTCAACCTGTCGCGTACAGCGGTCCAAGCGCGCATCGCGCGGTTGGAGCGTGATGGCATCATCCTGGGCTATACCGCGATGATCGCGCCTGATGCCGTTCAACGCCTGTCGGCCCTCGTCACGCTGTCACTCACCGTACGGCCATGTGCACTGGTCATCGATCCACTTGCTTCCTGGCCGGAGATCAACAGAATCTATTCCATCGCGGGCGAGCGCGATGCCGTGCTCGTGGTCTCGGTAGAATCGCCGCACGCGCTTTCCGAACTCGCTGACCGCCTCCAGTCGATCGAAGGGGTGGGCAGCGTCGAAACGACCGTCATTCTGTCGGAGCAGGCCAGCTCGACATCCTGCCACGATCGTCAATCGGCTGCATGAGAGGACTGATCCAAGCGACGGTTTTTCATTTCACAAATGGGAAGGTGCCGACGGTCCTGAACCTCCGCCCTTTCCCTCTGAACTAATCGCCAACTCGGTTCTGCAACACCGATTGACCTTGCCCTCAATGATACGCTAACGCGAGTCGTTATCAAATATGGGGGAGTAATGAAGGTTCGTTCCGTTGCGCTCGTCGCGTGCATCGCATCCGCGACGCAAGCTGCCCATGGCCAGCCTCTGTCCAAGGCAGAAGACGAACAGGACATCGTGGTCACGGCGAGGCCCTATCCGATCGAGACGTCGAGCGGGTCGAAGTCCGACCTGCCCATCCTGCTGACCCCGCAGGCGATCAACACGATTACTGCCGAGGAAATCGCGGTGCGCGGCGTCCAAAGCCTGACCCAGGCCATCCAGAACACGCCCGGCGTCGTCGGCCAATATGGCGACACCGACGTGCGGCACGACTGGATCATCGTTCGCGGCTTCAATCCGGTTCGGTATCTCGACGGCATGCGGTTGCCGTTCGGCGCGCGCGGCTATGCGCAGATCCGCGTCGAGCCCTATGGCCTGGAACGGATCGAGGTGTTGAAGGGCCCTGCTTCCTCACTTTACGGCCAGAGCGCGCCGGGCGGCCTTATCAACATGGTCAGCAAGCGTCCGACGGACCAGCCGCTGCACGAAGTCTTGTTGCAGGCCGGATCGTTCGACCGCTTCCAGGGCGGGATCGATTTCGGCGGACCGATCGAAGACGCCGCCTTGTCCTATCGGCTGACCGGCCTTGTCCGGACGAGCGATACCCCGACCGACTATCTCAACGAAAAACGGATCTTTATTGCGCCCGCATTGCGCTTCGCGCCGGACGACCGCACGTCGATCACGCTGCTGGGCCAGTATCAGAAGATCGTGTCCGACGGCGGAGGCGCGCCGCCCGCACTGCCGGTGGTCGGGACGTTGCGGGCCAATCCGGTGGGGCAGATCAGCCGCAGCCTCTTCATCGGCGATCCCAGCTATGATCACTTCCGGAACGAACAATTTCTAGTCGGGGTCGAGCTGCGTCGCGATTTGAGCGAGGCGCTGCGGTTCGAGCAGAATATCCGCTATGCCGATGTCACGACCGACACCCAGCGGGTGCAAGGCATCGCGCTGGCGGCAGATAACCGGACCCTCAGCCGCTATGCCTGGGCCTTTCCGGAACGCAGCCATGTCTGGACGACCGACACGCGACTGCACCTGCGTGGACACACGGGCGGTGTCGTGCACAATGTACTGATCGGCCTCGATAATCAGTATGAGCGCGCCCGCTATGACGAGAGTGCCTTGCGGCTCGTGCCTTCGATCGATGTGTTCGCACCCGTCTACACGCGCGGGACCGTGCGGCCGCCGATCGCGACGACGATCCAGCAGAACCGCGATCAGACGGGCATTTATGGCCAGTATAACGGCACCGTGGGACGCCTGTCGCTGTTGGCGAGCGGTCGCTATGACTGGACCGACAGCACGACCAACAGCCTGACAGTCGCCAGCAACCGGCAGACCCAAGCTCGCCAGAGCGATCGCCAGTTCACCGGTCGGGTCGGCCTGACCTACCAACTGCTGAACGACCTTGCCGCCTACGCCAGCTACGGAACGTCGTTCCAGCCGACCGCTGGTACGGATCGACTGGGGCAAGCCTTTGCTCCCTCGCTCGGCAAGCAATGAGAAGGCGGCGTCAAATATCAGTTCCGCCATCTGCCGGGCCTCATCACCCTTGCCGTGTTCGATCTTCGCCAGACCAATGTGACGACCCCCGATCCGGTCGACATCCGCTTCAACACGCAGACCGGCGAAGCGCGGGTTCGTGGCGCGGAGGCGGAGGCCAAGTTCACGCCGGTTCCCGGGCTCAACCTCATCGCCTCCTATGCCTATAGCGAATCCAAGGTGCTGCGGGCCAACCGCAACGCCGCCGGCGCGTCGATCCAGGGCAATGCGCTGGCGTTCGTTCCCGATCATCAAGCATCCGCGCGCGCGGACTATAGCTTCCAGTCGGGCACGCTGAAGGGCGTGGGCATCGGGGCCGGCGTGACCTACTTCGGTTCGCTCTATGGCGATGCCGCCAACCTCTATCGCATCCCCGCCGCGACCATCGCCGATGCGGCGTTGCGGTTCGACCTGGCTTCGGTATCGCCGGCGCTGAAGGGCGCGAACCTGGCGTTGAACGTCAGCAATGTCTTCGACAGGCGCTATCTCAAGACCTGCATCTCGGCCACCGGCTGCTACTTCAGCGCGCCGCGAACCGCATTGCTCAGCCTGCGCTACGCCATGTGATTTGAACAACCTGGAGTTCTAGGACGGCCATCGTGGGGCACCGCGATGGCGGCCTGCTTTACTATGCGCCTTGGCTCCGAACACAGGAATCCAGCAGAAGACACTGGCCGTTGTCCAATGCGGCGGACCTATCATCGAGGCAACTGCTCCCCCTTCGAGTCATCACAAGCGGTGTCAGCCGAGCTAAGATTTCTCGAAATTCGATCCCAACGGGAATGCCCGGCCGTCTCGCAGGCTGTTTGCAATCGGAAATGGCTTTTTCAGGTATCCATCGATAACGGGGGCCATATGAGCGGCGTCGCATCAAGTGCTGGAACGTACCGGATCGAAGTGGTGCGCGAAGGGACAGAGATTATTGCGAGAAATATTCTCGACAGCCTGCCCGAATGGTTCGGACGGCCTGAATCGCTAAACGAATATGTCGCAGCCACGACCCGCTTGCCGACCTTGGTCGCCTATACGGAGAACGGGAAAGCTGCCGGCTTTCTCTCGCTGGAAAAGCATACATCGGTCGCAGCCGAGATCCATGTAATCGGTGTCGCGCGGGATCAGCGCGGTAGGGGCTGCGGACGCAAACTGATCGAGCGAGCAGAAATTATGCTGAAAGCCGATGGCGTCCGCTGGTTAACCGTCAAGACCCTGGCGGCATGCCATCCCGATCCGCACTATGCCGAAACCAGGTTCTTCTATGAAGCCAGCGGGTTCGAGCCGATCGAGGTGTTTCCGGACTTGTGGGGTGAGGACACGCCCTGCCTCATGATGTTGAGGCCGATCGGCTGATTCCCACTTCACCATCCTTGTGAGAAAGGTTGGATCATCTACCGCCATCCCCGAAAGCGAGCGATGATCCGGCCTGTCCCCTATCAGGCGAGTTGGCGATCCTCCGTCTCGGCAGTCAGATCGTCCAGCATCAGGCGCTCGTAGAAGCCGCCATATCCGCCATCGGGATCGACAAGGTGGATTTCCAATATCCAGTGCCGAACGGAGCCGTTACCATCAGGATCGCGCAGGCGGTCGGGGTTTTCCGGGCTGATGTGATTGAGTTGCTTCGCACCCGGCAGACGCGCGTGCGGAAACTCCGCGACGATGTGCCCGGCGATATGACCACCGAACCGCCATCCCGCTTCCTCGGCCGACTGGCAGGCGAAGGCATATAGAGCATCGCCGGTGATATCAGGGTCGGACAGGAACCGGGCGCGCACGAGGTCGAACTGGCGGGGCAACTCGCGACAGAGCGCCTGCTTCCGTGCGTCGCTTCCGATCGCATAGGTGCGCCCGACGTCGGCCTCCCATTCTTCGAACACCGGCCCAAGATCGAGAAAGACTACATCGTCCTCGGCGATGCCCCGGATGGGCGGATTGTCTCTCGCGGTCGCCAGCGTGTTCACGCCTGCCCGAACGATGCGCTTGTGCCAGTGCTTCTCGACGCCAAACTCGCGCTCCGCCAGCGCGAGAATGTCGCGCTCCACCTCCCGCTCGGTCCTTCCGGCCTGAAGATATCCCTCTGCCTCGATACGATCGAGCAGGGCCAGAGCGCGGTTTTCTGCGTCGACCAATTGCTGTCGCCGGATGGCTTCTTCGGATCGCGTATCTTGCATCAGGACATCATCGCCTCATGGTTCCTGGTGATCCTATAAGCCATGTCTACGCCGCGATCATCATATATGGCGGAATATCGACCCCGACTTGGCGCATGGCAGTCGGCGCAGGATGGCGATAGGATGCGGATACGGATGCCGCCGGCATCTATCGCATTAAAGGGCATAACGTGAAGATCAGCGCACGCAATCAGATTTCCGGCACGATCACCTCGATCACGCCGGGGGCCGTCAACGGCTCGATCAAGGTCGATATCGGAGGCGGCAACATCGTCACCGCCAACATCACCGAAGAAGCCATCGCTGACCTCGGACTGGCGACCGGTGAGACGGTCACCGTCATCATCAAGGCCAGCGACGTGATGATCGGCAAATAAATGAAGCTCGGCTCCCTCTGGCTGAAGATCCAGATCGCTTGCGGCGATGCGCTGGCGATGGGCCCGGGTAAGGCAGACCTTCTGGAGGCGATCATCGCCGAAGGTTCGATCAGCGGTGCAGGCCGTGCGCTTGGCATGAGCTATCGCCGCGCCTGGCTACTGGTCGACGAGATGAATCGCTGCTTCGATCCAGTTCTGGTCGAGACGCTGAAGGGCGGCGGTCGGGAACGCGGGGCGAAGGTCAGCGCGAGCGGCCTCGCGGTTCTCGAAGCCTATCGTGAGATGGAACGCGAAGCCGCAGCAATTGCTGAGCGTCCGGCCTATGCGCGCCTGCGCGAACACCTCCGCACCGAGCCGATCCCAACCGACTGAACGCAACCGATCGGACGCCAGCGCCAACTCTCTATATACGGTCAGATACACACTCGATATACGCCCGAACATAATGCGGCCGCAGGGACCGCAAACAGGGGTGTCCATCGATGTCGAAGCGGTTCGCAGTGTTTCTCTGCGCCACAGCCATGGCTGCGTTCAGCGTTCCCGCGCTTGCCCAGACCTCCACGGCGAAGGTGCCGCCATCAGTCTCCGATGACGCTGCCGACGATGGTATTCCCGAGGTTATAGTCACGGCGCGACGCCGTGCGGAGGATGCGCAGCGCGTGCCGGCAGCACTGTCGGTGGTGGGCGGCGACCTGATCGACCAGAGCTATACGGTCAACACGCAGGGGCTGACGACACTCATCCCGACGCTGAACTACAGCTCGGCCAACCCGCGCAATACCGCCTTCACGATCCGCGGCCTGGGTTCCAGCGTTGTCGCGGTCAGCCAGGCCAACGATGGACTGGAACCTGGCGTCGGCTTCTATGTCGATCAGGTCTATCACGCGCGTCCCGCGACCGCCGCGTTCGACTTTGCCGACATCGAGCAGGTCGAGGAACTGCGCGGACCGCAGGGAACGCTGTTCGGCAAGAACACGACGGCGGGCGCGCTCAACATCACCACCCGCGCGCCGACCTTCACGCGCGAGGGCTTCGCCGAACTGTCCTATGGCGACTATAATTTCTTGCAGGCCAGGGGCTGGGCGTCGGGGCCGATCACCGACGCCATCGCCTATCGGATCTCGGGCGTGTCGACGCGGCGCGACGGCGTACTCGACAATGTCCGCACCGGCCGCGCCGCCAACACGATCGGGACGCAGGCGGTGCGCGCGCAGTTGCTGTTCAGGCCCGACGACGCAATCCAGATGCGCGTCATCGCCGACGTCACCAACTTCCAGGCCTATTGCTGCGGGCAGGTGTACCTTCGCACCGGCACCAGCTTGCGCGCAGCCAACCGCCAGTTCGGCGGGCCGAACGGTCTGGCCGCGCAGTTCGGCTATGCTCCCCCCAGCACCAACATTTACGACCGCAAGACCGACATCGACGGCCCACTGGGCGTCGACACCAACGAAGGTGGCGTCAGCGCGATCACCGACTGGAACCTGGGGCCGGTCACGCTGACATCGGTCACGGCATGGCGCTTCTGGAACTGGGACGCAGAGAACGACCGCGACTATACCGGCTTGCCCGTCCAGCTCTCGCAGCACATTCCGTCGCGGCAGGACCAGTATAGCCAGGAACTACGCCTCGCCTCCAACGGGACCGGGGCGCTGTCCTATGTCGTCGGCCTGTACGGCTTCCGCCAGCGGCTGACCGGCCGACCGATCAGCATCTATGGTCCTGCGGCAGCTCGCTATCTGATCGGCACGACTGTCGTCACCGGTACCGCGCCGAACCAGATAACGACTGCGGTGCCCGCCAACCTGCTCGACGGTTACGGGCAGGACGGTCGCACCGACTTCCGCAGCCTCAGCCACGCCGTGTTCGGCGAGGTCAACTACCGCTTCTTCGACCGCCTGACCGCGACGATCGGCCTGCGCTACACGCAGGAGGAAAAGGACGGCTATTACACCACCACTGTCTCGGGTGGTCTGGCAACGACCAACACTGCGCTCATTAACGCCCGCCTTGGCGTGCTGCGCCCGCAAAGCTATGAGGCGCATGACAGCGATGGGAGCCTGTCGGGACGCGGCAACCTGGCGTGGCAGGTAACCGACACGACGATGGCCTATGCGAGCTATGCGCGCGGTTTTAAATCGGGCGGGATCAACATGTCGGGCCTCCCGCTCGACAGCAACAACCGCCCGGTGCTGGCGACCGCCGTGGTGCGGCCCGAGCGCAACGAGACCTACGAGATCGGCCTGAAGAACACCCTGTTCGACAACCGGCTGATCTTCAACATCGACGGCTTCTACACCAAGGTCCGCGACTTCCAGGCGACTGTCGTCGAGAACTCGCTGACCCAGACGGTGCAGTTGCGCGGCTACCTGTCCAACATTCCGCAGGTGACGGTGAAAGGGATCGAGGCGGACGTGACAGCGCTGATCCTGCCGGGGCTGAGCGCACGCACCAACTTCGCCTATTCGGATGGGGAATATACCAACTACCCCGCCGGCCCGTGCCCGCTGGAGGTGCAGACCGCCACCACCACCCGGTGCAGCCTGACCGGCCGTCGCCTCGCTTCGTTGCCGCGCTTCGCGATCACCGCAGGGCTGGATTATCAGCGGGCCGTGGGTGACGGGCAGGTCTTCGTCCATGTCGACACCGCTTCACGTAGCGGCTTCAACGGCGACCCCAGCCTGTCGCGCTTCACCTATATCCGCAGCTACAACCTGACCAACGCCAATATCGGCTACCGCTTCGCGGACGGGCTGGAACTGATCGTCTGGGCACGCAACCTTGTTGACGCCGATTACATCCAAAACCTGACGATCCAGGCGGGTAATTCGGGCCTCATTGTCGGGACGCCGAGCGACCCGCGTACCATCGGCGGGACGATCCGCTTCCGATTGTGATCGATCCCGACCCGTGCGGCAGCACCGTCATTTGCTGCCGCAGGGATCGTCTGGATACGCGAAAGCGGGATTTTCAATGAAGCCGCGATCGGTCAGCGCCATCAGATAGGCAAGCACGCGGCCCGTATCGGCAGCATCCAGCATGACCGGGTGGCGGGCGATGGCGTCACGAAGCGTGCGCGCGGACCCGTCGTGAAACCATGGACCGGTCACGGCAACGTTGCGCAGGGGCGGTGTACGAAAGCGCCCTTCGTCCTCTGCCCGGCCCGTCGCCTCGGCCAGACCGCGATCCGCCTTGTCGACCGGCAGGATTACGTGAAAGTGCCCATCGGAGAAAATGGGACCGGAATGACAGGAGGCGCAGGTTTGGTCGAACACCGCCTTGCCGGCAGTGGCTTGCGGTGACAGCGCGCCGCGATCGGCGGGCGTGCCGAACGACACCAGGCTCCGCTCAAAGCTCGCCAGCGCCATCGCGACGCTGGTCATGTCGATCCGTCCCCGACGGTCCGGGAAGGCCGCGCGGAACTGGCGGCGGTAGCAGACGTCACGCGTCAGGCGGCGTGGGATCTCCTGCTCGCTGCCGTGCATCCCCATCTCGAGGCCGAAGATCGGGATCATCGCCTGCGCCTCCAGCGTCGTGACGCGCGGGTCGGCCGAGGTAAGGCTCGACAGCCAGGCGACATTGGCGAGACCCGGCACGTTGCGACGACCGGGATCGCCGTGAACGCCCGGCCGGGTGGCGTTCACGTCCGCGAAGGCGTGCTTCTGCTCATGACAGCTTGCGCACGACATGGTGCCGTCGATGGACAGGTCCGCGTCGTAAAATAGCCGACGGCCTAGGGCGACCTTGGCGGCCGACATCGGATTGTCGGCAGGTACGATCGGCGCGACGACTCCAGGCGGCAGCGACCACCGCCACGGGGCGGCAACCGCGACGGTCAGGATCAGCGCCGCAAGCGTCAGCGCCGCCCGTCCGATCACGCCGGCAGCTTCGTCACCATCAGCGGCAGATCGGCGGTGCCGTTGCCGGCGACCTGAAGGACGTATCGCCCCGCAGCCAAATCGAAATCGACCATCTTGCGGATGCCGGTGCAGGCAGGTCCATGACCGTGCGCGACCGAAGTCGCGGGCTTGCCGTCCGCCAGCACGTCGATCCACGCACCTGATCCCAGCGCAACCCGGTAGCGGCCGGGCGTCGTGACGGTGAAAGCGAACACGCCCCCATAGCTGACCGACCCGCCGGGCTTTTCCGGTCGGACCACATAGCGGACGTCCCGTGTGGATGGCAGGCGTGCCGCGACCGCTACGCCCGGCGTCAGCATTGTCGCCCGCCCGACCGTACGACCTGCACCAAGCGGACGCGGCGAGGCCCAGCCCGACAATTCCGCAGGCGGCGCGACGGCTTCAGGGCACCTATCGTGTGCAGGAGCGGACGCCTGCAACAGCGCGGCAGCAAGCAGGGCATTGAACATCGGCGGCAACTCCTCCAACAGCTATGTATCTGACCGTATATAGATGATCGAAGGACGATACAGCCGCCTCGATCGCAAAAGGGGGACTATCGATGCGTCTTGCGTTGACCGCAGCCATGTTGCTCGCTTCATCTGCCATGCCGGCCTTCGCGCAGGATGCGTCGCCCGCGCCGCAGGACGCGCAGGACAACAGCTTCCGCCTCGGCGAGATCATCGTCACCGGCTCCCGCCCGCAAGGCATCGAGATCGGCAGCGAGTCGGTCGGTCAGGAGGCGATCTACACATTCGATCGGCAGTCGCTGGACGAGGCGGCGAGCCTGATCCCCGGCGTCACCGCCAGCAATAGCGGCGGGTCGCGCAACGAGCGCCTGTTGTTCGTGCGCGGCTTCGACCGGTTCCAGGTGCCGGTGTCGATCGACGGCATTCGCGTCTATCTGCCCGCCGACAATCGCATCGACTATGGCCGATTCCTCACCCCCGACGTGGCGCAGCTTCAGGTCGCGAAGGGGTACACCTCGGTGCTGGACGGTGCCGGTGCGATGGGCGGCGCGGTCAACCTCGTCACCCGCAAGCCGACCAAGGTGCTGGAGATCGAAGGCCGCGCCCAGCTCAATCTCGATCGCGGGGTGGACTATGCTGGCTACAACGCCTTCGGCTTGATCGGCACCCGGCAGGATCGCTGGTATGCGCAGGCAAGCTATGCGATCAACGACACCGATCATTGGGATCTGCCGGGCAGCTTCACGCCGACCGCGAACGAGAACGGAGGCGCGCGCGACTTTTCCGCGACGCGCGACTGGCGCGTGAACGCCAAGCTCGGCTTCACCCCAAATGCGACTGACGAATATTCACTGAGTTACACCCGGCAGGAAGGCGAGAAGAACGCGCCCCTCCACATCACCGACCCGGTCAGTACCCAGCGCAACTGGCGCTGGCCCTACTGGAACATCGAGAGCATCTACTTCCTTTCCACGACCGCGCTGGGAGACCGCGCGACGCTGCGCACGCGGGTCTATCGCAACACCTTCGACAACCTGCTCAGTGCCTTCGACGATCGGACGCAGACCACGCAGACCCGCGCACGCGCGTTCAACAGCTATTACGAGGATGAATCCTGGGGCGGCTCGGCAGAGCTGGCGCTCCGGCCCACCGATGCGGACCGCCTGTCGCTCGCCGTCCATTACCGCCGCGACCGGCACGACGAGTTCCAGCAGAGCTTTCCGAGCGGCTTTACGGAACCGCGCCAGCGTAGCGTCGAGGACACCTACAGCATCGCCGGCGAATATGCCCGCGACCTGACCCCGACCGTCGCGCTGACGCTGGGGGCGAGCTATGATTGGCGCGACCTGTCGCGCGCGGAGGAATACGGCACCCCGCCCACGGGCGGCGCGGCCCGCATCTTCAGCTATCCGCTGCGCAATGCCGATACCTGGAACGCGCAGGGGCGCATCGAGTGGAAGCCGATCGAGAGCAGCCGGCTCTATGCCAGCATCTCATCTCGCGCCCGCTTCCCGACGCTGTTCGAGCGCTTCTCCACCCAGTTCGGAACCGCCGCATCGAACCCCGGCCTCGATGCCGAGCGTGCGACCAACTACGAGCTTGGCGGCAGCCACGCGATCGGCGCGCTGACCGTCACCGCGGCGCTGTTCTACAGCGACATCAACAACGCGATCTTGGCGGTGCGTCCGGCGGGCTTCCCCGCCAACACCTCCCAGCGCCGTAATCTCGGCTCCGCCGACTATTATGGTGGCGAGATCGGGATCGCCGCACGGGTCGGGCCGACGCTCGACGTCGGCGCCAATTACACGCACATCGAGCGTGATTTCGCGATCAGTCCCCAAACCGGTGTCGTTATCCCCGCATTCGAGCTGACCGACGTGCCGTCTGACAAGGGGTTCGTCTATGCGAACTGGCGTCCCTTCTCACGCCTGGAGCTGACACCCAGCGTGGAGTTCGCCTCCAACCGCACCACCGTCACCACGGCGTCACCCCCGGTCTATTATCGGACGGGCAGCTATGTCCGTGCCGATGTTCGGGCGGACTTCGCGCTCACGGAACAGCTGTCGATCGGCGTTGGCGCGCGCAATCTGTTCGACAAGTACTACACGCTGACGGACGGGTTTCCGGAGGCCGGGCGCAGCTTTTTCGGTGTCATACGGACGCGATATTGATCGAGGCTTGCTGTCGGATCTTCTCAGATGTTGGTCCAACGACGGGTTTTGGGAAGCTTCAAGGCTTCCCAATCCAGCATCCTGTCCGGGAACGGGGCGCCTTCGGCCCTTGCCACTCTTGAATCCCCATCGTCCCACCCCGCTCACCCCCCGTTCAGCACGGTTGCGCTTTGATTGCGCCCGGCTTCCCGCTACACAGGCGGTCCGCTTTTCTGGTCCAGGACCCTCGATGCCCAGTTCGTTCCCACGGCCCTCGTTTGCGAAACGTCCGCTTCTGACTGCTACTGCCATCGTCGGCGCGCTGGCCATGGTGCCGATCACGACCTCCGCGATGGCGGCGGTGGACAGCTCGACCGTGCGGCAGTTCGACCGGTTCCTCGACGTCTACAACCGGATCAAGGCGGACTATGTCGACAAGGTCGATGACGACACGCTGATCAAGGGCGCGATCCAGGGGATGCTGGCCTCGCTCGACCCGCATAGCAGCTATGTCGACGCGCTCGACTTCGACAATCTGAAGATCCAGACCGAGGGCAATTATGGCGGCCTGGGGCTGACCGTCTCGATGGAGGATGGCGCGATCAAGGTCATCGCGCCGCAGGAGGATACCCCGGCGGGCCGCGCCGGCGTGAAGTCGGGCGACTATATCACCCATATCGACGGCAAGCTGATCTATGGCCAGTCGCTGGACGAGGCGATCGGCCAGATGCGCGGCAAGCCCGGCACCAAGATCCGCCTGACCATCGTCCGCCCCGGTCGCGACAAGCCGATCGAGTTGACCCTGACCCGCGAGGTCATCGTGCAGCGCCCGGTCAAATGGGAGGTGAAGGGCGATGTCGGCTATATCAACATCAACACCTTCTCCGAGAATACGGGTGCCGACACGCGCGCCGCGATCATGGCGATCGACAAGGCGCTGGGCCACCGGCCGCTGGGCTATGTCGTCGATCTGCGCGACAATGGCGGCGGCCTGCTGACCCAGGCGATCGCGGTCAGCGATGCATTCCTGGATCATGGCGAGATCGTGTCGCAGCGCGGCCGCGAGAAGTCGGACATCGAACGCTATTACGCCAAGCCCGGCGATGATGCGCATGGCCTGCCGGTCATCGTGCTGACCAACTCGGGCACCGCCTCGGCCTCCGAGATCGTCGCGGGTGCGCTGCAGGACCATCACCGCGCGCTCATCATGGGCGAACGCAGCTTCGGCAAGGGTTCGGTCCAGACGCTGTTGCCGCTGGGGCCGGAGACGGCGCTGCGCCTGACCACGGCGCGCTATTACACCCCTTCGGGCCGGTCGGTGCAGGAGGGCGGGATCGAGCCCGACATCAAGGTGCCGGAAATCTCCGATCCCGATTACAAGACGCGCCCCGTCTTCCGCGAGGCCGATCTGCGCCGCCACCTGATCAACGAGGTGAAGGCCGATAACGCGATCCTGGAAGAGGATACCAAGACCGACCCGCGCTTCGCCATGACGCCGGAGCAGCTGAAGAAGCAGGGGATCGACGACTTCCAGCTCTATTATGCGCTGAAGACCATCGCGCGCCTCGGCGGCCCGGCGCAGGTCGCGGCTGCCACCAAGCCGCCGGTGAAGTGATATGACGACCCCGCGTAGCCGCAACGAACGCCTGGCGAACATCATCGCCTTCGCGCTGCCCGCCGCCTTGCTGGCGGGCGCCTGGGGCAGCCAGCTGATCGGTGGCCTCTATCCGTGCGAGATGTGCCATTGGCAGCGCTGGCCGCATTATGCCGCGCTGGTGCCCGCCTTCCTGGCCTTCTTCGTGCCCCAGCGCAGCATCCGGGGATCGCTTGTCATCCTTGCCGCGTTGTTGATCGCGGTGTCGGGGGCGATCGGTGTGGCCCATGCCGGGGTCGAATATGGCTGGTGGCAGGGCTTCACCGCCTGCACCTCGACGGTGGACTTGAACGGATTGAGCGCGACCGACCGGCTGAATGCGATCATGCATGCGCCGGTCATCCGCTGCGATGTGGCGCAATGGACCCTGGGCGGCATTTCGCTCGCCGGGTTCAATGCGATCTTTTCGCTCGGCGGCGCGGCGGCGATCCTGGTGTTGATGAGGAAGGCGCGATGAGCCAGCTTCGCTGGATGCCGGGCGACCGGCGCGAACCGATGAAGGCGATGGTCCGGGTCGACCAGGCCGGGGAATATGGGGCAACCCGCATCTATGCCGGGCAGCTGGCCGTGCTGGGCGACCGGCATCCCTTTTCGCGCGCGATCCATCATATGGCCGAGCAGGAAGAGCGTCACCGCGCGTTTTTCGACCGGATGATCGCCGAGCGCCGGGTGCGCCCGACCCTATTCCAGCCCTTCTGGGACAAGGCGGGCTTTGCGCTGGGCGCGATCACCGCCGCGATCGGGCCGAAGGCGGCGATGGCCTGCACCGCGGCGGTCGAGACCGAGATCGACAAACATTATCAGGCGCAGCGCGATCAGCTGGGCGACAGCGATCCGGAATTGTCGGAGGCGATCGCCGATTTCCAGGCCGAGGAGCTGGAGCACCGGGACCATGCGCTGGGCGCGGGTGCCGAGGAGGCGATCGCCTATCCGCTGCTCTATGGATTGATCCGCGCAGGGTGCAAGGTCGCGATCGCGGCGGCCAAGCGCCTCTGAACGGACGAAGCGGGAGAGAGAGGATGATCAGGAGCGCAGCCCTTCTGGCGATGGCGGTAATCGCGGGCCCGGCCCTGGCCCAGCAGGTCGCGGCGCCCGGCGCGATCAAGCCGAAAAAGGTCGAGGCGCCCGGCGAAGTCTCGCGCAACGCCCCAGTCAACGGCGTGCTGACCCTGTTCGGCAACGAACGCTGCCCGACCGACAATAACGGCAACGAGATCGTGGTCTGCGTCCGGCGCGGCGCGGAGGAACAGTTCCGCGTGCCCAAGGAACTGCGCGACCTGCAGGTCACGCCCGAGAATGAAAGCTGGGCTGCGCGCGCGACCGGTACGCTGAACGAAGGCGCCGGCGTCAACAGCATCGGCAGCTGCTCGGCCGTCGGGGCGGGCGGCGCGACCGGCTGCTTCGCCCAGCGGGTGCGCGACAACCGCGCGGCCAACGCCCAGCGCCAGCGCGACGAGACCCCGCGCAATCCGTAATGCTCTGGATCGGACCGGGCGTCGGCGAATGGCAATTCCTCCCCTGAAAGGGGAGGGGAACCAGCGAAGCTGGTGGAGGGGTGATACCGGCAGCGAGCGTAGGAAAAACGCGCCAGCGGTGACACCCCTCCGTCAGTCCTTCGGACCGACACCTCCCCTTACAGGGGAGGAACGAAGTTCTGCTCGGATTACGCCTTACGCCGCCGCCTGCACGCGGGGGGCCTGCGCGATCCGGGCCAGGGCCAGTGCGCGGGCGCCTTCTTCCGGCGTGATGCCATTCTGTTCGGCCAGGGCCATCACCTCGCCCATGCGCTGGCCGACGGCCATGACGCGCCGCCGGACCTCGGCCGCGCTCCAGCCGAGATACTCGCCCGCGACGTTGATGATGCCGCCCGCATTGACCAGGAAATCGGGCGCATACAGCACGTCGCGCTCGGCCAGCCGCGCCGCCATGTCTTCGCTCGCCAGCTGGTTGTTGGCCGCGCCGCAGACCACGCTGGCCTTGAGCTGCGCCACGGTGTCGGCATCCAGCACGCCGCCCAGCGCGCAGGGCGCCAGGACATCCGCACGGGCGGTCAGCAGCGCCCGGCTGCTCATCACCATCGCGCCGAACCGGTCGGCGGCGCGCGCGGCGACCTCGCTGCGCGGCTCGGCGACGATCAGCTTGGCGCCCGCCTGATGCAGCAATTCGCACAGTGCATAGCCGACATGGCCCAGCCCCTGCACCGCGACCGTGACATCGGACAGTTCGGCGCCCAGTCGCTGGCGAACGGCCACCCGCATCGCCTGCACCACGCCCAGGGCGGTCCAGGGCGAGGGATCGCCGCCCGGCTGGCCGCCGCGCGGGGGAAGCCCCGCGACATGGCGCGTTTCCTTCGCGACGCTTTCCATGTCGGCCACGCTGGTGCCGACATCCTCGGCGGTGACGTAACGCCCCTTCAGCGCGGCGACCTCGCGTCCGAAGGCACGGAACAGCGCCTCGCGATCGAACGGGCCGTCGGGCAGGGCGATCACCGCCTTGCCGCCGCCAAAGGGCAGATCGGCCAGCGCGTTCTTCATCGCCATGCCCTCGGCCAGCCGCAGCGCGTCGAGCGTCGCGGCCTGCTGGCCCGGATAGCGCCACACCCGGCATCCGCCCGCGGCCGGGCCCAGCGCGGTCGAATGGAGCACGATCACGCCGCTGGCCCCGCTCGCCCGGTCGTAGAAGGTCACCACCTCTTCGGGCGGCAGGCTGTGGTCGTGATGCGGTTCGAGCGGCATGGGATGATCCTGCGATGTCTGTCTGAGCGTGGTGATAGCGCATTGCAGGGGGCGAAACTGATCGCATTTCCGGCCGATCACGCGATATGGCGGTTGATCTGACCGATATTGGCCGGTTATCCGAAAGACTATGCCGCACGATCTCGATATCTGGGAACGTCGTATCCTCGCGCTACTGCAAGAGGATGCCAACCTGTCGACCGCCGCGATCGCCGAGGCGGTGGGACTGTCGGCCTCGCCCTGCTGGCGGCGGATCGACCGGCTGGAGCGGGACGGCATCATCAAGCGCCGCGTCGCGCTGGTCGATCGGACCAAGGTGGGGCTGAAGGCGCAGATTTTCGCGCAGGTGAAGCTGAACGCCCATGGCCGCGCCAATCTGGACGAGTTCACCGCCGCGATCCGCGAGGTGCCCGAGGTGATGGAGTGCCATGTCCTGATGGGCTCGGTCGACTTCATGCTGCGCATCGTCGCGGCGGATATCGAATCCTATGAACGGCTGTTCTTCGAGCGGCTGTCCAACCTGCCTGGGGTGCAGGAGATCAATTCGACCGTGGCGCTGTCGGAGATCAAGTCGACCACCTCTCTGCCGATCATGGCCTAGCATAACTCCTCCCCTGTAAGGGGAGGTGGCGCGCGAAGCGCGTCGGAGGGGTGTCACCCTATCGAGAGCGGGACACCCCTCCGTCAGGCCTTCGGCCTGCCACCTCCCCTGGCAGGGGAGGAATTTGGGTGATGCGCTTGTCGCCGACGGTGCGGGCAGGTAGCGCCCTTAGCCACGAACCAAGGAGTGATCCGATGGCGCGGTGGCAGAGCATGGGTGGCATTCGGTTCGGCCTGTTCCTGCTGGTCTGGTTCTCCTGCGCCTGGTTCGGGTCATGGGAGTTCAATCCCAACAACGCGACCCGCCTGTTCGCCGCGATCCGCATGGTCGAAAACGGCACCGCGACCATCGACCCCCTGGCGCCTCTGACCATCGACAAGGCGCAGTTCGGCGCCCACGCCTATCTCGACAAGGCGCCGGGCATGACGTTGATGGCCTTGCCCGCCGTGGCGATGACCGATCGCGTCACCGGCGACCGGGCGGAGCGCCATGAGCTGTCGAGCTTCGACCCGGGCTTTGTCGCCTATCTGAAGCTGCGCACCCGTGTCGCCGCCGCGACCGGATCGGCGTTGTTGACCGCGATCGCCGCGCTGATGCTGTTCGACCTCGGCGTTCGCCTGACCGGGCGGGCGGGGGCGGGGCTGTTC